>JGI12210J13797_10495251_pt1 | contig 10710 bp, 12 predicted proteins | sample ElkSlonscriptome_3_FD_13797 | JGI IMG/M metagenome (IMG submission 13797) | reverse complement strand
AGCGTCTACTCGCATGTTCGACCATTTCCCAAGTGGGGTTTGTGCTGATCTCTCCTGTTGCGGGACCTCTATATGCTTTTGCACATGGGGTAGCCAAAGCGGCTTTGTTTCTGTGTGCCGGAAACCTTCCCGAGCGTGATCTGATGAAGCTGAAGCAAACCCGAGTTGAATGGTCGTTGGCGTGGCCCATGCGAATTGCGGCACTTTCGATTTCCGGCTGCCCGCTCCTTATGGGCTATACCGCAAAATATGCGGCAGGCGCGGCTTTTTCGGGTTGGGCGCAGTGGTTGATCCTTACGGCTTCGGTGGGTACAGCGGTAATTTTGACACCCATCATTTTTATTTCGAGCAGTAGGGGCGAGGCCAAACGCATGCTGGGTTGGCAGGCACCGGTGCTTATGGGCTGCGCCCTGTTGGTTACCGGTATATTTTTTGGACCGTATAAGTGGGAGGCCCTATTGAAATCCGTTGCTATTCTTTTGCTTGGCTGGATTTTACATCGCGTATTGCTGTACCGATTGATTCAGGTGTCGCTGCCTTCGGGGTGGGAAAAGCTGGAACATGTGGTGGGGATGATCTGTATTACCACCGTTTTACTTATTCTGGGGGTCTATGCCCTATGAGTGGTCCCGTCTTTCTTGCGTTCAGCATCTGGATGCTTCTCACGGCCGAATTTTCCTGGGTAAATGGGGGAATGGGCTTAATTGGAGCGCTCGCGGTTTCTTTATTTCAGCCCTACCGATTTTCCTTTGGACAGTTTATGAAACTGGTATTCCTGATTGTTCTTAATCTTCCACGCGCAATTGCAGAAACCTTTCTGATGGTGCTGTTGCCGCACCGCCAAGAAGAGGTTCGAAGTCATCAGCTTAAGCACCCGGACGATCCATGGGCGTCATTCGTAGAAATTTTCATCATCACCTTCACGCCATTCACTCTAGTGACCCGGGCTGACCGCAAGGGCCGCACGCAACTCCATATTATCAGCAGAAAGGGAAACGTATGATCGTGCTGCTCTTTATTATGCTGGTTGCCGTAAGCCTTCCGTTAATTCAGTCCATACGCAGTGACAGTATTTGGGAACGGATGCTGTGTTACACCAGTATTTCAACGCGTGTCGCGCTGATATTAATCCTCTATTCCCGCGTTCAGGGTGATCCCATGATCGGTCTGGTGGCCGTCGTGGTCTTGAGTGTAGGGAACTCGGGCCTCTTATTACTGGCCAATTTAATCAAAGCCATGGAGGCGGAATGCGAATCATGATTTCCATACTGTTAATCTCCGTTGGCCTTGTTCTGTGGTTATGGGGGTCGGTTCAGTTGCTGACGAAGCGAAAGCTATTGTGGAAAATCCATGCACTGGGCGCTGTGGATACCATAGGAACCCTTTTCATTCTTCTTGGGGCATTGGTCCAATCATTGGAAAACTGGCCACATATCCTGCTGGCAGCGGGGGCCGTCATTTTCTGGGGAACGACATTTTCATTCTCACTGGCGCGGCTTGGGGGGAATCATAAGGAGGGGAACTCGGAATGACGGAATGGTTCGAACTGCTGATGGTGGCCCTTCTGCCGCTTACCGCACTGATTACCGTTCTTCAGCAACGGCCCTACTATGCGTTAATATCGCGCGGAATCATGGGAATTATTGCCGTGCTGATCTACACCTCATTCGGCGCGGCGGATGTGGCGTTGACGGAGGCGCTGGTCGGCACGCTCCTGACGGTAATCCTTTTTGCCATTGCCGTGCGTACCTCGCTGGCGATTCGGGTCGGCATACTGGCCGGGAATCAGAAGCCGGATTCAAATCATCCTGTCCGTCAATTCTGTAAAGTGCAGCGTCTGTATGAACGCTGGGTGACCTTTGAATCGGAGCGCGAAATGGTGGCTGAGCTGAAGGCGGGACGTCTGGATGCCGCCTGCTTTAAACCGGAACAAGTGCCACTCCTGAAGCGATATTTGACGGAGGAACAGAATCACCGCGCTTCGGTTACGCTCTTGGCCGAACACTGCCGGTGGCATGAGCGTAAAATGCAGGAACAGTTTTCCGGCGATGCTTCCGTTGCTCGATTGATTTATCTTGGAAAAGGGGGCAGCCACTAATGCGTTGGGTATATATCTTGGCCATCCTGGCCGTTTTTCTTCGTCTGGCCTTTTTAGCTCCGGGGAGCGAAGCCATGCAGGAAGGTATTGCTGAGCTCATCGCCATGGAAACTCAGGTGCCGAATAGTGTGGCCGGTGTTCTTTTGCATAACCGATTATACGATACCATTTTTGAGGTGTTTGTTTTTACGCTGGCGGTGTTGGGCGTTCAGTTTGCCCTGTCTTTGCATGGTACGGAGAAAAACGAATACCATATCACGGACACGACCATGGTGATCATGGCTCGCATTGCCGCGATGGTGCAGGCCTTGATTTTTATTGAACTGGCCGTCCGCGGCCATCTGGCTCCGGGGGGAGGTTTTGCCGCAGGGGTTGCCGGCGGTACTGCGGTTGGCTTGGTCGTGCTGTCGCGGAACGTCCATACTCTGTATGAATCGTATCAGCGATGGCATATCGCCACAGTAGAAAAAGCGGTGGTGTTGCTGATCTTGCTGATCGCTGGCCTGTTTCTGGGTTATTTCAGCACTGGGCTGTCGATAGAACCGTTGAGTGTCTGGGCGATTCCTATTTTGAATATATTAATTGCGTTCAAAGTTGCATTGGGATCATGGACCATTGTTCTGCTGTTTATTCGTCATCGTGGGTTACTATAGAACACATCAGGCCGATGGGTTGGCTTTCCCCCAATAAAGGGCGTGTCAATTGATGGGGTGCGTGATAGAACCTGCGCCGGATTTAAAGGGAGTTGGAATGGGGCAGAAATTAAAAATCGGCGTGGCGTGCGGAGGAACCGGTGGCCACATATTTCCAGGACTGGCCACCGCCAATGAGCTGGCTTTGCGCGGACATGATGTAACGTTGTGGCTGGCGGGTAAAGACATCGAAAACGAATCGGTAAAGGGCTGGCAAGGGCAGGTCATTACCATTCCGGCCGAAGGCTTTCAGTTCGGGTTGTCCTTTCGCAGCGTGAAAACCATATTCCGCCTCCTAAAAGCCTATCGCCTGGCCTTAAGACACATGAAAAATAATCGCCCGGATGTGGTGCTTGCAATGGGCAGCTATGCCTCATTTGGTCCCGTTAAGGCGGCGTGGAAAATGGGCATTCCCTATGTTTTGCACGAAGCCAACCTGCTGCCCGGTCGAGCCGTGACCATGCTGTCGAGTAAAGCCAATACCGTGGCCGTCAGTTTCGAAAAAACGAGTTATTATCTGAAACATTCAAATATTGTGCGCACCGGAATGCCGTTGCGCAAAGATATTCAGGATGCCTGCACCAAAGAACGTGTGCCCCGGTCAGAAACGGATCCTCTGCGCATTATGATTATGGGAGGAAGCCGCGGAGCTCAGGTACTGAATGAACTTCTGCCTCGGGCCCTGTCTATGGCATCGGAAAAAGGGGTTGATTTTCGAGTCATTCATATCGCCGGTTTGCAGGACACGGATGAAATTCAGGCGGTGTATGATAACGCCGGAATTTCTGCCGAAGTGCACCACTTTGTTCAGCACATGGAAGAAGTATATCTCAAAACGGATCTGGCGATCTGCCGCTCTGGCGCAGCTACTTGCGCAGAATTGGCGGTTTTCGGGGTCCCGGCGCTGCTCATTCCCTATCCACATGCTGTGCGCGATCATCAGATGAGTAATGCGCGAATTCTTCAGGATTCCACGGCGGCCGATGTGGTCGATCAACGGGACCTCTCGGCCACCTGGCTGCGGGATTATTTAGTCAACGTTTCCGCGAAACCTGGACGTCTGGAGCGCATGAGTACGGCCATGAAAAAACGCGGGCAGTCCGACGCGGCCCAGCAGCTGGCCAACCTGATTGAAAAAGTGGGTGGGGAATAGATGAGTCCGGTCGACCGGGCGGAGCGGCTGATCAAAAAGGGTGGGCATGTCCACCTCCTGGGTATTGGTGGAATCGGCATGGCCGGGATTGCCTGGCTGCTGAAAGAACGTGGGTTTAAAGTCTCCGGATGCGACCTGCTCGAAAATCGTCAAACGGAATGGTTGACCCGAAACGGAATTGAAATTTCCTTCAGCCATTCTGAATCCCACATCAATGAATCTATTGACTGGGTGGTTCGTTCCACCGCTGTGCCGGATACGCACCCAGAAATACAGGCGGCACTCCATGCCGGAATTCCGGTTTCCCGAAGAGGGGAAGTGTTGCCCGCTTTAATGCGCGATCGCATCTGCATTGCCGTCAGCGGAACGCACGGAAAAACCACGACAACGGCTATGATTGCCCAGGTCCTGAATTGCGGTTTTTTTGTGGGCGGAGAAATTGCGGGATACAACGGAGCCGTCGCGCGCGAGGGAAAGATTATGGTGGTGGAGGCCGATGAGTCCGACGGCACGGTCGCGGGCTATTCGCCCGACTATTCCATCATCACGAACATCGAATATGATCATATGGAGCACCACGATTCTGAGGCGGCCTTTATCGGCTGTTTTCAGAAGCTGATCGATCAGACCAAAGAAACCGTCTATTTCTGCGCTGCAGATCCACAGGCCAAGCGCATTTGCTCACAGAATCCCAAATGTGAACCCTATGAACGCCTGAAAAATCTTAAACTTCCAATCCCTGGAAAACATAATCTATGGAATGCTTCAGCGGTGTGCGCCGTTTCCAAACATTGGAAAGCCGATGTGGAAATTGTCCAATCATTGAGCAACATCCAGCCTATTGCGCGGCGCTTTGAAACGGTTTTTAATAAGGACGGTATTCGAATCGTTTCGGACTATGCCCACCATCCGACCGAAGTTTCGGCCCTGATTCAGACCGCGCAGGAACTGAAGCCAAAACGTTTGCTCGGCATTTTTCAGCCGCACCGCTACACGCGTACTCTGGCGCTGGGCGAAGCGTTTCCTCCCAGTTTCCAAGGATTGGAAAAACTCTGGCTCGTTCCGGTTTATGCGGCCTCCGAGCAACCGATTGCTGGCGGAACCTCCACAGACCTCCTGATCCGTTTTTCCAAGGATTGGAAAAATCGCCTGTATTTTTTCCAATCATTGAAAACCGCGTGGGCGGATATACAAAAAGAACTCCGGGCGGGTGATCTGCTTTTGATTATCGGCGCGGGTGATGTCGAGCAGGTGGCGGAATGGGCAAAAGAGTGGTACCCCGGAGAGGACTCGAACCTCCTACCTACAGATTAGGAATCTGCCGCTCTGTCCAGGTGAGCTACCGGGGTGCCATAAGATCGGATAGAATCCAAAAACCGTTGGCCAATTGCAATCCTCAAGGCCAAAAGAAAACCCGATTTGCTAGGCAAACCGGGTTTAAATTGGAGCGAGCGATGAGATTCGAACTCACGACAGTCACCTTGGCAAGGTGGGGCTCTACCACTGAGCTACGCTCGCGTTTTCCTCGAAAGGAGCGCCTATAGTATGCATGGCGGTTTTCTTTGCAAGTCGATTTTGTGGAAAAATGAACGCTCGGTGCCCCAGAATGATCGAAAGGTTCTGATGGGGTGGAATTTGACTCGAATTTTAGGTCATTACAAAATGCTGGATTATTCGAGCCAATAACGGAACTTGAGTTTTTCGGTCTGATTTAGTAAACATATCGGCGTTTTACAGTTCGGAGATTTTCATGGAAGAGATTAAAACCAGCAATGCCCTGATTTGGAGCGATCGATGGCGGCTTGGCGCCTTATCTAAAGCTGAGATGATGAATATCGGTTTTGCGTCGATTCTGATCGGCATGCTCTTTGTGCTTTTTCACCTTTTCGGGAATACCGTTGAAAATGTGGACAGTGGATCGGCCTTTGTCTGGATGGTGGCCCGTTGGCAGGATAAAATTTCGTTCGGGGCGGACTATTCTCATGGTTATATGATCCCTTTTGTGAGTCTGGCGGTGATCTGGTATAAGCGGGAAGAGTATTTTGCCGCGAAGAAAAGGGTTTCCAATTGGGGGTTATTGGTTGTCGTCGGATCGCTTTTCGTCCATTGGCTAGGCGCCAAAATGCAGCAACCTCGTATTTCTCTGATTGCCCTCATTGGGCTGTTGTGGGGCATTCCCTTTTATTTTTATGGCTGGCAAATTGCAAAGTTGCTCATTTTTCCCTGTTCCTACCTTATTTTCTGTGTGCCGTTGAACTTTCTCGATGCACTGGCAGGGCCGTTGCAGCGCATTGCAACCAATATGGGCTACACGATGCTCACGGATATGGGGATTGAGTGTGAACGCGTCGGTACTCAGTTACTGTCGCCATTCTTTAAGCTGAACGTGGAAGCAGCCTGTTCGGGTTTGCGATCCTTGTTGGCCATGACGGCCCTGACGGCGGTTTATGCCTATTTTACGCAGAAGACCTTTATTAAAAAATGGCTGCTCTTTCTGATGTCCATTCCGATTGCGGTGGCGGGAAATATTGGCCGTATTCTCTCGATTGCTCTGGTGTCCATCACGACCGGCCAAGAGTTTGGCGCCGGCCTTCACCATGACTGGTCGGGCTATGTTCTGTTTACCGTCGCCATCAGTTTGATGGTCGGTTTTGGTAGATTACTTGATGTTAATTATAAGGAACTTTTTGGAAAATGGAAAGAAGCCTACTTAAGCCGTTCCTGACGGTCGTGATTCTGATGACCCTCTCCGTGATTGCTCTGGCATTCACGGTTGATGTTAAGCTCGATTTTATCCCTGGGGTTAAAATGGAGCTTCCGGATGATGTATCGGGCTGGCATGGGAATCAGTTAAAATTTTGTCACAATCCTGAGCTGTGTGCCCGGGATTATAAAGATGCCTCATTTTACTACAACGATCTGGAGATTCCGGACATCTGTCCGGACTGCGGCTCCTCGCTGTTTAATATGGCGCGCGCTGAAAAAGAGCAGCTTCCGGATGATACGGAGTTCGTGAAATCGGCCTATACCAATGAGGCAGGAACCCGGGTATTCACCTCGATCGTCCTATCCGGCACGGCCCGTGACTCTATTCACCGCCCGCAGCGCTGTTTGAAGGGGCAGGGAAATTCGCTGGATGGCGAATATGATCTAATGGTTCCGATCGAAGGACGAGATCCGCTGACCGTGCGAGTGATTAAAACATCGCGCACCTTCAGAACGGCGGAGGGGCCAAAGCCATACTATTCCTATTATGCCTACTGGTTTGTGGGGCAGGATCGTGAAACACCGTCGCACTATTCCCGCATGTTCTGGATTGCCTGGGACCGGGTGGTTCGCTCGACCGCCAATCGATGGGCCTATATTGCTGTACAGGGCGAGCGCGAGGCCGAGGGAACGGAGTACGAAACGGATATCATCGATTTTGTTCAGAATATGTATCCGCACGTTCTTTCCGAAACGATGCGCGAGAAAGCCTACGGCGAATAGTGGACATTTCCGATTGTTGATTGCCGACAGCCGATTTGTAGAAGTCAATCGGAGGTGACATTTCCTCTCTAAAAGCGTCGCAGACCCGAAAATTGGCAATCGGAAATAAAAAATCGGCAATGGTCTTGGTTGCGCGAGCCCGCAGTTTATTTATACTGCGGGCTTTATTTTTGGAAATTGAGGAAAATTATGTCCGAAGAAAATACCGGAATGGACGTCGGCTATGTTGCAAAGCTGGCCTGCATTGATCTGACGGAAGAGGAAAAAACGCAGTTTCAGGGTCAGCTTGACCAGGTGCTGCATTATGTGGAACAGCTGAATGAACTGGATGTTTCAGACGTCGAGCCCACGGCGCACGCCATTCCGGTGTTCAATGTATTCCGCAAGGATGAAATCGGCACCAGCCTGAACCATCAGGATGTCATCGACAACGCACCTTCCGCCGCTGATGGACATGTTCGCGTCCCCAAAATTATTGACCAGTAGGAACCCCATGGCTGATCTACATAAACTTACCATTTCAGAACTGTCTGAAAAACTGGCCACAGGCGAATGCTCGTCGGTGGATATCGTGACGGATGTTCTTTCTTCCATTGATGCCAACGATGGCAAGGTCGGAGCCTATCTGACCCTCAACCGTGAAGACGCGCTGGCTCAGGCCAAGGCGGCGGACGAGCGCAGAGCTGCTGGCGAAAATCTTCCAATGCTTGGAATTCCGGTGGCGATCAAAGATCTCCTTAATGTGAAAGGGCAGCCGTGCACCTGCTCCTCTAAAATTTTGGAAGGCTACACGGCGCCGTACGACGCAACCGTTATTGCCAAACTTCGCGAGGCCGGCGCCATTTTGCTCGGGCGCGTGAATATGGATGAATTTGCGATGGGCTCGAGTACGGAAAATGCCGCGCTGGGCAAAACCTCCAATCCCTGGAATCTTGACCATGTCCCCGGCGGATCATCCGGCGGATCAGCCGCCAGTGTGGCGTCGGATGAAGCGATTGCGTCGCTCGGTTCCGATACCGGCGGATCGATTCGGCAGCCGGCGGCTTTCTGCGGATGCGTGGGCGTTAAACCAACTTATGGCCGCGTTTCCCGATTTGGTCTGACCGCCTTTGCTTCATCTTTGGACCAGATCGGGCCGATTACCAAAACGGTAAAAGATTCGGCCATGCTGATGGACGCCATCTGCGGTCACGATGCTATGGATTCCTCCTCCATCGAAATGGATGTTCCAACCTTTGGAAAAAAACTGACGGGAGATACTTCGCTGGCCGGCATGAAACTCGGTCTTCCGAAGGAATATTTTGTGGAAGGCATGGATCCGGAAGTGGAAAAATCCGTGCGCGATGCGGTGGAGCATTGTAAAAGCCTCGGCGCTGAAATTATTGATGTCAGCCTTCCGAATGCAAAATATGCCATTGCGGTGTATTACATTATCGCCACAGCGGAAGCTTCGGCCAACTTGGCCCGTTTCGACGGTATTCGCTACGGCATGCGGATTGATGGAAAAGACCCTGCAGATCTATATGGAAAAACGCGCGCGGCCGGTTTCGGCCCGGAAGTGAAACGCCGGGTCATCCTCGGAACCTATGTGTTGAGCAGCGGGTACTATGATGCCTATTATAAAAAAGCGCAGAAAGTTCGGACCCTGATCCGCGATGATTTCAAAAAGGCCTTTGAACAGTGCGACGCCATTCTCGCGCCGGTTACACCAACGCCTGCCTATAAGAAGGGCGACAAGACCGATGATCCGCTGAAAATGTATCTTGACGATATTCTGACCACGCCGGTCAATCTTGCGGGTAATTGCGCACTATCGGTACCGTGCGGTTTTGCATCCAACGGCATGCCGATCGGGTTGCAGATTATCGGTGATGATTTTCAGGAAGAAACCATGCTCAAAGTCGGCCACGCCTACGAACAAACCACCGAGTGGCACACCCGTAAACCGGAGATTTCGTAACCATGGAATATGAAGCAACCATCGGTCTTGAAACGCACGTGATGCAGAAGACGGAATCCAAAATGTTCTGTGCCTGCAAATATGAGTACGGCGCAGAGCCCAATACGCATGTCTGTCCGGTCTGTCTGGGCTATCCCGGCGCCCTACCGGTGATGAATGAAAAAGCCATTGAACTGATTTGTAAAGCCGGACTGCTGCTCGGTTGCGAAATCAATCCATACAGCAAGTGGGATCGGAAAAACTACTTTTATCCGGACATGGCCAAGAACTATCAGATCACCCAGGCCGATGAACCGATTTGCCTCGGTGGAGAAGTGACGGTAGAGGTAGAAGGTGAAATGAAAACGTTCACCCTCGAACGGATTCATCAGGAAGAAAATGCCGCAAAAAATACGCATGTTTCCGGAGCCTCGCTGGTGGATTATAACCGCGCCGGTACCGCGCTGATGGAAATTGTTTCCAACCCTTGTATGTCTTCGGCCGAAGACGCGCTGGCCTACATGGCACATGTTAAACAAATTATGCAGTACGGCGGGATTTCCAACTGCGACCAGGAAAAAGGGCAGATGCGATCCGACGTCAATATCTCCGTCAAACCGGTCGGTCAGAAGGAACTGGGTTCAAAAGTTGAAATTAAAAACATGAACTCGTTTGCCTTCATCAAGGATGCCATCGAATACGAAATTGAGCGCCAGATTGCGGTGCTCGAAGCGGGCGGAACAGTGGATCAGGAAACGCGCGGCTATAATCCGGATCGTGGCGAAACCTTTGTGCAACGCACCAAAGAAAATGCGCACGATTATCGCTATTTCCCGGAGCCGGACCTCATGCCGGTGAAGATTTCAAATGAACAGGTGGAGCAGTGGCGTTCCGAACTGCCGGAAATGCCGACCCAGCGTCGCGAACGCTACGTGTCTGAGCTGGGTCTTCCCGAATATGACGCTGGTGTTCTGACGGCCGACAAAGCGACGTCCGATTATTTTGAAACGGTAATGACGCATACGAAAAATGCGAAGGCGGTTTCCAACTTTATTATGGGCGAAATGCTGCGCCTGCTTTCCGAAACCGGGTCTTCGATTTCTGCGTGCAAAGTGACGCCGGAAAAACTGGCGGAAATTATTGCCCTGATCGATGCCAAGACCATCAACACCGGAGGCGGTAAGCAAATCTTTGAAGTGATTTTCAACGACGGGGGAGAGCCGAAGGCGATCATGGAAGCAAACGGTCTGGCGCAGGTTTCGGATGATTCCGCTCTCGAAGGCTGGGCGGACGAAGCGATTGCCAACAATCCGAAACCGGTTGAGGAATATAAAGCCGG
>JGI12210J13797_10442462_pt1 | contig 10710 bp, 10 predicted proteins | sample ElkSlonscriptome_3_FD_13797 | JGI IMG/M metagenome (IMG submission 13797) | reverse complement strand
GAGAGGAGCAACGCCAATTGCTCGATGCGCTGCGCGAGGTTCCCGTGGACCTGCAGATCGTGATCGAGCTTCACTATTGGGAAGAACTCTCAACGGCGGAGATTGCCAGCGTCCTCGAGATCCCCCAGGGGACGGTCAAGAGCCGCTTGCGTTTGGCGCGAGAGCGCCTTGCGCGGGCCCTGGAGCCACGTGCATGAAATTCGACCTCGAGCGAGCATTCGTCGTGATCCACGGCGGCCGCTCGCGCAGCTACTAAGAAGAAGGAGACTCGAAGCATGCCAACCCCTCATGACCATCAAGACATCCGCGTAGAATCCGGCGGCGACACGAATGATGTAGGCGGTGTCTACGTCTCGACCGTCGGTGGCTGGCGCGGGGGCAGCCACCGCGAAGGGCCAGCGCCGGGCACGAGCAGCACATCGGCTCCGTTCGAGTCGTCGAGCTCGATCAAGTACGAAGACAATCGCCATGGTCAGTCAATCCCGATGGGGGAGGTATGGTGGCGAACTCGTATCGAGCATCTCCCCCAATCCTCCACCGTGACCGTCACGCGCTCCTGCGACCCCAGCGGAGCTCTCGGCAGCCCGAGTGCCTCTGCTGGCACGACGCCGTCCACATATGTAGTTCGATCGAGCAACGGCATCCAGCTCACCGTGGAGATCGTGGCGACCGGCTTGGGGGCTCATCGCTGGCGCCCAATCACGGACATGGGGACCAGCGAATCGCGATTCCTGACCTTGGTGCTCGAGACAGATCGTGGGGGGCTCAAGGTGCTCTCCTGCACGCTCCACGCGGTAATGGAGACCACCAAGCCCACCTCGTGAGCCCGAGCAGGTCTCAACGAAGCCACGGGCGGGCATCGGCCCACGCGTGGATCGCCGCTACACCCTGGGCGTCGCCCGCCGCGGAGGCGGCGCGCTGCGCTTCATCGAGCAGCGTTTGCACGCGCGAGCGGTCGAGGTCGGCGGATGATGTCTCGAGCACGTCATCGACCAACGCTCGGACCAGCCCGAAGCGCAGCTCGGCTCGATCCGCCTCGGGCAGCCCGGGCGACTCCATGCCTAGCGCCCGTTCGAAGTCCGCCTCGGCCGCCCTGAATTCGCGCTGGATGAGACGTACGGAGCCGCGGCCGACATGGGCACCGTAGCGTACATTGTTGGGAATCCGAGTGGCGACCGGAGCCATCAGCGCCCGCGAGTAGGCCTGCTCGGCGGCCTCCGGATCGTTCCCGTAGTAGTGTAGCGCAATGGCCCGATCGTACTCGAGCTCGTAGGGCTCGGGGCGCTCCGGATACCTCCGAAGCAAGGCCTGCGCCCGGTCGAAGTGACGCAGGGCTCGCGGCAGATCGTGTCCCGCGAGGCGGTTGGCCAAGCTCGTGTGGGAGAGCGCGGCGTCCGTGGCCATGCCCATCGCTTCTCGCAGTTCGGCGGCCTCGGTCAGGAGGGCCTCGGCGGCGCCTCGGTGGCCGCTACGCCCCTCGAAGACGCCCGCGTTGTGCAGCAGCTCGGCAGCCTGGGGATCGTGGGCTCCGCGGGTGCTGATTTCGTCGCCTTCAAGCCTCCACCCCAACCCCGCGAGGGCCTCGGAGAACAGCGCGGACGCTTCGTCTTGGCGCCCCGCGGCTTGAGCGAGGAGTGCCCGCTGGGTGTTGCGCTCCACCTCGAGCGCCCCCGTGCCCGGGACCTCGGCCACCGCCACGCTGGCATCGGCGTGCTCGAGGCACTGGGCCGCCAGTGCGAGTCGGCCCGCGCGATGCTCGATGCGGGACAGCACCAACCAGACCCTACCCAGGTGGGCCCTACCCGCGGGACCCGACTCGAACGCCGCGCGAGCGAGCTCGGCAAAGGAGCGCGCTTCGTCGATGCGGTTGAGTGCGAGCAGGACCTGGGCGAGCTGGAACTGGGCGCTCCCGAGGACCACGAACCACCGCCGAGGGCTGCGCTGGGCGCCCAAGACCACCGCACGCAGCGTAGTCTCGGCCTCCGCGAGATTGCCCAGCTGGAACTGAGCCTGGCCTAGGTGCATTCGCCACCACAGGGCGTGTCCCGGTGCTCCCGAGAGCTCACCCAGCTCTTTCGGAATGTCCTGCAGCAAGCCGAGATAGCGCTCGGGTCGGCCGAGCTGTGAGGCGACTTGGGCTCGTGCGATCCTCTGGTCGATGGCGACGCCTAGCGCGGCGTCGCCATCGTCCTCGGCTGGAGGCAACACATCGGACTGACAGGTCGGGTCGCGGTGATAGCCTTCGAGCACGTCGGCAGCCGGTTCGAGCAACGCGACGTCCCTCTCCTGCGCGAGCTGCTCGACGATCCACTGCGTCGCCGCGGCCCGGCGTCGCAGGCACTGGGACGAAGCACGCAGCTCGTCGCCGACTCCCTGTTCCTGTCTCCGGCAGATCGCATCGCGCTGAGAGTTCCACTGGCCCGAGACCTGCTGCACCTGCCCGACCAGCCGGGCGCCGGGTGGACCGAGCGACTCGATGGCGTCGAGCCCGGCGGCGAACCGAACCGGATCGGCTGGCTGTGCGTCGAGATCGCAGGGAGCAGAGGCTGGAGCGCTCAACAAGATCCCCACGCCCGCGACGATGGGGACACTGCCGAGCGCGACTGCGCGACCGATCCGCGGAGGTCGCAGCGCGCGGACCACGATCGCCATGGATACGGGTCGTTGCTCTGGGTCGGGTGAGAGACCCTGTGCGACCACACGCCGTACCCAGCGAGGCACGCGGCGGTAGGGGGCTGCTCGCACGTGGCCGCCACGAACCTGCGCCACGTAGGCCTCGGCGTCGTTGCCCTCGAACGGCAGCCGCCCGTAGAGCCCTTCGTACAGGGCCACGCTGAACGAGAACACATCGCTGCGTTCGTCCAGCTCACCGTCGAGTTGCTCGGGGGCAAAGTAGCCGACCGTCCCCCCGCGGGAAGGAGCGGTCGAGCCTTTCATCGTGGCGTCGGGAGCCGACGGCGCAGCACTGAAGCGTGACAGCCCGAAATCTGCAACGCGGACGCGTCCATCGTGCCCCACGAGGACGTTGGCGGGCTTGAAGTCGCCGTGGACTACCCCCGTCGCATGCGCCGCGGAGAGGCCCTCGGCCGCCTGGCGAAACACGGTGAGCACCGAGCGCCAGCCGCGTGGCTCCTTGGCCAGCCACTGCGCGAGCGAGAGCCCGTCCACGTGCTCCATCACGATGAAGGGCCCGTGCTGAGACGCGGCGACGATCTCGTGCACGACGACTACGTGGGGGTGGGCGAGTCGCGCGAGGATCCGGGCTTCCCGGAGCAACGGCATCGCGAGCTGTGGTCCGACCCCGTGGAGGAACTTGAGCGCCACCGTGCGCTCGAGCTCGAGATCGCGGGCCCGATGCACGGTGCCCAGCCCGCCCCGCCCGATCTGCCCATCGAGCTGGTACTTGCCGGCGAGCCGCAGCGCTCGCCCGGGAAACAGCGCCGCTCGGACCGAGTCTCGCGCCAGCCCGACTCCACGTGGGGCGCGGGGACGAACCGCGTCGCGGAGCTGGGCGGACAGTTGCTCGTGATCCGTCACGGCTCGTCCACTCTACTACGCCCCACGCGCTCTCGTGTCCCGAGAACGAATCTCCGCTTGGTGGTGATCCGATCGTTCTCGGCTCGCAGCTACGCAGACGAGGGCCACCGAGGCGGTGGTCTCCACCAACAAAGGAAGCGCGAAATGACCGTCGAGTACATGAATCTCTTGGATGAGCCGACCAGCGTCTTCAATGGCGCCGGTGTGACCTACGACTACAAGCTGCCGACCACGACCGTGCTCGGAGACAATGCGCGCAAGCCGATCTTCTCGTTCATGTTCTCGGGGGCGGCTCTGTTCTACCCGCGCGGTCGCATCGGGCTCGCAGTCGAGGCCAATGGTCATCGCATTGGCTTCTATCGATTCAGTCTCAGCGAGACCAACATCGAGCGCGTCATCTGGGAGGTCGACCGCGAGTATCTCCGCGCGGGGCAGGACAACACCCTCCACTTCGAGATCGACTCGGGCTACGGCGTGGTCGTCATCTCCGATGTCGTGCTCTGGTACCACACGCGATAGTGGCATACTGAATCGCTTGGCGTGAGACCAACCCCCAACCCAATCCCCTACAGAGACCATGATGACCAACCCAGTCCTCCTCCAACCCTCCCGCCCTCGTCGGCGACTACCGATCCTCACGAGCGCTGCCGTCGTGGCCATCCCCGTGCTCGCCATTGCGGCCCCGGTCTCGATTCCGAACCAATTCGCGGAGGGCGACATCGTCTCCGCTCAGGACTTCAATGACAATTTCGAGGCCATCGCGAACGCGATCAACGACAACGATGCTCGCATCGCGGCGCTCGAAGCTGCCCCCTTCGCGGTCCCGGAGATCACGATTCGCAAGTCGACGGGCTCGCTCGAGCGCGCGATCGCTTTCTGTGAAGCGGACGAGATCCTCGCGGGCGGCGGCTGCTTCATGCCTCCTTCGAACGACTACGATCCGGCCAATGCCGACTACGATACGCACTTCACTGGGGCCTACCCTCGCCCGCTGGTCGGCATGACGAGCGTCCCGGTCGCCCCTGGCACTTCGCTCGACGACTTGAGACCCACCGCGACGACGGGCGCGAACATCATTCCCTTCCCGGGTGACATCATCGCCGACGACTCGGGCTTCGTGGCGGCGACCTCGGGAGGAGGTTGGGGGTGCCGCGCCGGTATCGTGCAGCACGATGCCGCAGCCGCAGCTCAAGCCATCACGACGAATCTCTATGAAGAGTGGTTCTACCACGTCAAGTCCTACGCCGTGTGCATGAGGGTCCCGTGATTGCGCGTCGAAGCCTGGAGATCGCCCCGATGCAAGTCCGCATCCTGATGCTCCTGTTGTCCATCACGACCATCCCCGCGTGCTTCTTCGAGCCTCTCGCCACGCCCCCGCCCGCGGAGACGGAGACCGACTTGACGGCGCCTACGGACTCGTCGGAGGAAACCGGCGTGCTCGATACCACCGGGGTCGAGTCGGGAGCGACCGACGAGCCGACCGAGACCGGATCATGTCCCGCTGCCGTCTTCGACCAGTCGGCCTTCGGTGGATCTTGCTTCGGATAGCCGAAGCCAGACATCGACCCCATCGCCGAGCCCGAGGTCTCGGGTCACGCGAGTGGCGAATGCGGAGCGGACGACGCGCTACCGAACGACCAGCGCGATGGGCTCGCAGCGGCCCGCTCTCGCGGGCTTGCCCGTGTCGTCACGCTGGGGACACACCAGCGAGACGCAGTCGGAGTCGTTGAGGCACAGCTGCAGCGGCGTCTGGTCGACGCGTCCGCGTCGTCCGTGGTGCCGGCCGATGCGCGGCCGATGCGGGAGCGTGGGGCGGGGCGAGCCCCATGCACAGCGCCGCGCGCCCCTGCTACCTTGAGCGCGTCATGACGACACCGTGGCGGATGAAGGTCGGGCTGGGCGTGGTGGCAGCGCTCGGGTTGGGCTGCGGGTATCCACCGATCCCGCCGATCCCCACGGGCGACGCGGGCACGAGCGACCCGTCGAGCACGAGCGATCCGACGAGCACGGGGCTGCCCCTCGGCGACTCCTCCACCCGCGGCGAGCCGGGCACCTCGGGCGGCAGCACGCTCGACGACAGCGGCGGCTCGACCAGCACCACGGGCGGGCTCGAGGGCACCACCCACGCGGGCACCAGCACTGCGAGTGACAGCGGGTCGGCCTCGACCGACGGGGGCACCACCGGCGAGGCCTCGACGGGCACGAGCTCTGGCAGCGGGGAGTCGAGCAGCGGTGACCCGCCACCCGACTGCAACCCCGAGCTGGCCGAGGTGTTCTACGACATCGACGGCGGCGACGATCCGCTCGAGTGGATCGAGCTGTACAACCCGTGCCCATTCGCGATCGATCTGGGGGCGTACAGCCTGGGGTGGGGCGGCAGCGACTACGCCTACGGCACGCTGGGGCTCTCGGGGATGCTGCCGGCCGGCGCGTGCACGGTGGTGGGCGGGCCGCAGTCGGTCGCGGCGAACGGCAGCCCCGTGCTCGGGCAGGCGGTCGATCTCGAGCCCGATCTCCAGAACTCCGGCGCCATCGCGGACGGGGTGGCGCTGTTCCTCGGGGCGGCCATCGACATCGACGCGGCTTCGGTGCCGGTCGACGCGGTGATCTACGGCGACGCCAACAGCAGCGGGCTGCTCGACGCCAGCGGGATGGCGCCGGCCCCCCACGTGATCGACGTGCTGCCGGGTGAGACGATCCAGCGCACCGGCCCCGCGAGCTGGGGCTTCGGGGTGCCTACGCCCGGGGTCTGCCCGCCGTACTGAGTGCAGAGCGGCATGATGGCGAGCCGGAACGCGCCGAAGAGGCGCTTGATGGCCGAGAACATGTGCCACATCCGCTTCCACGCCTCGGAGACTGCGCCACCCGCGGAACCATGGGACGTGCTGTTCACCTTGAACGGGATGTAGGGCGTCGCCCCGACGGCCTCGATGGCTTGGAGGTTGGCGTGGGAGAGGTAGGCCTTGTCGCCTTCGACCTTCTCGATCGTGAAGCGCTCGGCGGTCCTCTCGACCAGGCCCGGCATCTCCGGCGAGTCGTTGATGTGCCCGTCGGTCACGACGATCGCCGTGATGATGTTGGTCTCGTTGCCGACCAGCGCGTGGGTCTTGACCCACGTCTGCTTGCGGCGGTTCTTGTGCTTGCACCGGCGCCTCGTGGTCTCGAAGTCCGAGCACGAGCAGGTCTCGGCGTGGTAGTCCACGACGTAGTGACCGGGCTTTGCCAGCTTACCGAGTAGAGTGACGACTACCAGCGAACCGGCGGGCTCTGTTGCCACGTGATGTCAGCTGTCAGCAGCGCTACGGTCGATCGCATGCCGCGAGTGACCATCGAGGTCGACGGGGTCGAGTGCCTTCGGTGCGGTCACCTCTGGGTGGCTCGGTGGCCAACGAAGATCCCAGAGGACAAGTGTTCTGCTCTTACTCCCGAGCCCCGGATGTGTCCACGTTGCAAAAGTCGGCTGTGGGACGTGCCGCCCAAGAACAACTAGCTCCGCCCGCCGTTTCATTCCGCTGCGTCGCCTATGTCGTCAGCGGCCTCGGCTTCAGCGACGTCGTCGGTAAAATCGAGTACCACCTGAATCGGATGCTGGTCCTCGTTCCGTGAGTTATAGACGTCGACATCGGCCTTGAGCTGGACGCAGTCGCCAACGATCTGCTTACGGCGTTGCTGAAAAGCCGCCACCATGTGGTCGCGCGGCGCGGTTTCCATCTCTGCCCACAGAGAGAACTGCACCCCTCCCCGACTGATCCGTACGTTGTGGTTTTTTCGGTAGCGCCGTCCTGTCTTGGGATCGGTTCCGTACTCTGACCGTAGCGCCCTCGCCATTGATTCGGCGAGCAATGCCGCCGGGTCGATCTCTGGGAGTTCGAGAATGCCGTTCTTCACGGCCCACGCGACAACAACATCGGTACCGTGCGGGACGCCATCATGAGCCTCTTGGTACAGATGAAACGCCTGCTGCAACTGCTCCTGCTTGTTCATCGATCAATTCCTGTTCCGGTGACGGGTGCGATCTGGCCCCATCCGTCGACGATGGCTGACTGCACAACTGCAAACCTCACCTTGGCCAGATACCGGGAAAACAACTTGAAGTTCCCCGTGCGCATTCGGAGTTGGCCAGCGACGAGGCCGGGGTGGACTCCGAGCCGACGTGCAAACCCGACGAGGTCCCGCTCTGAGAAGTACGGTGTCTTACGAGCGATCCACGAGTCCATCTCTGCCTTGGGCACGCAAAAGTCGAGCGAGGCCTCGTTCGCGGCTATCTCCTCGGGGGGCAGATGATCGCCAGCGGCATCAAGATCGGCATCGATAATCGCGGACTTCTTGCCATCACCCCGGAGCACATGCTCGAGCTCATGGCGCAGTACGAACCAGAAGTTGTCGATGCGATCAAAGCGCAGAGACATCCCGATCACAGGCGCGGTATTGTTCTTGAGCCAGAAACAAACGCCGTCGATCTTCCCGCCGGGAAGCGACTCTACGATCACGAATCGAATGCCGCACTCACTCAGCAAACGAGGTACGTGTCGCGCCTCCTCAGGCTCGACGGTCATCGCTTTGAGCTTCGGTAGCGCTCCTCGCAGCGCTTTCTTGCTGAAGGGAGGGACCACCGTCTCGCGAGCGATGTGCTTCACGCGGAACATCCACGCCAACTGCTCCGGCGGCACGTCTGAGTAGCCCGACTTCTTGCCCGCGTGCGCTAGGTGCGGCACCTCGTCGACGGAATCGACGTCGAAGAACGTGGCTAGTTGTTGGTCGAAGGTCTTGCGGTCGCCATCGATCCACCCGCGCTTGACCATCTTGCGCACAGGGTAGGTCGATATGATCTTGGCGTTCTTCGCTACAGCGGGCGACGGCCCCTTTGCCTTCGCAAGCTCGGCTTGCAATTCGGCGGCTTTCTGCAAGCCAAGGATGTCCTTGGCCGGCATGCCGAACGCCGCCCCAAGGCTGCATGCCATCTCCGCGCTAATGCCCCGGCGCCCGGATGCAATTTGGCTTACCGCTGCTGCGGGGACGCACAGGGCGAAGGCTAGATCTTGCTGCGTGAGCCCTCTATTCTCAAGCTCCCGCCGGATGAACTCGGCGGGGGTCGGAAGGTCGTCGGCCATCTGGCGCCACGGTAGCGAAGGGGCTGGGGAGCGTCAATTCACATGTTACGCAACATGTTTATCTTTCTGTAATCATTTATCTTTTTGCCTGGTCGCCACCCCCGTCCGCCCGAGCCGGGTCCCTGCCCGAACTCCATGAGATCGGCGAGGTCGCGGAGCAGGTCTCACACGAGGACCCGCCCGCCGGTGACGGTCCACTCCAGCCCTTCTACGTGCGTGGCGTAGCCCGGGTCGACCACAGCGACCAGGGCATCCACTGCCTCAACGATGGCGCTCGCGCGGGTGAGGTTGCCGTTTGTGCGCAGCAGGGCGAGGGCGATGATCAATTCTAGAGTCGATATCGCGCGACGGTATCGTCCGGCCGTGGCCGAGGAGCCGACTCAGGCGTTGCGAGAGCGACTCGCCCGACGGATCCGCGAGCTAGCGAAGAGCAAGGGCGTCACGCTCACCGACCTCGCCGACCGGGCAGGAGTGAGCCAAGCCGGGTTCTGGCTGGCCATGAGCGGGATCGTCGCGCGGTCCATGGGCCTGCAGCTCGCTCGTCGGTCCCACGAAGCCACGAAGAAGCTGCTCTCGAGGCTCGCACCACCCGACTGGCTCTTTCACGTTCCCGAAGAAGCTCCACCGACCCGTCAGTCTCCCAGCCCGCCCCGAGGCTGTACGACCATGTGAGTGCCACCCTCGCCGCTTGCCTCGAACGGCCCGGTTGAGCCAGCATCTACACCGAGCGAGATCTTTGGGATGGAGCATTTGGGCCGCTTGCGAACGTTCGCGTACGTTGACGCCGAGAAGGCCGAGCAGTATCGGGCCGTCATCGGCGCGTTCGCGGCGGCCAAGGAGCGCTTCGCGCTGCACCTACGCCCGGAGGAGGTGGTCGAGGCCCTCGCGACCGAGGGACGTGAAGCATCGCTGGCTGACGTCGATCCCATGCTGCGGCAGCTCACCGAGTGGGGGAACCTGACCTCCTCTCCCGATACCGCAGACGTCACGACCGTCGAGGACTTCTACCGCGAGCGACGGCTCTATCAGCTCTCTCGAGCCGGCGAAGCCGCCGAGCGGGCGATCCGAATGTACGAGGAGGCGCTCCTTCAGCCGGGCGAGCTCCAGACCGCCGCGCTGGCGGACATCCGCGAGCTGCTCCACGAACTCGAGCAGCTCACCGGTCGACCTGCCGATCCCGGCAAGGCCCACAAGACGCTCGGGGAGCTGTTTCGACGATTCGAAGAACTCACCGAGAAGGCCCAGGTGTTCCTCGGCGGCCTTCGCCGCTCGATCGAGCTGCACGGCACCGACGAGGACACCTTCCTCCAGTACAAGGAGCGCCTCATCGACTACCTCGAGCGCTTCGTCAACGAGCTCATCGTGGCGAGCGTGGAGATCACCCAGTCGCTCGAGCGCGTCGAAGCTCGAGGGGTCGAGCCCCACCTCGACGCCGCCGCACGACGCGAGCTGGTCGACCGGCTCGACGCCGACGAGGTCTCCTCCGAGGTCTCGGGGCGCTGGCATGCACGGTGGCAGGGCCTGCGGCACTGGTTCCACGGCCGCTCCGGGAGCCCCTCCCAGGCCGAGGTGCTGCGCTCTCGGGCGAGGGCGGCGATCCCGGCCCTGCTGACTGCGGTCGAGGCCATGCACGACCGCCGCATCCGTCGCACGGATCGGCACGCAGACTGGCGGGCCCTCGCCCGCTGGTTTGCCCAGGCCCCCAGCGACGAGGATGCCCATCGACTCTATCGCGTGGCGTTCGCCATGACACCCGCGCGGCACCTTCGAATCGACGCCGACAGCCTCGACGCCATGGACGGGCGCATGGTGGCACCTCAGCAGAGCTGGCTGGCGGAGCCGACGCTGCGGATCACACCGCGTCTGCGCGCCAAGGGTCGCTACACCCGTCGTGGCCGCGAGCGTGCGGTCGAGGACCGAAGCGCTGCCAAGGCCAAGCTCGCGGAGCTAGCGGCCAGGGAAGCCCGTCAGCTCGAGCAGGCGCGACGACACCTCGTATGCGGGCGGGTCCGACTCTCTGCGCTCGGTCCCCTGGATCAGGGAAGCTTCGATCTGTTCCTCG
>JGI12210J13797_10329300_pt1 | contig 10710 bp, 6 predicted proteins | sample ElkSlonscriptome_3_FD_13797 | JGI IMG/M metagenome (IMG submission 13797) | reverse complement strand
GCCCGCGCAAGCCACTACGGCTGGATTGAGAGAGATTGACCAGCAACGCCTGCCGATCCTGCGTTGGCGGCATCGGTTACGGTTGTGTCAAAGACACTTTTTATCCAGTGTTTTCCGATTTTCCTCGCGGGTAAGCCTCAGCGCGGTGGCTGAATCGAAGGCTTTCCCGCATCTCTCATGAGCCAGATTCAGAATTCGCGCCGTGTTTCCCCGAGAAGGGTTAATATCCTGGCCGGGATCTCTTCGGGCGCGCTACTAATATTGGCGGGTGCGATGCTGAATGCGTGCTCACGTCCCGAGCCGCCGATGAATGTATTGCTCGTGACGATGGATACGACGCGCGCCGATCACATTGGCGCTTATGGGCGTGACGACGCCACGACGCCGGTGCTGGATGGGCTCGCTGAAACCGGGACGCTCTTCGAACGAGCCATTTCCAGCAATCCAATAACGCAACCCGCACACTCGACGATACTGACCGGCGTGTATCCCTTGATGCACGGCGTCCGTGACAACGGCCTGTTCCACTTGCCTCAGGAGCTGGATACCCTGGCAGAGATGATGGCGGCCAGGGGCTATCGAACAGGCGCCGCCGTCGGCGGATTTCCTTTGACGCGGGAATTTGGTCTGGACCAGGGGTTCCAGTATTACGACGACGATCTTCAGGCGACCCGGCGCGATCAAAGAGGCCGGCTTGCCGCGCGAAAGTTCGATACGTGGTACGACGAGCGGCCTGCCCCTCACGTCAATGACGCCATCCTCAAATGGCTGCGCGAACCCGACGACCGGCCTTTTTTTGCCTGGGTTCATTATTGGGATCCACACGAACCCCATATTGCCCCGCCGCCGTTCGGGGAAATGTATGCGCACGATCCATACCAGGGGGAGATTGCCTATGCAGACTCGGCGCTCGGCGCGCTGCTCCGTCATTTGGAGGCGACAGGGGAGCTGGAGCGCACGATTATTGTCGTGACATCGGATCACGGCGAGGGGCACATGGAACACGGGGAGATGACGCACGCCTTTCTGGCATACGAGAGCACGCTTCGTGTGCCTCTTATCCTGAACGATCCCAGGTCCAGCGAGGGTCGACGAATAGATCAGACGGTTGGAACAGTGGACATCGTGCCGACGGTCATGGACCTGCTCGATTTCGGCATTCCCGATGGCATTCAGGGCCGCTCCCTCGCGGCATTTGTGCTCGATTGCGCAAACTGCGCCGAGCCTGCAAGCACCGAGTACTACGCCGAGAGCCTGTCGCCCCGACTGTCGCACGGTGTTGGCGAACTTCGCATTGTGTACGACGGCTCACGAAAATTCATTCATGGGCCGCGTCCGGAGTTATACGACCTGGACGCCGATCCCGGGGAACTGACCAATCTTTCACAGTCCAGGCCAGAAGCTGCAAAGAAACTCCAGCAGAGGCTTTCCGGGCTGATGGACTGGTTTGCCGGCGACCTCAGCGCCCAGCACGATTTTGATGCCGCCGTTGTCGAAAAGCTCGCCGGCCTGGGCTATCTCAATATGAGTGGTGGTGAAATAACCACCAACGAAGTACTGCTGGAAGGCGGGATTGCGCCGCAGGACGTGGTCGGAGACATCAACCGAATATTTCAGCTCCGACGGCTAATCTCCTCCGGTCGGATGTCATCTGCGATCCCTTTGGCGCGCGACCTTCTAGAGCGTCAACCCGACAACGGCTACATTCGGGGGAACCTTGCTCTTGCCCTTGCTTCGCTCAGCCGCTTCGACGAGTCGCTTACTGTGATTGGCTTCCCGCCGGCAGCAGATGCATCGGGTATCGTCAACATGATGCGAGTAGCACAGTGGCTGTATCAAGACGAGCAGGTCGAAAAAGCCCTGGAACTGGCCGATTCACTGTTGGCACAGCAGAAGTCGTCTCCGGAAGCGTTTACCGTTGCTGCACGTCTCTATCGATCAGAGGGTGATCTAGAGAGGTCGCGACAGCTGACCGAGGAAGCGTTGCAGATCGATCCCGACGATCAGTCGGCTCGGTTGCTCGCATTCGAAGTGGCGTTGGAGCGCGCTGCACGGGGTGAAGCACGCGAGCACGCGACGCGTCTGGTCGAACAATTCCCACATCATGCGGTGTTCCAGTTTGCTCTGGCACGCGCGTACCATGCCGAGGAGCGGTTCGAACTTGCCATCCGAAGGGCAAGGGTCGCCCATATGCTTGAACCGCAATTCTGTGATGCGGCACTGGCAGTTCCAGAATGGCTGAGCGCCGCTGGCGATTCAGCAGAAGCGGACGCTGTTTCGAATTTGCTACCTTCCCACTGCCTGGCTGAATCGCGGGAGAATTGAGTGCGTGTCCTTTTCGCATCGTTATCCTCCGCGTTCCTCTTGACTGCTTGTCAGCCAGACGATCAGCATCCCGTCTCCGAGGTAGACCTTGATCGTCCTATCGCGTATTACAACGGTGGCACGATCAACTTTCAGCAGGCTTCGCTTCGGCTCTCGCAAGATCGTCGTTCAGGAAACATCCACCCGCAGTGCCGTGACGATGGCGTTGACTCAATGACTGAATGCTTCCGTGCAATCTGTTCTGACATCGCCCTGGAGCGTATTCTTTCAGAAGGTATAGAAACGGATAATCTGAACGAGATCGAGCAACGCCGTTTCGAAGACATGCTGATGCGTGAATACCTGAGTCAAGCGACAGATCCGGTCGTGATAGGAGATGCCGATATCGCCGATTATTACGAGGAGAATAAGGATCAATTTGTAACTGCGGAGTCGATACAGTTATGGAATATATTCAAGCGAGCGGGAACCGAAAGCGAAATGCTGGCGGCAGTCGGAAGCCTGGAGGATGCACGTCGTCGATTCGAGAGAGGAGAGACGTTCTCCGCCCTGGCGCGCGAGTATTCCGACTCCGAAACACGCCTGCGGAACGGACGCGTTGGGTCCGTGCTACGTGGGGAGTTGGCATCGAATCTTGAAGAAGCGGCCTTTGCTTTAAGTTCCGGTGAAATCAGTGAGCCGATCGTGGTGCCGGGCGGCGCAGTCCTTTTGCATGTGTCAGCTAAATCACCGCGAGTCGAACGGCCGCTTGAAGCGGTTTCACAACGCATTCGGACGATCTTGATCCAAGCCAGGCAACAATCGCTTATTGAAGAGTTAGCCGCCGACCTTGTTCTGCCGGAGGAAGTCACATTGCTATCCGAACCAGCTTTCAAGGCGCAAATGAGTGACGGCGATCGATCGGGCGCGATTCTCGGACTTGGTGCTGCTACCTGGACGGCGAACGAGCTTTTTGGCGACATCGAACTGCCGGACGATGCTGATCAAAAAAGTAGCGTACTCGACCAGCTCTGGATGCAGTACCGTCATATCGCAGACTTGGCGATAATCCGGCACTGGCTCCGAACGAGCCCGGAACCGCAACCGGCTGAACTGCGAACACGGGTGACACCGCATTTCAAGGCTGCGCTTGCGGCGCAGCGTGCGGACACCTGGCTCGCCGGCGAGATCAAGCAGACTGCTCAAATCCGGGACGAGGACCTGCGTACATACTTTCAGGCCAACCGGATGAAGTACACAACGCCGTTCTCGGTGAAGCTTGATGTGCTAAAAGTGCCCGCAACCCAATCCGCGCCAACGAGAATGCGGCAGCTTGAGGCGTTGGCGGCATCTCAGTCAGACTTTGCTTCGTGGCGCCGTGAAGCCCTCCGATTCGATGGCACTGTTACGGAACTCGGGCGAATCGAGTTCAGCCAGCTTGAAGATCACCTTCCGGTAAAAGCAGTTTCAATGACTTCCCAGGCCGCCGAAGGTAGCGCTGTGGGACCCTTTATCCACAAAGACGAACTCTTTCTGCTCCGAGTTCGGGAACGTCACGAGCCGCGGAAAAGGTCATTTGAAAATGCTATGGAAGAGGTGTTGAGAGACTACACCGATCGGTTTGCCGAAACGCTTGTAACCCAAGTCGCGCGCGAGGTCTTGAAAGAGCATGGTTTCCGTTTCAAAGATCGTCAGTTACGAGGTATCCTTCTGCCGCCACCTGTTGTGCCGCCTGAATCCTGACACCGACTCGATTACCAATGTGTTCGGATCTCTCGCCATGTCCAGGGACTGGGTCGATGCGGATTGCAATCGTAATTTTCAGAGCGGCGGTCGGAGCCGCGTGAGCGGTATCGATTCGGCCACACCTGAGTTCCAACTCAAACAAGCGAGCACAGAAAGCAACGGTACGCGCAGCGGCACATTATCGCTCCGGGCGGCGTCAATACTGCCCTTTGGCTGACAGTGGCAGAGGCGGGAAAACCTGGCAGGGCCTGGGGAGATCAACAACCGGCAATCGCGCCGGTTGGGCATCATTCGCAGCTGTCTTTCCCGCCTTCCGGCTTGGGTCTGGAACTGAAGACCGGCGTAAACTTCTCGCGCTCACCATCGAGCGAGATGCTCTCGACGTAATACCAGTAGACGACACAGGGCTCGATCGTGTCGTCCACGAACTCGTATTGTTGCGGTACGTCCGAGTTACCGGCTCCGGCCATCGGCCGATCAGTGATTCTGTCAAAGGGGCCGGATTCGTCCCTGGAGCGGTAAACGTCGAAGCCGAAATTGGACACCTCACTCGCGGTCTTCCAGCGAAGGTTGTTTTCCAACTCGTACGATTCCTCACCGGCAGAAAGCGAATCGCCGAAACATAAAAAGAACGAAATCGTTGAAAACAAGACGAAAACTCTGGCCATTGGTTTCAGATCCTTTTCTATTGTGAAGCCAGCTGTGCACTGCCGACCGCATCGCGCCCGGCTTCGGCATTCCACGCGTATACACGAACCTGTGTTGGAAAGGCATCGCTCGACCACTCCGAGGCCTCGACCTTAAGCTGTGCGTTGGCAAACGAAACGCTCTCTTCACGCAAGACCGTCTCGTCTTCGTCCAGCCACTCAATGATTGCCTGACCCTCGATCAACGGAGTTTCGTCGTCGAAGACTGAATAAACGCTTGATCGGTCGGCTTCGCGTTGCCCGCGCAATTGCATGCGGCCGGACGGCAGCGCCAGCCGCGTGGCCGGATCGCCGAGATAATTGTAGGTCTCCACCATGATCCGGCTGTGCGCTTGCTGCTTGGCCAGCATTATCGCCTCACCCACGGACGTCTCGGTTCGAGTCAACTCTCTCGTCAGAGTCTCGCTGAAGGCTTTCGTCGGCGCGTTGCGCCAGGAGGCGGCAAACACACCGATGGCGCCTCGTTGCGGCATTCGAAGAAATTTCTCGCCCAGGGAATCGGCAGTAGGATGATCGAACGGCGCCGTGTAGCAGGTCATGCTCAAGACCAGCGGGAGTCTTGCTGTCGGTTGAAGCTGATCCAGATGGTCCAGCGAGAACAGATCGTGGTTCTTCTTCGGATCCGGCGGCCCTGTGCGCCAAATATAGCGTCCGCCGTGGCCCATGAAATGAACCATCAGCTGCCCTTCGTTGAAGGCGTCTACCAGACGGCCCTGGTGGAGAGCGTTGTCGGCCTCGTTTTTGCTTGGATAAACTCTTCCGCCGGCAAACCCTTCCGTTCCAAGACCATCCGCGAGTTCGTCGCTGATGCGCTGGAACCGACGCTGCTCGTTCGTCACCCATAAAAGATTGCGCCGCCAGGGGCCGACCTCACTGTTGCGCTCATAGTCAATCGTTTTCTGAACGATCGCCTGGACTTCCATTGGCGATGAAACGGGAAAGCGGCCGATGGCCAGATCTGGAAGCCAATCGTCTCCATCGACGGCGACGTAGCCATTGTCACTCGCAGCGTAGCCCTCGTAAGTAGTCGTTTGCCAGGCGGGAATGAGATTGCGCAATCGGGTAAGGTCGTCGTAGGCGGTACTGCTGTTCTTTCCGAACCTTCGAAGCTCACTGCGTCCGCGAAACGTCCAGTCGGCATAATTCCGGTCGACAAGTTCCTCGTTATGAACATCCCAGTTGGCGTCGCCGATCAATAGTACGAAACGTGCCGCCGGTTTGCGCCAGTGCCGGTAAGCGTGAGCTATGAAGTCGCGGATCGCCGTCGGCGAGGTGATGCCATGGCCGAATTCATCGTAGATGTCCTGCACATTGATCAGCGCCACGCTGAGCCCCTGTTCTCTGCGAAAATCTGCCAGGGGTGTTGCTGCTTCGAGCAAGCTCTCATGTGCGATCATCAGATAATCGGCCTGCTGGGCTGTTTCACGAAGATTCGAGGCTGTGTCAGCGCGCACCGACTCCGGCATGCGGATCGCTGATTCGCTTGCCACATAAACTTCGCGAGTATTGGCTGGTAATTGAAGTGTCACCGGTTTGCCGCCGCCGTCGACCTCGAATCTCGCGCCGGTGTCAGTATGCGCAATGATCTTCTGTCCAACCGACGGTAAAAGACCTACGGTTTCTCCAGTGGGCAACAGGGTAAACAGTTCTTCGCTTACCGTGCCGTCATGGCGATACTCGGCCTCGATCCAGTTAACGAGCGAAACGTCAATCAGAAAGCCGTCTTCATGCTCGCGCTCCGGAACACGCAGGGACAACGCATTACTGCCGTCGCGTATCAGCTCTGGCGAGATTTCGCTAACGCTGAGGATAGACTCGGTTTGCCCATCCCACTCGGTTGCGCCGATTTTCCTGTCGTTTAAATAGAGTTCGACGGCGTGATCAACCGGCGCGTCTTTAGTCCTCGGCTGCTGCGACCAGCCACGGAGCGATATCCGGATCGCCAATTCAGGCCTGTCATTCGAGGCATTGGGTAGATCCAGCGCAATGTCAAAAGGCTCAATCGGACTGATCCGCTGCCAATACCAAACCTCGGCCGCTGGCTGATTGCCGCGCTGGCTGAAGCGGACTCGAAGACTGTCTTCTTCGAAACGTCGAGAGATAGTGCCCATCTCGCCTGGCGCCTCGACAATTTCACCAATCATCGGGTTCGACTCAGCTTCCCTTTCACCGCTAAATCCCAGCTTGTAGACGTTGTATCTGGCGTACTCGCTGTAATAGGAGTTTTCACCTGCGACCGGATGAGCAACATACTCGATCCAGTCGCCGGCGCCGAATTTACCGTCGCCGCCGTCGGAAATATACATCGGATAAGGCTCACCGGCATTGCTCAAACTCAGCTGATCAGTGGCGATGGCTCCGAATTGCTCCAGGCCCAAACGGTCAAAGGAAGCACGCACCAGCTGGCGTTCGGAAACGAGCAGATCAAGACCAGGCGTCGAGGGCTCATCAGTAACCCCGGCCGCTACAGCCCCGCTCAACACGAAAGCAAAGGTGAAGCCATAGAAATACCTGTTCATCGAAGTCACCGTCACTCAAACACCGTTCCGCATAAAAGAAAAAAGACGATCGGCTCTTCAGCCAACGCATGGCCATCGAGACAATCAACGCGACTCGGTTGGAGCATATCCGAAACGCCTGCGCCAAAGTTACCACAATCTTTCAAATCTACAGTAAGTTGCGGAATTCGCCAGAAACGTCGTCCAAGCCACCCGGCAGGCCGGGATGAAATAGTTGCACGCAGAGACCGATCAATGGACGCCCCGGAATGCACTTTCTTGCCCGATTCGCAGGGGCTCCAGGGAAATGCGCAATCAAGTCAACAATGCCCTGCGCACCGGCTTTCCGTTCTCGATGCCCCGGTGGCGATGAGGTTGCTTGGTATTGTGGGTTGGGCGCTCTGCCTGAGCCGAAAAGGCCACGGGAAATCGGTAGCGCGTGGCCCAGAACGCTATGCCCGGTGAATAGTGTCCTCAGTCGTTAATCCTGTAACTCTCAGCGAGTCGGAAAGCGCTTGGCAAGGCAAGGCAGGGCTAGCCCGGAACGCTTTACTTTTCCAAGAAGCCTTACGCCTCAGATGAGCGCGAATCTTCATTCCATTCGAACCCGGCCCGCTGCAATCAGTCGATTTCGAACGTAAGCCCGGCGTGGGCTTGCAGGCGCTCCAGCAGCTTGCCGTTCAGGGCCGTTGCCGGGGTGCAGAAACCGCCCTCGACGTCGTCGCCGATGTCTCGCGCCAGGCACACGGCAGCTTCGCCGATCATTTTCGACGTCGATCCGTAACCGGGGTCGCGATCGCCCTTGACCCGGGCGCGCAGCGTGCTGCCGTCCGACGTTCGTCCTTCAATGACGATGTTGAAAAAACCGGCCTTGCGCTGCTCGGGCGACGGGCCCTCACCGGGCTTGGGCAGCACCATCTTCTTGAGCATCGAGCGGGTGGGGCCCATCGACGCGCCCAGCGCGAATGCGCCCATGCCCAGTGAGACCATGACGGCCTTGGCACGGCCGCCGACACCTTTTCCCGTCAATACCGCCTCGTCGTATCGGAAATCCGTGCCGTAGATGAAGCCCTGGAGCGCGTTGGCCCGGTGGACCACGCGGGTGTTGATCGCCGCCATGATGAACGGCGCCATCCAGCTGCCGATTTCCGCGTCGAATTTCGGACCGCTGACGTAAGGCTGGCGCGGCCCCTTGCGATGATCGGGCGGGCACAGGGCGAACGGGTTTTTCAATACCTTCGCGGTCTCCGGATCGCGCCGGGATTCCTCGACGATATTGAGCATGCTGGCGAAGGTGCCGCCGCTTAAGCCCCCCTTGGCCGCCTTGACCCGCAGCCGGACCCTTTCCAGAGGCTTGCCGAACTTGTCGATCGCGGCTTTCTGAAGGAACCATACGCCCATGTCCGACGGGATCGAATCGAAGCCGCAGCAGTGCACGATGCGCGCGCCGCTCTTGTTCGCCGCCTCGGCGTGCTGGTCTATCATCTTGCGCATCCACGGCACTTCGCCGGACAAATCGCAGTAATCGGTGCCGTGGGCGCAGCAGGCGGCCACGAGCTCGGAGCCGTGCAGCGCGTATGGGCCCACTGTGGTGCAGATTACACGCGTTCTTTGCGCCAGCGCATCGAGAGATTCCCGGTCGTGGCTGTCGGCCGTGATCAGCGGCAGCGCGCTTGCCTGCGCGCCCAGCCCGGACCGGACTTCCGCCAGCCTGGGCTCGTTACGCCCGGCAAGCGCCCATTTCAGATCCCCGCCGGCGCCATGGCGGGCCAGCAGATGTTCGGCGACCAGTCGGCCCGTAAAGCCCGTAGCGCCCATCACGATCACGTCGAATTCGCGCGAATCAGCCATATCTGTTCCCGGAAATTGATAAGTCGCTTACCTTAACCCAAGGCAGGTTTGAAAAACTCTTGGCCGGCGCGACGGCGTTTCTCATTGATCAATTATTGAATAGCGTGTTCCTTCAGGGCGGCGATTCGGTCGGCAGGAAATCCTTGCTCCGGACATTTTCCGGATATTTCGGCGCCGCTGTCCGGCTAAGCTGAAGTTTTGAGGAGATGCCATTCATGAATGCACAGTCCAAGTTCTCTTCGCCCCGGCACGCTGCTAAGACAATTGCAACGACTATTGCTACGACAAGCGCAATGGCGTTCGCGATGACCTGGGCGGCGTCAGTCGCTGCCCAGGACCTCGAAGAAGTCCAGCCCCAGACGGCTCCGCAACCAGCGTGCACTACACAGACAGCGCCGTATCGAGACTTCGACTTCTGGATCGGCGAATGGGAAGTGTTCGACCCGGAAAGCGACCGAAAGCTCGGCGACAACCGGGTGACGCGGCGCGAAAACGGCTGCCTGATCGTCGAAGAATGGACCGGCGGAGGCGGCGGCACCGGCATGAGCATGAACTTCTACGACCCGCTTATAGGAGCTTGGCGCCAGGTCTGGCAAAGCGCACCGGGGTTCATCGACTACACCGGCGGCCTGGACGAGGCGGGACGGATGGTGCTGGAAGGCACGCTGCACTCGAACGCCCGCGGCACCAGTGTGCCGTTTCGCGGCCGCTGGACGCCGAATGGCGACGGCACCGTGCTCCAGGAATTCTGGCAGCGCGACGAAAACGGCGCCTGGCAGGTCTGGTTCAGAGGCCTCTACCGGCCGCGTTGAATGCGTCAGATCCGCCTGAAACTCGCTCCATGCCGAGTTATTCGGAGGTTCCCTTGTTCAGGAACGAACCGGCTGCCGGAACGGGGTCTTGTTCAGTCCGGCGCATCCAGTCCCAGGTCGAGATTGGGGGCCGAGTGGGTGATGGCGCCGATCGATATCACGTCGACGCCGGTTCCGGCGATAGCGCGTACGTTATCGCGGTCGACGCCGCCTGAGGCTTCCAGTACGACATCGTGATTCGTGGTGCGGGCGACGGCCGTGCGGAGGTCGGCAATTGAAAAGTTGTCGAGAAGAATGCAATCGGCGCCGCCGTCCAGCGCGTCGGCGAGCTGATCCAGCCGGTCGATTTCGACTGAAATGCGGGTCATGTGTCCGGCGTGCGCGCGCGCTCGCGCGAGCGCTTCGACCACGCCGCCGCATACGGCCACGTGGTTGTCCTTGATCAGCACCGCGTCGTCCAGACCAAAACGATGGAACGCGCCGCCGCCGGCCGCGACGGCAGCCACTTCAAGTGCGCGCAGGCCCGGCGTGGTCTTGCGGGTGTGAGCGACAGCTGCCCCGGTGTCGGCGACCGCATCGACGTAGGCCCGGGTCAGCGTGGCAATGCCGCTGAGCCTTCCGAGGAAGTTCAGCGCCGTGCGTTCGGCCGCAAGGATCGAGCGCGCCGGCCCCGAGACGGTGGCGATGCAGTCGCCGGGCGCGAGCCTGGCGCCGTCTGCCAGGTGCCAGTCGGTCTCGATGAGTGAGTCGACCTGGGCGAAAACCTCTTCTGCCGCGCCCCGACCGGCCAAC
>JGI12210J13797_10334747_pt1 | contig 10712 bp, 9 predicted proteins | sample ElkSlonscriptome_3_FD_13797 | JGI IMG/M metagenome (IMG submission 13797) | reverse complement strand
GGATTTCTCTTTGAACTTATGAATGCTAAACTGAATAATTCCGTATTTCCCTCCCTGAAAAGCTCCAATTTCAGAAAAGTGTATTTCTTTTCTTTTTTGTTCCACTTGTAGCACTGTATCGTTTCATCCGTTACAACCCAATAGTGGGTAGGGAAAGGATAGAACGCTCCTAAGAAGACCGGCCACAGTATAAGAATGAAGCATCCCAAATAGGTTTCAGACAGAAAAAAGATGAGCAAGGCTGAAATCGGGAATACCATTGAGTAAGCGATGCCCCATGTGCTGAAGATTTTCTTGCTGCCTATTATTTTCATTTGCTTCTGCCCAACGTGAAGCACTATCGCGAGTGAAGCGCGGAGCGCGAAAGGAGTTGATAGTTGCGACTTGTTGGGCCAAGAGCCCACTGGAGTGCAGTAGGGAGAGTTTTCGCCCATGCATCAAAAGAATGCCCTCCCTCAAATACTCTGTATTCGGTATTAGTTCCTCTGGAGGCTAGAGCGTCTCTAAATCTCTCGACTGCTGCAATCTGGGAGATCTCCTGAAATACATCCTCTTTATGCTCAACCTTAGTTTCGGTCTCTTGGCTCCCAACATCGAGATAAAATTCAGCTCCAATCGGTTGGTCAGTGTTCTCGATTTGTTTTGAGAGCGAGCAATCGTTCGACCAATACGATCCTGACTGCGATATAACCTTCTGGAATAGACCCTCAGACTTAATAGCAACATAGGATGCTGCTAATCCAGTATAGCTAAGCCCTGCAATCGCTCTTTCGTTTACTGCTTCTAGTTCAGGGAATTTGGAAAGAAGCCAGGGATAGAGTTCAGTGCTAATAAACTCTGCAAAAGGTGGATAGCACGGGCACTCAATCCATCTTGCCTCAGGCGAGTAGTATGAAACATAGACAACAAGTGTTGATTCAATCTTCTTTTTTTCGATTAGGTCACTGATAATTTTCGGGGCACCTACGCGCTCACGGTAAAGCTCCGCATCAAGAACAACCATAAGTCTGTCCGGAAATGCCTCAGGCTTTTGAATCCAGATCCTTCTTTCGTTGCCTAGGATTTGGCTACTGAATGTCAGTTGGTATTCGTTCATTTTTTGGCCAAACGCCAAGCTCAGACGCGGCGGTTTGCCGACGTTGTCTGCAGCGCTTGGTCGGATTATATTTTTTGCTGTAGATGCATGAAAAAACCTATTCGCTACTGATGCCCTTCCCTTCAAAGAACAGCATAAGCATGGAAAGGAAAAGTGCAACGTAAAGCACAGAGAAAATCTTCATGATCCTACATATACGAGTTAGCGAAGAATCATTCATAGTGGAGTATTCGCTTCGCCAAAGAAATTTCATAAAAAGCCAGGTATTTTCAATATTGTTCCGAAGAAAAAGAGTTGGTCTGCCCATCTGGAGATATTTTTCTGGGTGCCTCTTCTCGATACGGCGAAATGTCCAGATGCATAGGGCAAACCACACAAACACCATCAACATCAGGAGGCAGAACAGTGCTAAATCTAGTCTTTGATTCATATTATTTCAGAACAGGTTTTTTCGTAGTATCCGCAGAGGTGATATCAGGCGTGGTTTTTGGAGACTTTATGATTAGCAACCCTTGATTAAGCAAGCATTCTCCGGTTTGGGCATCCGTATATCAGTCAGCTGGTCATGGGCGGGGAACGAATGGGGGCGGTCGTCGATATGATCATCCGCCGGTTTCTGATATTGGCAGCGGCTCCTGCTGGAATACCTGGAATAATTCGAGAATCTCCGTTCGCGCCATGAATTTTTTGTCGGCCTGAAGGCGGCGAGGCGCTTCTGGCTGCCTGTCAACCGCGCGGTCGTGGACGGTGCAGAGCGGCAGCTCAGGCAATGGACGGAGGCAATGGACGGAGGCCGTTCGCTGCGTTTATGCCCTCTCAGGATACGCAGCGTCCCCCGACCTTATAAAATCGGGGCTAATAAGCGGGCGACCTTCGCGGCAATACGAAACCAGAGTGGTTTGGAATGGTATTCATCCGGCTCGGCTAATCGACTGTTCGTAAAATCTTCTTCTAACATTGTTTTCACCTGCGAGGCGAACCCGGGGTCCGCCATGGCAAGCGTGATTTCGAAGTTGAGCCGGAACGAACGATTATCGAAATTGGCCGTGCCGATAGCCGCGAAATCATCATCAACCAAAACCACCTTCTGATGTAAGAAACCCTCTTTGTATCGGTAGATGGAAATGTTGGGATGCACCATTTCCTCTAAAAAGGTAAACGACGCGAGCCAAACCAGTTTGTGATCCGGTTTTAATGGTAGCAGAATTCGAATTTCTACCCCGCGAAGTGCGGCGAGTTGCAAGGCATTGATGATGCCTTCGTCCGGAACAAAGTAAGGACTCGCGATCCAAAGCCGGTGCTGCGCGCTCGTAATCAAGTGCATGAAAAAAAGCGTGCATCGCTCGAATTCATCCGAAGCCCCCGTAGCCAGAGTCAGCACAGGGATGTTTGACGGTTTCTGACTTACCTGGTCAATCTGGGGAGGGGTCACATGGCCTTTTGCAAAATGCCAGTCAGCGGCAAAGACGAGGGCGATCGGAAGCACCGCTGGGCCCTCCACCTGCACATGGGTATCGCGCCAACGACCGAAACGGGGATCCTTACCGAGATATTCATTTCCCACGTTGTGTCCCCCAACAAACGCGACCCGGCTGTCGACCACAACGATTTTGCGGTGATTCCGAAAGTTCAATTCGAACCGTTTGCGGAGCCCCGAGGGCCGGTCAAAGGCAGCAACCTTCACCCCAGCTTCCTTCAATTCGTCGATATACTCGCTGCTGAGATCCTTGCTCCCCCAACCGTCGAACATGAAATGCACATGCACCCCCTCCTTGGCTTTTCGACGAACCGCTTCCGAAAGCCGCTGGCCCAATGTGTCGTCGTGGACAATGTAGAATTGCACGAGAATCGAATGCTTCGCCTCCTCGATGGCCCCCACGATCGCATCGAAGGTCGCCTCCCCGTCGATCAAGAGCTTAAGGGCATTTCCACTGAGAAAAGGTTGTTTCGCAATGCCGGTGGCGCTCCGGTAGCGGTCGGACAAACGAGTATCTTCGGGCGGAACCTGATAGTGCTCAAGGATGGCCGCCGCCTCCTCAACCTCGCCCTGATGCCGCTTAATGGCTTCCTTCATACTCGCCGCATAACGGTCATAGCGGCGGGCGCCGAACAACCAATAAAGCGGGATACCAACGTAAGGAAACGCCACCAACCCGACCACCCAAGCGATGGTGCCTTGCGTGGTTCGGGTGACGAAAAGGGCGTGGCAAGCCGAAAGAACCGCGATGGCTTCGATGAATAAAATAAAACCGCTGATGAATAAATGCCACATAGTTGATCAAGAATCAGTCCGGACTCTGACCAATCCGTTGACTTAAATCAAGCGGCCTTCCTGGCTCCGCGCATATTCACGCGTCGCTCAAACTGCATGGACGTAACCCACGTGGGTTTGCGTCACTGCGGATGCCTGCACCGAGCAGGTCCTGACAGCGGGGGCGTATGCCGTTCATCGAAGGGCAAACGACGAGGCCCGCATGGGATCACGGATATCCAGCGGCTTCCAATACCCGGTCCATGACCCGCATGTTTGCCACGGCATCTTCAATCGGATAAAGCAACGTTGCGGTTCCTTTCACTACATCAGCGAAGTGTTCCGCCATCAATTGATAATGGTTAGCCACCGGCGTCATGATTTCTTCAAACCGACCATCTGCCGTCCATAAATGAATCGGTTGTTCTTTCGTCTTGGAAGCCACCATGGCTCCTGTGGGAACGGCCAACCGTCCTTCGGTCCCGATGACCGTGTAGCTGCAAGTAAACGGGACCCCAAAACCGCAATCGAACGAGGCCGTACGTCCCTCCGGAAAACGAAGCACCCCGCTTAACCGGTAATCGATGCCTCCATTCGGATGTTCCTGCGAAACCGCCTTCACTTCCTCGGGTTCTTCTCCCAAAAGAAACCGCATGAGGCTCGTGCAATACCCACCTAAATCGCGCATCGACCCGCCTGCCAGTGCCTGTGAAAACCGGATGTTGTCGGGATCATCACCCCCGGCAAAGAATTGCGCGTGCACATTCCGGACATCCCCAATCCGTCCATCACGAAGTAAATTTCGCGCCTGGCAATTTAAGGGGTGCAAACGATACATGTAAGCTTCCGCAATCGGCACCCCCGTTTTTCGCACCGCCTCGGCCATCTGTTCGGCTTCCCGCCCATTCGCACACAATGGCTTTTCGCAGAGAACAGGTTTCCCTGCTTCCGCCGCGCGGATACTCCACTCGGCGTGCATGCCGTTCGGTAACGGATTATAGATCAGATCGATCTCGGGATCGGTTAACAGCGCTTCATAACTTCCATGCACTTTCGGGATGTGATGTTTTTGCGCAAAATTGGATGCTTTTTCCAGCGAACGGCTTGCGACGGCCGCTACGCATCCATTCCGTGAAGCTTGTATAGCTGGAACATAAGCGCTGTCCGCGTGATTGGCTGTGCTGAGAATTCCCCAGCGTAATAATTCATTCATAATCTATAAGGAAGTGTCAAGGTTAGAAGCGAGTTGTTATTCCTCAAGCGACACGTCGTATTAAGATAAAGATTCTAGGAAACCGCGCGCCTGCCCAGCCCCACCCAACAGCTCGATCCGCTCGCGCACCTTGGGCCGGTAACGTTCACTCACATAAGTTTGCACGCCATTATCCATGGCTGTGGCTTTCCATCGGGGATGACCCTTTTCCAATTCCGAGGCGTGCGACTGATAATAGTCTCGGGCGGCTATGGAGCGGATCAGTAAGGATTCCGACGACCAATTCACCTTGGCCACACCGACCGCCACCGCGCGGCGCAATGCATCAGTCGAAAGTCCGGATGACCCATGCAACGCGAGACCAATCGGCCGTCCGGTGATCTTGGCTGCGCGCTCGGCATGGGCATGCACATGAGTCTCATCAAAGCTAGGATAGCCAGCATCGGTCAGCCCATGTTGGGTCCCTACGCCCGGCGCCCACAAGGCCAGCTGGCCCGCATGCGCTTTTTCCACCGGCTCAAGCAGGCGATCGGCCGTGTCCAAGGGAGTCAAGCCATCATCGACGCCCGCTTCCATCTCCAAACTCACATCGCACCCTGCTTCCCTCGCGTATTGGCAGAGCGTGCAGAGCGTCGCAATATTGTCTTGCTCAGACATCTCAGAAGAGTCGACGGAAATACTGGAATAAGCTGGAACCACGCCAGTCATGGCGTGCCGGAGAATCTCGAGCGTTTGAGGACCTTTGATGTGGTCGGTATGCAGGATGACTGGCACCGCTGCGAAACGCGTCGCATTTGCTAGCCCGGCTACCGTTGAGGCGTAGCGTTCGACGCCAAGTAAGGCGTCGCCCGCACCGAAACTGTGACCTTGGAGTTGCCAGAGACTCGTTTCGATAATCACCGGCGCATTAAGCTCGGCGGCCGTGCTGAGCACATCCTGAATGGCTGCCGGACTATCCGCGTTGACAGCCAGAATGGCATAGCGGTTTTCCACCGCATGAAGCAGGAGCTGCCGGGCTTGGTTGGGAGTTAATAACATTGGTCGATAAGTCTTAAATGGGTTCCCGTTCAGATCATGGTCTTAATATGCTTGGTCTTGAGATACTCGAAGACGGCGCGACGGGAGAGTTCCACCCCATAACCACTCTCTTTCCAACCGGCATAAGGGGCGTAATTCGTATTCACCGCACCATTATTCACACAGATCGTGCCGGCCTCCAAAGCCTCGCTAGCACGAATCGTGGTGGAATAGTCCTGGGTGAACAGGTAAGCCACCAATCCATAGTCCGTATCATTCGCCATACGAATCCCCTCTTCCAGATCCGAGAACTTCGTAAAGGGCACGATTGGACCGAAAGTTTCTTCTTCCATGACCAGCATCCCTTTTTCCGCATTGATGAGGATAGTCGGTAAAAAATAGTTCCCGCTCGTCGGATAAGCGTCACCGATGGGAGCATCGCCACCGCAAATCACCTTCGCGCCTTTGGCGACTGCATCAGCGACGTGTCTGCGGCATGTTTCCACACCATCCCGAGTTGCCATGGGGCCCAGATCGACCTTGGGATCGGTCACCCCATCGCCGATGGAGAGCGCTTCCCCAATGCCTTTCAGCTTTTCGACCAGCGCATCGTGCACCGATTCATGGACCATCACGCGATTCACGGAACTACAAGATTGGCCCATGTTCCGGAAACCTTTATAAGCGATGATCTTCGCTGCTTGATCGAGGTCGGCATCCGCGCAAACCAAGGCCGGACAATGTCCCCCGAGTTCGAGTGAGATCTTTTTGAGAGTGCCGCCGAAAATTTCCATGAGCCGTTTGCCCGTGGCGGTGGAACCAGTCATGGCCACTTTCTGCACCTGCTCATGTCGCAGCAGCGCTTCGCCGATCACCGAGCCAGAACCGTTCAAGACGTTAATCACGCCAGCGGGAATCCCACCATCGATGAGGGCTTCACAAAAGGCCGTCGGCGACATCGGGGTAACTGTGGTCGGCTTGACAACAACCGAACAGCCGACGGCCAGAGCTGGCCCGAGTTTCCAACTCAAAAGCGAGACCGGATAATTCCATGGCGTGATCAACGCACAAACACCAACCGGTTGGTAAATCACGGTGGATCGATAGATTCCCGATTCGGTGGGGCTGGTGTATCCTTCTACTCGCAAACCTTCGCCGGCGAAGTAATCGAGTGTCTCGCAAGAGGCTTTGATTTCAGAGATGGATTGGGCCACCGGCTTGCCTTGTTCGAGAGCCATCAACATCCCGATCTCGTCGGCACGGGCACGGACGTGAGCGGTCGCTTGCAGAATGATTTTTTGCCGGTCGTAAGCCGTTTGAGCCGACCATTCGAGAAACGCTTCGTGAGCTGTCCGAACGGCGTCGTCGGTGTCCTGTGCAGTTGCTTTGGCGACGCGACCGACCGGTTCACCATTGGCCGGTGACGGAACGGTAAAAGAGTCGCGTTCGTTGGGGCCGATTCGGCGTTCTCCAATGAGAAGACCGGATGTCCGATTTGGGTCGGTCGAGGAAGATTGGGTGTTCATAAATTTAGCTTTGTGGGTGGATACAAACTTTGAGGGCTTCACCACTCTCCATGAGTGGGAAGGCTTCCAGTAAGCGGTTGAGCGGCAATTGGTGGGTGATGATCTTATCGGCGGGAAACCGGCCGCTATGTAATAAGGCAAAGGCTGCCTGGAAATCGCGCTTCTTTTCGGAGTAAGAGCCGCTGATCTCCAGTTCTTTATAATGGACGTGATTAATATCGAGCGGAGCCACGGGATTCGATTTGGGTAACCCCGCGAAAAAATTTACCCGCCCAGCTTTGGCCGCCATGATCAGGGCATCATTCTGAGCGGCGGCGGCGCTGACAGCGACAATGACGACGTCGGGGCCTTCGCCGTTGGTCAACTCCTTTATTGTTTCGTGATGGCCGCCCGATTGTTCTACGAGTGCCGTGCCATCGATATCGAAGGCTTCCGCCTTCTTTAATCGTTCTTCGTTCACATCTAGCACGAAGACTTTTTGCGCGCCTTGCAAGCGCGCTAATGAGGCGTGCATCATCCCGATCGGGCCGGCGCCGATAATGGCGACTTTATCCTCGAGCCCAACACCGAGCCGGCTATGCGCATTCATGCAACATCCTAGCGGCTCAGCCAGACTCATGACTTCGGACGAAATATCGCTCTCGACTTTGAACAGGTTGCCGTTGGCCACCGCCGTTGCCGGAACCTTCATTCGCGGCGCGTATGCGCCATCATGATGGTAGCTCATGGTCGTTCGAAAACCACTCAGGTTTTCGCGCCCCATCTCGATGTAACGATCGCGCCCATGATGAATGACGATATACATGACAACCCGGTCACCGATTTTGACATTCGCTTCGGGCGCTCGCGACTCCACAATACGGCCGCAAAATTCATGACCGAGAATGCGAGGCGGGGTGATTTTCTTATCGCCGTGACGGTAAGTTCTCAAATCTGTCCCACATACGGAACAGGCATCGACCTCAACCATCACCTCGCCCGGCTCCAGAGTGGGATCTTCCACATCCGATATCTGGATATCTTCTTTACCTTGATAAACAGCTGCTTGCATCATGTCAGCTCATCCAGTTCGAGGCCGCGCCGGCGGACCATTTTTCCGTGGTTTTTTTCGTCTTCGTCCAGAAAGCAATACCATCTTGCCCGGTGATGTCACCGACGCCGAAACGGCTTTCGTTCCAACCGCCGAAACTAAACGGTTCACGCGGAACTGGAACTCCGATGTTGATCCCGATCATGCCGGCGTTAGCGCGTTCTTCGAAGTAACGTGCCACCGCACCGCTGGTCGTATAGATCGCAGCGGCATTTCCATACGGGCTGCCGTTTTCGATTTCGAGAGCCTGATCCAGTGAGTCGACCTGGACCACCGAAATGACTGGACCGAAAATTTCGTCGCGCAAACATTCGCTGTCGGTATTGGGATGGCGAATGACAGTTGGACCTACGAAGTTGCCTCCTTCCTTACCGGCCACTTTGGCAGCCCGGCCATCGAGCAAGATCTCTGCCCCTTCAGTTTCGGCTTTCGTAATGTATCGTTCGATCCGGTCGCGAGCTGTCGTGCTGATGATAGCGCCCATTGCTTCACCGGGACGCACTTGGGCTGCCGTGTCGCAAATGGCCTTCAACACATGCGAACAATCACCGACCCCAATCAGCACGCTGGCCGCCATACAACGTTGGCCCGCGCAGCCCGTGAATGAACTCACCACATTCCGGGCAGTGATTTCAACATCGGCATCGGGGGCGACCACTAAATGATTCTTGGCGCCACCGAGGGTTAACATCCGTTTCCCGGCGTTGATTCCACGATGGTAGACCGCCTTTGCAACCGGCGTCGATCCGACAAAGGCAGCCGCTGCAATGCCTGGGTGGTCGAGCAAAGCTTCCACCGTCTCCCGGTCACCTTGGAGGACTTGAAAGACATTTTCCGGTAAGCCGGCTTCAACCAAGAATTCGGCGATTCGGACCGGGGTGAGGGGGACTTGCTCGGAAGGTTTTAATAGGAAGGTATTTCCTGCCGCGAGGGCGATCGGAAACATCCACATGGGCACCATGGCTGGGAAGTTGAAAGGCGTAATTCCGGCAACGACTCCCAACGGATAGCGGCGGGTGCGGCAATCGACCCCCCGACTCACTTCCAAGAGATCTCCAGTCATGATTTGCGGCATGGAACAGGCGAACTCGACGACTTCCAACCCCTTTTCGATGCCGGCCTTGGCTTCGGCAACCGTCTTACCATTCTCCAGGGAAACCGTCTCGGCGAGTGACATGATGTTTGCTTCGACGATCTGTTTAAATCGGTATAGAGGCTGCACCCGGTCTTTAATGGAGAGGCGGCTCCAGGTCTCAAGCGCTCGCTTCGAGGCGTGCACAGCGCGTTCAATGTCGGACGCTTCAAAGCGCGGGAGTTCGCCAAGTAACGAATTATCCCAGGGAGAAGTGACTGGGATCCGGCTGGTGCCGCCGCCTGGCTGAGCGGCGCCGGCAAAGAAGCCGGGAATGGTGGGGGTGGATTGCGGTGTAGCTGTCATAGATGTTAGAGGAATAAAAAGCGGGTAGATGTGAGTATGGATTCAAGCAGCCGCGCAGATTTTGACTTGTGTAAGGCTGCCGTATTTGGAGGTTTGCACCTCATTGACCAACTCGTATTTGTCGGAGCGGTAGAGGAGGTTCTGGTGCCAGACAGGACGGTTGCCGGGGCCGAAACCTGGCCCTTCGACCACCAGAGCAGGCATGGCTGGCGGCAACTGAAAGAGCTCGGCTTCCCGCTCCAACAGCGCGCGGGCGCGGATGGTATGCCGTTCGCCGGTCAACGTCAGGTCGAAACGGTCTTCAAGTAATCCGTAGAGGGAGCCGGCAAGATCACTTTTTTTGAGGCCTGGAACGAACTCAGCGGCCAGCCAACGTTGTTCCAGAATAACCGGTTCCTGGTCGGCCAGGCGCAGGCGTTCGAAATAGTAGACGCCGTGCGGATCATCAACGGGCATCCCCAAGGATTCGCGAATGGCATGCGGGATTTTGCCGGCCGCTTGTTTTTCGAACGCGAGAATTCGGGTTTCGGGGTCGAGACCGAGGGCGCGGGCATGTTCGGTAAAACTCTCCATTTGCCGAAGCGAACTGTGGAGAGATTGGGAGGGTTCGCGAACGAAGGTCCCGATGCCTTTACGAAATTGCAGCAGCCCTTCCGCGACGAGATTGGAGATCACCTTATTCGCAGTAGCCCGGCTGATGTTATGTTGGTTGGCGAGTTCGCGTTCGGAAGGGAATTGTTCGCCTGGGGCATAATCCCCTTGTTGAAGGGCGGCCCGGCAGAGGCGGGTGAGCTGATGATAAACGGGTTCGGTAACGAGAGGCGAAGGCGGTTGAGACGAGGCCGCGGAAGCAGTTGACGAAGTGGGAGGGGAAGAATGATTAGGCATAGCTGGCTAGTGGCCTAGCCACCATGGGGGAGGGGTTGGGTTGATGCAAGCGGAAATTTTTTCAGGCAAGGCAAGGGGGCCAGCTCGCAGTCGATCACTTCCTTCAGTAAACGGAAATCGACAATTCTTCTACGCGGTGCGCTCAGCCGTAGAGGAACTTGGAACAAGTTTCTGAGTGCGTTACCGGAAACTG
>JGI12210J13797_10664411_pt1 | contig 10720 bp, 8 predicted proteins | sample ElkSlonscriptome_3_FD_13797 | JGI IMG/M metagenome (IMG submission 13797) | reverse complement strand
GCCCCTAAGCCTTGCTGTTGAGAGCGATCGCCATCTACCGCTCCATCAGTAGCTCCATTCGTCGAGGGAGCGGCAGGTTCTAGGGTGTTCACCGCAGAAGGTGATATTTGCCGCTGCACCGATGGACTGCTCTGAGCGTGTAGCGTCGTCAGTTCTGGAAGTTTCTCATAGCCTCGATGGCCTGCTATGCGGGGGGAAACGGTCGATGTCACCGGAGGTGAAGCTGGGGCGATCGCCATTTCTGAGGGTGGAACCTGAGAATTGGGAGCAGACGGTTGAATGGTGTCTGGGATTTGCGACACAGAAGAAAAGGATGAAGGCAGCGCGATCGCCTGCTGCTCCGGGGGCTCATTTGCATGAGTCTCCAAATCAGAGTTTAAATCAGCCTCAGCCCGACGCTGGATAGTCGGGATCCCTTCTGAAGGTTGACCGCCGGGGGCGGCGCTGTGCTCTAGCAAATCCTCAATGCTCGACCAGGTGTCGGGCGTATAGCCTGTCTGGGAGGTTGTCAGCTCTGCCGATGGAGAAACAAAATTAGACAGATCGGGAGCGGATGAAACGGAAGCAGATGACTGTGTTTGTCGTTGGAGGGTCTTTCCAGAAGTCGAGGTGGATTGCGGCTGGATGGGAGGTGGAGCGAGGGCAAGCGACTCTTCACTGTTGACTAGAGGAGGACGCATCGAAGGATCACTCGTCAGGGATTCCTCGGCTAAGGATTTCTCGATCAAGGGTTCAACGGTTGTTAACGGTTGTAGCACCGACAGAGGCTGCAAGATTTGTGGCACTTGGGGAATGGTGTCACTTGCCTCTAGTTCTGAACGGGCTTCTGGTTCTAATTCCGGTTGAGCAATAGAGTGTGAAGGTGCGAGCGATCGCTGCACAGGAATTTCTGATGATATCTGGGGAGGTGTTTCGTCAACAGAGGGTGACGAGAGGGGCAACACCTCTGCTGCTACGTCGATCGCCTCGTCATGCTCAGGTGCTTCTAATGCAGGATTTGAAGGCTGAGAGGAAGAGGAAAGGGGCGATCGCTCCTCAGAAGGTGAGGATGTAGACGATGGTGTGGAAGGTGTAGTGAAGGGTGCATCTGGATCCAACTGGTGCTGAATAGGGGGGGGGTGGTGCGGTTGGGAGTGATCCGGTTGAGGGTTGCTGGGTTGAGATCGGTCTAGTGGAAGGGGATTGGGCTGAGCATTCGGTGCTGAGATATCGAGAGCTGCATCAAAGGCATCCCATTCAATTCCAGCCTCTGCTTCATGATCGTGCAACTCGGTCGTATCGAGCTGAATAACATCTAATTCCGTTGTGTCGGCATGAGCAATATCAGCATCAGAAGAACTGGGAGCAGACGAGCTAGATTCGAGTGTGCTAGCACCACGGGAGCGAGCGTCGGCAGTCTCGACATCAGGAGCAATCGAGGATTCAGAGAAGCCAGTGATTGGCTCTTCTGAGGTTGGAGCCTCTGACTTTAGAGAAATAATCTCTGCAGATTCCAAGTTTCCAGATTCGGTCACGTTCGCTGAAACATCAGTGTCAACCCAATCAGAATCAAATGATTCTGATTCCGCAATATCGGGGTCACCAGGAGACGGGGCGATCGATGCGTTAGGTTCGTCAGATGCGGTATTGGCTTCGGCAGCGAACGATTGAGCCTCAAGGACTGCACCAGGTTCGATTGGGCTAGGATTAGCCGAGTGTGGCTCCACTGAGTCCGATACCGTTTCGTTGAGTGGTGTATTGGGTTCGGCTGAGGCTGGGGCGATCGCCCGTGATATGTCAGGAGGCGTTGATGCCGTTGAGAGAAGATCGGGTGAACCTGAATGTATGTCTGAGTCTGCTGCTTCAGAGGTTGCTTCTGATGTGTCCTCTAAAGCAGACGTTGCTGACCTCTCTGGTTTATCCAATTGAGTTGGCATCAATTGGGCTTGAATTGCCTCAGGTGAAACGGCTTCGAATGACTCCACGTGAGGTGCGATTGACTCCGACCCATCCATCTTATTAGTTTCGAAGCTAACTTCGCTTCCACTGACGTGAATCGGCTGCGATTCAGCCGATTCCATCGAATTCGATACATTTGATTCAAATGTGATTGATTCGTCCAAACGAGGCTGAACCAAATCTGACTCAGTGAGACTGGGTGCGAACGACTTTGATTCAGATGGATGCGTCTCTACTGAAGTTGAATCGGCTGCAATCTCAGAACTCTCAAAAGATAATGATTCAGAGGAAAGCTGTTCATTCAGATTGGCTTGCCCCCGAGTCGCCCTGTCTGAACCAGATTCAACCAGATTGGGTTGAACAAAGGTTGAATCCGTTGAAGAGGGGGGGGGCGAGTTCGAGATATCAGAACTTGGCACAGCCGGATCGGAATAGGCTGGGCTTGATCCTGTTAACTCTACTTCAGACCAAGCTTCAGAGATACCTTGCTCACCTGGATTGACGTCATCCAAACTCGTTTCATTTGAATCGGATTCAACTCGATTTAATTTAGCTGGACTTGATACTTCTAGATTTGGCTCAATCGAACGCTCTTTCCCCGACACTGATTCGTGTGAGCTAGGTTCACTTGAGCGGGATTCACTAGGACTCCGCTGAACGAGATCGGGCTCGGCAGTGTTGGGATCAAATAGGTTGAAGTCGCTTAGAGTTGATTGATCTGGGCTCGGCTGAATCGAATTTGGCTCCATCAAGCCTGATTCAGGTGAATTGGGGACAATTGGGCTTGCAAGGGTTGGATTTGCACTGGCTGGATTTGATTCAGCAGACAGCGGTTCCGAACCCGATGCCACTGGATTCGACTCAATAGAATTCGCTTCACTCCTATTGGCTGCATCTGGACTCGACTGGATCAAATCTGACTCGATCGAATTCAGTTCTCCCGAATTCAGTTCCCCTTGAGGTGATGGGTCTGGAGTTGATCCGATGGGCGATCGCTGTAAATCACTCACCTCAAAAGAAGGTGAATCGGCACTCTTCGGCAGTGTTGGTGGAGTTGGACGCGATGCGGCTCTTAGAGCTGAGGCAATTGGCGTTGTTGGCAGAGTCCCAGGATGAGCCTGACGACGCGATGGTGGAGATGATGGCGGTGAGGAACCAGTAGGTGAAGGCGAAGTCTGATTGGGCGATCGCTGAAGGGAGACTGCTGTCTCTGCCGGCTTAGTTAGTTCGGCAGGGGCAGCAGTCTCCGTGGGCGATGGTGTTGTCTCTGACGGAAAATTCCAGAGGGTTCCGGGATGTTGAGATAGCGATGGTGTTTCTGTTGGGGAGGTGTTCGATCTGGCAGGTTCAGATCTGATAGGCTCAAAAAAGGGCGACTCGTTGAGCGCCGATGCCCACGGTTCTAAACCATTACCCTCTGAGGCAGCGTTTGCATCGGAGTGAAACAGGGTTGGATCAATCATTGACAGAGACTGACTGCCCACTGGGCGCATAAATTGCAGCCGGGGAACCCCTTGCCGAGGAGAAAAATGAGACCGCATAGGCTGAATCATTGCCATCGGTTTTGCATCTTCCGATAGGCCAGTGGCCAGGAGATCGTCAGCGGATGAATTTGAATTAGGAAATGATTCAGACTGGGGCATTGAGCTTAACTTCCAGAGCTAAAGTATCCTGTCTGGTCACGAGTAACACCAGTTAATGCGCTAGCACCCTCATTTTTCTTGACCGTGAGACCTTCATAGGCCAGCACTAATTCTTCGATCGCAACAGAACTTGAATCAGCCTGTAGCGAAGGAGTTTTCCATCCTATCGGAACCGCGCCTGTGAGCGTCCAAGACTGCATTGTTTCTCCGGCGCTATTAAACACTAGAATTGCGACATTGCGTCGCTCTTTCTTGCCAGGATCTAGGGTTTTTTGCATCCACTCCCAAAAAGTAGTGTCATTGGTTATGCCACGCTTGAGGGTAATGTCTGTAAATTCTGCTTGGCCTAGAAAAATCCGTTGCTGGTTGTTTACGCCGCCTTCTAAATAAGAATCGTGTTTGATCTTCACGTCCAATCCCGAACATTCTGAAAAAGAAGCCGCTAAGCTACCACCAATCTCGACATAAAACCGATGAGTGGTGACATAATTCATCGGGTCAATACTGTTGCTTTGAGCCATGATTATCTCCTCCGTCCACCATTGCGATCGCACTGATAGCGCAGATCGTCTTGCATCAGTTTAAACACGTGATCGCTCAACTGATTGAGCGCCTGAGGGTCATCTAAGATTGCCTCGGCTAAGGCATAAAGCTGACTGTTCTCATCGTCATTTCCGTCTAGGAAATATTCGCCCGGTGCTCCGGAGCCAATGGGGGAGAGAGAAGGCAGGACGGGGCGATCGCCAAAAAACTCGCCTTTGGCCCGAGCTTGCTCCTGAGAAAGAGATCCAGAATCAGACGCAGATTGAGATTGAGTCATGGTGTCCCCCGGCGTGCGTTACGCGCTTTTTCTAACAATTCCTGGATCTGCTGCTGGCGGGCTGCGGTTTTGCTAGCTGTCGCTGTTTTCTTGTCTTGCTCCATATCTTTTTCCACCTGAGCCTTAATTTGTTCATAGAGGTCTTGGGTTTGGGTTTCAGAATCTAGAGGCGCAGTAGCTGGTGGAGAGGCAAATGAATCAGAACTAGCCACAGTAGCGGTAGTGGCAGGGCTATCATCGGGCACTTCACCAGAGCGTTGTTGGCGAATGGATCGGGCTCGCTGCACTAAATCTTCTAGATAATCGACATGGTGCGATTGCCGTTCTTGTTCGGCATCTTTTTCCATTCGAACCTTGAGCTGATCCTTAAGCTGGTCAAAGATAGCCTGGGTATAGCCTCCCTGTTTAGCCCGCTGGAGGATGCTCACCCCAGCCATGGCTAACCCGAGCGCTACTGTCGGTGGCACAATGGGAATCCAGCCTCCCTGAAGAAATAGCAGGTAGGGGAGTCCCCAGCAAAACCCCAAAGCGACAGCACCTAGCAGTAAGAACAGCCAAGTACGGCGAATATAGGTAACTAAAACACTACCGATACCAGCCCACAAAACAATCCAAATCCATTCCAACAGCGGCGGTAACGCCCAAATTAGGGGGCGCTGATTAAGCACAGCGCTGAGAATTTGACTGGTGCTTTGGGCATGAACAACGACCCCTGGCATACCTCGAACCCCCTCCTGACCTGACAGATAGGGGGTGGACAAAAAGTCGCCAGCGACGATGGAGGTATAGCCAATCATAACGATGCGATCGCGAATCCAGTCAGGATTTACTTCCCCATTCATCACTTCCGTCAGCGTCACCTGCCGCACGGCATCGGTGGCCGAACGATAGTTGAGCATGAGCTGATAGTCAACGGCTTCCGTGTTTTGATAGCCACCATACTGCCCGTCAAATACCGGAAACAAAATCGTATCCCCGAGCTGAATTTCGTCGTATGGAGTAGGCTGAGGCTCAATACCCTCGGCTTCCAAATATTTCATCGCTGAGGCAAAGCTAAGGGAAACGGGCTGTCTCTCGGGATTGTTACACACGTGCCGATTAGGCCAGTTCTCTGGGGGCGGGACAGGGACTGAGACCAGAGTGGAGCGGCGCACCACCCCCCCTTCATCCTGAGGAAAGTCGGCAAAGCCCACCTGATCTTCAGGATCGGCTCCAGGAGCGGGGGCGGCACCAGGCTGTAGTGCCGAACTGAGCAAACAGGCAGAGATGATCCGATCGCTCTCCTCCATCACTTGCCGAAGCTGCTCTCGTCCGGCCTCATCTCCTTGAGGAATATCACGGCCAATGTCGAGGGCGATCGCCCTCGGTTCATAGGTTTCTAGCTCGGTCAGCAAATCGGCCACGGTGCCATCGGTGAGGGGATATTCGTTGAGGGTTTGCAGATCGGTTTCACTCACCCCCACCACCAGCAAGCGATTATCAAGCCCCTCATCGGGTCGCCATCGGATGAACCGATCGTACATGCCGATTTCGACTGCTTCTAAGCCCCCTAGTTGCCGCACTACAATTACAGCGACACCAATGACTACGCTTGGGAAGGCAACCTCGCCCAAAAACCGCCGCCATGGGCGCGATCGCCCCGACGCAGGTTGTGAAGTAGAGTGACGAGAAAACCAGGCAGCCATGCAGTTAATGTCTCTAAGAGAGGTCGATGAGGGGCATCCAAAAACTTACCAGAGGTGATGACTTAAGTCACTTTTGGCAAATTATTCAGAAGCTGGAGGTAGCGGAGCTTCGGTCTCCGGCATCAGATCAGGAGAAATCGCCAAGTCGTTGATTTGGCGGTAAAACTTCTGCAAGTAATCTAAATCGCAAGTAAAAAAGTTCTCCACAATTCGAGGGGTGACCTCATCCAAAGCCCCGAGTTTGACGATCACCCGCGACAAAATCATCACCGTGGCGTAGGCCGGATTTGACTTGACCCGAGGATCGCGCAGGGGAACGATTTCGTCCATCGCTCGCGATAGGCGCATAACGCCCTGGCGATGCAGGTTGTCCTCATCGTCTAGGTAGCCTTTGGGTAGGGTGAACTCAAATTCGGTCTGCAACATGAGATTTAGATATTGACCATAGGCTGACGAATCGCAAAGGCAGAAATGATGAATGGAATGCTTGCCATATGTGAATATGTTGAGTGTCTCTGACGATGTTTTTGAGACAACCGCGTCAGGCATTATTTAACGCGAATGAAAGAATCGATCGCGAGTTCTACCTCTTCGATTTCAAACTCGTTGTTGGACGCTTTCAGATCTGAAATTTTGTAGCTAACGGGCCATGCGCCATCAAAGCTAAATCGAGCCCGTTCTTCTGCTCCCTGATCGTAAATAACGAGTCGCCCGTTGTAGCGCTGACCCGACCCTTTTGCAGCTCCCTGCTCGGTATAGTCGCGATTTCCGCCTGCCCAATCACCCTCCGCTACCCGCGAAAACCACTGCCAAAAGGTCATAGAAATCGTCATGCCTCGACGCAGCACAAGGTTTTCCGTCTTCAGGTTGCCAGGAATCTTGGTTCGCATGACGCGTCCTTTACTAGCTGCTGCATTCCGCCCCCACGATTGAGGCGACACTTCACAAATTTCAATCACCTCTTGGCTTTGCTTCATTCCCTGACATTCCATGAAATAGCCATCAATGGGTTCTTGACTGCCATCCAAGGCAATACCAACAAAAAAGCGAGAACTGGTTAGGATCTCAAAGTTTTGAGCCATGATTTTATCCGTAGGGACTGCATTGCGAGCTGGAGAGGAATGTACGACCGTAGGTACTGCTGCTATCATCCACGGTCATGCTAAGTCCGGAAAATTTAGCCTAATTTCATTCTCACAGAATGATGTCGGACGAATGACATCAGGAAATTACTTCACACGCAAGATATTTTCGAATACCAGTTCTACTGTTTCTGTTGACAAATTAGTACTCCCGGCCTCAAGTTTGGTGGATTTATAGCTGGCGGGCATGATGCCTGTCATGTTCCACCGAGCCGCCTCTTCTCCTCCCTGGTTGTAGAGGACGATCGATCCGGTTTTCCGCTCTCCTTTTGTCGCAGAACCGCCGCCTTTGATAGGCTCTGAGTGAGAATCTTCGTACCACTTCATAAGGCGATCATCTTCCACCGTATCCACATATTCCACGGTCACCTTACCGTTGCTGGTACCTGTGACCGTAGCCTGCATCTGGCTTTTGCCACCTTTGGTTACACCAAAGGGTTTCTTGTCTCCTGCTACTTCCATGGTGATGGCAATGCCACTGACTTTTTTTACAATGAGTTCTTCGAGGCCATCAATCTCAACATAGAACCTAGAACATGCCAGGACTTCACCCGCTGCCATTGTTGTACTCCTTTGGGGCTAAACAATCCTAATGAAATCAAATAAGAAGTCGTCTATTTCACTCGATTGACTTGCTCACAGAGAATCTCATAGGTTTCTGCGGCTAGGTCTTTGCTCTCGGCAGTGAAATCTGACACTTTGTACGACTTGATCCAAGCGTTGGTTATGTTCCAGCGCAGAATTTCCTGATCGGCACTGTCGTAGCCGACGATTGATCCATTTTTCCGGTTATCGCCCCACTTACCATCTCCTCCTTCACTTTTGGGCATGGTGGACTTCATCCAATCGTAGAAGTCAGTGTCGCCTTCACATAGGTAAACTTCCAGAGTGATGTTGGGATTTTCTTCAAATCCGGCAGAGGTGGACTGCCACATCGTTTTGCCATCTTTAGTCGAGGCTAGTGGCTTGTCATGCCCAGCGGTTTGTCCAGTAAAACTAACTTCCTGGACGCTCTTGACCATTTTTTCGGTGAGTCCGTCAAATTCACAATAGAACCGACTAGTGGGAATAGGTCTTAATTCAGCCATGATCTCAGTGTCCTTTCAAAGATCCGTTCACATGCAGAAGTCCGAGATAAAACAGCATCGATTGGGTCATGGTGCTATTTTTAGAAGCGTTATTTCTTAGAAACGCTGTTTAGAAGTGCAATTGGGGGCGATCGCCATCACTAGATTGAGACTAGTAGAATTGGATTGGATTGGATTGGATTGAGTGCATGACACGACACCCAATCCAAATATCTCTCCATTCTTACTGATTAGGTGCCCACTGGCTAATCCGGAAAATCACAAATTCTGCCGGACGCACAGGACAGACCCCAATCTCAACATAGAGACGCCCCATCATCATGGTGTCTGGGGTGTTGAGTTCACCATCACATTTCACGTAGAAAGCTTCAGCAGGGGAGGCTCCAAATAGGGCTCCTTCACGCCATAAACGCTCCAAGAAGCTGCCGACGGTGCGCTTCACCCGCTCCCATAAATCCATGTCGTTGGGCTCAAAGACGACCCACTGGGTGCCAATCTCGATGGATTTTTCGATGTAGCTGATCAAGCGCCGGACGCTGATGTATCGCCATTGAATGTTGTCAGGCTCTACGAGGGTGCGAGCCCCCCAAACTTTGTAGCCCCGGTTGTAGTTGGCAAAGTTACGGATACAGTTGATGCCTATGGGGTTGAGCAGTTCTTGTTCGCGCATGTTGGTTTCGTAGGCCAACCCCAACACGCCCCGTGGTGTTTCGTTAGCGGGAGCCTTGAAAACGCCCCTCGACTCATCCGTGCGGCACCAGATGCCCATCATGTGACCGCAGGGGGGAACGAGAATCGGGCGACCACCATTGCGGGGGTTGGCGACTTGAATCCAGGGATAGTACAGCGCTCCGAACATAGAGCGGCGATTAAAGGCGCTGAGCCACTGAGCCACATGTTGAGGTCGTTGTTGTTCAGGAGGCACTGCCTGGTTGTCGTTTTTGCCCATTTTAACGGGGGGCGCATCCAACACCGCCATGCGATAGGCGGGGCCAGGGAACGAGTTTTCGCAAAGGCTGACCATGGCTTCCATGATGCCGTGAACCTGATCGATATCCATCAGCCCGTCTTGATAAGCTCGCATCAGATCGGGACAGGCAATCATCGCCACTTCGTCAATTTCAAACAGCCCCTGAATGCCTTGGCGATCGTCTCGTACCCCCTGAATGTCACGGGCAATCCGCTCGACGGGAGCAATGTATGGAGGTGGGGCGATTTCGTAAGATCCGTTAGCAGGGCGGCGCGAGAGGGGCTGACCACTCTGAGAAATGTTGCTGACCACTACATATTCGGAAGCCTCTAGTACGTCTACCACGTAGTCGGCGACTTCCGTCTCTAGGCTGGGGTTCATGGTTAGGTGTTCAAACGGCCCTTCCAGGATTTCATCCCCTTGGCGGACATAGACGGTGAAAAATTCACCTGTGTCGAAGTGGGGATCGGCATCGTCGGGGGCATCGTCAGGCAGAGGTTTGGGACTGCCCTCGCGCACAGAGACAGTAATTCGATCGTCGCTAGCTGGCAGAGCTGGAAGGCCACCCTCTTCTTCAGGTAACCGCAGATGAATCGCTAGAGAGGGTTTCCCACCTGCGGTTGGGAGTGCTGTAGCGGTTTCTTCTGGAGCCGGTGCGATAGATCCGGGTAGCTTAGTTCCGATGCTGACAACCCAACAGCGGCCACCGCCGTTGTTAAACCATCCTTGAACGGCAAAGGGCAGATAGGCATCAAAGTCGGTAAACCCATCGGAGCCAGGTCTAGAAAAGAATTCCAGATATTGGCTCCAGTTGGTAATCATCATGGGCTGGAACAGTTCGGCATCGCCTCGGATGTCTTCGGTAAATCCGACAAATCCAGCAACACTCATACTGACCCCTTCGATCGGGCGACTTCCGCGGTCAACTTCTTCGACGTATACACCAGGTGCAAAATAGTCTAGAGCCATGACTTGTTAGTTTTCTCCGATTTAACAATTAATGACATTACTCAATAACCCTGCTCAGCTTCAGCTTTAATTCTCTTTAAACTGCGTTGCCCTCAGCAAACTGCGTTGCTCTCAGCATGACTGCACTTACTCGATTGATTTAGATCTAAGTCATATTATGCGTTTGGCTGCCCTCAGTCTGCTCTCTAGCTGTCATTTCTTAGCTGCAAACTTCTGTATGCCAATTCTCTGTAACAGCATGTCTTTATTTAGACGCAGACACATCAGGGAATACAGCCCATTGCTTTTCTGTGTACATAAGACCCTAAAGCTGTGAAGGCATGTTGCAATAAAAGCGTACATGAAACTTATAAAGAGTGGTCAAAATTGTCACCCAATGTTTGGTAACTTTAGAAACTGGAACGATAACTCCGTTAAAACAAAGCTAGGAATTTTAGCTCGTGATAACTCTTCGGTAGCCATGCC
>JGI12210J13797_10153417_pt1 | contig 10720 bp, 7 predicted proteins | sample ElkSlonscriptome_3_FD_13797 | JGI IMG/M metagenome (IMG submission 13797) | reverse complement strand
GGGCGAACTGGAGGCTCGCCCCCGGCATGACGCCGAGACCCACCACGAGGATGGCCGCGATGATGAGGGCGGCGGCGACATAGCCCGACTTCATGGGCACCGCGATGGGCGCGCCGGGGGCCGGCTCCCGCATGTACATGTAGACCATGACGCGCAGGTAGTAGTACGCGGCGAGGACGCTGTTGAGCAGGAGCAGAATGGCGAGGCCGTTGAGGCCGGCGCCGATGCTCGCGCGCACGACGTAGAGCTTGCCGAAGAAGCCTGCGGTCGGAGGAACCCCGGCCAGCGAGAGCAGGAAGAACGAGAAGGCGAGGCCAGCGGCGGGGTGCCGCTTGCCGATGCCGGCCAGGTCTTCGTAGCTCACCGCCTCCTTGCCGTGGCTGCCGCACAGGATGAGGGCGCCGAAGGCCCCCGCGGTGGAGACGGTGTAGGCGAGGAGGTAGAACATGACGCTCGCCTGCGCGCCGCTGCCCTGCTCGATCATCGCGACGACGCCGACGAGCACGTACCCCGCGTGGGCGATGCTGGAGTAGGCGAGCATGCGCTTGACCGACTCCTGCTGGCCCGCGATGAGGTTCGCGATGGTCATGGTGAGCACGGCGAGTGCGGCGATGACCGGCGGCCAGCCGGTGCCCCAGGACATGCTCGCCTCGTCGCCGAAAGCGGAGATGAGCACCCGCAGCATCATGGCAAAGGCGGCGCTCTTGACCGCGACCGCCATGAAGCTGGTGGCCGGCGTGGGCGCCCCTTCGTAGGCGTCGGGGGTCCACATGTGGAAAGGTACGGCGCTCACCTTGAAGGCGAGTCCGGCCAGGATGAGCACCATCGCGAGGATGAGCATGCCCCAGTTGAAGCCCGTGGAGCCAAAGCCCTCGGCACTGGCGGTGCCGGCCTTGGTGGCGGCGTCGATGGCTTCGCCGATGCCGGCCAGGTCGGTCCTGGCCGTAACGCCGTAGAGGAGCGCGCCGCCGTAGAGCAGGAGTGCTGCGGCGAAGGAGCCGAGGAGGAAGTACTTCACCGCGCCCTCGGTGCTGCGCATCGAGCCCCGGCGGAAGCCGACCATCGCGTAGACGCCGAGCGACATGGTCTCGAGGCCGATGAAAATGCTGAGCAGGTCGCCGGCGGCAGCGAGCATCATCGCGCCCACGGTGGAGAAGATGAGCAGCGGGTAGAATTCACCCCGATCGAGCTTGTGCTCGGGCAGATAGCCCCCCGCGAGCAGCGCGGCTAGGGCGCCGCCGAGACACAAGATGATGTCGAAGTAGAGGGTGAAGCGATCGATGATGAGGTAGGGCTCCGCGCCCTTGGCGCCGGGGAGCTGTTCGGGCCCGACGATGAGCAGGGCCAGAGCCGCGACGGCCCCGGCGAGCAAGGTCACGAAGCTGCCGAGGGCGAGATCGCTGCTCGGGCCGCCCTCACGCTTCTGCGCGAAGACCTCCGTGAGCATGAGTGCCAAGCCGCCCACCGCGACGAGCAGGAGGGGGAGGAGGGCGAAGAAGACCGAATCGGTGAACCCGTTCATCACTGCGCTCCCGCGGCGAGCTTGCCGCCGTCGTCCTGGGGGTTGGCCGCCTTCTTCTCTGGAGCGGGCTTCTCAGGCGCTGGCATGTCGAGGAAACCCTCGCCGAAAATGCCGGTGGGCATGAGCCGCGCCTCCTCGGGCGAGGTGCGGTTCTTGACCGTGGTCGCGTCGATCATCCGATTGAACTGGCCGTAGTAGGCGGCGACCGTGGGCTTCATCGGTTCGAGCAGCATGCGCGGGAAGAAGCCGATGATGAAGATGAAGATGATGAGGGGCGACAGCGCCAGCATCTCGCGCGGGCTGATATCGGTGAGATGCTTGTTCTTGGGGTTCTTCAGCGGACCGAAGAACATCTTCTGCACTGCGCCCAGCATGTAGACCGCGGCGAGAATGACACCGAATGCCGCACCGGCGGCCTGCAGGCCCGAGAAGTTGGCCAGGTGCTCGGAGTAGTAGGTCCCCACGATGACCATGAACTCGCCGACGAACCCGTTGGTGCCGGGCACGCCGATGCTCGCCATGGTCACGATGATGAAGAGCGCGGCGTAGACCGGCATCACCTTGGCGAGGCCGCCGAACTCACTCAGGTCGCGGGTATGCCGCCGGTCGTAGATGACGCCGACGAGCATGAAGAGGGCGCCGGTGGACACGCCGTGGTTGATCATCTGCAGGAGCGCGCCCTCGATGCCCGCGGGTGTGCCGCCGAAGAGCCCGAGCATGACGAAACCGAGGTGGGCCACCGATGAGTAGGCCACGAGCCGCTTCACGTCGCCCTGCTTCCAGGCGCAGAGCGCGCCGTAGATGATGCCCCCCAGGATCGCGACCCCCGCCAGGGTGGGCGCGAAGAACCGCGCAGGTCCGGGGAAGAGCCCCATCGAGAAGCGCAGGTAGGCGTAGGTCCCGAGCTTCAACATGACCGCGGCCAGGATGACCGAGCCTCCGGTGGGGGCCTGGACGTGTGCGTCCGGCAACCACGTGTGAACGGGGAACATCGGGACCTTGATGAAGAAGGCCAGCGAGAAGGCCCAGAAGCACAGCGCCTGGGCGCCGAAGCCGTTCATCGTGCCCGGGAGCATGACCTGCGAGAGGTGCAAGAAGTCGAACGACCAGGTGCCGGTGAGGTCGTGGAAGGTCCAGACCAGGTAAAGAATGGCGGCCAGCATGAGGACCGAGCCAGTCATCGTGTAGATGAAGAACTTGACCGAGGCCTTGATCTTCTCCGCGCCGCCCCAGATGCCGATCATGATGAACATCGGCACGAGCATCAGCTCCCAGAAGACGTAAAAGAGGAACAGGTCGAGCGCGACGAAGGCGCCGATCATCGCGCCTTGGAGCAGGAGCAGGGAGATGCAGAGCTCCTTGACCCGAGTGCTGATCGACCCGAAGGACGCGAAGGCGGCGATGGGGGTCGAGAAGGTGGTCAGGACGATGAGCCAGACGCTGATCCCGTCGACGGCCACGTGCCAGCGGATCCCCGCCGACTCGATCCACGGCGAGACCGACTGGAAGTGCCACCCCGGCGTCCACTCTATCTTCAGCAGCTGAAGCGAGGCGACGAAGGTGAGCAGGAAGATGGTGTAGGTCGCGCCGCGCAGCAGCGTGAGTAGCTGCCGCGGCATGAACATCAGCAGGAGGGCGCCGCCGATGGGCAGTCCGACCAGGATGGCGGGCAGCGCGGCCCACTCTTCGACCGGCTCCCCGCTCACGGGGTTGTCGGGCCAGAGCCAGACGAGGCTCATCGAGAAGAAGAAGGCGACGAAGGCCATGCCCGCGCGGTGCTTCACCTTCACGTTCTTCGGCAGCGCGACGGCGGCGATGAGGGCGGCGAGAATGCCGGGCCAGGCAGAGAAGAGCTGCATGTCAGTTGCCCCCCTTGGGCGTACCGTCGGGATTCATCCCGGGCGGGTCGGCCGGCTGAGGTCGCGGGCCGCCGGGCATGGCGGGAGCCTTCCCGGGGGCGGTGCCCGGGCGCTGCGGCAGACGAGGCTGGCCCGGGTTCATCGTCGGTAGCGGGGGGATATCCCCATCTTGCGGCGCGGGAGCCACGTCACCCTCAGGCTTGCAGCAGCCCTGGCGCGTCTCGCGGCAGTAGGTGAACGACTCTCGAGCCTGGCGCCCGAAGACGTTGCGGACCGCGAGATGGATCGTCTTGGTCTCGCACTGCCGGAAGTTGAGCTGCAGGCTCGCGTCCCGGGTGAAGTCCTCCTCCTTGGCCGGCCCCTCGGCGTCCTTGCCGACGGCCCAGTGATAGCCGTAGCCGTGGCCCGGGGCAGCCGTGAGCTTGAGCTCGCCGGTGGCCCGCATGGTGTCGAAGTCGGCATTGGCCTCCGCATGAGGCGTGAAGAGGAACCAGCCGAGCGTAGCGGCGCCGATGACCATGCCCGCGGCATAGACTTGAACCCGCCCCGTCTGCAGCGTGCGGAGCAACGTCCCGAAGACCATGACCAGGGTCGAGGTGAGCCGGGCGAGGATACCGTCGATGACCCACTTGTCGAACTGGGCGGCGGTGTCGCCCATGGCGTCGACCAGGCCGAGTACGGTGGCCTCGTAAAACTCGTCGACCTTCCACTTCTCGAGCACGATACGGTGCAGGGCCGGGGCCGCTTTGACGAAGGCCGCGGCCGGCGCGCCCTTCTGCACCACGTAGACGTAGTAGGCCCCTCCAGCACCGGCGAGGAAGATCGCCACGCCTGCCCCGAGGAGGGGAGCCATCATGGCGTGCTCGGGGTCGAGGTTCTTGATGTGGGGCTGGGCGCTGGCGAAGACCGGCTCCCAGAAGTGACCGAGCGGCGCGATGTGAAGCGGCTCGGCGTAGACGAAGCCACCCACCGCGGCGAAGGCGGCGAGGATCATCAGCGGCACGGTCATGGGGAGCGGCGACTCGTGGGGCACGGGGCCCTCGAGCGGCTCGTCGTGCTCGTCGTGATGCTCGTCGTGGTGACCCGCGTGGGGGTCCTTCCAGCCCTTGACGATGGTCCAGCCCTTGAAGTCTCCCCAGAAGGTGAGGAAGTAGGCGCGGAACATGTAGAAGGCGGTGCCGAGCGCGGCGATGGCGCACATGGCGTAGATGGCCTTGCCAAACCACACCGGGGGAACCCAGAGGGTGTCGGTCGCCGGGATGATCTGCAGCGTGTACGCCTTGTACATCAGCTCGTCCTTGGACCAGAAGCCGGACAGGCCCGGGGCCCCGGCGATGGCCAAACACGACACGAGGAAGGTCCCATGGGTGATGGGCATGTACTTCCTCAGCCCCCCCATGTTGCGCATGTCTTGCGAGCCCTCCTCATTGTGGATGCGGGCGTGCATCGAGTGGATGACGGAACCCGCACAGAGGAAGAGGCAGCCCTTGAAGAAGGCGTGGGTGATGACGTGGAAGAAGCCCGGTCCGAATGCGCCCACGCCCACGCCCACGAACATGAAGCCGAGCTGGCTCACGGTCGAATAGGCGAGGACCTTCTTCAGATCGGTTTGGGCGAAGGCGATGGTGGCGGCGAGTAAGGCCGTCAGCGCGCCGGTTCCCGCCACAAGGGCCATGGCGGCCGGTGAGAGCACGAAGAGGAAAGAGGTGCGCGCGACGAGGTAGACGCCGGCGGTGACCATGGTCGCCGCGTGGATGAGGGCGGAGACCGGCGTAGGGCCGGCCATGGCGTCGGGCAGCCACACGTAGAGCGGGATCTGCGCGCTCTTGCCCATGCATCCGAGGAAGAGGAAGAAGCAGGCGAGGGTGGCGACGCTCACCTTGATGGGCGCATCGGGACGAAGGTGTTCGCCGATGCCCAAAGGCATCGCACGCAGGAACGACTGGTTCGGCGGCCACATCGTGATCTCGTGGGTGAGGCTGGCCGCCCGATCCTCGAGCGAGGTCCAGCCGAGGTCGCCGCCCGCGTGGTAGAGAAGGATCGCCATCGCCACCAGCAGACCGAAGTCGCCAATGCGGTTGGTGATGAAGGCCTTCTTGCCCGCTGAGGCCTTCTTCTCGTCTTCGAACCAGAAGCCGATGAGCAGGTACGAGCAGAGACCGACACCCTCCCACCCGACGAACAACACGACCATGTTGTCGCCGAGGATCAGGGTGAGCATCGAGAAGATGAACAGGTTCAGATACGCAAAGAAGCGGAAGAACCCGGGATCGTCCGCCATGTAGGCGGTCGAATAGAGGTGGATCAAGAAGCCGATCCCCGTGACGATGAGCATCATCGTCGCGCTCAGCGCATCGACGCTGAAGGCCACGTCGACCGCGAAGCTCTGGTACTTGGGTGTGAGCGAGAACCACTCCCAAGCCTTCCAGTACAGGCGCACCGACTCGCCTTCGGGAGGGTGCATGGTGGCGACGTTGAGGAAGGTCACGACGCTCAGGCCGAAGGCCAGGGCCATGACCGACAGCGCCATGGTGCGCACGGCCTCCTTGCCCAGCCGCTGCCCGAAGACGCCGTTGACGACGGCTCCGATGAGTGGCGCGAGCAGGACCAGCGCCAGCAGGGCGAAGTCGTTCGCGGGAAACTGTTGTCGAAGAAGCTCCATGTCGAGACTCGCGTGGACGAGCCCCTCACCTCAGCGCGGGGTCGAGGTTGGGGGATCGTCTCGGGGGCGATCAGTTCTTGAGCGTGTTCGCCTCGTCGGATCGCACCGTCTGGCGCAGACGGAAGAAGGCCAGCACGATGGCAAGCCCCACCGCCGCCTCGGCGGCGGCGATGGCGATGATGAAGAAAGCCAGGATCTGGCCGCTGTGATCACCGCCGTGAATGCGGTTGAAGGAGACCAGGGTGAGGTTGACCGCGTTGAGCATGAGCTCGATGCTCATCAAGAGGACGAGCAGGTTGCGGCGGAGGAGAAAGCCGACCGCGCCCGTAGCGAAGAGGGCGGCGGCCAGCACGAGGAAGTAGCTGACGGGGACGGTCATTCGGCGGCCTCCGGCTCGGGCGCCGACTTGGCCAGACGCCGGGTCGGGTCCATTTGCTTGCCGCGGGCGACGGCCATGGCGCCCACGACGGCGACGAGGAGCAGGGCTCCCGTCAGCTCGAACGGGACGATGCGGGAGGTGAAGATCTCGTGGCCGATGGCGCTGACGCTGCCGAAGCCGGTGGCCACGGTCTCCGGCGCTTCGACCTGCTCGGTGGCGGCGCGGACGACGAGGCTCAGGGCGCCAACGCCCGAAAGCAGGAACACGCCTGCACCCAGGTAGCGGGGCACGGCGGAGCGCGCGTCCGACGGCGAGACCGCGGCCGAGCCAAGGAGCATGACGACGAAGATGAACAGAATGACGACGGCGCCCGCGTAGACGATGAGCTGGATGGCGGCGAGGAATTCGGCGGCGAGCAGCAGGTAGCAGCCCGCGATGCCGAAGATGCTGGCCAACAGGCCCATCGCACTACGGATGGGCCTCCGGGAGCCCACCGTGATCAACCCGCCCCCAAACGTGAGGAGCGCGTTGAACGCGAAGAAAGCGATCTCTAGATACTTCACTGGTTCGCCTGTACTTCCCTACGTCGGCTCCCCCTGAGCCAGTCGTCGTCTCGATAGTCGTCGTAGCTCAGGCCGCCCGATCGTCGGACGAGGCCGCGAGCGTGAGCCGCCCCGTGGAGGACTTGCCCTTCGTGCGAACGAAGTCCTCGAACTCCTTGCGGAACTTCTGCAGGAAGCCGAGCGCAGGCATGGCCGTGCCCTCTCCGAAGGCGCAAATGGTGTTGCCCATGATGTTGCCGGCGATCTCGTGGAGTCGGTCCAGCTCTTCCATCTCGGCTTCGCCCGCCACGATGCGTTCGAGGATGCGCTCGATCCACCCGCTGCCCTCGCGGCAGGGCGTGCACTGGCCGCAGGACTCGTGGCGGTAGAATCGCATCAGGTTGTGCATGGCCAGAACCGGGCAAGCCTGGTCGCTGAGCACGGTGGCGCAGCAGGTGCCGAGCATGGTCCCGCAGTTGCGGAGGGTGTCGACACCCATGGGTACGTCGAGCACGCTCTTGCCGTGCCACGCGTGCATCGGGTGGTCCTCGTTGGGCGCGTCGACGACTTCGTCGGGGCGGATGATCGGGGTCGATGATCCGCCAGGAATGACGCCGAGCAGCTCTCCGCCCTTCACTCCGCCTCCGAGGTCGTAGATCAGCTCACGAAGGGTGAGGCCGACCGCACACTCCCAGGTTCCGGGGTTGTTCACGTGGCCGCTGACGCCGAAGAGGCGGGAGCCGCCATCTCGCATGTGATGCAGCTCGGAGAGCTGGCTGAAGTTGTCGCCGCCCATCTCGAGGATGGGCACGGCGGCGGCGATGCTCTCCAGGTTGTTCACCGTGGTGGGCATGCCGAAAGCACCGTACTGGGCGGGGAAGGGGGGCTTGAGGCGCGGCTCACCGCGACGGCCCTCGAGCGAGTTGAGGAGAGAGGTCTCCTCACCGCAGATGTAGGCGCCGGCGCCGGTGTGCACGAAGACGTCCACCGGGTAGTCGACCCCGAAGGGCTTCTTGCCGAGGTAGCCCTTCTTGCGAGCGTCTTCGATCGCGTCCCAGAGGCGGTCCTTGGACAGGTGCAGCTCATCGCGGACGTAGATGTAGGCCGCGTGGGCGCCGATGCCGCGGCAGCCGATGATGCACCCCTCGATCACGGAGTGCGGGTCTCGCTCCATGATCGTCCGGTCCTTGAAGGTGCCAGGCTCGCCCTCGTCGGCATTGATGGCGAGATAGTGGGGTTTGTCGCCGTTGGGGGGCATGAAGCTCCACTTCACGCCCATCGGGAAGCCGGCGCCGCCCCGACCACGGAGGTTGGCGGCTTTGACTTCGTTGACGATGTCCTCGCGGCTCATTCGCATGGCGCGCCGCGCCTGCTTGTAGCCGCCAGACTTCTCGTAGGTCTGGATGGTCCAGCTCTCGTCGAGGTCGTAGCGCTTGGTGAGGATCTTGGTCTGCTTCAGCATCGTGTCGTTCCGCGGAGGGAGTGCCAGCCTCAGGGTCGAACGTTCAGGAGCGCAGGCGGTCGAGGAGCACGTCGACCTGATCGAGCGTCAGGTTTTCGTGATACTCCTTGTCGATCTGCATCATCGGGGCGGTGCCGCAGGAAGCGAGGCACTCGGCCGTGTGGAGGGAGACTTGCCCGTCTTCGGTGGTCTCCCCGATGTCGATGCCCAGCTTGTCCTTGCAGCGCTCGAGGATCTCGTCGGACCCGTTGAGCGCGCAGCTCAGCGTGCGACACACCCACACGTGGTGCTTCCCCATCGGATGGGTCCAGAACAACGTATAGAAGGTGACGACGCCGAAGACGTGGGCGGTCGGGAGCTCCAAGGTGGTGGCGACGTAGTCGACCACCTCGTCACTGACCCAACCATTTTGCTCCTGGCACAGGTGCAGAAGAGGAATGGTGGCCGCCATCTTGTTGGGATAGCGGGTCAAAATGTCCTGCAACGTTTCCTGTCGTTCAGGCGTGAGGCTGAATGGCATTTCAGCTGTTTCCTTAACGGGACGTGCGGATCCGGTCACGTGGGGGGGTGGCGGTGAAGCAGGCTCTCCATTGCGGAAGGGAGCCCCACCGGCCCGAAGGCGCGCCGACGCTAGTAACCGTCACCAGCCGCTGTCAAGCGGCGAAGGGAGCGGCGAAAAGGCGGGGAATTCAAGCGCCTTTCGCTTGAGGATCCGACGACGCTTCCACTAGGCTTCGGCCTACCTCGACGCGTCAGCCCCCAGTGGTTGGGGGTACGCGACGATACTGAGTGGAGGAAGCGTGTTCTGTCCGAACTGTGGCACCCAGAATCCCGATACGGCCACCTCGTGCGTGAAATGCGGTTTCAACCTGGCCGGCCCGGCGCAGCCCAAGTTCAAGGGCACCATGCTCATGGGCGCCCAGGCTCCAGGTGGAGCACCGCAGCACCCGGGGCCGCCCCAGCAAGGTGGCGGTCAGCCTGACGCCGGTCTCGGCGCCACGGTGGCCATCGATCAGGTGCCAGACCTAGGTCTCGGTGCGCCTGGCGGTGCACCGCCAGGTGGAGCACCTGGCGGTTACCCAGGCGCGCCCGGCGGCGGAGCTCCAGGCGGAGCGCCTCACGGTGGGGCACCTGGCGGTTACCCAGGCGCACCCGGAGGTCAGCCCCAGGGCGGCCCAGCCATGGGGGGTCCTCCCGGTGGTCAGATGGGCGGTCCTCCCGGTGGCCCGATGGGCGGTCCAGCCTCCCGGTGGTCAGCCTCCCGGTGGCCCGATGGGCGGTCCTCCGGGCGGCCAGCCTCCCGGTGGCCCGATGGGTGGTCCCCCCGGCGGTCCTCCGGGCGGACAGCCTGGCGGATTCGGAGCGCCTCCTGGCCAAGCCTCCGGCGGCTTCGGTGGTCCTCCAGGTCAAGCGCCGGGCGGAGCGCCTCCTCCCGGTGGCGCCATGGGCGCGGCCATGGGCGGCGCGATGGGGGCTGCGATGGGCGGTCCGGCCGGCCCGACGGGCATCTCGGAGCGGAATCCCTGGATCATCTTCTTCATCCCCATTGCCATCAACGTGGTGGGGAGCATCCTGGCTGGGATTCTCGCCAGCATCGTTCCTGCGCTGGCCTTCCTAGGCTCGCTCTTCTCCCTGGTCGCGCTCGTCGCTTTTGTCATGCTCATCCTGAAGATGGGCAAAGAGCTCGAGGCCTACACGGGCAGCCCCGACTACGCGGCGTGGAACGGCGTCGTCCCCATTTGGGGTGGACTGCAGCTCCACAAGACCATTCAGCTGGCCTTCCAGAAGGCGGGAATTCGTGAGGAGCCGAAGCATGTCGCGCTCTACATCTTCTTCCCCCTGCTGGTGCAGCCGATGGACATGAACAAGATCGCTCAGGGCGGCGGCGGAGGTGCTCCGGCCATGGGCGGCGCACCTCCGCAGATGGGCCCCGGCCCCGGTGGCCCACCTCCTGGCGGCCCGATGGGTGGCCCGCCTCCTGGCGGTCCTGGCGGTCCGCCTCCCGGCGGTGGCTTCGGTGGTCCCCCTCCCGGTGGTCCCGGCGGCCCGCCTCCCGGTGGCGGCTTCGGTGGACCTCCTCCCGGTGGTGGACCTCCTCCTGGTGGTGGCTACCCGCCCCCCGGCGGCGGCTACTGAGCCCCGGCTAGCGCAACCCCGACGACGGCGCGCTCCTCACCCCGAGGAGGGCGCCGTCGGCGTTTTGTGGGCACGCTTGCGCCCTCGTAGCTCGTAGCTCGTAGCTCGCCCTCGGCCGTGTCTTGATAGCTCGTCCTCGTCCTCGTCTTCGTCCTCGT
>JGI12210J13797_10024383_pt1 | contig 10720 bp, 9 predicted proteins | sample ElkSlonscriptome_3_FD_13797 | JGI IMG/M metagenome (IMG submission 13797) | reverse complement strand
TTAGCTGCTAACCTGACTGCTTTTGTACTCACTTTAATTCCGGCTTCTGTCTACAGTAAGCCTTTTTGTTCCAAAGTCTCCTTCAGCTCCGGTACTTTTGGGTTTTTAAGCCATTTCTCTGCTATCTCAACCACCGGAAACTTAAGCTTACCATCATACTGATCCCGCACGCGCTGCGCTGCTGTTTCGTCTTTCTCTACGTTATAATACGCAAAATCCACCCAACGGCTCTGCATATAATTTCTGAGCGTACTGGTCTTCAGACACCAGTCAGCCCCGTATAAAATTGGCTTGTCATTCATTAAGGTACTGCTTTTTTCAGATGGATGATGCTGGATAGTTTATCAGCATTGGCGATGAGGAAAGGGGTTACTGCCATCGTAAGGATAGATACCGCCAGGAAAACCTGGTAGTTTATCACTGTGATCAGTTGGTTCTCCAGACCGGAGAGCGCCAGGATAAAGGAAAACTCTCCTATCTGGGCCAGTCCCAGCCCCACCATCAGGGCAGTACGCAGCGGGATAGACAGTGCTCTTGCCGCCAGAAAACCTGCACCGATCTTCACCAGCATGATAAACGCAAACCAGAAGAGTATCGCTGCTGGCTCACACAGGAATATCCGGTAGTCAAGAAGCATACCCATTGAGATAAAGAAAAAACTGATAAAGACGTAGCGAAAGGGCAGCATGCAGGAAATCGCCAGGTGGTTGTAGTCAGTCTCGGCAATGATCAGCCCGGCGATAAACGCGCCCAGCGCCAGCGACAGCCCCATCCGCTGGGTCAGCAGCGTAATAGCCAGCACTACCATGATGGTGGCAATGAGAAAAACCTCCTGGTTCTGTGCTTTCATCACCTGCCGAAAGAATCTTGGGATAATAAAACGGGCCAGGGCCACCGCCAGCAGGGCAATGCCTATCAATTTGACAACCATCATGAGGATAGATAAGCCTACGTTTTCGCTGTTACCGGCCAGGATAGGTGTAAGCAGCATCAGCGGTACGATAGCAATATCCTGGAACAGCAACATGGCCAGTATTGCTTTGCCATAGCCACTGTTGATCTCCATACGGTCCTGCAGCAGTTTCACCACAATGGCAGTACTGCTCAGGGCAGTCACAAAGCCCCAGAAAACCGCTTCGGGCAGGCTGCGGCCCATCAGGCTTATGAGCAGGGCGGTAATCCCGATGGTAAACAATACTTGCAACAAGCCGCCCAGTAGCACGTAGCGCCTGATCTTCATCAGGTTGGAGAAGGAAAACTCCAGGCCTACGGTAAATAGTAAGAGTATTACACCTATCTCGGCGAAGGTCTCCACATTTTCCACTTCACTGATAATATTGAAGGTGCTCGGCCCAACCAGTATGCCGGTCAGCAGGTAGCCGATGATATAGGGGATTTTGAGAAGGTTACAGAGCATCACCACCGCTACTGCTACCCCGAAAAGTACGGCAATGTCAAAAAGCACAGGAATTTCTGTGACTGCCAGAATAATCATCTTTAGTTTGGTTTTCTTTGAAAAGATACGCAATTATTATAAAGCAAACAGCGCTAAGCAGTATAGAAAATTGGGGGGCAGCAGCGTTGCCATTGCAGTCTTTTGCTTATTTTTGTAACATTGAGGAATTTGTTTTTACAAAATCTAGCTACTACCTAACCTCCCTTACCGCATGAAAAGCTTTTCTGCCATCCTACCAATGGCCCTGATCGTATTCAGTCTGATGATACAGTCCTGCCAGGACCGTATGGAGTTTGCCATATCTTATCAGGAATCCATGAGTGAAGAACCCCTGGACGGGCGTATGCTGCTGCTCATTTCTGATAACAATGAAGCAGAACCCCGTTTCCAGATCAGCGATGGCCCCGGCACGCAAATGGTATACGGCCTTGATGTAAACGGACTGAAGGCTGGTGATAAGGCTATTGTTGCTGACACTGCCTTTGGCTATCCTTTGAGGTCTATTAACGACATTCCCCCCGGTGAATATTATGTACAGGCGCTGCTGCATAAATACGAGACTTTTAACCTCGCCAACGGGCACACCGTGAAGCTGCCAATGGACCAGGGAGAAGGACAACAATGGAACCGCTCTCCCGGCAACCTCTATAGTACTCCCAGGAAGGTACGTATTGACCCGGAGAGTAAAGAAGTGATCAGCATTGAACTGGACCAGGAAATCCCTCCCATCGCCGAACCTGAGGACACCGAATATATCAAGCATATCAAAATACAGAGCAAGCTGCTGACCGAATTCTGGGGCAGGCCCATGTACCTGGGAGCGCATGTGCTGCTGCCGGAGGGTTTTGAGGAGCATCCGGAAGCCCGCTATCCGCTGGCGGTTTTCCACGGTCACTTCCCCTACGATTTTGATGGCTTCCGTACCGATCCGCCCGACCCTAACCTGGAGCCGGATTATAGCGAACGCTTTCAGATGGAAGGTTATAACAAGATACAGCAGGAAGAAGCCTATAACTTTTATAAGGCCTGGACGGGACCGGACTTTCCCCGTATGCTGATCATTGAGATACAGCATCAGAACCCTTATTATGACGACAGCTATGCAGTCAATTCTGCCAACCTGGGTCCCTATGGCGATGCCATCACCTATGAGCTGATCCCCTACATAGAACAGCAGTTTCGCGGGATCGGCGAAGGCTGGGCTCGCTTCCTTTACGGCGGCTCTACCGGCGGCTGGGAGGCCCTGGCCGCACAGGTCATGTACCCTGACGAATACAATGGCTGTTTTGCTGCCTGCCCCGACCCTATAGATTTCCAGGCCTATACAGTGGTGGATATCTACCAGGACAGCAATGCCTATTACCTGCCCAGCAAATACAAAAAAACGCTACGCCCCGGTCATCGCGACTACCTGGGGCATGTGAGCTCCACCCTGCAGGATATGAATTACAAAGAACTGGCCCTGGCGACCAACAGCCGCTCCGGTCAGCAGTGGGATATCTGGCAGGCCGTCTACTCCCCCACCGGAGCCGATGGCTATCCCAAACCCATATGGGACAAACTCACCGGCAACATAGACCACGAAGTGGCTGAATACTGGAAAGAAAACTACGACCTCCGCCACATACTGGAGCGCGACTGGGATAAACTGGGGCCTGAGCTACAGGGTAAGATCCATATTTACTGTGGAGATATGGATAACTACTACCTCAACAATGCGGTCATGCTGATGGAAGATTTCCTGGAAAGCACCGAAAACCCCTACTACGATGGCGAGGTAGCCTATGGTGATGGTGACGAACACTGCTGGAACGGCGATCCTGATCTGCCCAATTCGATCTCGCGCCTGCGTTACAACAGTATGTATGTGCCTAAGATACTGAAGAGAATAGAAGCTTCTGCCCCCAAGGGTGCTGATCTGACGAGCTGGCGGTACTGATCCTCCAGCCTTCCTCTGCAGCATTTGCCCAGGAACGAAAATAATCGTCAGCGGCTCTTTGAGGATGTAAGTAATTTTTGTTTTTGGAAAGTATTTATGGCATTATTCGTGTTAAGCTGCTGTTGTTATTCGCAGCCGAAAGATTTTCTTACATTTGACGGTACATGCATGGTAATCATCACTGACCTTGCAGCGCGAAACGCTTATCTATTAGTTTATATTAAAGTACACTTGAATCAACCATGGTAAAAAAATCTGGTGATGTGCAAAACAGCACAAAAGTAATGCAAGACAAGGATGAAGTCTTCAAGGAGCCTGCTAACCGGGTAGAGGATTTCAAATTTAGTAAAAAGGTAGCTTCTGTTTTCGATGACATGGTTAGCCGCTCTGTGCCATTTTATGGTGAAATGCAGCGGATGATCGCTGAAATTGCAGCTGATTTTGCCACACCCGGCTCTGTAGTATATGACCTTGGCTGCTCTACCGGCACTACCATGATCGGTATGGATACCATGCTGGATAAGAGCATCAAGTTTGTCGGGATTGATGAGTCAGAAGACATGCTCAGCAAATGTGATGAAAAACTGAAAGAAGCCAATTTTGAAAGGCCTTATGAACTCCGTAACGGTAACCTGCATAAAGGCATTGAACTGGAAAATGCTTCAGTAGTGGTGCTCTGCCTTACGCTGCAGTTTGTACGGCCGCTGTACAGGGATAAACTGATCGCTGAAATTTACGAACAGATGAATCCCAATGGTGCCCTGATACTGGTAGAAAAGGTACTGGGAGAAGACTCCATCTTCAACCGCCTCTTCATCAACTACTACTATAATTACAAAAGGAGAAACAACTACAGCGAAATGGAAATTTCGCAAAAGCGTGAAGCGCTGGAAAATGTATTGATCCCTTATAAATTAATGGAAAACCGCGAAATGCTGCTAAACCATAAATTCCGCTACTTCGAGGTGTTTTTCAAATGGTATAACTTCTGTGGACTAGTCGCTGTAAAGTAATGGTAAAAATAGGCAACTTCTTCTTTCACTACCGGAACTTCATGTTCCCGGTTTTCTATCTGGCGCTTTTTCTGCCTTCTCCTCCTATCTTGGATAATTACATAGCTGCCGTCGTAATCGGTGGCATCATTGCCCTGGCCGGGCAGTCGGTCCGCTGGACAACCATCGGGCTGGTGTATATCATTCGGGGAGGTAAGAACCGCCAGGTATATGCTGAAAAGCTGGTCACTGATGGTATTTTCGCTCATTGTCGCAACCCTATGTACGTGGGCAACGTCCTCATGCTGCTCGGAACAGGTATACTGTCCAATAGTCTCTATTTCCTGCTCATTGGCGTACCTTTCTTTGTTTTCATTTATCAGGCAATTATCAGGGCTGAAGAAAACTTTCTCCATAACAAATTCGGGAAGGAATTTGAAGCATACAAAGCCTCTACAGGCCGCTGGATTCCCCGTTTTAATGGGCTGGCCACTACGCTCAGCAGCATGACTTTTCAGTGGAAACGAGTGGTCCTCAAGGAGTACAATACCTCTTATATCTGGCTGATGGGCTGTACCCTGCTGGTCATGAAACATGTTTACACCTATGAGCCTGCCGCCACTTTTGACGCTGCTCTGCCGGTCTTCCTGGGTGTCATATTCTTATTTACTGCCAGCTATGTTGGTATTAAAGTGGTAAAAAAGCGTAAAAAACTGACCAGCGCGTAAGCCCCGGCAGTTTTTATGAGTAGACAGAAAGCTGTTCCTCCGGGAACAGCTTATTTTTTTGCTGTTTAGGCTTAGCATATAGCAGGTTGAAGGAAAAAATAAGCTGGCTAGCTCTATGGTCGGTTTGAAATACCCGATTTCCTTGTTATACTCACGATACTCTAACATCTGGCTTCTTTAAACGCTTTTTTTATGCAAAAAATCTCCATCATTCTTTTACTCGCCCTAATGGCGCTCGCCTGCGAAGGTCCTATCGGCCCGGAAGGCCCTCCCGGTCAGCGTGGTGACCGCGGTCCCCAGGGCGAACCCGGCATTACCACTTTTAGCGGCGTTTTTGAATTGTTTGACGTCAATTTTACTGCTGCCAACGATTACTCCCTCGTATTTGAGTTTCCGCCCGACGAACTGGAAGTGTTCGAGTCGGATGTAGTGCTGGCATATGTACTTTGGGAAACTACCGGGGAGAACAATGATATTGCCGTATGGAGGCAGCTGCCCCAGACAGTGTTTTTTGAGGAAGGCATCCTACAGTACAATTTTGACCATACCTTTGTTGATGCCCGTATTTTTCTGGACGGCACCATTGATCCTGCCGTACTCGAAGATGCCTGGACGCTGGATCAGACCGTTCGTATCGTAGTGATTCCAGCTGAGATCATCGCCGAGAACGGCCGCTACGACTTCAGTGACTATGACGCAACGATCAAGCTCTTTGGCATTGACGACAGTAAGGTCAGGAGAATAGGGGTGGAATAAACAAAAAAAGCCCTCGCTTTGGGGCAAGGGCTCAATTTTTTTGTCTTTTGATCAGAAAGTGGTATCCGGCTCCTGCAGGTCCAGTGCTTTGATCCAGATATTGCGATACAGCACATCGTGGCCTTCTGCCTGAAGTTTGATACCACCCGGCGTGTCGGTAATACCCTTACCGCCGTCGTTGCCACCGTCCAGGCCAGAGTTTGGCCCACCCCATACCTGATTAATTGCGACGTTTTCGTGCACTTTTTGGCCGTTGAAATACACCGTAGCCAGAGGTTTTTCGGTGAGCTCTCCATTCTGAAAGCGTGCAGCTCTGAAAGTTACGTCATAAGCGTTCCATTTTCTTAAACCATTGTACAGATCATAGGGTGAGGGGGTCTCGTTAATGATAGCTCCCATGCCATGTTCGGTGAAATCTCCGTCAAGTATCTGTATTTCATAGCGGTTCTGGAGATAGACTCCGCTGTTGCCCCCTTCATTCTGAACCAGAAACTCTACGTGTAGCCTGAAGTCTCTGAATTTCTCTTTGGTCACGATATCGGCAGCACCGTATTTACCTCCGGCAGCGGCAGGATCATTGGTATTGACGGCTGATCCTATACCCGTAGGATCATTGACAATTTCCCATTTGATGGGCATGCTGGCGGCCAGACGGGGGCCTTCCCAGTAGGTCCATTTTTCGTCCAGCATTTCGCGGGAGCCATCAAATAATACAGTGGCATCGGCCGGTGGTTCAGCACCGACACCAATCCCGGAATCATCCCCGGAACATTGGATAAACAAGAGGGTAAAGATCAGGGGAGCATTCAGCAGCATCAGGCTGGGCAATAGTTTGTTCATATCAGATTGTTTTTCTCCAAAATAACCAAGCTTTCGGGAAAAGCGCTACTGTAGCTATATTATTTTGCGCCTGTAGTCGTGTAGCATGATGACTTTGCCTAAAGCTTGACCCGTTCGTGCAGTCGTGCAATATTTTCCGGCTTTCCTGCCAGGAAGAGAATATCCCCCTGCCTGATTTCAGTATCCGGCTCAATATGGGTAATATGCAGCTCGTTCCTTTTGATGGCCAGTACGTTAACCCCAAAACGGGAGCGGATGAGAGAGTCTGCGACTTTTTTGCCAACTACCTCATTGCTGCGGCTTTGCACCTTGAGCGAACTAATGTTCATTTCGGGTATGGAAAGTTCTGTGATTTTTCTGTGCGAAATCTCATGGGGCCGCAGCATTTCGTAATTATCAGAGCGTATATTCTCCACAAAGTTTTCAATTTCGTCCCTGGGGACCAGGTACTTATGGAGCAGGCGGGTAAATATCTCCACTGAAGTTTCAAACTCCTCTGGAACCACTTCGCTGGCCCCCAGTTCCAGGTGCTGTGTCATTTCACTCATGTAGCGGGTCCTGACGATGATGTGTACTGTTGGGCAAACGGTGCGAATATTGGTAACAATGGCCCGGGTAGCCATGGGGTCAGAAACCGCAATGATCGCAACGCGGGCTTTAAACACCTTGACATGCTCAATGATGAACGAATTGGTGGCATCACCGTACAGAATGAACTCTCCCCGGCCTTTCTCCTGCTGCACTGTGCGGGCATTCATTTCTATGATGGCATATGGTATATTGGCAAAGCGGGCGGCCTTAGCCACATTTCTGCCATTGACACCGTATCCAATAATGATAGTATGGTCATGCAGGTCTTCTACCCAGTCAGCATCCCCGTTTGCCGCTTTTTTTGTGTTGCTGACTTTTGCAGCAAGTTGGTTTCCGGTAAATAGCGCAGTGATTGTGTGCGCATGCTGTATGACAAAAGGCGTGATGGCCATGGAAAGTATGGAAACCGCCAGGAAGTACTGGTATACTTCTTCGCTAAGCAAGCCATTCTCAATGCCTACCTTTGACAATATAAAAGCAAATTCACCCACCTGGAACAGGCTCAGTCCGGTAAGGAGCGCTATCCGCAGGGGATATTTAAGGGCCAGGGCAGCCAATCCGGCGATCAGTATTTTACCCAACGAAACCAATACCAACAATCCAAGGATAAGCAGCAAATGATCCAGCAGGAAGCCGACATCCAGCAGCATGCCGATAGACACAAAAAAGAAACTGGTGAAAATTTCCCTGAAGGGAATCACCAGCCCGGTAGCCTGATGGCTATAGTCTGATTCGGAAATGACCAGCCCGGCCAGGAATGCCCCCAGTGCCAGCGAGAGACCTATGATGGAGGTAATCCAGGCCACCGCGAAACAGATGACGACCACAAAAAGAATAAACAACTCCCGGCTACGGGTCTTGGCAACTTCGTGTAAAAGAAAAGGAATCAGGTAGCGGGCTCCGTAAAGTACTACCAGTATGACAGCGGCAGCCTTCAGCGCCAGGCTGAGCAGTTCCATCCATACATTACCTCCCTGCCCGGCCAGTATGGGCGTCAGCAGCATCATAGGCACCACGATGATATCCTGAAAAATCAGAATGGCCAGCGCGATCTTTCCCTGAGGGCTGTTGATCTCATTTTTCTCCTGCAGCATCTTCAGCACGATGGCCGTACTGCTAAGCGCAAAGAGGAATCCCAGGAACACAGCATGCTGTATATCAAAACCAGAAAAATAAACGACCAGCGCTGTCAGGAATATCGTCAGCCCCACCTGTACTGCTCCGCCCAGCAATACGGTGTTTTTAATGGCAGAGAGGCTTTTCAGTGAAAATTCCATCCCTATGATAAACAGCAGCAGGATGATGCCAATCTCCGCCAGCACATCAACTTCGTGAGAAACATTGATCAGCCCCAGAACATAGGGACCAGCCAGAATCCCGGTGATCAGATACCCTAGAATGGTGGGCAGATTAAGCTTCTGAAACAGGTAAATTACCAGTACAGAAGCTCCCAGAATAATGGTTATATCAGTGAGTAAAGGTATTTCCATAGTAGACCTGCTAGTTAAAAAAATGATTTGCCGGGAGTTGCCCGTACAAATTCAGCTTTACCCTAAACATACGCACTTTCCACTGATGAAGAAAGGCGCATTTGGCCTGACAATCAAAGAAAGAGTTAAAAAAATTTATACCCTATAAATATAAACTCAGTCTACTGTTGCTTTTTCATCCAGACGGGCTTTGTCTCAGCATGGTGTTCTTTGCCCAGTATTTCCCGGTACAGTTCGGGGCGGCGGGCATTACGGTAGCGGTAACCACCGGCCTGCTTGAGTTTTTCGGGTGTACATACTGCCAGGGCAATGTCATCCTCAAAGCTGCGTACTTCTGATAATACCTCTCCAAAAGGGTCCAGTATCATGGCATTGCCGTTCTTTAGCTGGTCATCATCCATACCGATGGTATTACTGAAGACCATGTAAACACCATTGTCATAAGCGCGGGCCGGCAACCAGCGCATTAGCCAGCCCCTGCCTTTGGGGCCTTCAAACTCCATTCTCAGCGGTACGGGATCCTCATGCCGCTTGTCCCAGAGCTTTTTGTCTACATAATCTCTGCCCGGCATAGGCGATGGCGTACAGCCCGTCACATGGGGGGCAAAAATAATATCGGCACCCAGCAGGGTGGTAGCCCTGACATTTTCCACTACATTATTGTCATAGCAGATCAGGATACCGCACTTCCAGCCGTAGAGCTTGAAAGTGACGTATTCGCTGCCGGGCGAGAGGTAAGGACTAATGAAAGTATGCAGCTTTCTGAACCTGGCCAGCAGCCCATCTCCATTGACACAAATGTAGGTGTTGTACAGGGTACCGCCCTCTTTTTCCAGCAGTCCCGCCAGGATACTGATGCCGTAGCGTTTAGCAATGTGGATCAATTCATTGGTACTTTTACCATCAGGTACTTCTTCTGCCAGTTCCAGCATCTGCGCATGGCTGAGCCGCCGGAGGTGCGCATAAGACGTGACACACAACTCGTGAAAGCTGATCACCTGAGCGCCTGCCTCAGCGGCGCGGCGGCTCAGCTTTTCCACTACTGAAAGATTGTAGATTTTGTCGCCATTACGGCTCTCAAACTGGGCCGTAGCTATTGTAAGGTGTTGCATAGCCTGAATTTATAGCCTTCCATAATCAAAACAAATGCATTCTGGCTTAACTTCTGACGTAAAGAGTTGTCCGGCTTATAATTCAGTTTTACCTTGATGGCTACGAACTTTTTCAACTTCTTTTTACAGACTTCATGCTGTTAGATTATAAGTACATTTTACTGCTGGCCGCTGCACTGATTTTACTGAGCGTTTTGGCAAGCCGCTTTGCAGCACGCCTGGGCGTTTCTTCTCTGCTGGCTACTTTGGTTATTGGTATTTTTATCGGAAACGGAGGACGCTTTGATTTTGATTATAACTATCCAGAAATCACGCTGCGCATCAGTGAGGTTGCCCTCTGCATCATCATTTTTTCGGGAGGTATGGAATCCAACTGGAAAGGGTTGCGCCCTATACTGAAAAAAGGTCTTTCACTAGCCAGTATCGGTGTACTATTGACCAGCCTGGTGATGGGGCTGTTTGTCTACCTGGTATTTGACTGGCCTTTTCTGGCTGCCTTACTCCTGGGCGCGATTGTCTCTTCTACTGACGCTGCCGCTGTTTTTTCTATCCTGGAAAGTAGCGGGCTCAAGCTCAGGAATAACCTAAGCGAAATTCTGGAGCTGGAATCTGGTACCAACGATCCCATGGCCTATTTCCTGACGATCAGTTTTTCATATCTGCTGGTAAACCCTCAGGCAGGAGCTTCCCCGCTGGCCATGAGTTTCCTACTTGCCATGTCGGTAGGATTGGTTACGGGTATCATCGGCGGCAAGCTGGCTACTTTTGTCATTCAGCGGGTACGCCTCAAGAAAGGGCAAAACCCGGTAGTCCTGC
>JGI12210J13797_10275408_pt1 | contig 10721 bp, 8 predicted proteins | sample ElkSlonscriptome_3_FD_13797 | JGI IMG/M metagenome (IMG submission 13797) | reverse complement strand
AGCGAGCAAGATGCTTAGTAGCGAGCAAGATGCTTAGTAGCGAGCAAGATGCTTAGTAGCGAGCAAGATGCTTAGTAGCGAGCAAGATGCTTAGTAGCGAGCAAGATGCTCGCACTACCAGGATTTCGTCATTATTGACATTAAGGTTTAAATGCCGAACAGTTTACCTGATGCAGGGCGACCCGATAAAATTAAGGGTTGGGCGATATTAATTGTGTGCGGCGGGTCGCCCCTACAATCTATCCTGTAACTAGGGCTTGCTGAATAAGTGGTGAGGTGAGGGGGAGCAGGGGAAGCTGGGGGAGCTGGGGGAGCAAGGGTACATTTTCCCTGAGCAAGGTGATGCCATACTTATGAAGGATGCTACCCCATTTCCTGGCACTTTATCCACTGTCCATACGCCTCAAAGTATTGATGAATCAGGGTTTCCGGGTTGTGCAGTAAGCCCTAACTACCTCTGACACAAAAAACAGCAAAATCTAACACTTCCTGTCGGCGTTCCTTAGACAAGCAATTCATGATCGCTTTCCATTTCATCTCACACTCAGGGACGAGTCAGGTACTTTCGCTAACGCTTCCCGCACGACCTCAGAACCTGCACCCAAAATACAAGACTTTTCAGTTAAATGTCGCTTCCAAGCGCGACTCCCAGGTTGTCCGGAAAATAATTGCAGAATATGGCGGGTTATTTTATTTAGCTTCAATCCTTTTGCCACCCAATTATCAATATAATCCAACATCCCTTCCACAACCTGATGGCGAGTGGGGGGTATACTTTCCTCCCCAAATATCTGACAATCGGCTTGAGCAAACAGATAAGGATTATCATAAGCGGCGCGTCCAATCATTACCGCATCGACAAATTTTAACTGTTCCTCTACCTGTTCTAAACTGGTAAATCCGCCGTTAATCTCAATAAATAACTGGGGAAATTCTTGTTTGAGGCGATGCACATCACTATACCGTAAAGGGGGAACCGTGCGATTTTCCTTGGGACTTAATCCCTGTAACCACGCCTTCCGCGCATGGACACTAAAATGTTGACATCCGTCTTCTGAGACAATACGGACAAACTTTGCCATGTCCTCGTAGCGATCGCACTCATCAATTCCAATCCGATGCTTGACGGTAACTGGTATTGTAACCGCCTTCATCATCGCTTCCACCCCCCGCGCTACCTGTTCCGGTTGCGCCATCAGACAAGCACCAAAGTTCCCATTTTGCACGCGATCGCTCGGACATCCCACGTTAAGATTAATCTGGTCATACCCCATCCCTTCAGCGATTCGGGCGCATTCGGCGAGTTCTAGGGGATTATCTCCCCCCACTTGCAGCACTAAGGGTTTCTCTTCGGGGGAAAAACCCAAGAGGCGATCGCGATCGCCATGTATAATTGCTGCACTGGTCACCATCTCGGTATAGAGCAGAGTACAGCGCGTAATCTGGCGCATAAAATACCGAAAATGGCGATCCGTGCGATCCATCATCGGTGCAATACTTAAGGGATACGTTCCCTGGATGGCGTGAGGTTGAGGTTGGGGTAAAACGACGGTATTGGAACTGACCATTGGCGTGTAGAATTTGTCTGGATGCGATCGCACTTCCTATCAGATCCAGATTAACAACTCAACAACAACACCTGATCACGATCGATCTTCAATCCCAATCGTCAAATCTTCTAACGCTTGTTCGACTTCACCCAATTCCTTTTCCGTGGATGGATCAAGTTCCTCTGTCTTCTCTGAGTCAGTACCTGCTTCATAGCTTTCCAGTAGTTGAAATTGTCGCCGGATCAACCGCTGTATGGCAATGATCGCAGGATTGACTTCCACATAGCGACGCTGGGGATTTGCCAGATAGGTTTGCTGCTCACTTTCCATCATTTCAATATCTTGATTGAGAAATCGCATAAATACAAACCGTTCCAGTATGGTAGACAAGAGGGGGTCGAATAGTTTACGGAACCATTGGGGTAGGGGAACCTTGAAAAAGAATAGGGCAAAGGAGCGACTTTCCGTTAGTCCTATGGGGAGGCGCATCAGGTAGAGATTAGAGACGCCTTCGAGGGAACTGTAATAATGGGGATAGCGATACTCTAGCGATATCGTGCGCCGAGTCACTTGATCCGCGCGATCGCTTAACCCTAACCATTGAGCCATACGCCCTTTATAGGAAACATCGTACTCCGCACAGACGGTATTTTCCGTTTCCTGCAACCGCTTGAGAACTGGATCAAACCATCCTTGCAGGTTTTGATGCAAAAATCCATGAAAAACATCCATGGTATTTTCATTACAAATCGAGAAATGAGACTTCATCCTGGCACTCACGGGAACCATAAACCAGTCTGGATTGTCAAATTCTGGCATATCTGGCGGTTGACAGGTTTTGGCTAAGGTAGGATCTCCCGGAAAGATCCAAATCAGCTTGTATTTTTCCTGAATCGGGTAAGTACGGACTTGAGCGCAGGGTAGTTTCTGTTCCGGGGGAAAGTAGGGAATGCCTACACACTTTCCTGCACCATCAAACTGCCAACCGTGATAGGGACAGGCTAAATACTCATCTTGGACAATGCCTTTATGCAGTTCTACACCTTTGTGAGGACAAGCATTTTCTAACCCATGGAGTTGACCGGTGGGAGTCCGGTAAACAGCGATGGATTGTTGCCAAATCTTGACAGGTAAGATTTTACCCGGTTGGATTTGATTTGCCCAAGCCACGGGATACCAGTAGTTAGGGTTAATCCCTACTTCTCTAATCGCGTTTTGAACGTTTTGGCTAGTTAGCGTTGTCGCCAGTTCCATATCGGAGCCTCTGTTGTCGATTGACAATATTTATCTTGTAATTTTTTAGGAGTCAATGCACCTGATTGTCATACTCGCTTCCCTTGAGAAGCAAGCTACGTCTTATGTCTTATGTCTCCCCTGCCTTGGAGCCTTCTGCTATAGTTGTCAAAATATTTGGGTATTTTAAGTTATGTTAAGTGATCCTCGGCTGTTAGTGCTGCTAGTCGCCGGCTCTCTCACCACCATGGCGGGGGGAGTGGTGGCGCCAATTTTGCCAGAGATGATCCAGCAACTTAACCTTGATCCGGCATTAGCAGGAAATTTGGTCAGCCTGCATTGTCTAACCATTGCCCTATTTAGTCCGCCATTAGGAATCGTGGCAGATCGGATCGGTCACTTGCGGGTGCTGATTCCGTCATTAATTCTCTACGGCTTATTTGGCACAGCCGGTGCCTTCATGCACTCACTAATGCCGTTGTTAGTCGTGCGAGGACTATTAGGTGCCGCCAGTGGCGGAATTGCGGCGGCGAGTTTGGGCATCTTGGGGAATATGTATGAAGGCGAAGCGCGATCGCAGGCGTTGGGATATGCAACAAGTACCTTAACTATTATGGGCATTGCTTTCCCCCTACTTGGGGGTTGGGTGGGTTCATTTCACTGGCAATGGGCATTTGGTCTGTATGGGATAGGACTACCTATGGCAATCTTAGCCGCACGGTTCTTACCGGAAAAATCCTCCCCAAAAACCAAGGCAGACGCTAAAGATGCTGGAAGTAAACTGCGCCAGGTTTTAGGACGCCCCTACACCCTACGCCTCTTATGCACACTCAGTTTGGTATCCATTGCGATGTATGCGGTGGTCATTTATGCCCCGCAATATCTCAAACAAACCATTGACGCCACAAGCGTGGTTAATGGAATTGTTTTAGCATCACGAGCAATAGGCGCAGCTATTATATCAGCATTTGGCACGAAAAAACTGGCACAGCGCTTGGGACGACCTAAGACTGTTGCGATCGGGTTAGGTCTGATGGCGTTAACCTTAAGTACGATTCCCATACTGCACCAACTGGGTTGGATTTTAGTGACGGCTGTCTTCTTTGGTATGGGATTTGGTTTGGTACTCCCCACCCTTTACGGCACTCTGGCGAATCTAGCCCCCCCAGACCTGAAATCCAGTGTACTAGCGGCTGGGACAGGCGCGGGGTTTTTGGGACAGTTTATATCTCCTATCCTCTTAGGACCCGTGTTAGCGTTCTGCGGTTTAGAGTGGGTGTTCTATGCGGCGGCGATTGTGGCACTATTGGCAGGAGTTTTGCTATTTGCTCATCAGCAATAAGTTATTGGTCATTTGTCATTGGTCATTTGTCATTGGTCATTCGTCTTATGTACAGTCGGGGCGGGTTTAGTTACATCTGGGTGTAACCAAAAAGATAGTAGTGAAACCCGCCCCTACACAATTTCCCCATCTGACACACCGAGCGTGTTACTGAGCGAAGTCGAAGTAAATCGAGGTAAGCGATGCCCTGAGCCTGTCGAAGGGTCGAGGTGTTACTCTGCTCCTGATAACTCCCCCATCTCCCTCATCTCCCCCTACCCCAACCTGATCGGTTGCGATCGCGTGCAGCTTTAATCCTTCTTTAAACTTCCTGCTAATTATTAAAGATTTGACTAATTTGTAATTTAATCCCTATCCCATTGATTAAGAATTGGCTACTATAACATAAACACAGTAATTGATCGGCTTTGGTAGGACAGAAAACACAAAAATTTAATTTCGATAGAGTTAATGATTCTTTGTATTCTGTTCGTCTCAACCAAGAGAATTACTGGTACTACCCTTGGGATGTCTCTGCTATCTTAACCGCTGCCTTATCTTGACCCCACAGGAGGAATTAACCAAGATGGGGTATCAAGTTGACCAGGACTTGCCCTTAAAGGTGTATCGTGCATCAATCCCAATTTCCTGTTCTCAGAACCCTAAACTATTCTTTTCAATGGATTGAAAGATATACCTAAAATGATGTTCATTGATGTTGTTTCTAATCCTACTGCCGATATTGAGTTTAATTCCCTTCAAAGGGATAACCAGGTTATCAATAATGTTGGTCGCTTCTTTCTGGGTAAACGACTTTGTAAGAGAAAAGCAAGGACTATTCAGAGCCAATCTCATCAGAGTTCAATTTTCCAGAATCTTGAAGTCAACGAGACGATTCACTCCCTGAATCAGCAAGGCATCTACCAAAACCTTAACCTGCCTGAACCCATCATCAAAGAAATCCACGACTTGGCACTAGCAACGCCTTGCCATGACCCCAATAATACCCAATTCAGTTTTCATGTATCCGAAAAAGAGCAAGTCATGATGGAAACTGGGAAACCCTTAGATCGGGGAATTTACACGAACTCCACATTGTCATGTTCAACAATTAAGCAACTAGAAACTGATCCAATATTATTAGCGATTGCCGCCAAACACCTCAATGCTGAACCGATACACCAAGACACTCAGCTTTGGTGGAGTTTTGCTGTAGAGTCAACTCTGTATGAGCGACGCCAAGAATCTCAGAGATTCTTTCGCGATATAAAAAACCCACGGAGTTTGACCTTTTACTTTTACCTAACCGATGTAGATTTGTGCAGTAATCCTCACGTTTGTGTGTTGGGAAGTCACCGAAGAAAAAAACTGACTTCTCGGTTTTTACGGCAAGACCATTCAATCCGAGAAATCAGTCAACATTATGGCTATGCCAATATAACCTCTATTTGCGGTAAAGCGGGTTTGGGATTTGTGCAAGATGCCCGTTGCTTTCACAAAAAAAACTCTCCCAGCAGTAGCGATCGCTTAACCTTAGAACTCAAATTTACCGCCAAGCCTCGTTCGATTTAAGTTTCGAGCTTTTCCGAAAGTCGGGGCGATTCCTGACTCAATTCACCAGACATTAACTCTCGAAACTGATGTAAAACCCGATCCAAACCCACAGAACGTGAGGCTTTGAACAGTAAGCGATCGCCTGGTTGCACAAATTCGGTTAAATGCTGCACCAAGGCGTCATCCTGGGCAAAACCTTTGCTGGGTAACGTGGAGAGTCCCCTAGTAATGGCGTCGGCTTCTCTATCCTTAAGAGTAATCAATACGGCATCTAATTGAAGTTGCTGGGCTTTCTGTCCAACTTGCTGGTGCAGTTGTTCCGAATGGTCTCCTAATTCCTTCATTGAACCTAAAATAGCAATGTGTCGCTTACCCGGCGTCTGGGCGAGGAGGTGTAACGCCGCGATCATGGCTTCAAATCCAGCATTATAGGTTTCATCGAGAATCACGATATCATTAGGTAACTCATAGCGTTGCGATCGCCCCCCAGACATCTGAACCGATAATCCTCTCCTCAAGGGTGTCCAATCAATCTGGAGATGTTTCGCTACGGCTAGGGCGGCTAAATAGTTGAGGGCATTATGTTCCCCCGGTAAGGGTAATGGAAACGTCATACCGTTTACCGCTAGCCTAAACAGGTCAATGAGTGTCCCCTGGACATCACCACCATTTAAGCCAAACGTCAACGTTTCCTCTTGCCAAACCGTAGCCGCCGTATCCATTAAGCGTTGGTTATCATGATTGAGAATCGCCAAGCTTGTGTCCGGCATCTGCGCCAATAACTCACACTTCGCTTTAGCGATCGCATCCTCCGATCCTAAAAGTCCAATATGCGCCGTTCCCACATTCGTAATCACGCCAATCGTCGGACGGGCAATTTGGGTCAATAGGGCAATTTGCCCAGAACCCCGCATCGCCATTTCAATCACGGCATAATCATGGTTGGAGTCTAATTCCAGCAATGTTTTCGGCACACCAATTTCATTATTGTAATTTGCCTGGGTTTTCAGGACATTGCCTTGAGTAGACAAAACCGCCGCGATTAATTCCTTCGTCGTCGTTTTTCCAGCAGAACCCGTAACCGCAATCACCGGAATATCAAACTGATCGCGCCACCATCGAGCAAGTTGCTGATATGCCTGTAGAGTATCATCGACTTGAAGCTGGGGTATATCCTGAAGATGGCGACCTTGGTCACGGTTGGTAATCACCGCGATCGCCCCTTTCTTAATCGCTACCTCAGCGTAGTCATGTCCATCAAAGGTTTCCCCCCGCAGTGCCAAAAAGATTTGACCGGGTTCCAGGTTACGGGTATCGGTAGTTATACCACAGACCCCATTAACCGTCATCGGCACAGACAAATTAACCGGAGTAGCCGCGAGGACTTCGATGAATTGGGTTAACGAAAGCTGACAAGGCATAATTCCAGGGTGGTGAATACGTTTTAGCCAGTAGCGGTAGTGGGAGTAGGAGATCCACACTCATCCTCTACGCCATTTCCGACTGTTGCAACAAGTTGGGGATCTAAATCGCGTTTTATTCTATATTCACCGAATCTTCACACTTTTGCGGCATAATTTTACAGTATGATCCATACTTAGTTTAGTATGCTTGTATATAGAGATAATATAGTTTATTAGATTTAAGCAACTCTTGACCAAGCTCGTTTAGGCAGGGTAATTCATAAAATGGATCAGGGTTTTCGGTTGTTGAGATACAGGGCAAGTCAAATTTGAGCTTAGATCTGCCAAATTCCATTCAAATCAACCAGCCCACGGCGTTTGCGCGTAGGGGGGTCAACTGAAGTGAATACTAGTAATTGGACAGACTCTGACATCAGACAAACTAGCTCACAAGAGCAGCAACTGTACGACCATCTCCTGTATTGCGTACAGGTAGAATCGCCGACGCAGACGATTGAACGCTTCAAACAGCTATTCATGGACGGCTCTCGATATCCAGAGCCAGACATCTGGATGGTCTTAGAAAAGCTGGCAATGGATAAGCAGGCGGAGCAAGAGTTCAAGTTTATCCTGAATCGTTGCTGTCACATTCTGATTAATAGCTGGCAAATACAACCGCAACACCAAAGCGCCATCCCTGAATTGGTCGCATTACTGGATAATATTCCACCCGCAACCGGGGTTTACTCTCGCGGTTCTAGGCGTCTGCGACATCTGCTACAGCTTTTCAAAGAAACCGACCAATATCTTACCCTACATCGCTTATCTCAGGTGGTCGGTGAAACATCCACCAGTTCTAAAGAAGTCGGACCTCTAATTCAGCGATACCCCTATCTGTACGAACACTGTTTGCTGAGTGAAGACAGCAGTTATGAACATCAACAAACCGTCCGGCAAATTCAATCCCGGCTTCAGCGGCGCTTTGAGCTAGATTTGTCACAGTACGTTACTTATCAGGTGCGATGCGCTCAAATGAAACGTCGGGACTCGAAAGAAACCTCAACCAAAATTATCCAACCTGTCAAAAATCCCACCCTTTTAACGGATCATGAGTTGGGAACTGCCCTGAAACAGTTTGTTGGCAAAGTCCAAGGTTCTCATACTTGCCGGGATTTGGCTCAAAGTTTTCTAACTCATAGCAGCCATACTCCTTGCTACAAAGACTTTAAGGACGATTTGTATGAGTATCTGACAGCTTCCATTAATCCAGCCTACGGAAAACGGCAGTTTAATAGTCGGTTGCATGAGCATCTGAAAAATACCTTACCTCAAAGTGATAATCAGAAGCCCAGCGAATTTCTGATTTTGCGAACCTGTAGCCAGTTATTAAATTTTCTGGTTGTTGAGAGTTCTCAGCGCCCTAAACATTTTGTGTTTGTCGATCTGATCACGAATTTAGGCGGAACGGTTACGACAATGTTGCTACTCAAGATTGTACTGCTGTGTCGTAAAGTTAAACCCTATTTGGAAAAACGATTTTCCATTTTGTTTAATCATTACGAGTCTTCCACGAGAGACGGTGTACCCTGGTTAATTAAGTCTCTGGAAAACTTGAATGTGGCTTTTAGTATTCATTTTGGTAGAGCTGACCTTTCCTGTCTGAGTCAAATTATGTAAATTGGTCATTAGTCATTGGTCATTCGTCATACTCGCTCCCTTGAGAAGCCAGCTAAGTCATTCGTTATTCGTTAATTCAAAACCAGGTTCCCTTGAGCGAAGCGAAGGGTTAAGTTGGGCGGGTTTAGTCACATCTGGGTGCAAAGGAAACGATAGTAGTGAAACCCGCCCCTACACACTCAACACTCAATTATCCGGCTATTGTAAAGGCTCATTGCCTTTTCGACTCCTTCCTTTAGCGAGAGTTCTATGGCGTCAACGGCGAGTGGAATGACTTCGGCAATGATCTTAGATTCTTCCGGAGAGAATTTGCCTAAAACGTGACCGACGGTGTTCTTTTCTGGGTCAGACTTGCCAATTCCAATGCGTAGGCGGGGGAAATTTTGTGTTCCCAGATGAGCGATCGCGGATTTCATGCCGTTGTGTCCTCCCGCAGAACCTGACAGGCGTAGACGTAGCCGCCCCACGGGTAAATCAAGTTCGTCGTAGACAATTAAAACGGATTCTGGGGGCATTTTATACCAATCTATCGCGGCACGAATCGCTTGCCCAGAACGATTCATGTAGGTTAGGGGTTTGAGTAAACGTAGTTTGTCACCCGTTAAGCCACGTCCTTCTGCCAACAACGCTTGAAATCGTCGATTTTCGCTCCAAGAGATTTGCACCCGACGGGCTAGCTCATCGACGACTTCAAAACCAATGTTATGACGGGTTTTGTCATATTTGGGTTCGGGATTACCCAAACCTACAATTAGTTGAGGAATCACTAAACTGTCATTCGTCATTTGTCATTTGTTAGGGAACAGGGAACAGGGAACAGGGAACAGCTTATAATCTTATGTCATTGGTGAGTAGGGGAATTCTCCCTTGTCCTCCCCAGCTCCCAGACGTGCCATGGCACGTCTCTACACTGCTCCCCCAGCTCCCCTGCTCTCCATCTCACTACTTCACTCAGGCAGGAGGAGACTGAAATAGGGATTCTAGGTAGACACGAGCGCAAGCCCGATAGGTCTGGGAGGCTTCGGGTGTCTTACCACTCCCATTTTGGAGCAAAAACAGCGATAGCGCTGCGGCAAAAACCCGATCTTGATCCCAAGTGGGATGGGTTTCTAAGTAGCGCTTGAGGGACTCGTGTAGGTCTTCAGGGATTTCTGCCAAAATGCTGACGGTTGCGTTCATAATTACCTCTCTATCGAATAGCGTGTTGGGACAAAAGCCACCTTGCTCGCTCTCTACATGTCTGTGGAAATCGGCTACTGTAGCTAAAACCTAGCGGCAAATAGACTTAGACACAGCACCCACTGCTCTTGTTGCTTTGAGATGTCTCAAGTTTTTTTATGGGTAGGTCGCACTATTCTCAACTGAGATGGGGTGGGGTTGTCAATGATACGAAATATTACAAGGTCACTCAAATCGCCAAAATGCTAACGATAGAATCAGCCTTTGAACCCGATTTTCGTTACACAAGTTTACACAAATTCAGTCTAGTATCACCTCCATATCCTTGATGGGGAAAATCCCCAACATGAGGGGATAGGCTCGATCCCGCCGTTCATCCCTGTGGAAAACCTGATGTAATTTGTGGAAAACTTGGAAATTTCATGTGGAAACACTGGGGAATCTAGTGGGGAAAACTAGGTGAAAAGATAAGAATTGCAAATTGTTTGATCGGGGACGGATCAATACACGGATCAATACTACTCAGATCAGCTTTAGGGCGTCGATCCAGTCCCCACCCACAGCATCATTTGGTAGAGACGCGCCATGGCGCGTCTCTACTTGCGGCTGGCTGCACAACTCCCAAACCCTTAGCTATCAAGATTTTGAGTGGCATTGATATTTGCTCCTGTTCAAGGAAAAAGGGTTAAACCCTTTGAAACCCTTGCACCGCTATCAGGGAAAATGTACTATGGCTCCCCCAGCTTCCCCAGCTCCCCCAGCTCCCCCAGCTCCCCCCGCTCCCCCCGCTCCCCCAGCTCCCCC
>JGI12210J13797_10165981_pt1 | contig 10725 bp, 9 predicted proteins | sample ElkSlonscriptome_3_FD_13797 | JGI IMG/M metagenome (IMG submission 13797) | reverse complement strand
CGTCGCTGGCTTACTCCGGCATCAGTTCGAAGTGGATGGTGGGCCAGCCCGCGCGCTCCGGGTAGGCGACCATCCCAGGCACACGGTCTTTCCGTCAAACATGATCGCCGCGTCTTGCGTGACGGTCACGAACCGTTCGCGTCCCGGGGAGCGACCGTTCAGATTTCATGAGGGGACGACCAGTTCAGCCGCGCTCCCCCTGATATTCGCTGACACCAGGCTCGGCGCCCGTCAGCAGCAGTGCCAAGGCAACAAGGACTGTCAAAGGGTCGCCCGGAATGCTCATCGCGCGGCTGCAACGGCCTGGGCTGCACCAAAGAAAAAGGCCGCCGCATCCGGAGGACGCAGCGGCCTTTCTCATGTGCTTACGGAAAAGTTCAGCCGCCCACGGCAGCCGCGACTTCCGCGGCGAAGTCGCTCTCTTCCTTCTCGATACCTTCGCCGAGCTGGTAGCGAACGAAGTCGACGAGCTTGATCGAGGAGCCCGCTTCCTTCGCGGTGCGAGCAACATGCTCTTCGACCGTGGCCTTGCCGTCCTTAACGAAGACCTGGCTAAGAAGAGCGTTTTCCTTGGCGTATTTCTTGACCGCGCCCTCGACCATCTTTTCCTGGACGTTTTCCGGCTTGCCGCTTTCGGCAGCCTTCTCGCGGGCGATCGCGCGCTCGCGCTCGATCACCTCGGCGTCGAGACCGTCGGCGTCAAGCGCCTGCGGGAACATGGCGGCGGCGTGCTGCGCAATGTCGCGGCCGAGCGTGGCGAGCACGTCGGCGCTCGCGTTGCCTTCGAGCGCGACGAGCACGCCGATCTTGCCGAGATCCTGCGCTTCGGGAGAAGCGGCGTTGTGCACGTAGGCAACAACCGCGCCGTGGCCGACCGAGATCGTCTTCATGCGGCGAATCTGCTGGTTCTCACCAATCGTCGCGACGTTGTCGGTGAGTTTGTCGGCGACGGTGCCGCCATCGGGATAACCGGCAGCCTTGAGCGCGTCGACATCGTCCTTGCCAAGCTCAAGCGCGACCGCGGTGGTCTTGCGCACGAAATCCTGGAACTTGTCGTTCTTGGCAACGAAGTCGGTTTCGGAATTGACCTCGACCGCAACGCCCCTGGTGCCCTCGACGGCGACGCCGACGAGGCCTTCGGCCGCGGTGCGGCTCGATTTTTTCTGCGCGGTGGCAAGGCCCTTGGCGCGCAGGGCGTCGACGGCTGCCTCAATGTCGCCGCCCGCTTCGGCCAGCGCCTTCTTGGCGTCCATCATGCCTGCGCCGGTCTTCTCGCGCAGCTTCTTCACATCGGCGACGGTGAAATCGGCCATGTTCGGTGTTCCTTTACGTGGTAGTGTGCGCCCGGGCATCAACCTGTCCCCTTGGGGGCTGCCCCTCGGACGATGACCGGCGCGCTACTCGTTGAATGTGACGCGCAGTTGACGCGCGGCTGATACCTGTCAGGCGCTCTCGGCCGGGGCCTCGGCTGCTGGCTCGGCCGGGGGTTCGGCCATCGCGCCGACATCCTCGCCGGAATCCGCCACGGCACCGCCACGGCCTGCGGCCGCCGCTTCGCCAATAGCCTGACAATAGAGGCGCACCGCACGGCTCGCATCGTCATTGCCGGGCACCGGGAAGGCGATGCCGGTCGGATCGACATTGGTGTCGAGAACGCCGATAACGGGAATGCCGAGCACGGCCGCTTCCTTGATCGCGAGGTCTTCCTTGTTGGCGTCGATCACGAACATCACGTCCGGGATGCCGCCCATGTCGCGGATGCCGCCAAGCGACAATTCGAGCTTGTCGCGCTCACGTGTGAGCTGGAGGATTTCCTTCTTTGTCAGGCCGTGCGTCTCGCCCGAGAGCTGTTCCTCGAGATTCTTGAGACGACGGATCGACTGGCTGATCGTCCTCCAGTTGGTGAGCATGCCGCCCAGCCAGCGATGGTTGACGAAGTGCTGTCCGCAGCCACGCGCCGCCTCCGCGATCGGCTCCTGAGCCTGCCTCTTGGTGCCCACGAACAGGACCTTGCCGCCCGCGCGAACGGTCTGCTCGACGAAATCGAGCGCGCGCGAAAACAGCGGCACGGTCTGCGACAGGTCGATGATGTGAACCCCGTTGCGGGCGCCGAAGATGTACGGCTTCATCCGCGGGTTCCAGCGGTGGGTCTGGTGGCCGAAATGCGCGCCGGCCTCGATCAATTGCTGCATTGTGACGGTGGTGCCCGCCATAGGTAAGTCCTTTCCGGTTGTTCCTCTGGAAAGCTGGAACCGCCGCGGATCGCCCGCCTGCGGCACCGGTATAAGCGCCTTCCATGTGAATTTCGCAGCAGAGATCAGGCGTGATTCGCCCGCATCCCTGCGCGAGGATTGCGCCGATAGACGGTCAGGCCGGGAAAAGCCACCAAATTGTGCTGCCTGAAACATAATGGGAACAAAAGCCTTGACCCGGGAGAACACTTATAGAACAAAGGTGCGGAACAAAGATTGAACACCATTTCATGCCAGCAGGGGAACCCGCCATGATCGCTCTCGTTATCTCCGCTCTCGTCATCGTGACGACGATCGCCACCGGCCTCACTTTGGCCGATAGCTGGCTGCGGGCCCGTCATGCGCTCGCTTCGCTGCGGCGGGAGCGTGCCCTGCTCGCGGCGGGTTTCGTTCCCGCGGTCGAGCATCGGGAGATGCAGCTGCGCCGCGCCGGGATCCGCGCGCAGCGTCCTAGCTCTGCCCTGCGCCCGCGTCCCGGTCGTTCGCTTCGGCTGCGCGGCGCCGCTTGATCCGGCCATAGCGCAGCAAGCCATAGGGCATCATCAGGAGATAGCCCACGCTGATCGCGGCGAGCGACCACCACGGCTCGAGCAGCAGCATCGCGAAGAACAAGGCGGCTAGCGCGATGAGGAACAGGCGGATATTGCGGCGCGGGCGCACGACCGCCCAGCTCAGCGTTGCCATGTTCGAAATCATCAGCACTGCAATCAGCGCCAGCCAGGCGGAAAGCACGACCGGATCGCGCAGCAGCGCGAAACCCGTCTCCTGCCACAGATAGAACGGCGCGAAAGCAAGCCCCGCCCCGACCGGAGCGGGAACGCCCGTCAGGAAACCGGCGGACTTGTGCGGCTGTTCGTCGACATCGATCCGCGCGTTGAACCGCGCGAGCCTGAGCGCGCAGCAGATTGCGAAAGCGAGCGCGGCAAACCAGCCGAACCGCTCGAAGTCCTTGAGCGACCAGAGATAGATGATGATCGCGGGAGCCATGCCGAAAGACAGCGAATCCGCCAGGCTGTCGAGCTCCGCTCCGAAACGCGACTGAGCGTTGAGCAAGCGCGCGATGCGCCCGTCGACCCCGTCGAGCACCGCTGCAAGGATCACCGCGAGCACCGCGTAGGACCACTGGCCCTCGATCGCGAAGCGGATACCGGTCAGTCCAGAACACAGCGCCGCAGCGGTGATCGCGTTGGGCAGCATGGCCTTGAGCGTCAAGCCGGTGGGGTCGCCGCCTGCCTTGCCGTCCTCGTCCTCGGCCGCCTTGGGTCCGATGCGCGCCGGAAAGACCGGCCCGGATTTGCGCCGCGGCGGCCGGCTCATCCGCGCCTCGCGCAAGCGGCCATCGGGACGAGCGGCATCAAACTCACTGGGCAATGCCCTCCAGAAGACCCTGGGAGCCGATTTCCGCAAGCACCGTTTCGCCAGCGGTCACGCTCTGCCCGATCAGAACCTTGGGATCGGTCCCGGCCGGCAGATAGACATCGACCCGGCTGCCGAAACGGATCAGTCCGACCCGCTGTCCCTTGGCAACGGTATCGCCCGGCTTGACGAACGGCACGATCCGCCGCGCGACAAGTCCGGCGATCTGGGTGAAGGCGACGGCGACCCCGTCGCTGCGCTCGATCAGGATATGCTGGCGTTCGTTCTCTTCGCTCGCCTTGTCGAGATCGGCATTCACGAACTTGCCGGGAATGTAGACCAACCGCCGGATCGTGCCCGCAACGGGCGCGCGATTGATGTGAACGTCGAAGACGCTCATGAAGATCGAGATGCGCGTCACCGGCCCCGGCGAAAGGCCGGCATGGCCCGACCCGTCATCTGCGATCATCTCTTCGGGCGGCTCGACCTCCGTGATGAGAGAAACCAGCCCGTCGGCTGGCGCGACGATCGCGTTCTCGGCCTGCGGCACGACCCGCTCGGGATCGCGGAAGAACGCGAAGACACCCAGCGACACGAACAGCAGCGGCCAGCCGATGATCTCGATATCGATCCAGGGGGAAAGGAAGAAGAGGCTGACCGCAACCGCGATCAAACCGAATTTGCGCCCCTCGGGATGGATCGGGGGCCAGGACCAGGCGGCATCGCCGCGGCCCTTATTGTCGTAGATTTCGCCTGCCATGACCAGCATCTAGGGTCTGACGGACCCAGTCGCAAGCGATCCTGCGTGCTGGCTCCCCGCCTCAGGCTGCCTTTCGAACGAAAACGGTGCCGGCCGAATACCCTGCGCCGAAGCTGCAGATGAGCCCTGTATCGCCCGCAAGCATGTCCTCACTATGCAGATGGAAAGCGATGATCGAACCCGCGCTCGACGTGTTGCCATAGGTGTCGAGAACGGTCGGGCTCTCGTCCTCGCTGGCCTCGTGGCCGAGCACCTTTTGCGCGATAAGGCGGTTCATGCCCGCATTCGCCTGATGCAGCCACAGCCGCCGGAAGGCCTGCGGATCGACGCCAAGCCGCTCGGCCTCTTCGAGAATCATTGCAGCGACCATCGGCACGACTTCCTTGAACACCTTGCGCCCTTCCTGGACGAACAGCTTGTCGGGTGCCTCTGCAGTCTCGGGATGAGCGCGGTTGAGAAAGCCGAAATTGTTGCGGATATTGTTCGAGAAGACGGTCTTCAGCCTGGTCCCGAGAATGTCCCAATGCGCCAGCGGGGCGATCGCCTCGTCCTCGACCAGCACCGCGGTCGCGACATCGCCGAAGATGAAATGGCTGTCCCGGTCGCGCCAGTTGAGGTGGCCGGAGGTGATCTCCGGGCTGACCACGAGCACGCTTTTCGCATTGCCCGCCCGGACATAGTCGGCTGCGGTCTGGATGCCGAAAGTGGCCGAGGAGCACGCGACGTTGATGTCGAAACCGAAGCCCTCGATGCCGAGCGCTTCCTGGATTTCGATCGCCATCGCCGGATAGGGCCGCTGCATGTTGGAAGCCGCGCAAAGGACCGCGTCGACGTCCCCGGGATCGCGCCCCGCACGCTCTAGCGCTTCGCGCGCCGCGGCAACGCCGATCTCGGCCATGATGGAGAGATCGTCATTGCCGCGTTCGGGCCAGCGCGGGGCCATGATCCCGGGATCGAGGACCGGAGCCTTGGCCATGACATGGCGCGACTTGATGCCGCTCGCCTTCTCGATGAATTCGACCGAGGAATGATGCAGCGGCTCGACCTCGCCCGCCTCGATCGCTTCGGCATTGGCCGCGTTCTGAAGGTCGACGAAACGGTTGAAGCTCTCCACCAGTTCCTGATTCGTGATCGATTCGGCCGGGGTGAACAGGCCGGTCGAAGAGATGACGGGGCGCCCGGTGAGCGCGGGTTTCGGGTCGGTCATGAAAGCCTCTTGAATGGAGCGCGCGGCATTACTGAACGGGAGTTGGCACCGCAAGTGTGGGTGGGCAAGGCCGGGTGGCGAGCCAGCAGGCATTCCATCAAACGGTCAGGGGCGATCCGGGCTGTCGAGGTTGCGCTGCTTCAGCGAAGTCGGCGAAGCGCGATCAGGTGCCAAGGCCCCCCTCGGCCCGCTCGAGCACTTCGCCGAGCAGAGGGTTTGGAAAGCGCCGCCGGACCGTGACTGCGTAGAACACCTCCGTCAGGTCGGGCAACCGCGAGATCTCGACCAGCGCGCCGCTCGCAAGTTCGTCCTGCACGACGATGGGCGGAATTACCGCTAGCCCCGCCCCGCTGCGCGCGAGCAGGCGAAGCATGGCCATGTCGTCGGCTTCGGCGGCGATCCGCGGGACCACCTGCATCCGGTCAAGCAAGGCGTCGAAACCTGCCCTCAGCGCGGTTTCCGGTGTCGGCAGAATGAGCGCCCTGCGAGCGAGCAATTCCTGCAGATCGCCGTTCATCGCGCTCTCCGGCGGTCCGACAAGGCTCACGCCCTGCTGCGCGAGGCGGGTGACCAGATAGGGGCTCGCCGCATCGCGCGCAGGCTGCAGGTTGGTCAGCACCACATCGAGCGACAAGGCCTCGAGTGCACGCAGCAGGCTCGCCTGCGTGCCCGAGCGCAGCACCACCTCGACATCGTCCCGCCCGATCAGCGGACGCATGAACTGCATCTGGAAATTGCGCGAGAGCGTCGCCAGCGCACCGATCCGCAGAACCCGCCTTTGCCCCCCTGCGCTTTTCAGCGTTGCAGAAAGATGGTCAGCGGCGCGGAAGATCTCGTCGGCATGATCGAGCGCGATCCGCCCGGCTTCGGTCAGGATGAGATTGCGTCCGCGCCGCTCGAAAAGGTCATGGCCGAGCGAGGCCTCGAGCGTCTTGATCTGCGTCGAGACCGCCGATTGCGAGATATTGAGCGCGTTTGCCGCGCCCGTCAGCGTTCCCTCGCGCGCGACTGCGCGAAACAGGCGAAGATGGTGAAGGTTGAGCATGGCATCATTCTATAAAATAGAACGTTTAGGATGAGAATATGAAATTTTATCGATGGATGCGGCGCGCTATCCCGAACCGAACGATCCCAACGGAGACTGGTTATGCCTTTTGACCTTTCGCTATCCTTCGTCGCCCCGCTGGTCCTGCTGCTGGCCGCGCTGCCCGCGCTCTTCAATGGCGGGATGCGTCCGGGCGCGCTGCCGCGTATTTCGGAAGGTGCCGCGCTCATCGCCTTTCTGCTGACGATCGGAGGGCTTGCGCAGGTCATCATCTCGGCGCCGGGCGCGCTCATGCTGACCGAGGGCGCGCTGGCGCTGGGCCTGCGCGCCGATCTGGTGTCCGCGACGATGGCCATGCTGGTCGGCTTCATCGGCTGGATCGTGATGCGCTACAGCCGCACCTATCTCGACGGCGAGAGCCGCGAGGGCGCGTTTCATGGCCTGATGCTCGCGACACTCGCCGCGGTGCTGGTCTTCGCGCAGGCGGCGAGCATCGTGACGCTTGCGGTCGCGACCTTTCTTGTCGGCATCACCCTGCGTCTCCTGTTGCTGTTCTATCCCGAGCGGCGCGAGGCGCACCGCGCGGCGACCAAGTTCGCCATCGTCTGGCATGTCGGCGATCTCATGCTGGTCGCGGCGGCCGCGATCCTCGCGCTGGCCCACGGGACGACCGAACTCGCCGCGCTCGGCACGATCGCGCAGGCCGAGGGGATCGATCTTGCCACCACTGCTGCCCTCGCATTCATCGTCATCGCCGCGAGCCTCAAGACCGCTGCCTTTCCGCTGCATGGCTGGCTGACCGAGGTCATGGAGGCGCCGACGCCCGTTTCCGCCCTGCTGCATGCGGGCATCATCAATTCGGGCGGCGTGCTGCTCATCGCCAATGCCGAGCTCGTCCAGTCGAGCTCGGGCGCGATGGCTGCGCTCGTCATGATCGGCGGCTTCACCGCCCTGTTCGGCGCGGCCGTCATGTTGACTCAGAGCGCGGTCAAGACCGCCCTCGCCTGGTCGACCGTCTCGCAGATGGGGTTCATGCTGCTTCAGTGCGGCCTCGGCCTCTGGACGCTCGCCTTGCTGCACATCGTCGCGCACTCGCTCTACAAGGCGCACGCCTTTCTCTCCTCGGGCGGTGCGGTCGAGGATGTTGCGAGCATCCGCCGCCCCGGCCCGGTCGCCCCGGCCGATTTCGGCGCCGTGCTCAAGAGCTTCGCCCTTGCGATCCTCCTTTATGTCGGCATTGCCGGGCTTTTCACGGCGACCTTCGGACCCAAGAGCGCGCAGGCACTGGCGCTCGGCACGATCCTGATCTTCGGCGTCGCCTATCTCGTCGCCCAGGGCCTCGCCGACCGTGCGCCGATGGAACTGACGAAGCGCACTGCGATGGCATCGCTTGCGACCGCGATCGCCTATTTTGCCTTCCATGTGCTTTCCGAAGCCGCGTGGGGTCCGCTCCTGCCCGAGCCGCCTGTCCCGGGCGATCTCGAATGGGCGCTGATCGTGGTCGCAGTCGCCTCCTTTGGCGTAGTCGCCTTCGCGCAGGCGCTTTTCCCGCAATGGGCGCATCACCCCTCGACCGCAGGGCTTCGCGTCCATCTCGCCAACGGGCTCTACATGAACGCGCTGCTCGACCGGGCTATCGGCGGCTTCCGCATCACGCGCTCGAACTGACCGCCCGACCACCTGATTTCACCGGAGACAAGCCATGTTCCTCAAACAGACACAGATCACGCCGGTCCAGCTTTCCAAGGTGCTCGAAGGCGCCGAAGCCGCCGCGCGCGCGATCCCGCCGGCCTTCCCGCTCGATGCGACGGTCGCCGTCAATCCCTTCCTTGGCCAGACCAGGGAAGACCTTGCCACTGCCGCCGCGCGCCTTGCCCGCGTAACCGGAGCCCGCGCGACCCAGACGGCCGGCGACTACACCGCCGCGATCCGTGCCGGGCGCATCGGCGAAGCCGATCTCGAAGCCGCGCTCGAGGCGGCGACCTCGCCCCTGAAGCCCGGGAACGTGGCAGCTCTCAAGGTTGCCGCCGGCAATGCCGAGACCGCACCCGCGCCCCGCGCCCTGCCGACCGTCGCCGATCTCGCGGCGGAGGCGACCGGAACGGACTGGCCATCCGTCATCGAGAAGACCTTCGGCCTCTGGGCGGCGGGGCATTTCGACCGCGGCCAGGCATTGTGGACCCCGACGCCGGGCACCGGCGCCTTCGCCGCCTGGCGGGAGTGGGCGATCCACGATCTTACCCCTGAGATCGCCGGGCTCGAAGGGTTCTGCGCCCATGTCGGCGACGCGCCCGATACCGCCGAAAGGGCTATCCTGTTCGCTTCCGAAGCGCTCGGCATCACCGACGAGGCGGCCGAAACCGCCTTCCACCGCCTTTTCATGAGCCTCGGTGGATGGTCTCAGCATGCCCGCTGGATGCTGTGGCAGGCCGAACTCAAGGATGACACCGACCGCACCATGGCCGATCTGCTCGCGATCCGGCTGATCTGGGAGGAGGCGCTGCTCGCCCACGTTCCCGGCATCGCGACGCGCTGGGCCGAGACGGTCGCTGCCCATGAACAGCCGGTCGAACCCTCGACAGAGCAGGTCGTGCTCGCGATTCTGCAGGACGCTGCCGACCGCGCGCACCAGCGCCACCTCGCCGCCGCGCTCGATGGCGTTGCCGAGGCGCCCGAGCGGCCCGAATTGCAGGCCGCCTTCTGCATCGACGTGCGCTCCGAAGTCTTCCGGCGCGCTCTCGAAAGCGTCGATTCCGGCATCGAGACGATCGGTTTCGCGGGCTTCTTCGGCCTGCCGCTTGCCCACCGCAGCCATGCGTCCGACACGGTCGAGGCGCGCCTGCCCGTGCTGCTGAACCCGGCGATCGAAACGACCAGCCAGGGCGACCCCGACAAGGACCGCGCCGACCGCATCTCGGCCCGCGCCAGCCGCGCCTGGGGCCGGTTCCGGCAGGCAGCGGTTTCCTCCTTCGCCTTCGTCGAGGCGATGGGTCCGCTCTATTCGATCAAGTTGATGCGCTCGGCGCTCGGCCTGATCGACAAGGGCGGCAAGACCGAACCGACACCGGAAGTAATCGGCGGGCTCGACGCTCAGACCAAGGGAGAGACGGGCGCTGCCGTCCTCAACGCGATGAGCCTCACCAAGGGCCACGGCAGGATCGTCCTGCTGCTAGGCCATGGAGGAAACGTCACCAACAATCCGCATGAGAGCGCCTATCACTGCGGCGCGTGCGGGGGATACACGGGCGAGGTCTCCGCCCGCCTGCTCGCCGTGCTGCTGAACGATCCCGAAACCCGCACCGGGCTGAAGGAGCGCGGGATCGAGGTGCCCGAAGACACGCTCTTCGTCGCCGGGCTCCACGACACGACGACCGACGCGATCACCATCTACGAGGACGGGCAGACTGCCGGGCGCGAAGGCGATCTCGCGCAGGTCCGCAAATGGCTTGCCCAGGCGGGAGAGATCACCCGCGCCGAGCGCGCCCTTCGCATGCCCGGAGCAAAGGCAAGCACCGTTCCAGACCGGGCGAAAAACTGGGCCGAGATCCGTCCCGAATGGGGCCTTGCCGGCTGCGCCGCCTTCATCGCTGCCCCGCGCGAGGCGACGACGGGCCGCGATCTTGGCGGGCGGGCCTTCCTGCACTCCTATGACTGGCAGGCAGACGAAGGCTTCGCGACGCTCGAGTTGATCATCACCGCGCCGGTTGTCGTGGCAAGCTGGATATCCTTGCAATACTACGGTTCGTCGGTCGCCCCGGACGTCTTCGGCGGCGGCAACAAGCTGATTCACAATGTCGTCGGCGGGATCGGCGTGATCGAGGGAAACAGCGGCCGCCTGCGCCCAGGCCTGCCGTGGCAGGGCGTGCATGATGGCGAAAGGCTCGCCCATGAACCGCTGCGGCTGTCAGTCATGATCGAGGCCCCGCGCGAAGCGATCATCGACATTCTCGAGCGGCACCCCGACGTCGCCGCCCTGTTCGACAATGGCTGGCTGCATCTCTTCACGCTGAAGGATGGCCGGGTCGATGCCCGCTATCTCCCCGGCCTTTCCTGGGAGGAGCAGGTGCAGGAAGCGATCGCCGCATGACGCGGACCCGTCCGTCGT
>JGI12210J13797_10236001_pt1 | contig 10739 bp, 12 predicted proteins | sample ElkSlonscriptome_3_FD_13797 | JGI IMG/M metagenome (IMG submission 13797) | reverse complement strand
GATGACGACGTCGCCTGATGGACCGTCGGCAACGAGTGTAGCCAAGCCGACATCGGGGTCGTCGAGACCGAACCGTATGTCGTCGCCGCGCACCACCACCGTGGCGGCTCGAGTGGCGCTGGCGTTCACGGGCCTGAATCGGTGACCTTCACCATCGATCAAAATTGGGCGCATGTGCCCGGTCCCGCTACCGGGCAAGCGCGCTCCCGCCTCGAGCCTCGTCGGCCCCGAATCGCATTGCGTCGGCATGTCGAGCGCGACCGCGGTCGGCGCGAGCACCGTCACCTCGACCGTGCTCGAGAAAGGGGCATCGGCCCAAGGCGTTGGACACAGCTCTGGGGCAACGTAACGCCCCTCTACCTGCACGGTGGCCGAGAGGGGTTCAGTCCATTGAAGGGTGACCCCGCCCGCGTCGACCGACGCATCGAGCGCACCGGTCGATGAGGTGACGCGCTCGAGCTCGAGCTGCCCCACGGAACCTGGGCAATCGGCCAAGATCAACTCGAGCTCAGCCACGAAGCGCTTCGGGTACTCGTCGCCAAACGCCATGACGAGCGCAGTCTTTCCCGAGAGCTCGGGATCCGGACCGGCCTTTGCGTTGACGACGATAGCGACCGGGGCCTGCTCGACCGGAGCGATATGGTCAGCACCTCGTCCGACGCGTGCGCCGGGAACGGCAATGCCTCGCCGCGTATCGTCGTAGCTTCGGTACCCGTGCAGCCCGCAGCGAGCAGGAGCCACGACGCCAGCCAATGCCCCTGATCGCGTAGGCGCATCACGCGGGCCCTCGGGTGTTGATGCCGACTTGGTCGGGCGTTCGTGGCTGGTAGCTGCCGCTGTGGAGCCGGCTCGTCGGAGAGGTGCAGTTCGAGGACACGGAACAAGCGTATCTCGTCGGGCTGAAAGGTCGATGGAAAACCGCCGATGCCCTGCCTCGAACTGACCCGCGCTCGACGAGTCGCGAACAATCGCCATGCGACTCGAACGAGTCAGTCAACACCAACGGTTGTTGCGGAGAATGCGGCGACTGTCCAGGCCAACTGACTGGTCATCATGAGAGACATCTGTCGGAGCATCTTTCGATAGGGAGCCACCAGGGGCGTGCGTGACCAGCGCCAGCTGTGGATCGCACCAGCCATGACCAAGAGAAGCCAGGTCCCGACGAGGGTTCGCGTAGCGCCGGACCAGGACCACTCCGCTTCGGTCGTTGCCATCGAGAGGACGACGGCGTGCACCACAAGCAGCATTGCGCCCACGCGCAGGGTTCGGGCCGGTCCGAGTCGCGACGTGTAGTTCTCGTCGTGGTCCCCGCCACCGGCCTCGGGACGCTGAAAGATCTGCGACGTCGGCACCCCGCCGAAGATGGCCACGGAGAACGCGAGGCCCACTACCGCGACGAACGGGGTGAGGGGTTCCCCCGACACGACGAAGCCGAACAGCACTGAGCCGAGACCACAGCCGAGGGCGTTGATGGCGATGTCGACCCCGGGAATGTCCTTGCCACGGCGATTTGGACCCGACCGACGCCGAGAGTAGAGAACCGAGAGCATGGCCGCCACACAGGCCAGCGCCGCTGCGCGAATTCCGAACAGAGCGAACGACAGTACGCAGGCGAGGGCCTTGGCCGTGAGTCCGAAGGACGCGAGGTGTGGAGGGATTGGAGGAGGGTCGGGCAACAGGTTGACCGGACCCACATCTCGGTCGTGGGACGAGTTGTAGGCATTGGTGCCGCCCCACAACAGTACCGAGTAGACGAGAAACATCAGTCCGAGGTCGCGCGCCACCCATAGGGGCTCGGTCGGCCGCCCGGGGCTGAGTGCGTAGCCGGTGAGTGGGAACACGAAGGTTGGCCCGAACGTCCTTGGCCGCATGTATGCGACGTAGGCGTTCAAACCGCAGTCCGATCGGTCGGTATGGCACCGACGCGCTCGACGTAGAGCTTCAGCTCGTCGGGCGCACCCTCTCGCTCGGTGGTCGCAAAGTGGCCCGCGACGTCGTACCCCAGGACGTCGGCGGCGAATCGTACGAGGCGTCGCCATCGCCATGCGGTGAGCGGCAGCTCGGACCAGGGGACGGCGGGCCAATAGCGCTTGTGCTCCCTCACCATACCGCTCGGCGTAACACGACTCGAATTGAACCCGACCGTGCCGTCCTCCAAACGACCAATGGTATAGGTCTTGATGGTGCACTCGCCATGCCGCGATGTGAAGCCAAGGCCGTATAGCGTCTGGTTGTCCGAGAGCGCATCCGCTAGAGGAGTGGTAGCAATTCTGCCCGCGAGCCACTTCAGACCCTCGCCGGTCGGACACATCGTGCGCACGTAGAGCGACGGGGGAGCAGCGTCGGGGCCGAGGCAGACCTTTAGCCCAAGCATTCGCGTGGGGTGGGCCGCGATACATTCGCTCCAGGCGCGTGCGGTTTCGTTCGGCGCACCGAAGCGTTCCGCAAGCGCGGCAAGCTGGGCTGCGGGCACCGACCCGATGCCCCCGGTGATCAGCTCTAGGCCCTGCTCGGTAATCACGACCTCAGCATAGGTGTCGAGGTGGGGTGCGAGGGCGGACAGAACGGGTTCGACCTCGCGTGACCCGACGCCCTGGAATCGAGCTAGGCGACGTACTTCATCCGCCACGGCTGGCTTCGACTGAAGAATTGGCCGTGCGTTCACGACGCCTCCTCGACGATGCTTCCGTAGATGCGTCGCCCACCCGACTCGAACATGGTGGTGAGTGCACTGAAGACGAGGTCCACGGTTTCGAGGAGTTCTGCATCGGCCGACTCCATGACCGCTATCGCGACGGCGGCGACCGCTTCGTGTTGGCCGCGCTCGACCCGGAGGTGATGGTCGCCGAGGTACAGGTTGTCTTCTTCTAGACCGTGACGCTTCACGAATCGGTTCAGCTCGCCAAGGGTGACCTCACCGGCACTCTCCAGCGCCGCGAGGATGACCACCCTGCGTTCGGGCGACGCCAGGTGGCAGGCGGCGAGGATGCGAGCCATCTGGACTCGCGTCGACAGACGCTCGAAGGCGAAGAGATCATCGGTAGACATCGGCGAAAGGCCGTGGGCTGCGACATCACGATTGGCCCACTTGTAGTGACCGCTGTCGACACTGCGGTGGTGTGCGAGGAACGGGGCGAACGGTCCTTCGCTGACGTCGGTCGTCGCCCAGATCAAGTCCTGAAACCACCGAGCAGCCATCGCCTGTTCACGGAGAAACTCGGGGAATCGCGAGAGAGGAATGCGGTCTTCGGCGAATGCTCGAAAGACGGGAAGGGCCGCGTATTGAGCGGTTCGCTCGGCGATTCGGTGAGCAATGGTCGTGGTCATGATGACTCCTCCTCAACGGGAGAGATGATGGCTTGAAGGGCTGCCCCGAGAGCGCCGGCCGCAGGATGGGTGAGCCAAGGGGCAGCGGCGTCGATGGCGAGCCCGGCAGCACCTAGAGCGGACGCGGTTCGGGGTCGCGTGACGTCGTGGTCGAGGAGCCACACGAGGAGCAGCACCAGGTGGGTCACGTAGATTAGGGCCCCCAACTTCGGCGTCCATGCGTCCGGAGCGTTGGCGCCGCCCCGGACGGACGCCACGAGGGCTGCTTGTACCTCGGATCGTACGCGGGCGGTCTCTGGACCCAGCACGTCGAGGGGTGAGGCATCACGAAGCATGGCTCCAGCCAAGGCGGCGAGCGCTTCGCGGTGTGGCTCGAGGAGCTCGAGCTTGAGCCGCATGACGGCCACGAAGCGTTCGCCCATCGTGCTCGCCTGCGCAGTCGTTGCCCCAGCCCGCCTCGCCAACTCACGGGCCAGCCGAAGGTAGAGCTCCATGGCCAAGTCTTCCTTTCGCCGGAAGTACCGATACGCCAGGCCCGTGGAGCATCCAGCGGCCTCGGCCACCTGTTTCATCGTGGTCGCCTCGAACCCTTGGGAGGCAAACAGGCCGAGAGCCTCTTCTACGATAGTTGCGCGGGTTTTTTGGGCCTTGAGCGTCGTCATTGGCAAAAGTGAATGGGTTCAGTTGCATGGATGGGGCCCACTGCGGGCCGCGTCAAGTGAACGCATTCACTTTTGTGTAATTTCTCGAGTGGTCCAGACCCAGTGGGTTGATGATGAAGGCGTTTCTGGGCCCCGAGGTGAAGGAAGCTCGGTACGGCCTCGCGTCGGTCCGCATGCCCAACGTCGGCGAGTCGGCACGACCTGACCGCGAAGCATCTCACCGAATCGCAGAATGGCCCCCACCGCTTGGCGATGACCTAGCGAACCGGAACAAACTTCTGCACGCGGCGGCCGCCGAGCTCGGCGACGTAGACGGCGCCGGTGGCGTCGACGGTGATGTCGTGCGCGTCGCGGAACTGGCCGGGCCCGATCCCTGCCTCGCCGAAGGTTCCGAGTTGCTCGCCGTCCAGCGACATCACGACGACGCGGCCGGCGGGGGCGTCGGCGATCTGGTCGCCTCCGTCGATGATGAAGATGAGGCCGGCGTGGTACTCGAGGCCCCATGGGCGGCCGACTTGTGCGGCGTCCCATTGATCGAGGACGGCGCCGTCCCGGTCGAAAATCTGCACGCGGGCGTTGCCACGATCGGCGATGTAGACGTGGTCGCGGTCGTCGACCGTGATGCCATGAGGGATGTTGAATTCCCCGGGCTCGCTTCCGTGCTCGCCCCAGGTGTCGATGACGCGGCCGTCGTCGAGGCGGGCGACGCGGGCGTTGCCGTAGCCGTCGCTGACGAAGACGCTGCCGTCGGAGAGGAAGGCGACGTCGGTGGGCCTGGAGAAGCCCTCGCCGCACGCCAGCAGGCCAACGGCGAGGCAGAGAGTGGGCCAGAGCGCGAGGGGGCGACGGTTCATTCGTTGCCCTCGATGGTCTGAAGGACCGTGCCGTCGTCCAGGAGCTCGACGACCGTGTCGTTGCCCACGTCGGTGGCCCAGAGGTGCCCGGACGCGTCGATGGCGAGGCCGTGGGGGACGACGAAGAGATCGGCGCCGGTCTCGCCCAACAGGGCGCCCGTCGCCGCATCGAAGATGGCGATGGTCGGGTCGGTGATGACCTCGTCGTTGTTGAAGCCGCGCCCTGCGCGGTGGAAGACGAAGACCCTCTCGCTGGCGTCGACGGCGACTCCGGTGACCTCGCCGAGCCCGGGGCCGCCGGCCCGGGGCCAGCTCGTGTCGATCTCGTAGCGGAGCGGCGGGGCCGGCGTCCGGTCGAGAGGTGACGACTCGCAGGCGGCGAGCGCGAGCAAGAGGAAGGAAGGAGCAAGACGATGCATGCGTCACCATGCGACGCGGCTCCTCAGTCCGGCAGGGCCATCTTGCGCCAGACGCCGGTCCAACGACGCCACCACCCCGTGATTTCTTCGACTTGCCCGTCTGGTGGCAAGGCCGACAGCGGAAACACTCGTCCAAGGAGGAGCGACGCCAGGGACGCTTCGTCGTATCGAGTAGGCTCCGCATGGTGCTGACCAGCGGCTACGTCATGGCGAGTCTCTCCAACGCCGTCGTGCAGTTTGCGGCGGATCTGGGGGTGGACCTCGGGGATGTGATCCGGATGCACGGGGTGGATCCCGCCACGATGGTTCGCGCCGACGACTACGTGCCCGTCGAGCTTCATGAAGCGCTCTGGGCGGCGGCGGCGAAGCGCAGCGGACGCGAAGACATGGCCGTGTGGGCAGCGGCGTCGTTCCGCCCCGGCCTCACAGGCGTGGTGGAGTACATGTTGCGGAGCAGCTCCACGGTAGGTGAAGGGATCGAGACGTGGGTTCGCCATGCCGCGCTCGTGAGCGACAGCATTCACACGTCGCTCGAGTCAGGCCGCGGCGGCTATTTCTTGCGGTGGGAGCTGAGGAGGCCGGCGTCCATCGGCGCGCGCCATTGGGCCGAGTTCGCCCTCGGCCGGGCGTTGGGGATGGTCCGCGAGGCGACGGGCGAGCCTGGCGGCATGCCGTCGTCGGTCGACTTCCTGCACCCGGCGCCGCCTGTCGTGGCGACGCACCGGCACTTGTTCGGATCGGGGGTGTGCTTCGACCAGGCGCAACAAGGGATACGCTTCGCCGCGGCCTGGCTCGACCGACCGCTCGCTGGCGCCGATTCGGGGATGAGATCGGCCCTCGACGGCCGCGCCGCGGACCTGCACGAGGCCATGACGGCCGGGACCATCGCTTCTCGCTGTCGCGCCATGCTTCGCACCACGTTGCGTTCGTTGGGCGACGCCCGGCTCGACGTGGTCGCCGAACGTTTGGGCATGGCGCCCCGCACCCTGCAGCGGCGCTTGCGCGACGAAGGGGTGGCGTTCAGGGCGCTCGCCGACCATGTGAAGCGGCAAGAGGCGGATGCGCTTCTGGCCTCGGGGATGACCAACGAGCAGATCGCCAGGAAGCTCGGCTTCAGCGACTCGGCTGCCCTGCGCAAGGCGCGTCGTCGCTGGAAGCACTGATCATCGCGCGGTCCACCGGAGAGCGTTCGACGGACCAATCTACCCGCTCTGCTTTCCACCGACGGGGGACAGACGAGACCAGGTCGATTGGGCTAGGATCGCCGGCGATGACTGCGGAAGCAGAATCGCTCGAAGTGGACGAGCAGCTTGGGCTGGAGGCTCTCGCTCGAGTCGAGGCCGCCGAGCAGGACGACGTACCCCTCGAGGAAGTCCTCGCAGAGCTCGAGGTGGAGCAAGACGCATGGTGGGGAGCGCGGCCTTCGCTCATCGAGAAAGCGAGCCAGGATGCCGGCTCGTTCAAGAGCTATCAAGCCGCGCTCGAGACCGCGCAGGACGGGTATCACCGCTCGGTCGAGCCTCTGTTCGACGATGTGGAGGCGTGGGTCGCCTACAGCCTCGCCCTCGGCGCTCCGACGGGTTGCGCCGCGCTCCTGACGGAGAAGGGGCTGACTTTGGGTGACCTCGGTCGGCTCGAGCGGCACTGGCGACAGCGCATGCAGGAGGACCCGGCCACGGCAAAGCGCGCCAAGGAGGCGAAAGAGGCCGTGATGGGGAAGCCGCTGCCCGACATCGTCATCGGTCCAAGAATTTGCGGGACCCCGGCGAAGAAGGAGAGCGAGAATGCCGTCGCCGATACGGGGAAGAGCGAGTCCACGTCGCCAGACCTCTACGAGCAGGCGGAGCGCGCGGCTGTGCTCAAGGCCTTGCTGGAGCAAGACGATGCGGCGGAAGGATTGCGCCAACGAGGCGTCGAGTCCGTCGAAGAGGCCGTAGCCGAGGTCGAGCGTGTCATCGCGATGCTGAGCGAGGATCCCGTGGTCTACGGCTTCTTCCGCCGCCGGGTCGACCACGTTCGTGGACTGCTCGAGCGGGGAGGAGCGGCGCCGACATCGGGCAGCCCGGCGCCATCACCCATGGTCGCTTCACCGCCCAATCTGCTCACGCCCCCTTTGGCCTCTCCAAGCGGCCCATCGGAGCTCGACGTCACCGGCCCCATCGACTTCCACCGGCTCGGCCTCGACAGCCTCCCCTTCGACCCCAATGCATCAACCGCCGCGCCTGTGCCGCTGCCAGAAGAGGCGCATCCCGAGGTGGGAGCGACGGCGTTCGTCGACGCAGCCGCGCTGGGCCTCGGCGACCTCGACCCGGAGGCCGCGCCCGACCCGGCCGCTCAGAGCATCGATGGAACGGGATTCCTCGATCCGAACACCCTCGGCGACCTCGACGAGTCGCTGCCCTTCGACGAAGCTGCCCCGGTCGTTGCCCCGAAGAAGGCCAGCCTGCTGCCGCATCGCGCCAGGGGAGGCACCGCCCTCCAGGCGCCCGGTTCAGTGGTCCCGTGGTCGACCCCCTTCCCGGCTGCCGACGGTCGCGGCTCCAGACCCCCCGAGGAGCTCACGTCCGACGTCAAACGCTACGCTAGCTACCGTGTCGACCTCCTCCGTGCCCCGCAGAACGCCGCTCAGACGCGCGCGCGGTACGGCATCGCCAGCGATCAGGCCCACGCCAACCTCGTGGCGAGCTACGACGCACGCTTCGCAGCCGACTCCAACCTCGCTGCCGAATACCAAGAAGCGGTTCGCACCTACTCCGCCTGGCTCGCCACCAACGGAAGGACATAGCCATGCCTGATGCTGCCAAGCTCGGCGACCGCGTGGTCGCCATGGACACCCACATCGTGCTCGTCCCGTCCCCCGGCGGCCCCATCCCTACGCCCACCCCGTCTCCCTTCGACGGCAAGCTCGTGCAGAGTCTGAGCACCACCGTCATGATCGACGACATGCCCGTCGCCGTCGAAGGCAGCGTCGCCCTCAACGTGGCCCCCCACGTTCCCGCCGGCGGCCCGTTTCAGCGAACCCCGTCGAACCGGAGCACGGTCAAGGTGGGTGCCCCCACCGTCAAAGCCGACGGCAAGCCCATGGTCCGCAACGGCGACCTCGCCGAGACCTGCAACGACCCGGTGGATGCCCCGAAGGGGCAGGTGGTCTCCACGAGCACGGTGAAGGTTGGGTGAAGTCTGCCCCCAAGGATGTCACGTCGAAGCGACCACGCCTTCGACGACGGCATCCACCATTCGCTGAGACGGACGACGTCGTCGTTCACCCCACCGTCATCATCTCGGTCGCCGTGCTGTCGGGCTAGCAGCTCCCTATCGGCGAGCGCTTGCTCAGCTCGGCGTCGTCGGAGCGGAGAATGCGCCAGGGGGTATGCGACCACCACCAATGCGACTACGACAGTCGCAGCCAATGTGCCCATGAGGACCATCGCGATAGAGCAGCCGACAGCGCTATCAAAACCCGCATCGAAGCCGGTAGCGTGCAGGCCTATCTGTGTGGGCAAGGCGCCGAAAGGCGCACCGCGGTAGCTCGAAAGCTCAGCGGGAACAAGTACAAGAAGTGCTGCGGCTGAAGCCTCATCGAGGGGGACGCGCGCGGGGTCGCGCCAGGCCCGGCTTCTCGCCTATCGCATGGTACGACCAAGAATAGGATTCGAGTCTCGCGCGCTCGCTTGACCCCCGCGGTTCATGTCGGCGTGACATCGTCGTTCCTCACGAGACACTCACCGGGTCTTCGAGCTCCTGTCGAGCCAGACGAGATGGAGCGCGAGCTCGACGCCGTGCGACAGGCTTTCTCCGAGCGCGCCAGCTCGACCGTGGTCTCTGGCTAGGCGGTCGAGGCGTCGCCTCAGCCACCCATGAAGAGGGCGAGGAAGAACCAACACAGGGGGAAGCCGGCGAGAGGGCTGAGTACGAAGCCTATTCGGCTCCACCAGGGCGGAGATGCAGTTCGTGGCTCCTGCAGCGAATCCTCCGGCATGACGGGACCTTGGCCGGGGTGTGCATTCGCACGAGGGTCGTAGGAGGAGCCGGGGGAGGGGGGCGGATAGCGATGGTCGTTCTGCATGCGTCGAGTCTCGAGTGAAGGGTCCTCGACACAGCCGTAGCCATGGTTGCCCCCCATCATGCTCCGAGGCGCAAGTAACGCCGCCAGCCCTCAAGGCACTGCGGTGGCCGACATCAAGTCGAGGGGCAAGGCCACCATCACCGCACCTCACGTAGAGATCACGAGGACGCTCACCGAGGTGTCGGCGGAGGGGGGCGGCTCGGCTCAGGAGTCATCGAGCCCACATGGACGAGAGCCGGCGCGCCGAGCTCGACCGTGCCATGGCGAGCTACATGCGTCGCCATCCCGAGACGTTCCGGGTCGACATGCGATGGGTGCAGACCCACGAGATTGGGCACAACCTCGGCGCCAAGCACGACCCCGCGGCCTATTCGGGTGCGCCTAGCGGGTCTCGGTACGCCTACATCTCCAGAGGGCCCTACGTAGCTGCCACCGGCAAGCTGGCCTGGGAAGATCGAGTCATCATGGCTTCCTCGCTCACCTGCTCTGGATACTGTCCCCGCCTGCCGATGTTCTCGAACCCTCTCAAGGTCCACAAGTTCATGCCCTTCGGTACCGTCACCACGCATGACGCTGCGGGCCACATCGACTCCAGCAACTGGGTGGTCGACGAGTACAGCTCCTGGTTGCCCTGAAACGGAGCCTTGGGGGTCGACAGCACTCGTCTGAGCTGTAGCTCACGTCATTCGTGGGTCAGCTCTCGTCGGTCGAAGCTTCCCGCTGGAGCAGGGCGCGCTTGCGCTCCCTGCCCCATCGGTAGCCGGAGAGCGAGCCGTCGCTGCGAACGACCCGGTGGCAGGGGATGAGTACCGCGATGCCGTTGGCGGCGCAGGAGCCTGCGACGGCCCGCGCCGCCGACGGTTGGCCGAGCGCCTGCGCGATGTCGCTGTAGGTTCGGGTCTCGCCGACGGGGATCTGCCGCAGGACCTTCCAGACTCGCGCTTGGAAGGCGGTGCCCCGAATGTCGAGGGGGATGGTATCGGAGCTGTCGGCAGGGTGCTCGACGAGCTCGAGCACAGCCTCCACCCAGTCGCCTTCGGCTTCGGCGTGCAGCTCCGCCTTGGGAAAGCGGGCCGCCAGCGCATCGACCAAGGGTGTCACCGTGTCGCCGAAGGCGACGTGGCAAACGCCGCTGGCGGTCCAGGCGATGAGCAAGAATCCCAGCGAGCAGCGACGCGCGGCATGGTGGACTCGCTCTCCGGGGCCGCCCGCTCGCGCAACCGACGGGGGCATTCCGAGCTCGGGGCTCAGCTGGTCGTAGAACCGGCTGCTCGAGGAGTAGCCGGCTTCGTAGATCGTTTCGGTCACCGAAGCGGAATGGCTTAGTGACCGATGGGCGCGCTCGGCCTGTATGCGCCGACGGTACTGCTGAGGCGTCACGCCCAGGCGCTTCTTGAACCAGCGGTGGAAG
>JGI12210J13797_10427916_pt1 | contig 10740 bp, 9 predicted proteins | sample ElkSlonscriptome_3_FD_13797 | JGI IMG/M metagenome (IMG submission 13797) | reverse complement strand
GTTCGTCATCACCATCGCAGTCCTCCACATCTTCAACAGCCTGGCGATCCCTGCGACGCTCCTGCGCTCCTACCCCATCTACTCGGGTTTGACCGACGCCCTTGTGCAGTGGTGGTATGGGCACAACGCCGTGGGGTTCTTCCTTACGACGCCCTTCCTGGGGCTGATGTACTACTACCTGCCTCGGGCGGCTGAGCGACCGGTCTACAGCTACCGGCTCTCCATCATTCACTTCTGGGCCCTGGTCTTCCTCTACATCTGGGCCGGACCCCACCACCTCCTCTACTCGGCCCTTCCGGACTGGGCACAGACCGTGGGCATGGTGTTCAGCATCGTGCTCCTGGCCCCGTCCTGGGGTGGGATGCTGAACGGGCTCCTGACGCTGAGGGGTGCCTGGGACCGGGTCCGAACCGACCCGGTCCTGAAGATGATGGTGGTGGCGGTGAGCTTCTACGGGATGAGCACGTTCGAGGGACCCATGATGTCGATCCGGGCTGTGAACGGGCTGGCGCACTACACCAACTGGGTCATCGGCCATGTCCACTCCGGCGCCCTGGGGTGGGTCGGCATGATGTCCTTCGGAATGCTCTACTGGCTCGTGCCACGACTCTACGAAAAGAAGGAGCTCTGGAAGCCCCAGTGGGCCGAGGCCCACTTCTGGCTCGCCACCATCGGCATCGTCCTGTACACGGTGTCCATGTGGGCCGCCGGGCTCATGGAGGGTCTCCAGTGGCGTGCCCTCAATGAGACCGGCCAACTGGCCAACCCCATCTTCCTGGACATCACGGCGAGGCTTCAGCCCTTCCTGCTCGTGCGGGTCGTGGGCGGCGCCATGTATCTGGCCGGCGTGATCATGATGGCCATCAACTTCTGGAAGACGGTGCACAGCCCCGATGAGGGGCGCGTCGAAACCGTCCCCGCCACCGTCTGAGGAGGAAGAGATCATGGCGGACAAGAACCAGCATGAAGAGCATCAGGAGTCGGGGTCGGCCTACGGTCGGTTCCACCGGCGGGTACTCGAAGGACGGGGCGCCCTCTTTGCGGTCGCTACGACGCTGGCGATCTCGGTTGGTGGCCTGGTCGAAATCGTCCCGATGTTCTCGGCGTCGTGGGGTCCCGAACGGTCGGCGTCAGTCACCCCGTACACGCCCTTGGAGGTGGCGGGGCGCGACATCTACATCTCCGAGGGATGCAATACCTGCCACTCCCAGATGGTCCGGCCCATGAGGGCAGAGATCCTCCGCTACGGGGAGTGGACCCGGGCCTGGGAGTACACCTACGACCGGCCATTCCTCCTGGGATCCCGGCGTCTGGGTCCGGACCTCCAGCGCGTGGGCGGAAAGTACCCGGACGCCTGGCACTACCAGCACATGGAGGACCCACGCTCCATCTCCCCGGGAAGCATCATGCCGTCCTACCCGTGGATGCTCCGCAAACGGATCGATCCTACGGATATCGCCAGGTCCGTCCGGGCCCTTGCCCGTGCCGGCCACCCCTACGCCGATACCTCGGACGAATGGGTGGCGTCGGAGCTTCAGAGCCAGGGCGAGGCGATCGTATCCAACTTGAGTACGGCGGGTATCCAGACGGCCTGGGATACCCGGATCGTGGCACTGATCGCGTACCTGCAGCGACTGGGTACCGAGGGGAACGAGATCCTGGAGGAGCAGGAGCGACTCGGCGCGAACGCGGAGGGCATCGCGGCGACGACCGATGTCGTCTCGGGGACGGGAGGTGACGACCGATGAATCCCCTCTTCAATGAGGCGGCGGAGACGGTCTCCGGGATGTGGGTCATGGGCGTCATGACCCTGGCATTCCTGGTGTTCTTCGTCGGCTGGGCCATCTGGGCCTACCACCCGGCTCACAAGGATGACATGGAACAGGCATCGATGATGCCCTTCGACGATGGAGACGTTTCGTGAGCAAGGAAACGAACCGGGTCATGGGCCACGCCGACGAGGCGGATGGCATCGAGGAGTACGACAACCCCTTGCCGGATTGGTGGCTCGGCCTCTTCTGGCTGACCATCGTGTGGGCCATCGGCTACGCCGTTCACTATCACTTCATCGCCGACCGGTCTCAGGAGGGCGCCCTGGCCGCCGAGATGGCGGCGGCGGACGAGCGGTGGCCGGAGCAGGCGAGGGCGACCTTCGCCTTCACCTTCAGCACCGAGCTGGCCGATCGGGGGCAGCAGGTGTACGACCAGAACTGCTTCCCGTGCCACGGGATGGAGTTGGAGGGGGGGATCGGCCCCTCCTTCGTGGACGACGAGTGGATCCATGGCGGCCAGGCCGAGGACATCGTGCGCATCATCCGGGAGGGTGTGGCGGCGAAGGGAATGGTGGCCTGGGACGGCATCCTGAGCCCGGAGCAGATCAACGCCGTCGCTTCGTACATCATTGTGCGGCACGCCGATGCCACAGGCCGGACCGTGGAGGAGATCACGGCTCCTGCGATGGCCGACGAGGCGCCGAGCGAGCCCGGATTGTGAGGGGAAGGGGACCATTCATCGGCTCCAGGGGCCGTAACCGGGCCGTCGGGATCGCCCGAGAATAGATCGAGGACGGACGAGCATGCTGGGCTTCAAAAACACTCGGGAGTGGGTCTACCCCCAGTCCATCGAGGGCCGCTTCATGAAGTTGCGGCGCCTGACGTTCGCGGGGCTGCACGTCCTCCTCTTCGTCACGCCCTGGCTCACCATTCGTGGGCACCCGCTGGTCCTGATCGACATCCCTACCCGTCGCCTCTACCTCTTCGGGTCGATCTACACGGCGGCGGATACGATCTTCCTCGTCCTCCTCCTCCTCTTCCTCGCCTTCTCCCTCTTCTTCTTCACGGCGGTCTTCGGCCGGCTGTGGTGCGGGTACGCCTGTCCCCAGACCGTCTTCCTGGAGAGCTGGATCCGGCCCCTGGAGCTGTGGATCGAAGGAGATCGAACGACCCGGAAGCGGAGGGACGGAAAGGGCTTCAGCTTCGATCTGGCCTGGCGGAAGGCGTTGAAGTGGACCGCCTTCCTCGCGGTGGCCTTCCTCCTCGCCATGGCGATGGTGAGCCTCTTCGCTGGAGCTCGGCCCCTGTGGACTGGACAGGCGGGTCCCACGGCGTACGCCTTCGTGGCGATCCTCACCGGCGTCTGGTACCTGGATTTCACCTGGTTCCGGGAGCAGTTCTGCAACTATCTGTGCCCCTACGCCCGCTTCCAGAGCGCCCTCACCGATGCCGAGACGCTCCTCGTCTCCTACGACGAGGAGCGGGGTGAGCCCCGGGGGGGTGGCAAGGCCGCGGCTCAGGACGGGCGGTGCATCGCCTGCAGCAAGTGCGTGGTGGTCTGTCCCCAGGGGATCGACATCCGCGACGGCTTCCAGCTGGAGTGTATCCAGTGCGCACGCTGCATCGACGCCTGCACCACGGTCATGGAGCCTCTCGGCCACGAGACGCTGGTCCGCTACTCGTCCATCGCCGCGGACGAGGGGCGTCGCCTGCGGATGTGGCGGCCCCGGACGATCGTCTACGGCGGCCTTCTCACCGCCCTCACGGCGGCCTCGGTGATCCTCCTGCTGGGTCGGGTACCCTTCGAGGCCAACGTGAACCGAGCTCCCGGTTCGCTCTTCACCGTGGATGCCGACGGCTTTGTCCGGAACACCTACCTGCTCCGCATCATCAACAAGGACGCCAACCGGGGGCCCGTGGAGTACGAGGTGAGCCTGGACGGCCTGGACGGCGCCGAACTCCTGACCGATGTGGTGACGTTGGACTCGAACCAGACCCGGACCCTTCCCCTGGTGGTCAGGATTCCCGTCGACCAGGTGGATCAACGGAGCATCCCGATCCAGGTACGGATCCAGTCGCCAGGGGGGGAGTTGATCCTGCCCACCACCTTCACGACGGGGGCTCAGGTGGGAGCCAGCGGCCTTGAGTGACTGGCGCGGCTCCGGCTCCGCCGACGAAGAACGGCTGTCCGGGGCTCCCCAAGGTGGCCCTGGGGCGACCGCGCCTGCCGACCCGGGCTCCGAGCGGTCCACCTCCCTGTTCGCCACCGGCCGGATCTGGCCCGTGGCCGTGGCCCTCTCCCTCTTCGTGGTGGTGTGTGTGAATCTGGCCTTCGTCTACATCGCCGTGACCGGGGCCGACCAGGTGGTCCCCTCGTATGTCGAAGAGGAGCGCTGAGGCGGGGCGCTGTCCCCACTGCGGCGCCGCAGTGGAGGGCGGTGTCGACACCTTCTGCTGCACCGGGTGCGAGACGGCCTGGGAGATCATTCGTGGGGCAGGGCTCCAGCGGTACTATCAGGAGCGTGAGGCCTTCGCCCCCCGTCCAGAACAGGACCGCGGCGGCTGGGATACCCTCCCCGTGACGGAGGAGGCCGACGGTACCTGTTCCGTGAGGCTCCAGGTGGACGGCCTGCGCTGCGCCTCCTGTGTCTGGGTCACGGAGCATGTCCTCCAGCGCGCCGATGGAGTTCAGGAGGCCCACGTCAGCTACGCCACGGGGCGGGCTCGGCTTCGTTGGGATCCCGGGGTCACCGCACTTCCGGCTCTGGCCCAGACCATCCATGCGCTGGGCTACCGCCCCCGCCTCCTGGGGGAGGAGTCCCGGCCGGACCGGACACTCCTGGTTCGTCTCGGTGTGGCGACCTTCGTCGCCATGAATGTGATGCTCCTCTCGGCCTCGCTGTACGCCGGGTGGTTCTCGGGGATGGAGGACCGGTTCCGGCAGCTCTTCCATTGGACCTCCCTGGCCCTCGCCACACCTGTGGCTCTCTGGTGCGCCGCCCCCTTCTTCGCGGGAGCGTGGAGTGGGCTCCGGCGGGGCTTCCTCCACATGGACCTGCCGATCTCGCTGGCGGTGGTGATCCTCTACGGTCATGGGGTGGCGGTCACGATCCTGGGCCGGGGGGACGCCTACCTGGATTCTCTGACCATGCTTGTGGCCCTCCTGCTGGCCGGTCGCGTCCTGGAGGGTCATGGGCGACGCCGGGCTGCCGAGGCGGCCACGTCGCTGGCCGCCACCCTCCCGGCCACGGGCCGTCGGTTCACGGAAGGGGGCGGGATGGAGACGGTTCCGTCGGGAGAGCTGCTGCCCGGGGACCGAATCGCCGTCGGGGCCGGGGAGGAGTTCCCGGCAGACGGCGTCGTGGTGGCGGGGCGGGGCACGGTCCGGACGGCTCTGGTCACGGGAGAGTCCCGACCGGCGGCGCTGGAAGCGGGCCAGCGGGTCTTCGGCGCCACCCTCCTGGTGGACGGGGCGTTGGAGGTTCAGGTGACCGAGGCGGCGGAGGCTTCCACGGTCTCACGTATGGCCGATGGTCTTCGCAACGCCGCAGATCAGGAGGCTCGTCCCACCTCGGCGGATCGGATTGCGCCCTGGTTCACCGCCGCCACCCTCCTGGTCGCCACGGCTACCCTCCTGGGGTGGGGGATCTTGGTGGGGTGGGGGCAGGCGCTGACCGCCACCGTCGCGGTGCTGGTCGTCGCGTGCCCGTGTGCCCTGGCCCTGTCGCGGCCTCTGGCCGCTGCGGCGGGCCTCGGGGCGGCGGCGCGCCGCGGTCTCCTGCTCCGGAATGCGGATGCTCTCCTGGAGCTGGCGGCGGTGGACCGGGTGGCGCTCGACAAGACGGGAACGGTGACGGCGGGAGCCATGGAGGTGCTGGAGGCCCACGATGCCACGCTCCGGGTCGCCGCGGGTCTCGAACGCTTCAGCGGTCACCCCGTGGCCCGGGCGATCGTGCGGGAGGCGGTGGATCGGGGGATCCCACTTCCCCGGGCCCGAGGTGTCCGGGAGAGAGCTGGGATCGGGATCGAAGGGCGCGTCGACGGCGCGGCCTGGCGCCTGGAATCCGGAGGGCCCGGGGTCGTACACCTCGTCGACGAGGGGGAGTGCTGCACCGCGATCCGACTCGGTGACCGGATCCGGGAGGATGCCGCCGAGGTGGTTTCCACGCTGGAGGCTCTGGCAGGGCCCGTACTCCTGATGACCGGCGACGACACCACCGTGGCGGAGCGGGTCGCCGCAGAGGCGGGCATCCAGTCGTGGGAGTCCGGGATGAGCCCCGAACAGAAGGCGGAGCGAGTCCGGTCGCTCCAGGCCGGTGGTGGAACGGTCCTCTTCGCCGGGGATGGATTGAACGACGGCCCCGCCCTGGCCCAGGCGGATGTCGGCGTGGCCATGAGCACCGGCTCCGCCAGTTCGATCCTCGTGGCTCACGGCGTGGTGGGCTCCTCGTCCCTGTCGGCGCTGGTGGGGGGGGTCCGGGCTGCCCGGGCGGCGGCGAAGGTCATTCGGGTCAATCAGCTCAGGTCCATCGCATACAACGTGGTCGCCGTGGGCCTCGCCGCGGCGGGGTGGATCAACCCCCTGGTCGCGGCGATCCTCATGCCGGTCTCCAGCCTGGTCGTGGTGGCTTCGGCGGCGAGAGTCGAGGCCCGGGTGCGCCGGGAGGAGGGCCGGCTCCTCGAGGCTCAGTCGGGTCGAGCCGACCATCGGGGGAGTGCCAGCCGCTACGGCGGAGTTGGCGTCGCCCCTGGGACGGCGGGGGCCCTGCCGGGATCGACTGCGATCCTACCGGGGAACGAAGCGGCGTGAACGCCTTGATCTGGCTCGTGCCGGTGGCGGTCGCCCTGGGAGGCGTCTTCGTGGGTTTGTTCCTCCTCGCGGTGCGAGGGGGACAGTTCGACGACCTCGACGATCCGCCGCGTCGGATGCTCCAGGACGACGACTGATCGGTGCCCCCGTCGTGCAGATCTCGTCAGCCCTTGGGAATTCCTGGAAACCCGCCGGCCCGGTGATCCGTAGGCCAGGGTGAGTCCCGGGGGGCGGCGCCCCGGGCCCCCTCCGACTCTCCCGGCGAGGAGCACCAACCATGGACATGTGGGAAGCCCTGGCCCCGATGATCGTCAGCATCGTCCTCTTTCTGACGATCGGGGGGGTGCTCATCCTCCGCCCCATCGCGAAGCATCTCGGAGCCTACCTCGAGGTCCTCACTCGGCAGCAACTCGAGGGAAACCGCTCATCCGAGCTCCTTCAGCTTCGAGAGACGCTGGAGACCATGGACCAGAGGCTCCAGCTCATGGAGGAGCGCCAGGAATTCAACGAGCGGCTCCTGGACCGACGGGGAGGGCTCAGAGAGGGCCGGGACCCCGGGCCGGCGCTGGGCCCCGGCACCCGAGACACCGAGTAGGATTCCCCGCTCGGGACGGATGGCACCCTCCCAAGGTGGCGGCAGAGGTGGGACCGCTCTACTTCTACAGGGCGGAACCCTGCGGCCCGTCTCCCCACCAACCCAGCCCCGCCCCCTCATGCACCGCTCACCCACCAGCCCATCCGTGGCCCGGATCAAGGCCTTCCTCCTGTTCTCGATCTTGGCTTTGGCGGCCTGCGAGCCCGCCAACATGGAGATCGAGGTAACGCTGCCCCCGGACTCGGCGCTCGGCGCCCAGGATGGACGCCTGGTGGTGGTGCTCTCCACCCGGGAGGGAGAGCCACGCTTCCACGTCACCGACGGCCCCGGGGCCCAGCCGGCCTTCGGGATCGACGTGGACGGCTGGGCGCCGGGCTCGGCCGTGCTCCTGCAGGATACGGTCTTCGGTTTCCCGGTGTCGCGCCTCGCCGACCTCCCCCCGGGCGACTACACCGCCCAGGCCCTCCTCAACCGTTATGAGACCTTCGACCGGAGCGACGGCCGGACGGTGAAGCTGCCGCCGGATCGGGGCGAGGGGCAGGTGTGGAACCGGAAGCCCGGGAACCTCTACAGCCTCCCGGCCCCGGTGCGTATCACCGAGGACGGGCCCGCCGAGCCCATCGCCCTGACCCTGGATCAGGTCATCCCCGAGCTTCCGGACCCTGCGGAGCAGGAGACGGAGTGGGTCAAATACGTCCAGATCCGCAGCCAGCGGTTATCCCAGTTCTGGGGGACCGACGTCTACCTGGGTGCCTGGGTTCTCCTGCCCCGGGAGTTTGAGCGCTACCCGGATCGCCGCTACCCCGTGGCGGTCTTCCACGGCCACTTCCCCTCCAGCTTCAGCCACATCCGGACGACACCCCCGGACCCGGACCTGGAGTGCGAGTACAGCGCCCGCTTCGACCTGGACTGCTACAACCGGATCCAGCAGGAGGAGCAGTGGCGGCAGTTTCAGCTCTGGAATTCGGCGGTCTTCCCCCGGATGCTGGTCGTGGAGATCCAGCACCCCACCCCCTTCTACGACGACTCCTACGCCGTGAACTCGGCCAACAACGGGCCCTACGGCGACGCCATCACCTACGAGCTTCTCCCGGAGATCGAGCGGCGGTTCAACGGGATCGGGGAGGGGTGGGCCCGCTTTCTCTACGGCGGCTCCACCGGAGGGTGGGAGTCCATGGCGGCCCAGGTCTTCTACCCCGACGACTACAACGGCGCCTGGATCGCCTGCCCCGATCCCATCGACTTCCGGGCTTACACTCTCGTGAACCTCTATGAGGACGAGAATGCCTACCGGGTCGAGCCCGAAGGCTTCAAGGAGACCCCGGTGGCGGGTCGCCGCAACTACCTCGGTGCCGTGGATCGCACCCTTGAGGAGTCGAACCACATGGAGCTGGTCCTGGGGACTCGGACCCGGTCCGGCCAGCAGTGGGACGTGTGGGAATCCGTGTACTCCCCCGTGGGGCCTGACGGATACCCGGCGCGGATCTGGGACAAGGTGAGCGGGGACATCGACCCGGAGGTGGCGGAGTACTGGCGGGAGAACTACGACCTGGTCCACATCCTCCGACGGGACTGGGCGACGCTGGGGCCGAAGCTCGAGGGGAAGCTGAACATCTACGTCGGGGACATGGACAACTACTACCTGAACAACGCGGTCTACCTTGCCGAGGATTTCCTGGAGTCCACCACGGACCCCTACTACGATGGCGAAATCGACTACGGAGACCGGGCGGAGCACTGCTGGAACGGAGATCACGACAATTCGAACGCCATCTCCCGACTGCGCTACATCTCCATGTTCGCGCCTCGCATCGTGGACCGCCTGGAGGCGACGGCCCCGTTGAGGGCCCCCCGGGGCTGGCGGCCGTGACCTGGAGGGTCGGACTCCGATCCCCGCTCTCCTGCCTCTCCAGGGGGTCCCGAGTCGGCTCTGACCTCGGTCGCCGACCGATGAGAGGGTGCCGGGGCGTCGTGTCCTCGCAGAGGAGCAGTCCCGTCCACGGGGTGTAACCTACCGGAGACGCACCGCGGGACATCCGGCTGGGATCCCTGCCAGAACAGCGCTGCCGCCGCAGGCACGCTCCTTGCACATAGTATGGCCGTCAGAAGGTACAGGGGCGTTCCGCAAAGGGGGACACCCCGAGCGGTGCAGTGCGAGCGAGGAGGTAGGACGATGTTGAAACGGAGCATCCTGTTCGGGGCGGTGGCCTCGATGGCGCTAGCGATCACCCCTGCGGATGCGGTGGGGCAGGGGGGTGACGGGTTCCTCTTCAAGGAGCCTCGGGTCACCATCGCCTTCCGCATGGGGTACGACGCGCCTCTGGGGCCCCGGCTCGCCAGCGGCGATTCGGATGTCTTCGGGTTCACCCAGGAGTTGCTCACCGTCTCGGACACGGATTTCGACGCCCTCTCGCTGGGAGGGGAGGTCGGGTTCCGTGCCACGGACCGCTTCGACGTGGTCTTCGATATCTATCACGCCTCGAGCAGCACCTTCTCGGAGTTCCAGGACTGGGTGGATCTCGACGACCTGCCCATCCAGCAGACCACGGACTTCAGCCGGACTTCGTTCGCCCTGTCGGGCCGGTACTTCCTGACCGACCGAGGCGTGAGTGTCAGTCAGTTCGCCTGGGTGCCCAAGAACTGGGCGCCCTATCTCGGCGCCGGGGCGGGTTTCATGAATTACAGCTACACCCAGGACGGCGACTTCGTGGACTTCGAGACACTGGACATCTTTTCGGCCCGACTTCGGTCCGAGGGCACGTCGTTTCTGGCCCAGGGTATGGCAGGACTCCAGTACTCCTTTGCGCCTAATTGGATACTCACCGGTGAGGCTCGCTATCGATGGTCTAATGCGGAGCTTGAATCGGATTTCGTCGGCTTTGAGGACATCGACCTGACGGGGCTTCAGGCCACGTTTGGAATCGGTGTCCGCTTCTAGCAGGAGAGGGGAGATGAAGGATTTCATGACGCGGTACGGTTCTTCGGCCTTGGCGGCCCTCGCCTTCACGGTTTTGGCGCCGGGGCTGGTCGGCGCTCAAGAGGTGGACCGTCGATGGCTCCCCTGGACCGGTTGTTGGGAGGTGGTTGGTGCCGCCGAGTCCGACACCGTCGTCTGTATCGGTGCCGGTGACTCCACCAGCGAGATCGTCCTGGTCGATGGTGACCCCGAGACTCAGGACCTTCGTATCCGGGCCGACGGGCAACCGCGAGTGGTCGACCAGTTCGGCTGCTCCGGTACCGAGCAGGCCCGCTTCTCCCCCGACGGTTCCCGGGTCTACACCCAGGGTCGGTATCTCTGCGAGGACGGCGTGGAGCAGTCCAGCACCGGGGTCCTGGCCATGGTGGCCCCCGACGAGTGGGTGGATATCCGCTCTCTCGAGGTCGGCGGGGAGCAGGTCGCGTGGGTACAGCGATATGTCGCTGGCACTCCTGAGGCACTTCGGGCGCCCGGAGCCGAGGATCTGACAGCGCAGCAGGCGCTCTCTCGTCGGATGGCGGCTCGTACTCCGAACGCCGCTGACCTGATGGAGGTCGCCACCATGGTTGATTCCCGGGTTGCCACA
>JGI12210J13797_10078409_pt1 | contig 10740 bp, 8 predicted proteins | sample ElkSlonscriptome_3_FD_13797 | JGI IMG/M metagenome (IMG submission 13797) | reverse complement strand
AAAAAATGGTGCTTTGGGCAGATTTGAACCGTACCTTTTTTACCATTCTGAGCCAAGAAGTGCTGAAGGGCAAGCGAAAACTAGTCGCGCATTTTCACGAGTGGATGTCAGCCCTGCCGATTTTAGACATTGCCAAGTCAGGTCTTCCCGTTTCAACGGTCTTCACGACTCATGCTACCATGCTGGGACGTTATCTGGCGGGAAATGACGTAGACTTTTATAAGAACCTCTCGAAGTATAAATGGGAATTGGAGGCCAAACGATATGGTATCTTGCCCCAGGCTCAAATAGAGCGGCTTTGTGCAGCGGCTTCGAATACATTTACCACGGTAAGTGAAGTGACGGGAATGGAGTGTGAGCACCTCTTGGGCAAAAAGCCCGATGTCATCACACCAAACGGATTGAACATCAATAAATACGTTGCTTACCACGAAGTGCACAACAGGCACGAGAAATACAAGGATAAGATTCACGAATTCATCATTGGGCATTTTTTTAATTCCTATGATTTCGATCTGGACAATACCATGTATTTCTTTACCTCGGGAAGGTATGAATACCGCAATAAAGGTTTTGACATCACCTTAAAAGCGCTGAAGCTCCTCAATCAAATGATGGTACACGAGGGAATAGACAAAACGGTCGTGATGTTTTTTATCACAAAGCGGCCAACCTGGTCGATCAATCCCGAAGTACTGGAGTCTCGCGGGGTGATGCAAGAGATCAAAAGAAATTGCGAGTCCATTGAAAAGCAATTAGGGGAGCGACTTTTTTACGCGGCAGCATCGTCGAAAGACGAGCACAAGCTTCCCGATCTGAATGATTTGATCGACGATTACTGGAAATTGCGCTACCGTCGAACGATACAGAGTTGGAAAACGAAGCAATGGCCGATCATTGTCACCCATAACTTGGTCGACGACATCGAAGACGAGCTGTTGAATTACCTCCGCAGTGAGCAGATGGTGAACTCGCCATTGGATAAAGTAAAAATGGTATACCATCCCGACTTTATTGATTCAACGAATCCACTATTCGGAATAGATTACGGTCAGTTTGTGAGGGGCTGTCACCTCGGTATTTTCCCAAGTTACTACGAGCCTTGGGGGTACACACCTCTGGAATGTGTGGCGCGTGGTGTGCCAACGGTTACCTCTGACCTATCAGGATTTGGTAAGTACGTGGAGCATATGGATACGCAGCACGAAGACAAGGGCGTTTACGTATTGCAGAGAAGCAAGGAAACCGAGAAGAAATCGGTTGAGAACTTGGCGAAGTTTCTCCTGCATTTTGTCAAATCAAATCGACGATACCGCATGTTCCAAAGGAATAAGTTGGAGGATTTCTCAGAAGATTTCGACTGGAAGGTGTTGATGGCTGCCTACGATGTGGCGTACAAACACGCTCTAAATGAAGTTTTTGATCAGAAGACCCCACCCAAAGCGAAAGCTTAATTGCTATTGGATGAAGAGATGTACTGCTCAATCGCATCGGCGATGTAAGCCTTGACGACTTCGTACTTTTCGGGGTACTTTTCCCAAGTGAAATCTTCGATGGTGGTGGGTAGGTCACAAAGTTGAATAATCTCAATTTTATGGTCGTTTAGCTTGCCTGACCAGGTCACGGGCTTCCACTTCTTTTTACCATCCTTACGCTTCTTGCGTTCAGACGATAGTCGAAAGCTTCCTTTCAGCCTGCGCCCACCTTTGAAATTGAATTTTCCTTCTACACCTTGCATTGACGGAACACCCGAATTATTTCGGGAGGACGAAATTAGCAAAGCAAGCGCACATTATCAATCCAAATTCATCAATGCTTTCGATTTTGTTACCGATTGATTAACGAATTGTTAATTTTTTTTGGCTTGGCTTGACTTTTTATTCGCCACTTCACTGCTGTGGTGAAAGAATTAGCTAAAAGATTCACTGAAATGCTTCGCATCAAAAAATATTTAGAAGCTAAAGTCTTAATAATATGTACTTTTGCGCCGCATTTTGAGCGCTTAGTGTCATATTGACAATCGCTCAATTAATATGATCAAACTGTGAAAGAAGAGTACAAAAAGTGGTATTCGCCCACATTAGGTAAAGAAATGGAGATGCTCGTCTACGGACACTATGGTACTCCATTGATAATATTTCCCACCACTTTGGGACGTTTTTACGAAAGTAGGGACTTTAAACTGATCGAATCCGCGCAGCACTTAGTAAACGAAGGAAGGGTCAAGATTTACTGTCCGGATACCATCAACGATTTGAGCTGGTACAACAAGGACATTCATCCCGCAGACAGAGTAAAGAACCACATGATCTTTGAGCAGTTTATTAAAGATGAGGTGGTCGACGCTATTCGTCACGAATATGGCATTGACAAAGTTGCCGTTGGCGGTGCCAGCTTCGGAGGGTACTCTGCTGCCAATTTTGCATTTAAAAACCCACACTTGGTAAGTCACCTGATCAGCATGAGTGGTTCATTCGACATTCGCTCATTCATGGATGGACATTACGACGACAATGTATACTTCAACAATCCGGTAGATTACTTGCCGAATAGTGATAACCCTGAACTTTGGAACCTGAACATAACGCTTGGCTACGGCGAATGGGATATTTGCAAGGATGCCAACCTGGTGCTTTCAAATATTCTTAGTTCTAAAAACATTTCCCACTGGCTCGATGAGCGCCGATGGGCGGAGCATGACTGGCCTCTTTGGCGAATGATGTTTCCGGATTATATTTCTAAACTCTAACAAAGACCTTTATAAAATACACAATTATGAAAAAGATCGGAATCCTTTTCGGACAAGAAAACACCTTCCCGCAAGCTTTCATCGACCGAGTGAACAAAAAAAACGTTGATGGAATTGTGGCTGAAGCCGTAAATATTGAGCAAGTGCGCCAAGGCAAAGCCACTGATTACGCTGTAATCATTGACCGTATTTCTCAAGACGTACCGTTTTACCGCGCTTACTTGAAGAATGCGGCGATTGGCGGAACTGCCGTACTCAACAACCCTTTCTGGTGGAGTGCAGACGAGAAATTTTTCAATAATGCATTGGCCATGAGCGTAGATGTAGCCGTTCCAAATACGGTATTGCTTCCTTCGCACGAACGTCCGACTGATACGGATGAGAAATCCTTCAGAAACTTGGAATTTCCATTTAACTGGAATTCGATTTTCGATTACATCGGTTTTCCCGCTTACATGAAACCCCACTCAGGTGGTGGTTGGAAAAGCGTGTACCGCGTTGAAAATCCGGATGATCTTTTTGCCAAGCATTCAGAAACAGGACAACTGGTAATGATGCTTCAGGAAGAAATCGAATTTACAGAGTATTTCCGCTGCTACTACTTGGGTGGTGACCGCGTGCACATCATGCAGTACGAGCCGCGTAACCCTCACCACCTTCGCTACCTGCGCGATGCAGCGCCCGTCGATCAGAAGATATTGGACAAAGTGCACGAAGGTGTGATTAAATTGAATCACGCACTTGGGTATGATTTCAATACCGTTGAGTTTGCCGTAAGAGATGGTATTCCTTATGCGATTGATTTCTGTAACCCTGCACCCGATGCGGATATCCATTCAGTAGGTGAAGACAATTTTGAGTGGATCGTAGAGAATGCGGCCAACATGGCTATTGAGAGAGCTATGGCTCATAAGGATGGTCAATTGAATTTGACTTGGGGTAATTTTGTGAAAGACCAAATAGTAGCTCCCAAAAAGACTCCTGCCAAAAGAGTGGCAAAAAAGACGGTAAGCAAAACCGCGGCTAAGGCAACTCCGGCAAAAGCTGCAGCGGCTAAAAAAGCCGCTCCCGCAAAGAAGGCGGCGCCCAAAAAAGCGACTCCTGCCAAGAAAGAAGTGGCAGCAAAATCGACGGTAGCAAAGAAAGCTGCCCCTGCGAAAAAAGCGACTCCCGCGAAAAAGAAAACGGCAGTTAAAAAAGCAACGCCCGCCAAGAAGGCTTCAACTGCAAAAAAAGCGTCGACCGCTCCGAAAGCAAAAAAAGTGACGGCCACTAAGACAACTGCTCCTGCTGCCAAAAAGACCACTGCAGCAGCAAAGAAGGTGAGCACGAGTAAGGCGAAAGTGACCCCGAAAAAGTCTTCTAAGTAAGCTTACGAGAAGGCTCGTGCTGTTCACACTTGGCATAGAAGAGGAGTATCAGGTCATTGACCCGAATACTCGTGAGTTAGTTTCGCATAAGCAGGAGCTTGTGAGACTGGGAGAGGAGCTGTTGCCTGATCAAATCAAGGCAGAGCTCCACGAGTCCCAAGTAGAGGGTGGAACGAGCATTTGCCGAGATATCAGCGAGGCTGAGGATCAAGTGAAGCTGCTGCGTAAAACCATTATCGAGACAGCCGAAGGGTTGGGACTGGCAATAGGTGCAGCGGGAACGCATCCATTTTCGAGTTGGCAGAGCCAAACCATCACGCAAAACCCGAGATACGACGAGATCATTCTCGAATTGCAAGATGCGGCAAGAAGCAATCTCATTTTTGGAATGCACGTACACGTGGGAATTCCAAATCGGACATTGGCACTTCAAATGGCCAACGGGATGCGGTATTTTTTACCACACCTCTACGCTTTGTCTTCCAACTCTCCTTTTTGGGAAGGCCGAAATACGGGCTTCAAGTCGTTTCGATCAAAGGTGTTCGATAAGTTTCCACGAACGGGAATCCCCGAACACTTTAGCAGCCTGCCTGAGTATGATCGCTTTCTCGAGCTATTGGTGAAAACTAAGTGCATCGACAGCGCAAAGAAAATCTGGTGGGATATTCGGGTACATCCTGTCTATCCCACCATTGAGGTTCGCGTATGTGATGTTATGCTTCGCACTGATGAGACCGTGGCGATAGCCGCCATGATTCAGGGACTGGTAGCCAAGTTGTACAAAATGTACGAGATGAATTGCAGCTTCAATAACTATAGCCGAACCTTAATCAACGAGAATAAATGGCGGGCAGGTCGCTACGGCATTGAAGGAAAGTTGATCGATTTTGGCACGGAAGAGGAGAAGCCTTGTAAGGATTTGATCTTTGAAATGCTCAACTTTGTGGACGACGTTTCTGGTGAATTAGGATCCAAGAAACAGTTGGCCTACATTGAGAAAATACTAGACCGAGGCACAGGAGCCGACAGGCAACTGGATGTATTCTCAAAGAAACACGATTTAAAAGAAGTCGTGGATTTTATGATTTTTGAAACTAAAGATTTTTAATACTATGAGGGCAAAACTCGCTCTTCTCGATATGTACGATGGCGCCCCCAATCAAGGGATGCGTGCCATCAAAGCCATGTTGGATAAATACGCAGATAAGATCGAATATAAAGTCTTCGACGTTAGAGCCAAGCATGAAATTCCCGACCTTTCATTTGACATGTTTATCTCAACGGGAGGTCCCGGAAGTCCACTGGAAGGAGATGGAAAATGGGATGTGGCTTGGAAAGGACTGATCGACGAAATTAAAGAACACAATCTCGCTACCGTTAATCCTGCCGAGAAGAAGTACATGTTTTTCATTTGCCATTCATTTCAGATGGCTTGTCATCACTTCGAGCTCGGGGAATTGACGCGAAGAAAAGTCTCCTCATTTGGGATTTACCCTTGTCACAAAACCAAAGAAGGAAAAGAAGATCGTCTTTTAAGAGATCTTCCCGACCCTTATTGGGTGGTGGATATTCGCGACTGGCAACTCATTCAGCCAAGGAGAAAAGTCTTCAGAGATCACGGCGCTGAGATTCTTTCGTTGGAAAAGATCAGAACGCACGTGGAGTATGAACGGGCCATCATGTCCGTGAGATTTTCGGATGAGATGGCGGGTACACAATACCATCCCGAAGCTGATCCCAACGGCATGAAAATTCATTTTGCCAAGGAGGAAAACAAACAAAAGGTTTTGACCAATTATAGCATCCGCAAGTACAATAGCATGATGAAGCACTTGGAGGATCCTGCTAAAATTGAACATACTCACCATACGGTTATTCCTGCATTTATCGATAATGCCCTTGATAAATTACAAGTAGAAACCGTGACAACGGCATAAGAGATGGATAAAGAAATGAGGAGTTGGTTTAATGCCAATTTTACGGAAGAGAAGTACCAATCATTCAAAGAGTCTATCTCCAAGGCATACGGTCACACCCCCGCTTTTCGCTTGGCGGAAACCCCTGTTTTCTTCGACAGTGCCATGAAAGAGAAAGTACTGCAGGCATGTGAGGATATAAATAAAACAATACTTCAGGGCGACTTCAAGGAACTGACGAAAGGGGCAATTAAACATCCCGATTTAGTGGTGCCTAATGAAGATTACCATACCCGTTTTCTTCAAATGGATTTCGGTATTTGTCAAAATGAAGATGGTGAGATAGTTCCTCAGCTTATCGAGGTGCAGGGCTTTCCTTCGCTCTACTTTTTCCAAGATCTCTTATACAAGGCATACATTGAAAATTTTGATATCCCCGACCGATACACCGTGCATTTTGAGGGTTTGGATTCAGTGAGGTATATGGAGCTTCTCCGAAAGGAGATTGTCGGAGATTTTGATCCGAAAAGTGTCGTGCTTTTAGAAGTTGAACCCGAGAAGCAAGCCACCTACATTGACTTTCTGGGTGCAGAGGCCCACCTTGGTATCAAGGTGCTTTGCATCAGCAAGCTGATCAAGCGAGACAAAAACTTGTTTTACACTGACGAAGCCGGAAATGAAGTGCATATCAAACGCATTTACAATCGAGTCATTTTCGATGAGTTGAAGCAAAGACCTGACTTAAAACGCGAGTACTATTTTAATGATGAAGTGGATGTGGAATGGGTTGGTCATCCGAACTGGTTCTTTCGCATCAGCAAGTATACGATGCCGCTTTTCAATAGTCCGTATGTACCCGATTGCTATTACCTGCACGAGCTAGAAGAGTATCCCGAAGACTTGGAAAATTACGTGTTAAAGCCCCTTTATTCCTTTGCCGGTAGTGGGGTGATGCTAAGTATTTCGGCAAAAGATCTCGACGAAATTGAGGACAAAGAGAATTTTATCCTTCAAAAGAAAGTGAATTATGCTCCTCTGATTGACACGCCATCCGGACCGGCAAAGTGCGAGCTCCGGGTCATGATGATTTGGGAGAAGGACGAAGCCAAAATTAAATTGGTCAATAACCTCGTAAGAGTCTCCAAAGGTGAAATGGTAGGCGTTCGCTACAATAGAGACAAAGATTGGGTAGGCGGCAGTGTAGGGTTTTTTCCGAGGTAGTTTATTTCTGTATCGGGCATTTCGACTACGGTCAAAGTTCTTTTATGCCGTGTTTTTCAGTGATTTTTTTGAAGGGAGTAATCCATCATGGCACAACGTTTTTTTAGCGCAGGTCGCCGAGCGAAACAGTAGCACCGAAGCCACTATTCGCTAAAGCGATTTGGCCGGCGCGGGAGCACTGGCGTGAAAATCGCGGCCTATTCGTTCCGTGTAATCGTCGAGTAAAGCTCTTACATCTTCAAATTTATCGGTAGCAACGATCATTCCTACGTGCCACGGTTTGTCAATTTTCCAAACCACCTCAGGGTTATTGAACACACTCATATCGGGATGCTCAAAGCGGCTAAGCGATACGACAATACCGGCATGTTGTTTTTTGTCCTTTGGTACTTTGTAAATTTCATCCTTGGCAACGGCATTTTCAATAAGCGCCCATTCTTTCCATAAATTGACACCACTGGCAGATTCTACCATTTCGGCCAAGTGTGCTCCGCCAACCCGTGAAGATGTCTCCAGAAAGAAATACTCTCCGGTCTCATTGGACTTGATAAATTCGGTGTGTGAGGCGCTATACTGCATTCCAAATGCTTTCAGCACTTTCTTGTTTAATGCGGTCAAAGCCTTGTTATCGGCGTCGTTCGACGCGAGTGTTTGGGAGCGGAATATTCCTCCTCCATGAGCGACTTCAAATGGGGTATCCAAGTATCCACTCACTCTCGAGAAAACAACTTTGCCCTCGTAGGTCAATGCATCTGCGTGAAACACTTGGCCCGGAGAGAATTTTTCCAAGAGATACTTGTGCCGATCGTCTCCTAGCTCGTCAAGAATTTGCCAAAGTGTTTCTTTGTTTTCAATTTTCTTGATTCCTACAGCCGAAGCCTCTGATCTTGGCTTGATCATCCACGGCGGTGATACCGTATCGGCGTACTCGTTGATTTGAGCATTGTTGAAAAGTGCTGTAAATGCCGGTACGGGAATGCCTTCTAATCTAGCTTTTACTCGCATAGCCAACTTGTCACGGAAGTATCGACTGGTAGTATCTCCCATTCCCGGAATGCGAAACTGCTCTCTCAAACGAGATACTTTTTCTACATCAAAATCATCGAGCGCTACAAATCGATCAAAACGGATCTCTCTCATTTGATAGGCCACCGCTTGGATAAGGTGATCCATATTCCAGGTTCCGTCTTCCTCTTCTTCCATAAAGAAAACATCGTCGATGTGTTCCCACGGCCACTTTTCATCTTTCAATTTCAGTGAAGTGATGAGGTAGACTCTATTTCCTGCTTCTTTGCAGCCAATCAAAAAGTCTTCGCCCTTGAAATACGAGCAAATGCATAGGAAAGTGTGTGGGTCGTTCATTGCGAGGGAGTTATTCTGTGATCAAATTACGCATAAAGGTACGGAACAGTGCAATGCCATAGCCGGTGGCGCTTTTATTTTTTGCAAAGGCGCTGCCCTGAAAGGCTACACCGGGCATATCGATATGTGCCCACCTGGGATGCTTGTCCGTAAAGGCTTCCAAGAATTTAGCGGCTGCGATAGAGCCAGCCACAGGTTTAGACGGAAGGTTTGCCAAATCGGCTACATCGCTTTGGATGTAAGAATCATAATCGCTCCAAAGGGGCATCGGCCAACATTTATCGCCCGACTCCAATCCCGACTTAAACAAGTCATCGCTCAATTCTCGGTTGGAAGAATAAAGCGCCGCCGCTTCATAACCCAGCGCTCTCACTGAACTTCCCGTAAGGGTCGCCATGTCGACGATCGTTTTTGGTTTTAGATTCCGCACGGTCCAAGACAAAGCGTCGGCAAGGATGAGTCGGCCCTCAGCGTCGGTGTCGATGACCTCCACCGTTTTTCCCGAGTAGGTATCAATTACTTCTCCAGGCAACACGCTGTTTCCATCTACGCTATTTTCGGCGGCAGGTACAATGGCCGCTAAGTTGATGGGTAATTTTAGTCGAGCGGCGAGTTCAATGGCTCCTAGCACAGCAGCCCCTCCCGCCATATCGCACTTCATGAAGTGCATATTGGCAGACGGCTTGATCGAAATGCCTCCCGTGTCGAAAGTGACTCCCTTACCAACGAGCGCCAGATCAATTTCTTCCTCTTTTTTACCAAAATATCGCGACACAATAAAAACGGGATCATTGACGCTTCCTTTACCCACGGCATGCAGGGCGAATAATTTGGCTGAGATTACGTGATCGTCATTCCACACTTCACAATCGTAGCCGTATTTTTTCGCGGAAGCTCTGGCCCATTGCCCAAGATCTTCGGGGGTTTTTTTATTTGGAGGTAAATCCACCAACTCCATGATCCGCATCTGAACCTCTGCCTCGATTTCGGCTTCGTTCAATGTTTGGTCATCGGCGTGTTTACCGATAATATAGAGGGAGCGTTTTTCGCTTTTTTTCTTTGTATCGGTTTTGAGGTTGTCGAGTCGATAGTTACTCAGGGCCAGACCTTTGATCGCTGCGGATTCACTCGCTTCAAATGAAGAAAAATCAACGACAGGGACCTTTCCCCAACGGTGCTTGGTCTTGTGCGCAAGCAATCTGAATTGGTGAGAAATCTCCTTCTCCTCAGAATCCGATTTAAGGTAGAAGTGGAGCTCGGGAGTCGCGTCGTTTCTCACCCAGTCCCATTCACCATGTTCCATACCATCCTTGGCTGAGGTAGTTGGAAAAATTTTTATCGAAACGAGGTCAGGAAAGGTATCGGTAAGTCGAAAATTCATAGTTGTTTGTTTTCTCTAAAATACAGCCATTCAATGGCTTTGGGAAATTCGTCTCTCCAAAAAGATTCACCGTGTGTACCCTCCGGGTTGAAGGAGAGGTGTAGTCGGATTTGATTAAATATTGGTTTTCCTTCCAGAAGTCTCTTTTTGAAGCGAAGTACATTCGGCATGTGATTTTGACTTTCCTTTCCACCGGCGTAGATGTACATTTCTGTAGGTAGTTCAGGATGAAAGTGTTCTGCCTGCTGAAAGATTTTCGGAGCAATCCAGAGGCTGGGTGAGAAAATCATCAGCTTTCCAAAAGTGTTTTGATGGTTGAGACCGGCAAATAGGCTTATGAGACCTCCCATAGAGCTGCCACCGATACCGGTGTGCTCCCTTTCAGTCAGTACACGGTATTTTTTGTTCACATAGGGAATCAGTGTTTCTTCTAAAAACCCAATGTATAGTTCACCTTGTCCTTTTCCGAATCGTGGGTCGAAATAAGGTAAGTATTCTGTAATTCGGTCTTCGCCTCCATGATCGATGGCTATTACAATGACATTGTCCAAACCTTTGGATGCCAAGTGTTCCAGAGATTTGTCGATGGCCCAATTACCGAATGGCGCAAATTCGTCAAACAGATTCTGCCCATCGTTGAGGTAGAGCACGCTGTATGCTTTGTCAGATTCGTAGTAATTGTAGGGCAGGAGTGCCGATATCCTTCTCTTCCTTTCGAGTTGGGGAATTTCGTATTCCTCT
>JGI12210J13797_10067392_pt1 | contig 10740 bp, 12 predicted proteins | sample ElkSlonscriptome_3_FD_13797 | JGI IMG/M metagenome (IMG submission 13797) | reverse complement strand
CTGACCAGTAGTGTACTGCCTTTTTCCTGCAACTTCTGCAGCATGTTACTAAGCGTATCATGCAGGAAAGTCACACGGGCATCATCGCGCTCTTCCAGTTTGTCTAGGATGTCAGTGTCAAAGATAAAGACAGGCAGTACCGGGTGCCGGTCTTTAAGCGCGTAATAAAGTGCAGTATTATCGGTAAACCGCAGATCACGGCGAAACCAGAAAATGCTGATTTTGGTCTTGCTCATTTCGGCTTATTGTGATGATTTTTTACAAACCGGATAAACAACACCATTTGCAAGGAAAGTGTTTGTTCAGAAAGTATTGCTATATTGGCAATTCTCAGCGAAAGCTTCATTAAGCCGTTGAAAATTCTTTAATTTGCCAACAAATTTTTTCAAATACCAAACCCTCATAAATCAGATGAGCGAACAAAAAATTACAATTGAAAACGGACAACTTAATGTCCCTGAGAACCCGATTATCCCTTTCATAGAGGGAGACGGTATAGGTGTGGACATCTGGCCCGCTGCCAAGAAAGTATTGGATGCAGCAGTAGAAAAAGCTTACCAAGGCAGTAAAAGTATCGCCTGGAAAGAAGTGTATGCCGGCGAAAAAGCATACAACATGAATGGTGAGTGGCTGCCTGCGGCTACCCTGGATACTTTTCGCGAATACCTGGTGGGTATCAAAGGCCCGCTGACGACCCCGGTTGGTGGTGGTATTCGTTCACTGAACGTGGCGCTGCGCCAGGAACTGGATCTGTATGCCTGTGTGCGTCCGGTTCGCTGGTACGAAGGCACCCCTTCTCCTGTAAGAGATCCTGGAGCTACCGATATGGTGATCTTCCGTGAGAATACCGAGGACATCTATGCCGGAATAGAGTTTCAGCAGGGTACTGAAGATAACAATAAGTTTGGAAAGCTGCTGAAAGACAATTTCCCCGAGCGATTCAAGAAAGTACGCTTCCCCGACACTGCCGGATACGGTATCAAGCCGGTTTCCATTGAAGGTACAGAACGCCTGGTCAGAAGCGCTATTGACTATGCTTTCATATACAAGCTGCCTTCAGTAACCCTGGTTCACAAGGGCAATATCATGAAATTTACAGAAGGTGCTTTCAAACAGTGGGGATATGACCTGGCCAAAAAAGAATTTGGCGCCAAGGATTATGAAGGCGGACCCTGGCAGATCATTGAGAAAGACGGTCACCAGATCATCATCAAGGATGTCATAGCCGATGCTTTCCTGCAGCAGATACTATTGCGTCCGGCTGAGTACTCAGTGATTGCTACGCTAAACCTCAATGGTGATTATGTGTCTGATGCGCTGGCGGCAATTGTAGGTGGAATCGGTATTGCTCCCGGTGCCAATATCAACTACATCACCGGTCATGCTATTTTTGAGGCTACCCACGGTACTGCGCCCAAGTACGCTGGCCAGGATAAGGTAAACCCCGGCTCAGTAATGTTATCGGGTGCCATGATGTTTGACTACCTGGGTTGGACTGAAGCTGCTCAACTGATCAGAAAAGGAATAGAAGGTTCTATCGCCAACAAAAAAGTGACTTACGACTTTGAAAGACTCATGGACGGAGCTACCCTGCTCAAATGTTCAGAGTTTGGCGACAGCATCATAGAGCATATGTAAAAAAAAACAGGTAGCCTTTGGGCTACCTGCTGTTTTTGTAGATGTTTTGCATAATTATCGGGACCATATTCTTTGTACTTCATCTACCATCGCGTCCACCAGACTTTTGTCAAGGCCTAGTCTTTCCGCTATGTTCAGGCATAGCTTATACTCCGGCTCTGCTATCTCTCCATCAATGATAGACATAAAGATAGCATCATTGAGTTGATCCTCGCGTTCAACCTGATTAAAAGGTACCAGATACTGTAACTGATGTGCATCCAGTAACAGACGGTCAATTTCTTCGTTGGACAATCCAAACTCTTCGGCCCGTTCTGCCAGGAATTCTCTTTCACGAAAATTTAAGTAACCGTCAGCGGCTGCTACAGCTACTAAATTCTTGAAGTGTTCCAGTTTAATTTTTCTTTCCAGCATATTTCTAAAGAATGTTGAATAAATCAGAAAACAATTATAAAGAAGTGGCCTCAGAAAGCCAATCAGGCCCATTCTGGGAAATGTAATGTCACTTGTGGCACTTCCCTTTTTTATGTTTTTCGGCTACTATCCCCGATAAAGTTACTCCAACACTAACTGGATATTGCCTGTCAAAAGCAGGCCATGTGTAAGCTTTCTGTCCATAACAAATCCATACGGCTATATTTTTCTCCGTGAACGGTGATGATGACAGAAGCATTGAATATTTTCTTACAATACAGACTACATTTATAATGAAATCAATTTTAGGCAGAAGCCTCATCTTACTGGCTTTCAGCCTGTTTGCCTGTTCTCCGGATGCCCAGGAACTTTTACGCAAAGGTAAATCCTTAATGGAGGATGGTCAGTTTGCCCAGGCGACAGATTATCTGGACAGGGCAATAGAGCAGCAACCGGACTGGAGCGAAGCGTATAATGTACGTGCGGTCGCATATTTTGAGCAGCAAAAGTACGAGGAGGCTATCGAGGATTTCAGCCAGGCGATCAGGCTGGACAGTAGCTTGTACAAGCCATTTTATAATCGGGGCAATGCCCATCAGGAAAGAGGAGCGTTTCAGCAGGCTCTGGCTGACTATTCAGCAGCTATCCGGAGACAGCCAAACATCAAGGACATTTATATCAACCGGGGGGTGGTGTACTTCTCACTCGAGAACTACCAACAGGCGCTGGAGGATTTTAACTTTGCCTTGCAACTGGAGGAAGAAGACCCTGTAGCGATGCTCAACCAGGCCAAAACCCTGATTGCTATGCAAAACTGGGAAGAGGCTTTGACAAGCCTGCAGCGACTTGGCCAGTTGCAGCCTTCAGACGGGAATACCCAGTACCTTCTGGGAATGGCCTATCTGCAGAACCAGCAGACTGACGCGGCCTGTGCTGCTTTAAAAAAAGCGGTGAGCCTGAGAGCAGAGAATGCTGCATCTGTCCTGGAGCAGTATTGTCAGTAATTTAGCGTGCCCCTAGCACCAGGCCATAGGCAATCACCATCAGCCAGAAACTATAAGGCATCAGTCCAGGGATAATGATCAGGCCAAACTGCATAAAAACAGCCAGGATAGCCAATATTACAGAAATGAGCAGAATAATATTGCGCGATTTTTTCTTAGCCATAATGGATGTTTAGTTATAAGACAAGCGCTATGGTTGTGCATTTTGCCCCTACTTTGCTACTTGCCTGTAAAAAATACCAGAAGTTGAATGATCATCAGTATCAGTAAAATACCGATCAGCCCGATTTTGTTCTCGGAGGTATCCGGCCAGCGGTAGTATAGCACCGACAGCAATATTACGGCGGGTATCAGAAAAATGAAAAACTGATAGATACTAAACACCGGCCGGAGTGCTAAGGGACGGTTTCTCAGCACTACCTCAGCCTTTAGCACCACATCAAAAATAGGCGTGGCATAAACCTGGGCTATAGGCGAGATATGCTGCCATTCGTTGGTAGTGCTTCTGTCTACCAGTATGGAATGCTTCTCAAACTCGATAATACCGTGTCGGATGATAAGGTTTTGCCCGTATTGGTTATTACTTTCGTATGAATACACCAGTCGCAGGATACGCTCGGCCTGCTGGTTGGCAGGTAGCAGGTAATCCAGCATAAAGAGCAGATTGATGATCAGAACTATCCCCACCACATAGTCACTATATTTGTACAATTTGGAGAGCATACGCCATTTTTCTTCAGCCGCCTGCTGCTTCTTTTCCCGGGCATACTCCCTGGCGCGCCTTCTCCTTTCGGCATATTCCTGTACAAACGGGTCATAATTATAGCTGACATTCTCCTGATGAGGTGTAGCGCCTACTTCCAGCAAAAAATTGTAAGCCTCGGTGATCTCGACAAACTTCTGTTGGGCCTCGGGGTCCTGGTTTATATCCGGATGGTACATTTTGGCCAGTTTTCGGTAAGCCCTTTTGATATCTGCTTCGGAGACTCCCGGCTCAAGCCCTAAGGTTTCTAAGTAGCGGTTCATTGAGCGGCATCGGTCATAAAATGATGGATATAGATTTATACATGGAGGCTTGTCACTGCTTCTTGTTTAATTTAGAATTATTCGTGTAAATTGTGCGCAATATATTACTAAATGGCACTTATAGGAAAAGATATTCTGTATGCTAGCGAGTTTCTTCAAAAAGGAGGGCTGGTAGCCATACCTACAGAAACTGTATATGGGCTGGCAGGAAATGCTTTTGACCCCACCGCAGTGGCAAAGATCTTTGCCGCCAAAAACCGTCCGTCTTTCAATCCGCTCATAACCCATACCTTCAGTATGGATCAGGTGAAAGATTATGTACAGGATGTGCCTGATATTGCACTTCTGCTGGCTGAAAGGTTCTGGCCAGGCCCTCTGACCATGCTTTTGCCCAAGAAGGAAGTGGTCCCTGATATTGTCACCGCAGGGCTGGATACTGTGGCAGTACGTATCCCCAATCATCCGCTGAGCCTGCAACTTTTACAACAGCTTGATTTTCCTCTGGCTGCTCCCAGCGCCAATCCTTTTGGCTATATCAGTCCTACACGGGCATCTCATGTGGAAGAGCAACTGGGTGAAAAAATTGACTACATACTGGATGGCGGGCACTGCAAAGTGGGTATAGAGTCCACCATTATTGGCTTTGAGGGAGAAAAGGTGTGGTTGTACCGCCTGGGTGGAGTGAGTATGGAAGAGATACAGGAAGTAGTGGGTAAGGATCGGGTAAGCCTGCTGAATAAAGTGACAGACAAGCAGTCACCTCAGGCATCCGGTATGCTCAAAAGCCATTATGCTCCCGGAAAAAAGGTCATTGTCGGGGACATGAGTGAGATGGTATCCCGCTATAGCAGTCATGAAATTGCCCTCATCACATTGAAAGATTATTATCCGCAGATAGCAATAGAGCGGCAGGTAGCACTCTCAGTAAGCGGTGATCTAAACGAGGCCGCACAGCAACTCTTTTCCGCTTTGCGAGCTTTGGATAAGCTTCCGGTCAAATATATACTGGCCGAAATTATGCCTGACTATGGTCTGGGCAAAGCCATCAATGATCGCCTTTCGCGAGCGGCAGCGGAAAAAGGTTAGACATTCAATGAGCGCTAGAGTGTTATGGTGTTATAGTCAATAATTATAACACCATAACACTAAAAAGCCTGCTCCTAAACACTGAGCACTACTGAATATTTGAAGATTGCCTCGGAATGAGCATCAGCTCTTTTTGCCTTCCGTCTATGTAGTGTACTTTTCCGTCTTTGAACACTGCATTCTCTTCCAGCATCACCCTGATCTCTTTATTGCCCCATTCGGGAATCTGCTCTCGAGTATTCAGTTCAATCGCATAGCAGGTATTGTTCTGCATAGGATGTTCACCGGTATCTACGTGCTCCTGGTTATCCCACATACCGATGCTGGTGCCTGCTGCATGGCCATGATAACCAATCGGGTGGCTATAGATGCTGGGTTTCAGCCCTTCGGCAATAGCCTGCTCACGCGTAAGCTTCAGTATGTCATTTCCGGTTCGTCCTTGCTTAAAGTGGGAGGTAAGAATATCCTGCAGGCGGTTGCCTTTTTTGAAAGCAGCTACCAGGCCGGTGGGAGGGGCAGTTTCACCGGGGCGGAGCACATAAGCATTCTCCTGCGTATCAGTGTTCATGCGCAGATAGGTAATCCCGAAATCTATATGTACCAGGTCACCGGGCATGATGATATTGGCATCCGGGGTGGTTTGAGCAGCAAAGGAGCGGCTGGCCTCTTTGGTATCCGGGTCCGGACGGGTAACATCTACTGTGGGATGAAACCAGGCATCCAGTTTAAGGCCTGCGATACGCTCGCGGTACCACCACTTTACGTCTTCAGTGCTGGTTACTCCCGGCTGTATGACTTTTTCTGACAGGCCTTCGGCGATGATGCTGTGGGCAATACGACAGATCTGCTCATAAAGCGCCAGTTCGGTATCTGTACGGGTTTCCAGCCATCGTACTGCCAGTGTTTCTGCCGAAACTACCCGGCTCTGGTATTTTTTGGGGAGGCACTGCATAAAAGCCTCATGCTCGGTACTGGTAAGGCCATCAGCATGGTTGTATAGGCCGGATAGATTAAGGCCGATTTTCTGAGGGTCTTTTTCAGCAATGATAGCCGCCAGGCGCTTCCACTGCTCAGGTTCCTCCTCCGGATTCCACGCACTTGCGAAAAGGTTGCCTACATTATAGCGGGCAATAGCCAGCCCTTCTATGTCATCTCCCCCTTTATGATGAATCGCCAGAATGGTACGGCGGCGGGCATTGAGCCAGGTAGAAGGTAACATAGTGCGGATGACAGGGTCCTCATTATACTCGCGTGCCATGACGAGCCAGAGATCAATCCCCTGTTCTTCCATCAGGCGGGGCAGTAAGGTTTGGAAACGCTCCTCAAGAACCTGGTCCATTATTTTGGCTCTTTCCTGGAGCGGCAGGATATGCGGCATAACTGGGTCCTGGGCCTGTGTACTGAAAAAGGTGAATAGTGCAACAAATAGTAGAATCGTTTTACTCATGTTTAGCCATTTAGGTTAGGTGGTAACGGTCAAATATAAGCTTTGGCAGGCTTTCCTCCCAAAGCCGCGCTGCTATTTACTAAAAGCTGAGAATTTAGGCATACAGACCCAACTTTTTTTCAGGACTATGCGTTATCGAGTTGCATTTTATACACGAAAGAATTTGAGCATATATATTCATCGTTATAACGATTTATTAAATATATTTGCAATCCATCTTTTAATTTATAAATCAAACACGCTAGTCAAATGACGCAGGTTGTTGTAACATCCATTATTGCTTTTACACTGATCATCCTGCTGTTGGTAATGCTACTGCTCTACGCTCAGTCTAAGCTGGTGCAACAGGGCGATGTAAAGATCATTGTCAACGGAGATGAGAAGAACCCTATTGTAGCACAGGCGGGAAGTACCCTGCTCTCTACTTTATCAGGTCAGAAGATATTTCTTCCCTCTGCCTGCGGTGGAGGAGGTACTTGTGCCATGTGTAAATGTGCTATTGATGAAGGCGGAGGAGACGTGCTGCCTACCGAAGTGGGCCACCTGAGCCGTAAGGAACAGCAGGAAAATGTGCGCCTCTCCTGTCAGGTGAAAGTGAAGAATGATATGCGCATTCGCATACCCGAAGAGATCTTTGGTATCAAGAAGTGGGAATGCGAAGTGGTTTCTAACTATAACGTCTCTACTTTTATTAAAGAGTTCGTAGTGAGACTGCCTGAAGGAGAAACCCTGGATTTTGAATCTGGTGGTTATATTCAGATCGACGTGCCTGAGATTGAAGTGAGCTTCAAAGGTATGGATATCAAACCTGATCCCCAGACCGGTGACCCTGATGATAAGTTTAAGGATGACTGGGATAAATTTGATCTGTGGAGCCTGAAGATGAAAAATCCTGAGCCCATATTCAGAGCTTATTCCATGGCCAACCACCCTGCCGAAGGTGATATCATTATGCTCAATATCCGTATTGCTACTCCGCCCTGGGACAGAGCCGCAGGCAAATGGATGGATGTAAACCCTGGTGTTTGTTCTTCTTTTGTTTTCTCAAGAGTTCCCGGCGATAAAGTGACCATTTCTGGTCCTTATGGTGAGTTCTTTATCAACCCTACCGGACGTGAAATGATCTACATTGGTGGTGGTGCTGGTATGGCTCCCCTGAGATCGCATATCTTCCATCTCTTCCACACTGAGAAGTCAGACCGTAAAGTAGCTTACTGGTACGGAGGTCGTTCTAAGCGTGAACTCTTTTATACTGATCATTTCCGTAAGATTGAGAAGGAGTTTCCTAATTTTACTTACAATATCGCCCTCTCTGAGCCGCTGCCTGAAGATAACTGGAAAGGTTACACTGGATTTATCCATCAGGCGCTTTACGATAATTACCTGAAAGATCATCCTGAGCCAGACGAAGTAGAGTTCTACCTCTGCGGACCTCCTCTCATGAACGCTGCGGTGCTCAAAATGCTGGATGATATGGGTGTTCCGCCGGAAAACATCCGCTTTGATGACTTCGGAGGTTAATCAAGCCGTATAAAAAACTATCAAAAGGAGTGAGCGATCACTCCTTTTTTTGTTGCACCTATCTTTTTGTAATTTTCCTACTGCAATCAGACATTTTGCTTCTATGAACCTGAGTATTTTCTTTTCTGCTGTAAGCCCCGAAGCCTATGAAGGCGTATATGCAGCAAATAGTTTTTTCCGCTCCATACAGGTGTATACTGATATTTTTCCAAATTATGAAGATGCCGACATTGCCATCATAGGGCTTACCGAAAATCGTGGTAACCATGAAAATGGGGGAGCAGAGAGAGCAGCAGATAGTGTCAGAAGGATGCTTTACCGGCTTAAGAAGGGAAGTGGTGCCTATCGTATTGCAGACCTTGGAAACCTAAACAAAGGACACAATCTGGAGGAAACACGGCTCAGGATAAAGGAAGTCTGCGAAACGCTGATTAACCATGATACCCTCCCGATACTGATAGGAGGTACCCATGATCTTGACTTCGGACAATACCAGGCTTATGAAAGTATGGAGAAGCTGATCAGTGTACTGAGCGTGGATGCGATGATAGATATTGAACCTAATACAGAAACTGCCGACGAAGGAAACGCATGGCGAAACCATCTGCATAATATTCTGGTGCACGAACCAAATTACCTGCTCAACTACAGTCACATCGGCTACCAGAGCTACCTGGTAGATCATTCCGTACCGGTGCTGCTGGATAAATTCTATTTTGATACCTACCGGCTGGGCCTGGTTAGCCAGAGCCTTTCGGCTATGGAGCCGGTAATCCGGGCAGCAGACATGTTAAGCTTTGACATTACCGCAATAAAAATGGACGACGCACCCGGCAATACGCATGCTCAGCCCTTTGGTCTCAGCGGGCAGGAGGCCTGCCAGCTCTGCTGGTATGCCGGCCACAGTGAGAAGCTGAGTTCTGCCGGTTTTTTTGAATATAATCCGGACTGGGACAATGAGCGCAAAAAGACTGCTTCGGTAGTTGCTACCATGGTCTGGTACCTGATAGAAGGTTATTATCACCGCACCTATGAGAGTGATTTTGAAAGTAATGATTTTATCAAATACATAGTGCCTATGCCCTCAAAACCCACCATGCTGACTTTTTATAAGGCCAAAAAAAGTGAAAAATGGTGGATGGAAGTGCCTAATCCCCAGGTAGAAGCTATCAAAGAGCGGAAGAGTATCGTGCCCTGTGACCCTGCTGATTATGAAATGGCGACCAAAGGTGAACTACCCAATCGCTGGATACAAAACCATGCTAAGTACCTGTAAATTTCGTCTGTTATGGAAAGCCGCCGAGCATTTATCAAGAAAGCTGCCAGCATCAGCATTTGCCTGGCTACCCGCCCCTGGTCAGGTCTGTTACAACAGAGGCAGGGAAGCATTTATACGGTCAACGGCAGTATCCGACCTGCTCAAATGGGATTTTGCCTGACGCATGAACATGTCATGTCTAATTTTGGAGGTGAGATGGCACTTGATCCCGCTTATGATCAGAAAAAGTTGCTTGACCAGGTACTTCCCTATCTGAAGAAAATCAAAGCTATCGGCTGCGATACCCTTGTAGACTGTACTACTGCTTATTTTGGCCGGGATGTTCGCCTGTTGCAGCAGCTTTCTACGCAAAGTGGCTTACAGATCATGACTAATACCGGCTACTATGGCGCCGCCAGTGATCGCTATGTGCCGGAGCATGCTTACCAGGAAGATGCCGAAAGTATCGCGGCCCGCTGGCTGGATGAATGGAAAAACGGAATACAGGACAGCAGCATATTTCCCGGATTTATCAAAGTAGCCGTGGACGGAGGGAATATCTCTGCCATTGACGCCAAACTTTTCCGTGCAGCCGCCCAAACCCACCGGCAGTCGGGGCTAACGATCGCCTGTCATACCGGGAACAATCCGGAAGCGGCTCGACAGGAACTTGAAATTTTACGGGAAGAAGGCGTAAGCCCCCAGGCATGGATCTGGACACATGCCAACCAATCGGAAAGTGTAGCCCCACTGCTGGAGGCGGCCAAAGCCGGCGGCTGGATATCCCTGGACGGGGTAAGGGAAAATAGTGTAGACCAACACCTGGCCTATCTGCAGGATTTGAAAAAAGCAGGATACCTGGAGCAGGTACTGCTGTCGCACGATGGCAACTCTTTTCCCCGGAGCGGCGCTATTCGTCCTTATGATACGATCTTTACTACTTTCCTCCCCCTGATGCAAAAGTCAGGATTCTCCCAGAAAGAGATTCGTCAATTGACTGAGCTAAACCCCCGGAATGCCTTCACAGTCCGGGTCAGGAAAGTCTGATGCTATGGAGAAATTGAAGGAAATTACCCGCGCTCAGTTGGCTCTGCGCAACGGGCAGGACCGGGAGGAAATATGGGTGGCTTACCAGGGCGTGATCTATGATGTGAGTAGCTCTCGCCTCTGGCGCAATGGGAAGCACTATGAACACTGGGCAGGGCAGGACCTTAGCGATGAACTGGCCGATGCGCCACACACCGAAAAAGTATTTCAAAAATTCAAGCCGATAGGCAGGCTCAGCAACTAGAGAAACTTTGGTTATTCCACGGCGACCATGGAAATCTCCAGGTTGGCACCTTTTG
>JGI12210J13797_11214047_pt1 | contig 10746 bp, 8 predicted proteins | sample ElkSlonscriptome_3_FD_13797 | JGI IMG/M metagenome (IMG submission 13797) | reverse complement strand
TGCCGATCCAGAAGCGAGACCACAATCAGCGTGCCGACATTCACCAACAGGCTCCAGAACAGAGCGTGCGAGATATGCCCGAGACCGTCGAGCCCGAACAGAGCGTAGGGCTTCAAAAGCTCGATCCCGAACGCTCCGCGCTCAACGAAACCGGCGGGCAACCAGCCCGAAAGCGCGAACGACGGCAGCAGCAGTGTATAGGCCCAAACGAGAAATCCGCCGGAGATCGCGAGAAGAGCGCCGCGGTGAGACGCACCTTTCCAATACATGCCGGCAAGAATAGCGGGAGCGAATTGCGCCGCGGCAGCAAACGATACGAGCCCGATGCTCACCAGTGCGTACGATTCGCCAATCAAAACGAAATAGAGGTAGCCGATAAGCAGGATGAACCCGATAGAGCCGCGGCGGATGGCCAGCAACAGACCGGAAAGATCCTTCTTCTCGGACAGGTGCAGCCAGGCGAACCGCAACAGCACGGGCATGATCAGATCGTTGCAGATCATCGTGCTGAGCGCCACCGTAGCGACGATGACCATACCAGTAGCCGCCGACAGGCCGCCGATAAACGCGAACAGCGCGAGTGCCGGCGCGCCTTCGGCCAGGGGAAGCGCAAGCACGTAGGTGTCCGCGTCCACGGTACCCAACGGAAACCTCAGCAATCCGCCGAAGGCGATGGGCAAAACGAAGATATTGATGAGCAGGAGATACAGCGGGAACAGCCAGATCGCCTTGTTCAGATGGTTCTCATCGACATTTTCCACGACCGTGACCTGGAACTGGCGGGGCAAGCAGAAAACCGCCAGCATGGCCAGCAACGTCAACGGTGCCCACTGAGCGCCGACAACCTCCATTGTCATCAGTTTTGCGATCGTCGGCTCGGCGGCGGCACGGGCGAACAGATCGCCGAAACCGTCGAACAGTCCGAACGTGACGAACACGCCGACAGAGATGAACGCTACGAGCTTGACCACGGACTCGAAGGCAATAGCGGCGACCATGCCCTCGTGATGTTCCGTCGCGTCGATATGCCGGGTACCGAACAGGATCGAAAACACCGCGAGCAATACCGCAACCCAAAACGCCGTATCGCCGAACAACGGCAAATCGATCGCTGAACCGGAATTCGATAATTCCGGGTAATTGAGCAAAACGTTGAAGCTCGCCGAAATCGCGTCGAGCTGGAGGGAGATATACGGCATGATGCCGATAACGGCGATCACCGAGACCAATCCGCCGAGGACGTGGCTCTTGCCATAGCGCGATGACACAAAGTCGGCGATGGAAGTGATGTGATGGACCTTGCTGATGCGAATGATCTTTCGCAGAACGACCCACCCGAAGGCAAACATTAGCGTGGGGCCGAGGTATATGGGCAAAAATCCGACACCGCTTCGCGCCGCCAAGCCGACACTTCCATAGAAGGTCCAAGCCGTACAATAGACGGCAATTGAAAAAGCGTAGATATACGGATTGAGGATCAGGCTCCGCCCCTCGTCAGACCTTCTATCGCCATAGTAAGCAATGGCGAACAGCAGCGTCAGGTATCCGAGAGAGGCGACAGCAATGAGCCAACCGGGAATCATGCGATCACCGCTCCTACTCGTTTCTGCCGGCTTGTCGAGTTGGCGGAGAAGTTGGTTTGGAGTCCTTGGGCGCGCTTTCGGCAACCGCGGCGATGAGCCCGATTAATACCGCCCAGCCGATGAACAAATAGAGGAATAGAACCGGTATGCCGAACAGCCTGATTTCGGCCCCGACATCGAAAAGACCCACCACAAGCGGATTGAACAACACCATACCAAACAGAAACAGAGCTACCAGTCTCTCGCTGCTGCGGTTGTCGTCCTTCATACTCCGCGTAGCTCCATTTCTAGCCGTATCGCTCTCGCCGCGTCAGAAACCGGCTTGCTGGGCGCGAACCTCCACGATCGAATGAGCCGATTCGATCGCCTGATCAAGGGTATGGATGCCGCGTGCCTCCAGAACATCGATCATTTTCAAAAAAACGCCGGCCGTCACGAGAGCGTCGCCGAGAGCCGTGTGACGCCCCTGAATATCGATTCCGAACCGCTCGGCGACGGCGTCGAGTGTATGCCGGTTGGTATAGTCGTGCAAATAGACCGACAGCAGCAGCGTGTCCAATACCGGGTTGTCGAAGGAAATCCCGCATTCACTCTCCTTCAATTTCAGGAACTTCAGGTCGAATGCCGCATTGTGCGCCACCAGCACAGCGTCTCCCAAATACTCGTGGAATTGCGGAAGGACGACTTGAACTGGTGGCTTGTCCTTGACCATTTCCTCGGTAATTCCGTGGAATCGGATCGATTCCTTGGGAATGGGTCGTTTCGGATCCACCAGCCTCTCGAAAGATTCACCGGTCAGGATTCGCCCGTTCACCAGCCGAACGCCGGCAATGGAAATGATTTCGTCCCCGGAAGAGGGTTCGAGCCCCGTCGTCTCGGTATCGAAAACAACGTAATTGATGGATTTCAGGGGACGGCTTCCGAGCTCACCCAACGTATCCGGCTGCTGCAGCAGTTCAAAATCGTAAAACTCGGGGCGGGACGGGCGGCTGCGGGTGCCACGGCTTGTCGGCGGATGCTTGGCGGGCGGCAGCGGCAATCGCAATCTTGCCAAGCCGCCGCGATGCGGAAGACTCCAGATATCGGTCTTGTGGTGTTCGAGAACGTCACGCAGCGACAACCCGCCCAGGGTATCCTCGAGCTGATCGGTCAGCCACGAACTCAACTCCGATGCCGGGATCGGTTCCCCTTTCCACATCACATCCAGATACATGTGTCGCTCGCCGGACACCGCCTCGAGATCGAACGACCTCGCCCCGGTGTGCGCGCTCACTTTTTGGACAATCCGGTCCAGGAGCTCCATGAGGGTGTAACTGTCACCATGCACCCACAATGGAATACCGATCATCACCGTATCCAGTTGAAGACGGTCTTTCAGCCTATTCGCAAGGTTGTTGAACAAGTTGGACGAATAGATATCGGTCATCGGCCAATGGCCGGTGATAACGTCGCGGTACTGGGCGGAGAGTGATTCGAGCCGTTCCGCCATGAAGCTGCCCTCTTTCAGCATCACCTGCTTGAAGGCAACTTGATCATCCTTGGGCATATCCGGATTGGCATTCAGAATTTCCGCCGCGGCCTTGAGGTTGGCCACCGGCGCCCGCAATCCCTCGGTAGCCTCCCTCAATAGCCGGTCGCGGAGACCAAGAGCGGCCAGCTCTTCGGTTTCGTCATCGAAGGAGATCACGTAGCCGGTGGGAACGACGTCACTATTCAAGATGAGGCTCATCCGACCATCGAGCGTATGACGGCCATCCAGGGTCGAACCGACAAACGACACCATTGTCCCTGTCTCGTGTTGCACGTGGCGGCCTTCCGCCACACGTGTGGTTAGACGGTCCAGCGCGTGCAAGACAGGTTGACGATTCATGAAACTGAAAAGCGAGCGGTCTAGGCCAACTTCGCTGGTGATATGCAACAACTCAAGCGCGCGATTGTTATACAATAAAATATTGTGATTGAGATTGCAAACCAACACACCTTCATGCAAATCCTGCAGGATGATGCCGAGCTGGTCCTTTTGCTGCTCAACCTTTTCCGTAGCTTTGGCGATCGCCTCGCCGACACTGTTTTCGGCTCGCGCCAGCTGGGAAACCAAATCGGTAACCGCCCGCGGCAAGCCGCCGAGCTGATGAAGATCCGGGACCTCGATGCGGTGGTCGGGATTGGCGTGCATGACAGTCTGGATGCCGCGAACGATAGCGGCGGTCGGCTGAGCAAGGGCATGATCCAGGTACGCCCAGACAACCGCGATCACCGCGGTCAAGAGGAAAGCAAGGCCGCCGCCGTACACCATCACGATATTGAAGATGTCGGGCCCCTCCTCCGGCAGAGCGGCAGCGATCAACCACATTCCCGCGCCGACCGCGGCCAAGCAAGTGGCCGCCAATCCTGCGAAGCAGACGATGAGGAAAAGCCGGGGACCCATTAAACTCAGCCGCTACTGATACAAACGTCCGCCTGTATACGTTTCAACACTGCAACTCAGTCCGCGCCCTGCAGCAACAGCTTGACCTTCTCCGTCAGGTCACGCGTCGAGAAGGGTTTGGTGACGTAATCATTCGCACCCAGGGCGATGCCCTTTTCGCGATCCACCTCGCGACCTTTCGCGGTCAGCATAATGATGTAGATATCGCCGTAGTCGGGATTGGAGCGGATGGTCTGACACACGTCGTAGCCGTCACGCTTTGGGATCATGACGTCTAATAGAATGAGGTCCGGCGCACGGTCCTCAACAGCCGCCAGTGCCTGCTCGCCGTCGCTGGCGACGCGGACGTCGAAGCCCGCTTTCTTCATTAGAAACTGAAGCGAAAGTACGATATTCGGCTCGTCTTCGACGACGAGAATGGATTTCGCCATTCTCTCCTCCCGTGCATGCTCTTTCCGGTGCATTCTTTAGTCGCCCGCGCCTGCGTGCCGGAACCATTAATATACCACTTTTGAAAATGTTTAAGCTCTTTCACGAATTTGCCAACGGATTGCATGCGCCAGGGATGACAGGCTATACAAAAGCTTACCATCAGTGATCACTGGTATGACAGTCACCGTTTGCGCCACCGAAGCATTCTATGCCGGTGACGCAGCCCGCCGCCCAATGTCCGGAGTTAAGCATGGCCGCCTATCAATATGTCTACGTGATGAAAGGATTGACCCGAACATTTCCCGGCGGGCGCGAAATCCTCAAGAATGTCTCACTGTCCTTCCTTCCCGGCGTCAAAATTGGCGTCCTTGGTGTCAACGGTTCCGGCAAGTCGACACTGATGAAGATCATGGCCGGGCTCGATACCGAATTTGACGGCGAAGCGTGGGCCGCCGAAGGGATTCGGGTGGGATATCTGCCTCAGGAACCGGATCTGGATCCATCCAAAAACGTGGAGGACAACATCCTAGAGGCTCTGGGCGCGACCAAGGGTTTGGTCGACCAGTTTAATGCCATCAGCGCCCGGTTCGCCGAGCCCCTCGACGACGACGAAATGAACATGTTGCTGGCGGAGCAGGGCGATCTACAGGAGAAGATCGATGCGGTCGGCGGATGGGAACTGGAGCGGACGATCGAAGTGGCGATGGATGCGTTGAGGTGTCCGCCCGGCGATGCCGACGTGAACAAATTATCCGGCGGTGAACGGCGACGGGTAGCGCTATGCCGGCTCCTGCTGGAACATCCCGACATGCTGTTGCTGGACGAGCCCACCAACCACCTCGACGCCGAATCCGTCGCATGGTTGGAGCGGTTCCTTAAGGACTACGACGGCACCGTTATGGTGGTAACCCACGATCGCTATTTCCTCGACAACGTAACCGGTTGGATTTTGGAAATCGATCGCGGCCGCGGAATTCCTTATGAGGGCAACTATTCGTCGTGGCTTGAGCAGAAACAGAAACGCCTGGGGCAGGAAGAGCGACAGGAGTCGGCACGGCAACGGACATTAAAACAAGAACTCGAGTGGATCCGTCAATCGCCGAGGGCCCGACAGGCCAAAAGCAAGGCGCGTATCACCGCCTACGAGGAATTGCTCGCCACCGCCCGCGATACACCCATTGGTGTCGCACAAATCGTCATTCCTCCCGGATCGCGCCTGGGCAACCTTGTTGTCGAGGCCGAGCGCGTGCGCAAGGGCTACGGCAACCGACTGCTCATCGACGACTTGGACTTTCGCCTTCCGCCCGGCGGCATTGTCGGAGTTATCGGTCCCAACGGAGCCGGCAAGACAACGCTGTTTCGGATGATTACCGAACAGGAACAGCCGGATGGCGGAACGATCAGAATCGGAGAAACCGTCACCTTGGGCTACGTCGACCAATCCCGCGACACGCTCGACCCCAAGCACACCGTTTGGGAAGAAATCTCCGGCGGTCTCGACGAAGTGGAGTTGGGCAAGGGCAAAATGCAAAGCCGCGCGTACGTGGGCCAGTTCAATTTCAAGGGCCCCGACCAGCAGAAGCGGATGGAAACCCTCTCCGGCGGCGAGCGGAACCGCGTCCACTTGGCGAAGATGCTGAAATCGGGCGCGAATGTCTTGTTGCTGGACGAACCCACAAACGATCTGGACATCGAGACCCTCAGGGCGCTCGAGGATGCGCTCGTGGCGTTCGCCGGCTGCGCCGTGGTCATCAGCCACGACCGATGGTTCCTTGACCGCATAGCCACCCACATCCTCGCCTTCGAGGGCGACAGCCAGGTTGTCTGGTTCGAGGGCAATTACGAAGACTACGAAGCGGATCGCCACCGCCGTTTGGGCGCTGAGGCGGATCAGCCGCACCGGATCAAGTACAAGCCGCTAACGCGGGGGTGAAGCCAGGGGTAACAGCGGTAAATCGACCCTGAGAATGGAATTTCGCGCGCGACGGACGCGTCCGTCGCTCCTATGCGGAGATACCCAGGTCGATCTTCAACTCGGCCACCTTTTCCCGCAAAACGACCAGCAAGCTCTCCACGTTGCCGCCGCCTTGATGGATGGTTGACGCGAAATCCGACCGCAATGTTTGGCTCAGCGATGTCCCCTCGACCATGACATCGGTGATCCGATACGTGTCGCCTTTGTGCCCAACGCGCCAGTCGACCCTGATCGGTTTGTCACCCCCTGGTCGAATGAACTCGGAGAACACTGTTACCGACCGTTGGTCGTTTTCGGTCGCCCGTAGGATCTTCAATTGTTCTCCGGAGTAATCGCTAAACCGCTTAACGTAACCGTAAACAATGTAATCCTCGAAAAGTGACAGGTACTCCTTGCGCTCAGCATCGGAAGCTTGTCTCCAGTAGCGGCCCAAGACCCACCTGCCGATCGCCGAGGATGCGAAATATTGACGCAGCAGACCGCGAAAAGACTCAACGCGCTTTTCCGATGACTCGCCCGTTTTATTCAGCAGTGCGGTTGCTTCGTCCGATAGCGATCGGACCAGGTCCTGAGCTCCTTGGGCCGGCGTATCGGCCCAAGCAGGTTTACCGTGAGTCAGTAGCAGTAGCGAAAAGACAATCGCCAACAATGAAAACGCCGGAACCGGCCTTATCACTCTCCGCATCAAGATCTCCCATTCGAAATGTAGCGCTCACCCTTATTCGGGCAAAGGCTCGTCAAGTTCCGGCATGTCCGACATATCCGGAAAATCAGTGGTCGCCGGTTCGGCGGGTTGCTCTTCACGCTCGGACGCCGGCTTCCACCTCTGATATATGAACTTGTCGACATCGTTCCGGCGATTCTGCCGATAAAGGCTGCGTACGGCAGCATAAAAATCCAGAGACGTTTTTTCGACTTCGTCGAATTCGTCAAGGAAGCGAGACCGGGTATCGACGGCGGTCAACACGGTCCGTGTCATGGAATACGGGAATAGGGCATCGTTTCCGAGTGTCCCCAGCAGGCCGATGGGGTCGAGAATAAGACTATCTACGACCCGGCCGGTAGCATCGCGCGGGTTGGAAGGACCAATGACCGGCAGCATCAAATAGGGTCCCTCACCGACGCCCCACACCGCCAGCGTCTTGCCGAAATCATCCTCGTGGCGTTGCCAGCCCAGCTCCGTGGCCGGGTCGCCCAGACCACCGACGCCTAGAGTGGTATTGATAAGAAATCGCGTAAATGTGACGCCGGCATTGTTCATATTGGTCTGCAGCAGATCGTTGGCCATAATGACCGGCGTTTGCAGATTATTGAGAAAATTGTGTATCCCGGTCTGGAAAGCTGGCGGCAGGAACACCGAATACATGATAGCGAACGGCTTGAGGATGAGTGTATCCAGCCCACGGTTCACCTGAAAGATGGCGCGGTTCATGGGCTCAAGCGGATCGTTGATTTCCTGGTACTCTGCATACGCTTCGGTATCGGACGGATCCGGAGCGCTGGCACAGCCCGATATGCTGAAAACGACAAGCAGAGCCGCCAGGAATCGCGTCGGAGCGCCCCGAAATGTTGCCATGGCGCCGTCGACCACAAATGTCATCCGTTCCATCAATCGTTACCTTGACGAAGCTGTTGGCTAAAATGGTTTGATGGCAGCTTCGCCAAGCGCAATCCTCAAACCAAGCAGACCGTTCGCGGCCGAAAGCTTGATTTCCCGGCCACATAAAACAAGCTAAACGTTTGCGCCCACTCAATGGTTGCCACGCGCAAACCAAGCAAAGTATTCATCCTCAAGTAACATAGCGGATATGAAAACGCCAGTGGCGCCTTCGAAGGAAGCCGCCACGAGGTACAAAATCACACCGCTTGATCTATGTGTTTGGAAATGTTTCCAAATTGTCGCAGCGTTTGGGCTACCGATTATCATAAATGGCACTGCAAATGTTCCGAACTCATATCGGAATCTAGCCGCACTTTCACTCAAATAGGTCAGCGCAATGTCTCTGGTATATCATCGACGGACTTTATCCGCTGGCCCGGATGGAGGTTGACATTTGCCTTCGTTATACCGAAAACGAGACAGCTTGGCAGGGGAGTTGCGCACACGGCACGCCTTGCGGCAGCGATGCTCCTTTCCGTGTTGAATGACACGAACGATAACCTCACATCCTGACTAAGGTGCGCAGCCTCGATGGTTACATCTGGAACGCGGACAATTTTGCCCATAACGACCCCGTTACCGCGCAACGTAAAGGTTTCATTCGAATTTTTCCCGCCGAAAACGGAAAAAATGGAAGAGAACCTTTGGGTCTGCGTCGAGCGTCTGGCAACGCTTAACCCGGCTTATGTCTCGGTAACGTATGGCGCCGGCGGCACCACGAGAGAGCGGACTCACGCCACGGTCACCCGCATTCGCCGCGAAACCAGTTTGGAGCCGGCCGCTCACCTGACCTGCGTTGGCGCCACCCGCGAAGAAATCGACGAGGTTGCGCGCACATACTGGGATGCGGGTATTCGTCATATCGTGGCGCTCCGCGGCGATCCTCCGGAGGGGGTTGACCGGTATGCACCCTACCCGGGCGGTTACGCTTATGCTTGCGATCTCGTGGCGGGGCTGAAGAACGTCGCCGACTTCGATATCAGTGTCTCGGCCTATCCGGAAACCCATCCTGAGTCGGCCAATGGCCACGTGGACATCGATTACCTGAAACGCAAGATCGATGCCGGTGCCAGCCGTGCCATCACTCAGTTTTTTTTCGACACGGACGTCTATTTCCGGTTTCTCGACCGCGTCCACGCGGCGGACATCAACGTCCCGATCATTCCGGGCATCCTCCCGGTCACCAATTTCAATCAGGTGGTCAACTTCGCCAAAATGTGCGGTGCGTCCGTCCCGAAGTGGATGGCCGACGTGTTCGAGGGATTGGATAACGATCCGGCGACCCGCAAGTTGGTGGCAGCCTCGGTGGCGGCGGAACAATGCCGGGCCCTGTATTCGGGCGGCGTCGAACATTTCCACTTCTACACGCTGAACCGCGCCGATCTTGCCTACGCCATCTGCCATGTGCTTGGCGTCCGCCCCGAAGTCGCGCCGGCGGATGCCCCAGAACTCGTCACCCAGGCCGGAGAATAACGGTGCTCGAACGCCAGCAACGCATTGACGCCCTTACCCAATCGATGAACGAGCGTATTCTCGTTCTCGATGGCGCTATGGGGACGATGATCCAGCGGCACAAGCTCGACGAGCAGGCCTACCGCGGCGAGCGTTTCGCCGACTGGTCCCGCGACGTCAAGGGCAACAACGATCTTCTCGTCCTCACCCAGCCGGATGTCATCCGCGACATTCACGACGCCTATTTCAGCGCCGGCGCCGATATCGTCGAGACCAACACCTTCAATTCCACCTGGATCGCCATGGCGGACTATGGAATGGAAGAACTGGCCCGCGAGTTGAACGTTGCCGGCGCGCGCTTGGCTCGCGAGGCCGCCGATCAGCGAACCCGGGAGGAACCGGACAAACCCAGATACGTTGCCGGCGCCCTTGGTCCCACCAATCGGACCGCATCCATTTCGCCCGACGTCAACGACCCGGGATACCGCAACGTCTCGTTCGATGACCTGAGAGCGGCGTACCGCGAGGCCGCCGACGGCCTGATCGAAGGCGGCGCGGATCTGCTCTTGGTGGAGACCGTGTTCGACACCCTTAATGCCAAGGCGGCGCTGTTCGCCATCGACGAGCTGTTCGACGATCTCGGCGTGCGGCTGCCGGTGATGATTTCGGGAACCATCACAGATCTCTCCGGGCGCAACCTGTCGGGGCAAACCGCTGAGGCATTCTGGAATTCGGTGCGCCACGCCCAGCCGCTGACCATTGGTCTCAACTGTGCACTCGGTGCCGAGGAGTTGCGCCCCTATGTGGCCGAATTGTCGCGGGTGGCGGAGACCTATATCTGCGCCTATCCCAACGCCGGCCTGCCCAACGAATTCGGCGAGTACGACGAGCAACCGGAAACCACGGCGGCACACATTCGCGAATGGGCCGGATCGGGGCTCCTCAACATCGTTGGCGGGTGCTGCGGAACAACGCCCGATCATATCGCCGGCATGGCAGAGGCCGTGACCGGCTTGAAACCCCGGCCTATTCCCGAAGTTCCCCGGCGGCTGCGGCTGTCGGGCCTCGAGCCATTCGAGCTCGCGTCATGACCGGAACAGGCATCTTCATCAACGTCGGCGAGCGCACCAACGTCGCCGGCTCCGCCAAGTTCCGCCGCCTTATAACCGAGGGCGATTTCGAAACCGCGCTCGACATCGCACGCGAGCAGGTGGAG
>JGI12210J13797_11034665_pt1 | contig 10748 bp, 10 predicted proteins | sample ElkSlonscriptome_3_FD_13797 | JGI IMG/M metagenome (IMG submission 13797) | reverse complement strand
TTCGGCGAGCAGGTTGACTGTGAGGCCGCGTACGGAGATTGCGCACCTTGAGCTACCTCACAACACAGCCTATACTCTGGGCCGCTGGAGCCCCGCTCCGTTCCGGCACTTTGTTTCGATGACCCTCGACTCCGGATTGATTCGCCTCGAAGCGCATCTCGCTCAGCGGCCCCGCCGCGACTCCGAGGTCCGCCTCAAGAAAGACCCCTACGCGTCCCTCGCTGCGGCCGCGCAGCAAGGCGATCGGGAGGCGCTGGGGCAGCTGCTGCGGGTGCTCGCGCCGCGTCTTCGTGGCGCCGCTCGCGCGCTCTTCGGCGGCGAGCACCCGGATCTCGACGATGTCGTCCAGGACGCGCTCATCGCCGTGGTGAAGGCGCTGCCTGCCTTCGCCGGCCGGAGCACGGTCATCCATTACGCTTACCGAATCACCGTACGGGTCTGCCTCGCCGGCAAGCGCAAGAGCCGCGAGCGGGTCGCGCGCTACGAGCCCACCGCCGACCTCGAGCACATCTACGACGACGGCCGCGCCGAGCAGCTCGCCAACGAGCGCCGCGACGCCGTGCGCGCCCTGCTCGACACTCTTCCGCAGAACCAGGCCGAGACCATGGCGCTGCGGGTGTGCCTCGGCATGAGCCTCGCCGAGGTCGGCGCGGCGACCGACACCCCCGTCAACACGGTGCGCAGCCGAATGCGTCTCGCCCGCGAGGCGCTCCGCCGCCGAATCGAAGCCGACCCCGAGCTGAACGATCTGCTGGAGGGCTGGCTGTGATCGTCTTCGAAGATCTGGTCGACGACCTCCGCTCGGGTGATCTCGATCCCGCGAGTCGTCGTCAACTCTCGATGGTGCTCCAGAGCCAGCGCGGCGCGCGCATGGACCTGGCGATGCTCGATCTCTTCGACGAGCCGCGTCAGCTGGCGGACGCCGACTTCGACGTCGCGGATCTCGTCGGCGGCGTCATGGCGCAGCTCGATGCCGAGCGCCCGAGTGGCGTCGCGCCGGCGCCCGAGCGCCTGCCCTTCGATCCCATTCCGGCTCCGGCGACGGTTCCCGAGGAGGCGCCGAAGCCCGCGGCGACGCCGCTGCCGGCGACGCGCGCGGCTCTCGGCAAGCCTCGGCTGAGCCGCCGGCCGATGACCACGACCCAGAAGCTCGCCGTGCAGCTCGAGCGCCGCCCCTTCTTGCGGCCCTGGCTCGCCGCCGCGGTCGTGCTCCTCTCGCTGAGCATGGGCTGGACCGCCCGCGGCCTCTTCCTCGGCGGCGCCGAGCCGGCGATCGCTCCGGTCATCAAGCAGCCGGTGCTCCCGACCGAGCCGGAGACCCGCAGCCTCGGCAGCGACGACCTGCTCGCCTTCGCCGAGAACGCGGTGGCCCGCGACCAGCACGCGCGTGCCGCGCGGCTCTACCAGGAGCTGCTCCGCCGCTTCCCCCGCTCGCCGGAGGCGGCGATGGCGCAGCTCGGTCTGGCGCGGCTCCAGCTCGAGGAGCTCGCGGACCCGGCCGCCGCCGCCGAGAGCTACGGCGCCTTCCTGAGCGCGCACCCGGACGACGACCTCGCCCCCGACGCGGCCCTCGGTCGCGCCCGCGCCCTCGAGGCGGCCGGTGGCGCCGGCGCCGACGCGGCGTGGCGCGCCATCGAAGAGCGCTACCCCCAGAGCGACGCGGCGAGGCTCGGCCGCCGCCACCGATGATCCGCGCGGCGCTCAGCGCCGCGCTGGTGCTCTCGTTCGCGACGCCCATCGCCGCGAGCGCCCAGGACTCGGCCGAGATCACTCTGGTCGGCCAGTCCATCCGTCCCTCGGTGGTCCGCTACCTCCGCGCCCAGCTCGAGGAGCTCGGCGTCGCCATCCGCACGACGCGGCACGCCCGTGACGCCCGCGGCGCGCTGGTCGTCCGCGTCGCTCGCCGCTCCGCGAGCATCGCCAGCCGCGAAGGCTCGGAGCTGGTCGAGGTCCGCAGCGTGTCCCTCCCCCACGGCCTCGACACCGCCGGCCGCGCCCGCTTGGCCCACGCCCTTCGCACCGTCGTCCGCGCCCGCCGGCCCTGACCCGCCGGCCCTGATCGTTGTGGAGGAAGACCCACGGGCTCGCGACGCGTTGAGACCGCGTATGCGCTGGATGCCCTTGCTGACCCTTCTCCTCTTCGGCTCCACTGCGGCGACCGCGTCGCCGACCGAGCGGGCCGATACCGAGAGCGAGAGCGGTCCGCCCGCGGGGCTCGTCTGTCTCGCGGAGAGCTACCCCGAGGCCATCGAGTCCCTGGAAGAGCGGACGGTTGGCTGGGGGGCGTTGCTCGCCGATGGCCGTTTCCTGCGCTGGGACGATGGCCGGCACAAGAGCCTCGAAGAGCGCCTCGCCGAGCCCGACCTACAGGACGTGCTCGCGCAGCCCTATCCGGCCCACGAGCCGCTGCGTGCGCCCGTGACCGACCACGATCCGGGCCGCGTCCGTTCCACACCGCTGCTCGAAGCGACCTACGGGGCGGAGCGGCGCAGCGTTCGGGCGTCGCTCGTCGAGGTCGCCTGGCCGAGTGGCGAGCGGGTCCGCGTGACCGCCCGCAACGGCGCCGCCGCCGCCCTCCGCCGCGTGGCCGAGCGACTCGGTGACCTCCCGGCCGAGCATCGCCATTGCCTCGAGACCAGCGGCACCTTCGCTTGGCGGCGGATCGCGGGGACCGATCGACGGAGTGCCCACGCCTACGGCATCGCCATCGATCTGAAGACGGAGTGCGGCGAGTACTGGCGCTGGGGTGGCGGCCGCTGGCGCAACCGGATGCCGGCGCCGATCGTCGAGGCCTTCGAGGCCGAGGGCTTCGCCTGGGGCGGTCGCTGGCACCACTACGACACGTTCCACTTCGAGTACCGACCCGAGCTCTCTCGCTGCTCTTGAACGGCGAGCCCGTTCGTCCGCTGAGGCGCTCACCGTCACCAGCCGCTGGACTGAGCCGGCGACGCCGCTTCAGAGCGCTTCGAGGGTGACGGTCGCGTTGTAGTCCGGGACCAGCCCGCCGGGGTCCACGCGACCGGGCGGGAGCAGCACGTTGGCCTCCGGCCAGTGCATCTGCAGGTTCCCGGGGGTGACCGGCGCCTGGAACGCGCGCCCCTCGAAGGAGCCGTGGTCGTTGGTGAGCCGGACCTTCTGGTCCTTGCGGAGCCCGAGCCGGTCCATGTCGCGGGCGCTGATGAAGACGTGGTCGCGGGCGGCGCCGGTGAGGGTGTCGACCTCGGCTTGGACGATGCTGTTGAACTGCTTGCCGCGGCGCGTGGCCAGGTGGAAGCGGCCGGCGGGCAAGCGCCGGTCGGGCGCCACGGCGTAGATGAAGCGCGCCTTGCCGCTCTCGGTGGGGAACTCGCCACCCTCACAGGTGCGCCGGCCGCCGCGCTGGAAGTGGTCGCCCTTCTTCTTCAGCTCGGTGATCTGAGCGTACGCCGGGATGGTGCGCGCGATGTCGGCGCGGATCGCGGCGCTGTCGGGGTAGGTCACCGCGGCCTTCAGCTCCGGCCGCGCGGCGGCGACGATCTCGGTGACGATACGCCACTCCTCCTTCGCTTCGCCGACCTCGTGCCCCGGGACGTGCGGGCTGTAGATCACGCGCCGCTCGGTCGTGGTCTCGGTCACGCCGCCCTCGTGCTCGTAGCGCGTTCGCGCGGGCAGCAGGTAGACCGCCTCGTTCGGCGGCACGAACATCGAGGTGTTGAGCACGATGTCTTGGTGCACCCGCACGCCGATCCGTCCCAGCGTGCGCCGCGCGCCGTCCGGGTCGGGCACGGTCTCGAGGAAGTTCCCGCCGAGCGCGTAGAGCAGATCGAGTTCGTCGCGATCGGCCGCCTCGAGCATCGCCATCGTGTCGTGGCCGACCTCGGCCGGTGGCCGGAAGCCCCAGAGCGCCTCGAGCTCGTCGGCGCCCTCCTCGCTGATCGGCCGGCCGGGGAAGACCGTCGCGTAGGCGCCCATCTCGGCGCCGCCTTGGACCCCGGAGTGGCCGCGAATCGGCATCAGCCCGCTGCCCGCCCGACCGACGAAGCCCTGCGAGAGGCCGAGGTTGCAGATCGCTGCGACCGAGTCGGTGCCGTGGCCGTGCTGCGTGATCCCCATCGACCACACGAAGATGCCGGTCTTCGCGCCGTCGAGCTGGGCCGCGAAGTCGATCACGTCCTCCATCGTCGCGCCGCTCTTGGCGACCAGCTCCTCGAGGGAGAGCTGCCGCAGCGCCGCCTCGTACTCGGTCCACCCCTCGGTGTGCGCGTCGACGAACTCCCGGTCGATCGCGCGCCGACCGATCAGCAGCTTCTGCACCGCCTGCACGAAGGCGAGATCGCCGCCCGAGCCGACGCCGTAGAAGCGGTCGACGATCTTCGTGCCGAGCACGGCGCTGTCGGCGTTCGAAGGGATCCAGTAGCGGTCCATCCCCGGCTCTTCGTAGGTGTTCACCGAGAGCACCTTCGTGCCGTGGCGCTTCTTCGCCTCGTAGAGATACTTGAGCGCAACCGGTTGGTCGTTCGCCGGGTTCGATCCGAAGAAGACGATCACGTCCGCCTCGTACCAATCGCGGTAGCTGCAGGTGCTCGCGCTCACGCCCATGGTCGCCTTCATCGCCGCGGTCGACGGTGAGTGGCAGAGCCGCGCCGCGTTGTCGACGTGGGGGGAGCCGTAGGCGCGCCAGGCCTTCTGCGCCGCGAAGTAGATCTCGTTGGTGATGCCGCGGCTGGTCATGTAGAGCGCCGCGCGCTTTGGATCGGTCGCCGCGAGGCGCTCTCCGATCTCGACGGTGGCGGTGTCCCAATCGATTCGGGTGAAGCCCTTCTCGCCCGGCAGCCGCCGCATCGGGTGCGCCAGCCGGCCCAGCTCACGGAGCTTCCGGCTGTCGGTGGGCAGCGAGTCGACGTCCGCCAGGTGCGCGTCGTCGACTCCGTCCATCGTGTTCAGCCGCAGGAGGTTCAGCCTCACCAGACACAGGTGCGTGCCCTCGATGGTCCAGTCGGAGAGCCCGCTGGTCCCGAGGGCGCAGCCGTCGCAGACGCCGTCGTTGAGGACGCGGAGCGCATAGCCCCACTTGCCGCGGTTCGCCCAGGCGATCTTCGCCATCTCCAGGTAGTGGTGGGGCTTGGTCTCGCCGATGCCGAAAGGGAGCCGTCTCATGGACCGGCGAGTCTATCGGACCGACGCCGAGCTCCGCTCCTGCGCTGTGATTGACCGCAGCGGCCCGAGAGGAGCCGGAAGAGGAGCGGAGCGACGACGCACCGAGCGGCCCAGCCGCGAGATCTTCAACGGCCTGTTAAAAGAACGAGGCAGCGTCCATCATGGACGCTGCCTCGTGGGTTGCTCCCTAGCCGGAGCGGTCTTCAGAAACTTCGCGTATTCGTCATCGATGGTGGCTCAACACGTGAGCCGCCCTTCGATTTAGCGCGTAGCGACCTCCGGTGAGAGCGAGTTAGTACTGTCCATGCTTTCAGACCTCCCCCGGCCAAGCCGGTCGCTTCGGGGTCTCTGGTCCGGTAGGGACCAGACCTCTCACGAAGCGTTCTGTGATGTTTGAGCACGCCCAGGATTGAGCGTACTGGTGCAGGCAGCGAGACCTCGAGCGATGGACGCCTTCGAGACCGAAGACGTCGATTCGTTCGAAATGTCGCACCATTGCGGGCCTCATGGCCTGTCTCACCGCCAGTTGTGTCGCCACCGAAGGTGACGACGGGAACGACCATAACGTCGCTTCCAGGACCTGGCTAGGGGCAAACTCCAGCTCGGCCAAGCTCACGCTCGGCGACGGGGTCGGTCGGGTCCAGCGCCAGGATGAGCTGAGCGACGCTTCGAGCCCGTGCATCGGACCCGGCTCGGCTGTGGAGAAAGAGCCCCTGGTGCAGCGCGCGAATGGCCTCCCGCTCCTTGCGGGCGCGGCGCAGCGCGTCTCCGAGCGCGACCCAGTGCGAGGGCCTTCCGTCGAGGGCAGCGAGTTGCCGTAACGCCACGACAGCCTTGCGGAAATTGCCCTTCCTCGCGTGCTTGTGGGCCCGGCGCCTCAGCCGCCGTTGGTGAGGCTCGGCCGTCACCTTCGGTCCCCTGACTCTGCTGCGCTTCCTCATCGGCATGTCGCTCCCCCTGGCTCGCTGGCAGCCAAGACATGGGCATCCCTCGGACGCAACAAAGTGGCCCATCCTTGGCTCGCGTTGGGTCGCTCCTGGCCATTGCGGGTCACCGTTCTGCCACATTTGGACCCGGCCGAAGGCGATCCGTCGGACCTCGCGGACGGATCGCCCGGGCCACGGTATCCACAATATCCACACACCCTGTGGATAACTCCGGATCACTTGTGATCCCCCTGGGGATCCCGGCGGTCTTCCGGTGTCGAAATGGGGGCGTTCAGCCCGCCGCGGACACGACCGACGCGCCCCTCGACAGGTCGTTCGCCAGCGGCCAGCTGATGCGCAGCTCCGTTCGGGCGTCACATGGGTCGAGCTCGAGCACCAGGTGCTCGTCCTCACGGCGGAGCGCGATGGGTCGGACCAATCCGGTCCCGGCGTCACAGGCGCTCCCGAAGGCCGCGTCAGGATCCGGGATCCCGGTGACCACCAGCCGAGCCGTGCGGGCTCGGTAGCGGCAGAGGAGGTCCACCGTCGCGTAGGGGATGGCGACCTTCCCGGACCGGGCCAGGGCGTGGGTCAGCGTGCGGGAGAGTCCGGCCCGCACGCGGTACTCCCGCGGCTCGGTGATGGAGAGCGCGAGCGCGTGGGGCGTCTCCCGGTCATCGCCGTCCACGACGAGGGTCCCATCGGTGTGGACGGTGTCCACGTAGTGGGGCGGCCGACCGGCGAGGGGGTCGGCTTCGATCGTTCGGCGAATGTGGAGGTCGTAGACGTCCTCACGGGCGGCCAGCCGGACATGCATCGCGTCGAGGCCGACGCGCGGCTCGGCGTCCCGGTCGCCGACGCGCAGGCGAACGTCCGGGCTCGGGACCACGTTCCATGCGGCCCCTTCGCGAGCGGCGCAGATCATCGAGCGCACGTCGAGCGCCCCTCGGGCCTTGCCGGCGTAGCCGAAAGAGACGGCCTCGACCTGCAGCGCCTCGGGGGAGAGCTCGACCACGTTGAAGCTCGGCCAGATACGCGCCGAGCGCCGCGTCGCCGATTGGCGCACCGATTGGGCGCAGCCGGCCGATCCCGCCGAGCAGATCACGACGTCTCCGCCCTCGCCGCGGGTGCTCTTGAGCAGGCGCGCGGTCGGGTTGTGCTTGTGGCCGTGGAGGACCAGGACCGGCCGCTGGAGCGTGTGCAGCATGCTCAGCGCGCTGCCCGAGCCGAGCGCCGTCACCATCCACTCCTCGCGGTCCGCATGGGCCAGGAGCCTCGGGAGCACGCGCTCGAGCCCCCACTGGAGCAGCCGCGGCTGCGTGTCGGCGTCGATCGGGTCCTCGTCGGTCACCGGGGTCGGGACGAGGTGGTGATGCAAGAGGAGCAGAACCGGCCAGTCCGGCTCTCGGGTGCCGATCTTGGCGGCCACGGAGAGCAGGTCCTCGGTCCGCAGGGTGCCGCCCGCGCCAAGCAGCCCCCGCGGCAAGTGGGCCGAGTCGTAGGCGATCAGGTGCAGCGGCTGGCCGTGGAACTCGGAGGGCACCAGCTCGGCGAGAAAAGGCGGGTTGGTGCCGTGGACCAGCACGTGCGGCGGCGTCCGTTCCGCGAGCGCGCGGAGCAGGTCGTTGCGCTCCGGACCGACGATGCCCCGCACCCGGCGGTCGTGATTGCCCGGCACGATGACGGTGGGTGGTCCGGCGTCGAGGGCGCCGTGGATCCGCTCGAGCAGATCCATGAAGAGGCGACTGGCCGCCCGGGGCTCGAGGTTCGCGGTGTCGAAGACGTCTCCGGTGACGACCACCAGATCCACCGCGCGCTCTCGGTCGCGCCGGTCCGCCTCCACGGCGGCGACGAGCGCGTCCAGGATCGGCTCGCGGTCTTCGGCCCCGGGGTCGAGATGGAGATCGGAGAGGTGGAGGACGACGCTCACGTGCCGATCGTCGGGGCCCCCGGGATCGGATCGGTGACACGTCGCCGACGAGCGAGTGACGAGCGTGGGTTCTCGCGTCGCGCGATGACCGCCCGTCGCGCGGCCGATTCGCCGCTCGCGCCCTATTCGTAGGGCGGGAACTGCGGAACGTCGTCGGGGATCGGCCACTGCTCGCCCCAGATCGTGGCGCCGCCGTCGATCGTGAAGGTCTGGCCGGTGATGAAGTCCGCCTGCGGGGAGCAGAGATAGACGATCAGATGCGCCACCTCGTTCGGGTGCCCGAGGCGCTTGAGCGGGTTGGCTTGCTTGGCGCTGATGAGCAGCTGCGGCGGGTACTGCTTGGTGCCGCTGCTCTCGATCACGCCGGGGGCGACCGCGTTGCAGCGGATGCCGAACTGACTCCACTCGACCGCGAGGGTCTTGGTGAGGTTCTCGACTCCGGCGCGCGCGGCGCCGGTGTGGACCATGCCCGGGAAGCCGCGGGCGATGACGGCGATCACGTTGACGATGCGCCCGCGCTTCTGCGGAATCATCGCCTTGTCCGCGACGGCGTGCGTCATGTTCCAGGTGCCGAGCAGGTTGTTGCGGACGACCGCTTCGAAGCCGCGCGGGGATAGCTGCTGCGCGGTGGTGGGGAACTGACCGCCGGCGTTGTTGACGAGGATGTCGAGCGACCCGAGCGCGTCGCGGGCGCCCTCGACGAACTCGACGATGGCCTCGTGGTCGCGGATGTCGCAGGTCGCGTGGTGCACTTTGGCCCCCTCGCGCAGCGCTTCGAGCGCCGCGGCGGTCTCGGCGAGCGGTTCCGGTCGGCGGCCGCAGATGGCCACGTTGGCCCCGAGCGTGACCAGCTCCTCGGCGATCGCTCGACCGATGCCGGTGCCGCCACCGGTGACCAGGGCGTTCTGCCCGTCGAAGAGGCCGTCTCTGAAAATCGTCTGCATCGCCCGCCGCTATACCCAAAAAAGGGCGCCCCGTCAGCGGCTTCGCCTTCAGAGGGGTGCGTCGAGGAAGGAAGCGACGAGCTGGCGGAGCTCTTCGGTGTCGAAGGGTTTGGCGAGCGAGGCCTCCACCTTCAGGCGCTCGGCGACGGTGGCCCGCATCGCGCTGGCGCTGATCAGAATCACCGGAATCGACGCCATGCCCTTCCGGCGCCGGAGCTCCATCAGCAGCTCCTCTCCCTCCATACCGGGCATCATCAGGTCGGTGATCAAGAGATCCACCGACTGCGCACCCAGGTATTCGAGGGCCGCCTCGCCGTCCGCGCAGGTGGCGACGGAGTAGCCGTCGTGGCTGAGGATGCGCTTCAGCATCTTCGCCAGATCGGGATCGTCCTCTACCACCAAAACACTCTTCATGACGGCTCGATGGTTCCTACCGGCCTCGACCCTTGGAGGCAAGCGCCCCGCGGGTGGATGACCCGTGTGCCACGGGCTAGGCTCCGCCAGCCATGGCCAAGGACCCCGACCCGACCGTGTCTACCGATGAGGACGCCTCGACCGACGAAGAGGCGCAGAATTCGGAAGGAACCGCTGCCTCTGACGCCTCGGGCGATGCGCCCGTCTCGGACGAACGGCTGGCGAAGGTTCAGGGCGCGTTCGACCGCGGGGATTACGCCCAGGTCCGCTCCCTCGCCGCCCCGCTCATCGCCGAGGGGGGGCCGCTCTCCGAATCTGCTTCCGACCTCGTGCAACGCACGCGGGTCGACCCGGCACAGGTCGGAGTGTTGGTCGGCTGCGTGCTCTTCTTCTGTTTCATCGTCTGGAAGTACGTCCTTTGACTCGCGCCTACATCACTTGTGTATTTCTCGCCCTCGCCGCTTGCGGTGGTGCCCAGGAAGCGGGCGACGGCGACGAGGCCATCGACCCGGCCCGCCTCTATCCGCTGAGCGAGGGGAACGTGTGGACCTATGACGTCGACACCGGCGTGGATCTCTCGGCGCTGGGGATCTCCCGGGTGGTCGACGTGCAGGGGTCGCGGGTGACGGTGGAGAACAACGGCAGCTCCCAGGACGCCATCGTCTACGAGCTGCGGCCGGAGGGGATCTTCCGGGTGGCCTCCGAGACCTGGCTGCTCCGAAGGCCGATCGAGGTCGGCGCGACTTGGCCGGCGACGGGCGGCCGAGAGGCCCGGGTCACGGCGATCGACGAGAGCGTCGAGGTCGGCGCCGGGACCTTCGAGGGCTGCGTGGTCGTCGTCGAGTCGGAGCCCGGGGGCGAGGGCGCGTCGCCGTCCGGCACCGGCCAGCGAGTGGAGACGGTCTACTGCCCGGACGTCGGTCCGGTCATCGTCGACACCCAGATCGCCACGGAGATCAGCGGACAGACCGTCACCGTCCGCGGCGAGCTCCGGGCGCACATGCTGAGCGAGTAGCCTCCGCTCGGCGCTCAGAAGCCCGGGTCGTACGCGAGGCCGGGGCGCATCAGGCTGCCGCTCGAGCCGCTCATCGCGGAGCTGCGCCGGGTGCGGCGGCGGCGAGTCGAGCGGGAGCGACGAGTCATCGGCGTAGCCGCGGCGACCGGCTCCGGCTCGGGCGGCCCGGTGAATTCGGCGACGTTCAGGTCCAGGCGGCCTTCGGCGTCGCGGCCGAGATTCAGGCGCACCTGCTGCTCCCCGCGCTGCACCACGAGCGGCACGGGCGCTCCGCCCGGCGTGAGGGTCGGCGGGCTCTCGGCGTCGTAGGCAGCTCCGTCGACCAGCGCTTCGACGCCTTCGGGCAAGGAGCCGATGCGCAGAGGCTCGGGGGCCGGGGCTCG
>JGI12210J13797_10358568_pt1 | contig 10748 bp, 9 predicted proteins | sample ElkSlonscriptome_3_FD_13797 | JGI IMG/M metagenome (IMG submission 13797) | reverse complement strand
CATCAAGGGAATTGTTTTATCTTGCGCACTAATACGTTTATCACTCCGAGTAAAATGAATCATCGCAGTCTTTTTTACACCCTGTTTTTGCTTCTTGTTCTCGCGTCATGCAATGATGATGGCGACGATGAAGGCGATTTTCCCGATAGAGTGGGCATAAGAGGGAGAGTGCTGACTCAAAATGAGTTTCAGCAGCCCTTGTATGACGAACGGAACGGGGTTCAGATGCAGCTTGAAGTGGGCTTCAGGGAGTTTGTTCTCGATGCGGATAATGTAGGACAATGGCAATTGGCCGGGGCTCCCGTAGGTACTTATGCGTTTACGCTCGAAAAAGATGGCTTCGGCACAATTACGGAAAGAGGAATTCGAATCAGTACGGTAAATCCGGAATTTTCTGTTTTTGATGGGTTTCAAACCATCCCAACGTTTGTAATGACGAAGCTTCCCGTTACCCAATTCCAAGATGTCGAGCTCGATCTTACCTTTATGGAAATGGCAGGAGACACCATATGGAACCTCGACATGTCAGCATTGATGAACCCTCCTCCACCGCCAACGGGTCAGGCCAAAGGTTATCGTGTGTTTTGGGGAACAGATGAACTCTTAAGTACAGAAAATTATCTTTTCCAAGCACATTACACCACTACTTCGCCTGAAATCGCGCTAAACTACAACGATCAAATTTTCGACCTGCTTGGAATCCAATCAGGGGATGTGATCTACGCTCAATTTTACGGTGATGCCAACTTCAACCTCGAAATCACAAATCAGGACGGGACACTTACTTTCCCAAATCTTTCTGAAGAACCGAGTGCAATTGTATCAGTAGCTCTACCCTAAGCGAGGATCTTCTATTTCCCTTTCGTTGAATTCAATGCCGTGGTCCTCAAGTTCGGCTAAAATTGGCTTGTACAATTCGGGAATGGTCGGAATATGCACTCCATGAATATCGAACTCACCGCTTAACACTAAACGAGCTGCCATACCGACAGGAAGACCTACCGTTTTTGCCATAGCCGTGCGCGGGCTTTCATCTCCGATCACAACCAGACTTGAGTTAATTTCTTTCAACCTTTCTTCGCCCGGCTTCTTGTAGCACAGCTTATGCCACATCACGATCATGTCCTTGTCGCCAGGATCGAGCGTCCATTTCTTTTCGAGGATACGCTGTAAAATTTGGGCAGGAGTAGATGGTTTATCCAAACCGATTGGTTCATCATCGAAGATTCCCAGCCATTTCAGCTTGTCAATAATCTCGCTGTCTTGATCCAACTTCATGTAATGCATCAACTTCAGTTCGACACTGTCGTGCTGGTTGTAGGCAAGAAAGGAATTCGTGAATTCGCGATGGGTCATGGTTGTGCTTCCTTCCATCGTGAAGGAGTCGTCGGTCATACCCATTAAAACAAAAATATTCCAAGCTCTTCCAAAACCCACGCGACGAAGAGTGCCTCGATAGATGGTAGGAATGCCTTCCAAACCATACGTTTTGCGGTAGTTCAAAGAGTCGCGATTGGCGTAGCCCTCAAATCTACCGTATTCGGGAATTTCGATGATTTCCGTGCGACGGAAGAGTCGCTGATAAGGAATGTACTTGAACTGTCCGTTGTGCTTAAACTTCACGGCACCGCCTTGCCCGGCAAGAACTACGTTGCGCGGATTCCAGGTGAATTTGTAATTCCATGGATTATTGTCACTTTCGGGAGCTACCAATCCACCCGTAAAGCTTTCGAAACAGGTGATCTCATTCCCTTCTTCTCTTATCTCATCTAGCAGCTTCATAGCAGACATGTGGTCGATACCCGGGTCAACACCGAGTTCATTCAAAAAGATCAAACCCTTTTCTTTCACTTCGTCTTCCAAGTCGCGCATCTCTTTGCTTACGTAACTCGGAGTAATGAGATTTTTACCGGCCTTCAGGCAATCTTTCGCCACGAGAATATGTAAAAATGCAGGAAGCATGCTGATCACCAAATCCGCTCCGGAAATCAATTCCAAGCGCCGAGTGTCATTGTTTGCATCCAATTCAATCAGGTCTACATCGGCATCACCTATTAGAGATTTCGCTGCATTGGGACTGGCATCCGCAATAAGCAATTTCCAGTTATTCTGTAAGGACTTATCGATTAAATAATCCAAAAGTGATACAGCAGATCTCCCAGCTCCGAGGATTAAGATTTTTTGCATGGTGGCTATTCTTTTTTTCAACAAAAAACGAAGTTATCACTATGCGGTAACCCGGCATAAATTCTCACGTATCTTCTTTTCAACAGGGCTACTGCATAACTTGATTGGAGCATTTGGCACGTCGGTTGTAATATGCCTCGATGAAAAATTTAAATTCGTACAAACAATCCATTAAAAATGAAAGCAATTTTACGCATCCCAATCCTACTTTTTGGCCTTTTGTCTTTGACCGGGCAGGCACAAGAGACGTCTAATCTGGTTATCTTTTCAGAAAACGGGGAGGGATTTATCGTGAGCATCGACGGCGATAAAAAAAATGAAGTGGCTCAAAGCAATGTGAGAGTAGAAGGCCTTAGGGGTGATTTTCACAAAATCAGCGTCCGCTTTGAAGACGACGACCTAGGTTCAGTTTCTCAAAATTTCATTTTGGAGCCCGGCAAAGAGCAAAAGGCTCAAGTAATGATGAAAAAGAACGGGAAATGGGCAATCCGTCCTTTCGGCGAGCCTATATCCATTGAGTCTGCAGCTAAGCTTGAACCTGTTCCATCTCGCGAAAAAGTGGTTTACGAGGAGCAATCGACACCGGTAAAAGAAGAAGTTACTACGGTCACCACAACCACTTCACCCAATGCTGCGGCGACTTCAAGCGAATCGATTGATATGCAAATCGGTGTAGGCGGTGAATCAATTGGGGTTTCAGTGAAGGTGAATGACGGTATGTCTCAATCGACCACGACGACCACGGTGACCGAAACTCGATCTGTATCAAAGTCCGTGGCGGATGCCCCTGTGGAGCGAGAGGTAATCGTAGACGACTGCGCACCAATGACAACGAGCGACTTTCAATCGGCACTTCAATCTCTTGAATCCAAAACATTCTCGGACAGTAGAATGACTCAAGCTAAGCAAGTCTTAAAGGCAAATTGCATGAGCGCCGATCAAATTAAAAGAGTAATGAGCGCTTTTGAGTACGAAGATGACAAGCTCGAATTCGCAAAAATCGCTCACGATCAATGCGCAGACCCCGAGAATTACTGGAAAGTGAACGACGCATTCGAGTTTGAAATGACCATCGATGAACTCAATGACTATATCGAATCGAAATAGATTTTACCCCAGAGCTAAGGCATTGAGTTCTTTGCTCATTGTCTTCGTTTCCATTTCACTGCTGTCAGGCTGCAATGGATCAAAGTCGCTGTCAAAAAAAGCCGTAAAGCTGGAAGAGGCGGGGCTCTATTCTGATGCCGCACTCTTCTATTACAACTCATTGCTCAAGAACAAAAACAATATAGATGCCCGTATTGGCTTGACCAAAATGGGCCAGCGAATGCTGAACAACAAGGTAGATGAGTTCACAAAAACCAAGGCGATGGGCGAGACCAAAGAAGCGGTTTATGCCTATTTGGAGGCAATGGCTTACCACGATAAGGTAGAGCGATTGGGAATTGACCTGAACTATCCTCGTTACATCAACGACGACTATGAGAATGTAAAAGCACTCTACATAAAAGAACTCTACGATGAGAGCAACGAATTGATGGCAGACAAAAAATTCAATCAAGCTACCATCATTCTAAAAGAAATCGAAAAACTCGAACCCGATTACAAGGACGTGTCTGCACTGAAAAACACTGCCGTAAATGAACCATTGTATTTGGCGGCAGTACAACATTTTGATGCAAGCAGATACCGATTGGCCTATTATGAATTTGACGAGATTTATCGAGCTGATCCAAATTACAAAGATGCCGGAATACTGAGGGAGGAGTGTCTTGACTTAGGAAAATTTCCGGTGGCCATCGGCGAGTTTAAAAACAGTTCTTCGCGAAGAGGAGTAAATGATCGATTAACGGCTTTTGTCATTACCGAACTTTCGGCCATTAATGATCCTTTTTTGAAAATTGTCGAAAGAGATAACTTGGAATTGATTCTGGAAGAGCAGCGAATGAGCCTGAGCGGAATAGTTGACGAAGGAACGGCAGTTGAAGTCGGAAACTTACTGGGAGCCAAAGCTATCATCACAGGAACGGTTCTTTCCTATGGCGAACGAAAAGGTCAATTGAAAGTCTCTGAGAAGAGGGGGTATGAAGGTTATCGCGTGAAGCTATACAACAAAGAGCAGGATAAGCATTACTACCAAACGCGATACAAGCCCGTAACCTACAAAGAGTATTACAACGCAAATGAAGTTTCCATTTCATTCCAGTATAAAGCCATCTCTTTGGAAACGGGTGAAGTTCTATTCTCGGATATTTCTGAAAAGAAAATTTCAGATGATGTTTACTACGCTGCCTACGACGGGGAGGCTACAAATTTATTTCCGGCAAATGACGATGGCGTGCTGACATCTCGCAGTGATAAAAACCGTCTGCTGTCAATGCTCAGAGCGGAAAGATCTTTGAAAACTATAGACCAATTGGCGAATAACGCATACTCTACCATTGCGTCCGACCTCTCGTCCGAACTCACCAAACTAATGCGGCAATGAGGGTTCTGAGTTATCTGTTTTTCTTCGTGGCAATTTTAGTTTCTTGTTCGAGCCAAAAATCAATCTCCACCGATGAGAGCTTTCCTCCATCGCCCACTTGGGTGCAAAGCAGACCGATCACCAACTCATATTATGTTGGCATCGGGGTAGCCCAAAAAACTCAGGGAACTGATTTCCGAAGCGCCGCAAAAGAGAACGCCCTGAGCGATTTGGCTTCAGAAATTAAAGTCAATGTCAATTCAAATTCGCTGCTCTATACGCTGGAGCGCGAATACAAGTTTGAACAGGAATTCAGAGAGACCATTCGAACCAGTACAAATCTCGACTTGGAAGATTTCCAATTGGTAGATCAATACGAGGATGCGGATGCTTACTGGGTCTACTACCGACTGGACAAGTCGACTTACGCCGAAAGACAGCGACAGAAAAAAGAATCGGCAGAGTCCTTGGCTCTGGACTTTTTGACGAAAGCAGAAGCAGCCGAAGCAGATGGACGTTACTCTGAATCGGTGGATTATTATCTAAGAGGCCTTCAAGCCATTGAAGAATTTTGGGGTGAAAAAAACGAAGCTACTTTTCGTGGTCGGACGGTACTCATTGACAACGAACTATTCGGAGGGCTCAAGTCGATGCTCGACGGAGTGATTTTAGATTTGACCAATCAGCCAAATCTTACTTTTCAAAACGGTTATCAAACCGAAGCTGAATTATCGGTCAGAGATTCTGAATCGGGTCAGCCACAGTCAGGGGTTCCGATAAACTACCTATACCAAGGTCAGTACGGCAGAATCAAAGGCTCTCTATCCACCAATGTGGACGGCAGAATCACCATACCCATTGCCGAGGCAGAGCGGTCGACGAAACCAAATATGCTTTCAACGGAAATCGATACTGAGCAACTCTTTGAACCTTTTCAAGGAGATCGCTTTATGCGAAGGCTGACCGAAACTTTGAGAGGAAAAAGCATGTCGTCTCCCATCGCCTATTCACCACCGCTGGTTCACATCGATGGAGATGAGAAGAACCTTGGCAAAAAATTGAGTGGGGAGCCAATCAGCGCTGCCATCATTGCTTCACTCAATCGAAAAGGAGTGCGCTTTACGGAGGACCCCAAAAAAGCTGATGTGGTAATTGAACTAAAAGCGGACACAAAATCTACGGGTGAATCTCAAGGATTTTCAACCGTTCGTTTAGAGCTGGATGCCAATGTAATCGACTCTCAAAAGGACGAAAGCGTTTACAAGATCTCGAAAACGGACATCAAAGGAGTAGATCTCACTTTCGAAAAAGCAGGACTGAAAGCGTATCAAAATTTTACCAAAAACATAGAATCGGAGCTTATGAGAAAGCTCGCAAACGACTTATTTTAAACTAAATAGCCATTTGGCACAATTTCTGAATAACATCAAACCTAATACGGAAACAATGAGAACAATTGCACAAAGCACCGGAATTGCAAAAACTGCCTTTTTATTTTTAGCAGTTGGAATAGCCTTCACGGCTTGTAAGAAAAATAAAGAAGTAGCTGCACCCGCAGGTGAAGTTTTAATAAACGAATACTGCGCTGGTGAAGAGTACTTTAGTAACAACGAATTCTTCAGATCAAATGGTCTTGGAGAAAGCATGGATCAGGCAACGGCCAAGAAAAAAGCATTCAGTAATGCACGCGCTGACCTGGCATCTGCCATCAATACGACCATCCAAGGAACGATTGACAATTACGTAAACTCACGTGAATTCAACAACCGCGAAGAGGTGGAAGAACGCTTTGAAGGATTGACCCGTGAAGTGCTCGACCAAGAGTTAACGGGAACAAAAACAATTTGCCAAAAGGCGGTTAAAGTAACGGATAGTGGAAATTACAAGTATTATGTAGCCATTGAGTTGAGCGGACAAGATCTGATCGGCGCCATGAACGAGCGATTATCACAAGACGAAAGGTTGAAAATTGACTATGACTACGAGCAATTTAAAGAAACCTTCAACCAAGAAATGGACAAATTGAAAAATAATTAACCCCCGACTCTATGAATCAGGGGAGGCGATCCGAAAGGGTCGCCTTTTTTTGTTCTTGATTATTTTTACCCCTATGAAATCAATCCACAAATCAACTATTGCCATCGGCTCTTTTTCCATGGCAATCGCAGTTGTCCTTGGAGCACTCGGTGCTCATGCCCTCGAAGCGCTTATTTCACCCGAAAAACTCGACAGCTTCAAAACGGGCGTTCGCTATCAAGCATGGCACTCTTTAGTGCTTATCTTGCTTGGAGTTTCCGGAAACCAATTGCTCAGTAAAAAGAGCCATCAAATTCTCACTACTCTGTTTATCGGTGGCATCATCTGCTTCAGTTTTTCCATTTACCTTTTAAATACGCGCGAACTTTTGGGAATTAAATCTTGGAAATCCTTTTTGGGGCCCATTACCCCAATTGGTGGACTCCTCCTCATTTCAGCTTGGATATTTCTGGGCGTTCAAGCTCTTCGAGGAAGAAAACAGGAAGACTCAACAGGAATCGAAAATTAAACCTCCTACGATTCCAAAGAAACTTTTCCACGACCAAACCTGCCAAAAGTCAGGCAATCGGATTACCTTTTTCTAGCCTCAAACCTTTATCTTTGCTTCACAACACCAACTGAAGAATTAAACCACTTACTATGAGTAATTACGGAAGAATTCCAGAGAAACACGACCTATCCTATCTGGGTTTAAAAAATGTAGGAGCCGCATTCTGGAACTTAACCCCGGCCGAATTGGTTGAGGAAACATTGGTTCTGGGTCTGGGTTCACTCTCGAATACGGGAGCCTTGGCCATCGATACCGGAGACTTTACCGGAAGATCACCGAAAGATCGGTTTATTGTAGAAGATGACATTACCCGCGATGCAGTGTGGTGGGGAGACATCAATAAGAAATTTTCGCCCGAGGCGTTTGACAAACTCTACGACCGGATGTGCGCCTATTTAACAGGTCGCGAAGTCTACGTGAAGGACGCTGCCATCTGCGACGACCCCAAATACCGCGTACCGGTAAGAGTGGTAACGGAATTGCCTTGGAGCAATATGTTTGTAGACAATATGTTTTTGCGATTGACCAATGAGGAAATTGACAAAAACGACCCGGAGTGGAATATCGTTTGTGCTCCCGGCTTTTTTGCCGTTCCCGAAATTGACGGAACGCGTCAGCCAAACTTTGCCATCATCAACTTTACCAGAAAAATGGCAATCGTTGGTGGTACGGGATACACGGGTGAAATCAAAAAAGGAATGTTCAGCGTCTTGAACTTCATCCTTCCCCACCAAAAGAATGTGTTGGCCATGCACTGCTCAGCCAACGTTGGAAAAGATGGCGATACGGCTATTTTCTTCGGACTTTCCGGAACGGGAAAAACAACCCTTTCTTCGGATCCCGAAAGAGGACTGATCGGAGACGATGAACACGGATGGTCGGAAGACAGCGTGTTTAATTTCGAAGGAGGCTGCTATGCCAAGACCATCGACCTTACGGAAGAACAAGAGCCCGAGATTTACCGGGCAATCAAGTTCGGAGCAATTTTGGAAAACATTGTTTTCAAAGAAGGTACGTCAGAACCCGATTACACGGATTCCACAAAAACTGAAAATACGAGGGTTAGCTATCCCATTCATCACATTGAAAATGCCGTGAGTCCTTCGAGAGGAGGAGTTCCAAAAAACGTTTTCTTCTTGACGGCGGATGCTTTTGGAGTATTACCTCCGATCAGCAAATTAACACCAGCTCAAGCTTCTTATCACTTTATTTCCGGTTACACGGCAAAAGTTGCAGGAACGGAAGAAGGAATCACCGAACCGGTAGGAGCATTTTCCGCCTGCTTTGGAGCGCCATTTATGCCATTGCATCCAGGAGTTTACGCCGAGATGCTGGCAGATAAAATGGAAAAAAGCGGAGCCAACGTTTGGTTGATCAACACCGGTTGGTCAGGTGGCGCCTACGGTACGGGAAGCCGGATTAAGCTCAAGTACACAAGAGCCATGATTCATGCTGCACTGGATGGCCATTTGGATAATGTGAACTACCACAATCATGAAATATTCGGTTTGGCTATGCCTGCTGAATGTCCGAACGTGCCTAGTGAATTATTGAATCCCAGAAATACCTGGGCAGACAAGGATGCATACGACCACAAAGCGAATGACCTTGCCGGTAAATTCATTGGTAACTTTAAAAAGTTTGAGTCGGGCGTCAGCGAAGAAATTCTCAAAGCGGCTCCTCGAGTAAAAGAAAACGTTTAATCGAAATAAACTCTCAACTGAAACCCCGTGGAAATTCCATGGGGTTTCTTTTTCAACAAAATGCACTTCTTCCTCGACCTTGAATTTGATCCCGAACATGGCCTGCTCAATCCCGAAGAGAGCAAACACGCTTCGCGAGTTCTTCGACTCAAAGAGGGCGATGAAATTCTTATCGGCGACGGAAGAGGAGTGCGATACAGGGCTGCGATCAGCCAAATCTCAAAGCAAGATGTCAAAGTGAAGGTTTTGGAAAAGAAAAACTTTCCCAAACCACTTCACCGCGTGAGGGTAGCCCTTTCACCTACCAAAAACCTCAACCGATTTGAATGGTTTTTAGAAAAAGCAACCGAATTGGGTGTGAGCGAAATCGTTCCACTGATTTCTAAACGAACAGAGAGAGCGAGAATCAAAGATGAACGGTCATTGAAGATTATTCTCAACGCTGCCAAGCAATCCCAAAGAGCTTTTGTCCCCATCCTTCGCCCAACCACACTTTTCGCAGATTTGCTGAATTCTGAAATCAACGGAGGGTTAATCGCCCACTGCATCAATGAAAAGAACCGCGAAACCATAGAAGTAGACCCCGAAGGATCTGAATCGCTTATTCTGATCGGCCCCGAAGGAGATTTCACTTTAGAGGAAGTAGAACGCGCTGAGGAAGCCGGATTCAAGGGCGTCACACTCAATGAAAATCGATTGCGCACCGAGACCGCAGGAATTTTGGCAGTGGCAATGCTTCAGATGTCTTCGCGTTAAGTTTATATTTGAACGAGCATGAAAAAACTACTCTTTCTAATTGCATTGATCTCGACATCCGCCTTCGCGCAAGATGGATCCTTTTCTTTGGCCGTTCTCCAATACCGAGGTGGTGGCGATTGGTATTCCAATCCCACTTCCGTACCTAACTTGGCGGAGTTTTGCCGTGAGCAACTCAACATGAGCATCGGCGAAACTAAGTTCGTAGAGGTGGGAAGCCCCGACCTCTTCAACTACCCGTTTGTGCATATGACGGGACACGGGAATGTGGTATTCAATAGCAACGACCGCGACAATCTTCGACTGTACTTGCTAGGCGGTGGCTTTCTGCACATCGACGACAATTACGGGATGGATGCTTTTGTCCGCAGTCAACTCGAACAGGTTTTCCCCGAAAAGGAATTGGTCGAAATTCCGTTCGATCATCCTGTTTACCACCAGAAATACGATTTTAACAAAGGCTTACCAAAAGTCCATGAGCACGATGGAACGCCACCCAGGGGATACGGAATCTTTCACGAAGGTCGTTTGATTCTTTTCTACAGCGTTGAGTCCGACCTAGGCGATGGCTGGGAAGACCCTGCTGTACATAACGACCCCGAAGACATTCGACAAGAAGCCTTGCAAATGGGCGCCAACTTGGTACAATATGCCTTAGTTGGTGAAAAAACTGAAATAACACCGTAGAATATGGCTACGTACGACTCCAGGAGAGCCGCGTTTCGTCACTACCGTGAAAAAGCCTTTCACTACATTTTTAATACTTCCAGTTTTATTGGAAATGTACTGATTGCTCTCACCCTAACCTACTTCATTGACATTCCCGATGCAGCACCCGCTGCTAACTACGTGCTGTTTCTCCTGATCTTGTCGGTCGGACTATGGCTTACGGAAGCCATCCCGCCTTTTGCCGTTGGAATTTTCATCATCGCTTATTTGGTTTTCGTCTTGGGATCCGACTTCTTTTTGGAGGTTCCGATGGATGCCGAACGCTATGTGAGCACTTGGACAAGCAACGTGATTTGGCTTCTCTTAGGCGGTTTCTTCC
>JGI12210J13797_10504291_pt1 | contig 10749 bp, 11 predicted proteins | sample ElkSlonscriptome_3_FD_13797 | JGI IMG/M metagenome (IMG submission 13797) | reverse complement strand
CAACTCGGTCAAGTCGACCCAGAAGATCACAAAGGCCAAGCAGATGGTCGCAGCGGCCAAGCTGCGCCGCGCCCAGGCCGCGGCCGAGGCCGCGCGCCCGTATGCCGAACGTCTCGCCGGCGTGATGGCAAGCCTTGCGGGCCGCGTTTCGGGCGACAATGCACCCAAGCTGCTGGCCGGAACCGGCTCGGATCGCCGCAACCTGATCGTCGTCGTGAACACCGACAAGGGCCTGTGCGGCGGTCTCAACGCGAATCTCGTCAAGGCTGCCAAGGCCAAGGCGCGCGAATTGCTCGCCCAGGGCAAGGAGATCGAGTTCTACCTCGTCGGCAAGAAGGGCCGCGCGCCCTTGAAGCGCGATTTCGCCAAGCAGATCGGCGGCGGTTACGACACCAGCGAGGTCAAGACGCCCGGCTTCGAGGAAGCTGACGCGATCGCGGCCGAACTGATCGAAATGTACGAAGCGGGCAAGTTCGACATCGCGCACCTCATCTACCCGACCTTTCAGTCGGCGCTGGTGCAGGACCCGACCGTCAACCAGCTCATCCCCGTCCCTTCGCCCGACAGCGCGAATGCGGACGAGGCGATGGTCGAATACGAGCCGGGCGAGGAGGAAATCCTCGAGGAGTTGCTTCCGCGTTACGTCAAGACGCAGATCTTCGGCGCGCTGCTCGAACGCGAGGCGTCGGAACAGGGCGCCTCGATGACCGCGATGGACAATGCGACCCGCAATGCGGGCGAGCTCATCAAGGACCTCAATATCGAGTACAACCGCAGCCGCCAGGCCGCAATCACGACCGAACTCATCGAGATCATCGCCGGCGCGGAGGCCCTGTAATGCGTATCACCCTTCCCCTCGTCCTTGGCCTTGCCGCCCCGCTCGCGCTCGTCGCATGCGGCGATCCGGTCGATCCCGACAAGCTCGAGGAAGTCGCGGCCGAGCCGACCACCCCGCCGATCCTCGAACAGGAACCGGCCGAGGAGGAGTTGATCGGCGAGACTGCAGAGCTCGAAGCCGACGAGAACGTGCCGAGCCTCGCCGAGGTCCAGCTCGCTCTTGCCCAGTGCAATTACGACGAGGAAGTGATCGACGCGACCTGCACGACCGGCGACAATGCCGAGCAGTTCACCTGCCGCTACCAACTCGAAAGCGACCTTCCAGAAACCGACCGCGAGTTCACCATGGCCGCGGACGGCACCTCCTACAGTCTCGTCGAAGTTCCCGAAGACTGCCCCATTCAGTAATTCAGCCATAGGAAGCATCAAAATGGCCACCGCACCCGCATTGAACCAGACCACGAACGGCACGATCAGCCAGGTCATCGGCGCCGTCGTCGACGTCCAGTTCGAAGGCGAACTGCCGTCGATCCTCACCGCGCTTGAAACGAAGAACGGCGACACGACGCTGGTCCTCGAAGTTGCTCAGCACCTTGGCGAGAATACCGTGCGCACCATCGCGATGGATGGCACGGATGGCCTCGTTCGCGGGCAGGAAGTCGTCAACACGGGCAAGCAGATCAGCGTGCCTGTCGGTCCCAAGACGCTCGGTCGCATCATGAACGTCGTGGGCGAGGCGATCGACGAACTCGGCCCGATCGGCGCCGAGCAGACCATGCCGATCCACGCCAAGGCACCCGAATTCATCGAGCAGTCGACCGAGGCGAGCATTCTCGTCACCGGCATCAAGGTCATCGACCTGCTCGCGCCTTATGCCAAGGGCGGCAAGATCGGCCTGTTCGGCGGCGCGGGCGTCGGAAAGACCGTGCTGATCCAGGAACTCATCAACAACATCGCCAAGGGCCATGGCGGCGTGTCGGTCTTCGCCGGCGTCGGCGAACGGACCCGCGAAGGCAACGACCTCTACCACGAATTCCTCGATGCAGGCGTTATCAAGGCCGACGAGAACGGCGTTGCGACCAGCGAAGGTTCGAAGGTGGCGCTCGTCTTCGGCCAGATGAACGAACCTCCGGGCGCGCGTGCCCGCGTGGCGCTCTCGGGCCTCACCATGGCGGAATATTTCCGCGACCAGGAAGGCCAGGACGTGCTCTTCTTCGTCGACAACATCTTCCGCTTCACGCAGGCTGGTTCCGAAGTGTCGGCACTGCTCGGCCGTATTCCTTCGGCTGTGGGCTACCAGCCGACGCTGGCGACCGACATGGGCAACCTGCAGGAGCGCATCACCTCGACCACCAAGGGTTCGATCACCTCGGTGCAGGCGATCTACGTGCCCGCGGACGACCTTACCGACCCAGCGCCGGCAACCTCGTTTGCGCACCTTGACGCGACCACGACCCTTTCGCGCGCGATCTCCGAACTCGGCATCTACCCGGCGGTCGATCCGCTCGATTCCACCAGCCGTGTGCTTGAGCCGCGCGTCGTCGGCCAGGAGCATTACGAGACCGCACGCAAGGTCCAGGAAACGCTCCAGAAGTACAAGTCGTTGCAGGACATCATCGCCATTCTTGGGATGGATGAACTGTCGGAAGAGGACAAGCTGACCGTCGCCCGCGCGCGCAAGATCCAGAAGTTCCTCTCGCAGCCATTCCACGTTGCCGAGGTCTTCACCAACATTCCTGGCGTGTTCGTGCAGCTCGAAGACACCGTGAAGAGCTTCAAGGCGGTTGTCGAAGGCGAATACGACCACCTGCCCGAATCCGCGTTCTACATGGTCGGCGGGATCGACCAGGCGGTCGAAAAGGCCGCGAAGCTGGCCGAGGACGCCTAATCGCGATGCCCCTTCATTTCGAACTCGTAACTCCCGCCAAGCTGGTCCGCTCCGAGGATGTCCACATGGTCGTCGTCCCCGGTGCGGAAGGCGAATTCGGCGTGCTCGAAGGCCATGCGCCTTTCATGTCGACGATCCGCGACGGCTCGGTTCAGGTCTACAAGAGCGAAGGCGCGGCGCCCGAGACGATCGAAGTGCGCGGCGGCTTCGCCGAAGTCGGTGCCAACGGCCTGACCGTGCTCGCGGAGCATGTCGAAGGCTGATCGGCCGACGCGCAGGACACTCGATCAAAGGGCGGCCCCGCGAGGGGTCGCCCTTTTTCGGTTCTTTCCCTTCACAATCCACTCTCATCCGGCCAATCCTGCGGCCAGCCACCCTCACTGGAGAGGACATTTGAAGCTTGTATCCACCCTTGCAATGGCAGCCGCTATGACCCTTACCTCGCTCACCGGCGCGAACGCGCAAAATTCCGACACCACGGCCCCAGGCGTGCCGGGACCTGACCAGGACCCCTTCATCTGGCTCGAGGAAGCCCGCTCCGAGGAAGCGCTCGACTGGGTCCGCGCGGAAAACGAGCGCACTCTCGCCGCGCTCGAGAAAGATCCGCGTTTCGAGGAGCTCAAGGCGGAGGCCCTCGCGATCTTCGACAGCGAGGATCGCATCCCCTTTGTCTCCTTTCGCCCCGACGGGCTCTACAATTTCTGGCAGGACAAGGAAAATCCCAAGGGCGTGCTGCGCCGCACCACGCTCGAAAGCTACCGCAGCGAAGAGCCTGAATGGGAAGTGGTGCTCGACATCGACGCGCTCGCCGCCGCAGAAGGCAAGGAGTGGGTCTACATGGGCTCGACCTGCCTGCCGCCCGCGCTCAACACGTGCATGATCGCGCTGTCCGACGGAGGCGAGGACGCGACAGTGATGCGCGAATTCGACACCAGCACTCTTGGTTTCGTCGAAGGCGGCTTCGTGATCGACGAGAAAAGCCAGGGCGGGGTCTCGTGGATCGACGAGGACACGCTGCTTGTCGGACGCGATTTCGGGGAGGGAACGCTGACCGAAAGCGAATATCCCTTCACCAGCCGCATCTGGAAACGGGGCACGCCCCTTTCGGAAGCAAAGGAGATCTTCCGCGGCCAACCGTCGGACGTCTGGGCGGGTGCCAGTTTGCTGCGCGATGCGACCGGCACGATCCAGGCGCGCACCGCGTTCCGCTCGGTGAGCTTCCACGAAAGCCTGCATTACGTCTGGAAAGACGGCGAATGGGTCGAACTCGACATTCCCAGGAAAGCGTCGCCCTATGGCATCGTCGATGGGCATATCCTTTTCTCGACCGATGTCGAATGGGAGACGCAAGGACAGACATTTCCCGCTGACAGCCTGATCGCGGTCGATCTGGAGAAATGGAAGGCCGATCCGAATGGCGCGAACAAGACGCTGGTCTGGGCTCCTCAGGAGCGTCAGACCAAGCGCGGCGGTTCGGTCACCGCGAATGCGCTTTATGTCGGTCTGCTCGACAACGTCGTGGGCAAGGTGCTCGAGTTCAATTTCGCGGACGGCGAATGGGTCAGCCGGGAAGTCGCCCTGCCCGACAACGCCACGGTCGGGATCGCGGCAAGTTCGAACGAAACCGATCAGATCATGTTCACCGTCACCGACTTCCTCAATCCGACGACGCTCTATTACACGGATGGCAGCGACGCTCCGGAGATCATGAAGACCTCGCCCTCCTATTTCGACAAGGCCGGAATGGAAGTCGAGCAATATGAGGCGACGAGCGCAGACGGAACCGGGATCCCCTATTTCATAGTCAAGCCGAAGGGCATGGAACTGGACGGCAGCACTGCGGCGCTCCTGACCGGCTATGGCGGTTTCCAGGTTCCTCGACTGCCCGGCTATCTCGGCACGACCGGCAAGCTGTGGCTCGAACGGGGGGGGGCTTACGTCCTCGCGAACCTGCGTGGCGGGGGTGAATTCGGTCCGGGCTGGCATCAGACGGCGATCCGCGAGAACAAGCAGCGCACCTGGGACGATTTCATTGCGGTGGCGGAGAACCTGGTGGAGCGCGGGTTCACGTCGCCCGAGCATCTTGGCATTCAGGGCGGCTCTCAGGGAGGCCTGCTGGTCGGCACCGCCTTCACTCAACGCCCGGACCTGTTCGGCGCGGCGATCGTGCAGATCCCGCTGTTCGACATGCTGCGCTATCACCTTATCGGAAGAGGCGCTTCGTGGATCGGCGAATACGGCGACCCGCGCATTCCCGAACAACGCGCCTGGATAGAGGGGTATTCGCCCTACCAGATGATCGCCGAGGACGAGGAATACCCTGTCCCGTTCCTGTGGGCCTCGACCGCAGACGACCGCACTCACCCGGCGCATGCGAGAAAGGGCGCGGCCAAGCTCAAGGCGCTCGGGCACGATTACTACTATTTCGAGGACACGACCGGCGGCCATTCGGGCGGGGTCGACAACGAGCAGCGCGCCAAGCTCCAGGCGCTGCAGCATGTCTACCTCATGCAGCGGCTCATGGACGACCGCTCTGGCGGCTGATTCGCCGCTTGGTCGATGCGCTTTTCTGAAGGGCGGCCCGCTTCATTGCAGGCTGCCCTTCTTCGCTCCTGGGCCGACTTTGTAAGGCATCCCGACAATCTCGCTTCGCTTCGTCGCAGATGCCGCACGAGGAATATCCGCAACGCAATATTAACCGATCTGCGAAAGTCCGGGTTAAGTCTGAAAACCGCTCTCTTGCGCGTGACAGGGGCAAGTAGGAGTTCAGACATGGCTTACCCGAGAGACATTTCCATCGCCGAGGCCATCAAGCGCTACGGCCTGCCGCGCAGCCACCGGGTGCACTGGTCGCCAGCACGCAAGGCGGGCGTCGTGCGGGCTGTGCGCGAAGATGCCATCAGCTTCAGCGAAGCGCGCGAGCGCTACCTTCTGAGCCGAAGCGAATTCGAACAATGGGAACGCGATTTCGTCGGAACGAGCGCGCGCGAAAGCACCTTCGAAGAGGCGTGAGCGGCTATCCGCGCGGTTCCTCGACCTCGATCATGACCTCGTTGCGGCGCAGCGGTCCCGGGACCATCGGCGCGTTGTAGAAGGCGTATTCGAATGCGCCCCTGGTCCTCAGCCCCTGCGCCTCGATCCATTCGGCGAGCATCTGTTCCATGTCGGCAAGGTCCTTCGCCGACGCGTTGCCCGCAAAACGCACTGCCGCCATGCGGCGCGCAGGAATTTCGGTGAGGCCGATGTCCGCAGGGGGTTCGGGTAGAGTGTCGAGCGTGTATTTCGACGGCATCACGAAACGCATGCGCCAGCTGTCTTTTGCGACCTGCTCCTCCATCACTGGCGCCGTCATCGCGATCCTTTCGTCCGGCCCCGCGCGGTCCTGGATGACGGGCGAGGTCATCGCGATACGCTCGCCCCCGGAGGGCCGATCCTGCGCGAAGATATAGGCGGCGAGGCGGCGAAAGCTTCGGGAACTTGCCGCCTGCCTCGTGCCGGTATGGGTGATCTCGGCGACGACGAGTGCGGGATAGTCGCGCAGTTCGAACGCCCCGTCGAGGGCAACCGAGGTATAGTCCGGCTCTTCGGTGTCGCGATACTGGGCGTAGGCCATGGCGGCTCCGGCAAGGGCGAGCGCGCTTCCCGCTGCGATCCAGAAGGTCTTTCTCATGCCGGTAAAGCCATGCAGCGAGGCGAAGGTTCCCGTGGTTGCGTCAGGTCCGGGTGGGGGCGTGGAAATCGGGCGGCCTGGTGCTCACCCACCGCACGAATTTCTCGATCGCGGGATTCTTGCGGATCATGTCCGGATCGGTGCCGATACGGGCTAGCTCGGCATTGGTGAAATTGGCGTGGATCGCCTTGTGGCAGATCGGGTGGACGGGGACGGTGGTTCGGCCCTTCTTCGATTTCGGGACCGGGTGATGCCACTGGATGCGTGTCGCGAAGGGCCGACCGCACAGCCAGCAGGACAGATCCTCGCTTGCGCTCAAACCGCGACCTGGGTCAGCGAGAGCGTATTGCCATCGGGATCGGTCATCCAGCAGACCCGTGCCCCGTCGGGAGCTGTCCAGATATCGCGTTCGTCCTGGTCGAGGAATTCGAAGGCGACGAAACGGGCGCCGCGATCGAACAATCGTTCGCGCTCTGCCGCGATGTTTTCGACCTGCCAGCCGATCGCGGTGAAAGGATGCGGCTCGAACGTCTCGACTTTCTGGACCCGGAGCATCGTGCCCGCAGCATCGAATTCGAGCGAGAAAGGATTGTCGTCGGTCAGGGCGAAACCCATCACCTCCGCGTAGAAGGCACGCGCTTCATCGGGACGGGCACTTGCGATGAACAGGATCGGGGTCACGCTCACTTCTCCCTCTTGGATGCTTCCTTCTTCTTCTTCATCGTATCGTGGAAACGGTCCGCCCAGCCCGGTTTTACGAGCTGTTCGGCGCGAACCATGCGCAGTTCGCCAGCCGCCACGTCCCGGCTGACGGTCGAACCCGCCGCGACGATCGCGTCGGGGCCGATATTGACGGGAGCCACCAGTGCGCTGTTCGATCCGATGAAGGCGCGCTCGCCGATATGGGTCTGGTACTTGAAATAGCCGTCGTAATTGCAGGTGATCGTGCCTGCCCCGATATTGGCATTCGCACCAACGGTCGCGTCACCGATATAGGAAAGATGGCTGGCCTTGGCGCCCTTGCCCAGCACCGCCTTCTTCATCTCGACGAAATTGCCGACGAAGCTGCCCTCTTCCATGACCGCCCCGGGGCGCAGGCGCGCGAAGGGACCGACTGCGGCGCCGCTGCCGATGCTCGCGCCCTCGATATGGCAATAGGCCTTGATATGGACGTGATCGGCGACGGTGACCCCGGGGCCGAATACGACGTTGGGCTCGATCGTGACGTCCCGGCCGATCCGTGTGTCCCAGCTGAAGAAAACCGTTTCCGGCGCAATGAGGCTGGCCCCCTCGGCCATCGCTCGCTCGCGCCGGGCTGCCTGCCAGCGCGCTTCGACCGTCGCGAGCTCCGAGCGGGAATTGATTCCCGCGACCTCGCCCGCATCTTCGGTGATGACGACAGCGCATGGCCGTCCTTCTCGAATAGCGATATTGACGATGTCGGGAAGGTAATATTCGCCCTGCGCATTGTCGTTGCCGACGCGGCGGAGCAGCGCGAAGAGATCATCCGCCTTCGCCGCCATCAGGCCTGAATTGCAAAGGTGGCAGGCGCGTTCGCCCTCGTCCGCGTCCTTGTATTCGACCATCTTGATGATCGCGCCATCATCATCGGCTATGACACGGCCATATGAAAGAGGGTCTCCGGGCTCGAAGCCGAGCACCACAACGGCAGGTGCATCCGGCCCGTTCAGCCGGTCGAGCATGGCGCGCATGGTCTCCGCTCGCACGAAGGGCACATCGCCGTAGAGCACCAAAACGTCACCCTCGAAACCTTCGAGCAGCGATTCGGCCTGCTGGACCGCGTGGCCCGTGCCGAGCTGCGGTTCCTGAAGGCAGGTCTCCGCCCGGCCGTCGAGGGCGCTTTCGATCTGTTCGCGCCCTGCCCCGACCACGACGACCTGCCGCGCCGCGCCCAAGTCCTCGACAGAAGCCATGAGATGCCCGAGCATCGGACGCCCGGCGATCGGGTGGAGGACCTTGTGCAGATCGCTCTTCATGCGGGTGCCCTTGCCGGCTGCAAGGATTACGGCAGCGAAATCTCTCATACGTCCCCCTTAGATTGGAGCGTGCGTGCCCGCAAATGCTTGCGATTTGAAGTCGTCTCGCGCGGCCTTGCCATGTATGGGAGCGGACATGACGAATTTTCGATTTTCCGCGGTCGGATTCGACCTCGACGGCACCCTGCTCGACACCTTCCGCGATCTTGGCGCGGCGGTGAATTACGCGCTCTCGCTCGGCGGATTCGCGCCGGTCCCGGTCGACAGCTCGAAGGATCTGATCGGCGGCGGGGCGAAGATCATGCTCGCACGGGCGGTGCAGGCGCAGGGTGGGCTTGCAGGGGGGTTGGAAGGCGATGATTTCCGCGCGCTCTACAAGGCGATGCTGCAATATTACGCCGACAACAACGCGGTCCATACCGCGCCTTTCGACCATGCGCGCCGCGTGGTCGACGAGCTTGCCGGGAAGGGCGTGAAGATGGCGGTCGTCACCAACAAGTTCGAGGAATTCGCCCGGTCGATCCTCACCCAGCTCGATTTCCTCGATCCGTTCGAAACCGTCATCGGCGGCAATTCCATCGGCAAGGGCGAGGACGGGAAATACATCTCCAAGCCCGATGCCGCCCCCGTCATCGAAGCGCAGAAGCGGTGTGGCATCGAGGATGCGGGCCGTTTCGTCTTCATCGGCGATTCGACCTATGACGTAAAGGCGGCGCGCGGTGCGGGCGTGAAGGTGGTGGCAGCCGGATACGGCTATTGCGACCGCCTGCCGGGCGATCTCGGTGCGGATGCGGTGATCGATTCGCTGAACGAGCTGATCCCGGCGCTCGAAGCACTCTGACGGCTGTGCCGCTACGGCAAGCGGAGCACCTTTGGCGGCACCTATTCTCGCGGTTGCAAGCCCCGACCAAAAGTGCCACGCAGCCCGCGCAATCGTGAGTTTACGCGCGCGTCAAGCTGGCGCGCGCACCCCCAAGCAGAGAGGACAATCCCATGAGCATCGATTTCAAGGACAAGGTCGCCATCGTCACCGGCGCCGGTGGCGGGCTCGGCAAGGCCTATGCGCTCGAACTGGCCAAGCGCGGCGCGAAGGTCGTGGTCAACGATCTGGGCGGTTCGCGAGACGGCACCGGCACTTCGGACGCGGCGGCCGAGGTCGTCGAGGAAATCGAAAAGGCCGGCGGGGAAGCGATCGCCAATGGCGGCTCTGTGACCGAGTTTGACCAGATGGAAAAGATGGTCGCGGATACCAAGCAGAAATGGGGCGGCGTCCATGTCCTTCTCAACAACGCAGGCGTCCTGCGCGACAAGACCTTCGCCAAGATGGATCCGGCCGATTTCGAATTCGTGCTGAAGGTCCACCTCACCGGCTCGGCCATGGTGACCAAGGCATGCTGGGAAACCTTCCGCGAGCAGTCCTATGGCCGCATCCTGATGACCGCGTCCTCGACCGGCCTGTTCGGAAACTTCGGCCAGGCAAATTACGGCGCGGCAAAGCTCGGCCTTGCGGGGCTCACCAAGACGCTCCAGCTCGAAGGCGCCAAGTACAACATCAAGGTCAACACCCTGTCGCCGGTCGCCGGCACGCGCATGACCGAGGATCTCTTCCCCGAGGAAGCATTCAAGCTCTTCGCCCCGGAAAACGTCGTCCCGGCCGCGCTCTTTCTCGTGAGCGAGGACGCGCCGACCAACGCCATCGTCGGCGCGGGTGCGGGCGGGTTCCACTCTTCATGGGTGGTCATGAACGATGCCGTCTGGCTCAAGGATGAGGACCGCACGGTCGAGGGCTTCGCCGCGCGCTGGGACGAGATCAACTCCTTCACCAACCTCCAGGCACCGCAGAGCGGATCCGAGCAGTCGGGCAACATCCTCAAGGCCATGCAGAAGGTCACCGGCACCGGCCCGTCGAGCGCTCGCGGCTGATCCGCGCCGCGACGGAAAGAAAGAGCCCGGCCCGCTCTCTCGCGGCGCCGGGCTTTTTCATGCCTTGCGAGGCCAGGGTTCAGTCGCTCTCGACTGCCTTGACCAGCCGCCGCTCCATGGGCGCAAGGACATTCGATAGGTCGTGCCCGCGCTTCATCACCTGGCCGTGTTCGCCGAACAGCGTCCACATGCCCTGCTTGTTTCTCAGAGCCGGGCGCTTCTCGAGCCGGGCCTGCGGGCGCTCGGCCGTGCGTCGGAAAGCGGCGAAGGTTGCGCACTTGCTGTCGAAGTCCATCGCGTAATCGCGCCATTCGCCGGCCGCGACCATGCGCCCGTAGAGGTCGAGTATGCGTTGCAATTCCTCGCGCTCAAAGCCGACCTGGCCGGAATTCCCTCGCGGCGGGAAGGCGACGATCTGCCCCGAAATCGAACCG
>JGI12210J13797_10364828_pt1 | contig 10750 bp, 5 predicted proteins | sample ElkSlonscriptome_3_FD_13797 | JGI IMG/M metagenome (IMG submission 13797) | reverse complement strand
ATCGGCGCCTCGTTCGCGACCGAGACCATCGCCGCGATCAACGAGGTCCCGCTCGCCGGCACCGTCGCCGATCTCCGCGCCGCGGCCCAGGCCGGCATGATCCTCCAGCGCAGCGACGAACGCTGGGACTTCGTCCACGATCGCGTGCGCGAGGCCGCCCACGCCCTCCTGCCCCGCGAGGCGCTCGCCGCCGCCCACCTGCGCATCGGCAGGATGCTGCTCGCCGACACGCCCCAAGATCGCCTGCCCGAGCGCGTGTTTAGCATCGTCGATCACCTCGACATCGGTCGCGCGCTGATCGACGACGTCGACGAGCTCGTCGAGATCGCGAGCTTGGCCCGCCTCGCCGGCCGGCGGGCCCACGCCGCGACCGCCTACGAGACCGCGGTCCGCTACCTCCGTACGGCCGTCGAGTGCCTCGCCCGCGTCGACGCCCTAGCAGCCCCCGCGCCCGAGCCTCGCGCGCCGGCCTCGTGGCGCGAGCACTACGAGCTGACCCTCGCCGTCCACCGCGAGCTCGCGATCGCCGAGTACCTGTGCGACGAGCTCGAGGCCTCGCGCGCGCGGATCGAGCGCGCCCTCGCCCACGTCGAAGACCTCGTCGACCGCGTCGAGCTCTACGACCTGCTCGTGTCCGAGCACACCATGGCCACGCGCTACGCCGAGGCCCTGAGCGTCGGCCGCCAGGCCCTCGAGCTCGTCGGCATCCAACTGCCCGAGTCGAGCGCCGCCGACCAGGCCCTCGCGGCCGCGCTCGCCGAGTACCGCGAGCGCCTCGGCCAGCGCCCGATCGCCTCGCTGATCGAGCTCCCGGCGATGACCCGGCGCGACACCATCGCCGCGACCCGGCTGCTGTCGACGATGATCAGCGCGGCCTACAGCGCCGACCCGAGCCTGTTCCCCTGCGTGACCTTGACCCTCGTCAACCTGACCTTGGCCCACGGCTCGCTGCCCGAGGCCGCGTTCGGCTACGCCCACCACGGCAGCTTCGTCGGCGCGGTCCTCGGCGACCACCGCCGGGCCAACGAGTGGGGCGAGCTCGCCCTCGCCCTCGCCCGTCGCCACGAAGACCTCGCCCAGGAGGCCCGGGCCACGACCATCGTCGCCGGCTTCCTCCGCCCCTGGGTCGCCCCGATCGACGCGTGTGAGGCGCTCAACGAGCGCGGCCAGCAGGCCGCGACCGACTCGGGCCAGCTCCAGTTTGTCGGCTACACCCTCTACCAGCGCCAGCTCCTCCACCTGTTCGGCGGCACCGCCCTGCCCCGGCTCGAGGCCGAGCTCGCCCGGGTCCTGCCCCAGCTCCACGAGATCAACCACGTCTACGCGGCCCACGTCGTCCGTAGCATCCAGCTCAACGTCGCCGCCCTGCTCGGCGAGCGCCCGGCCGGCGAGCTCGCCGAGCTCGCCGAGCTCGAACAGGACTTCATGCGGGCCTGTCGCGACAGCCACAGCCACATCGCAATCTGCATCCACCAGATCTATCGCAGCCAGGTCGCCTACCTCCACGGCGATCCCTACGCCGCCGTCGAGGCGATCGGCGCGAGCAAGGAATTCCTGCCCTACGTCAGCGGCCACGTCGCGCTCGCCGACCGCAATTTTTATCACTCGCTCGCGCTCGCTGCGATCTTGCCCGAGCTGCCCGCCGACCCCGACCAGGACCGGCGCGTGGCCCTCACGACCATCGAGCACAACCAGGCCCTGCTCGGCAAGTGGGCCGCGAACGCCCCCGCCAACTTCGAGCACAAGCACCTGCTCGTCGCGGCCGAGCTCGCGCGCCTCGACGGCGACGTGCTCGCGGCCCTCGACCTCTACGAGCAAGCCATCGCCAGCGCCCACGCCCACGGCTTTAGCCAGGTCCACGCCCTCGCCAGCGAGCTCGCCGCGCGCATGTGGCTCAACCACGGCGAGGGCAACGTCCGCCTCGCCCGGCCCTTCCTCGCCGCCGCCATGGCCAGCTACCGCAGCTGGGGCGCGCGCCACAAGCTGCGCCTGCTCGAGGCCGAGTTCCCCGAGTTCTACCGCGAGCTGTCCTTGCCCCTGCGCAGCCGCCACTTCGGCGTGACCTCCGAGCACTGGGGCGGAACCGGCAGCTCCCAGGCCCTCGACCTCGCCACCGTGACCCGGGCCTCGCAGGCGATCTCGAGCGAGATCGATCTCGAGCGCCTGCTCGCCAAGATGATGCAGATCATCTTGCTCAACGCCGGCGCCAACCGGGGCTACCTGATCCTCGAGTCCGAGGATGACTTTCGCATCGAGGCCGCGGCCAGCAGCGAGATCGACGAGGTCGAGCTCCACAACAAGCAGCCCCTCGCCGACGCCCCCCTCGCCGTCGACATCGTCCGCCACGTGCTGCGGACCGGCGACAACGTCGTGCTCGAGGACGCCTACCGCCGCGGGCCCTTCACCAGCGACGCCCACGTCGTCCGCCGTCGGCTCAAGTCGGTCCTGTGCACCCCGATCCGCCACAAAGACGCGCTCGTCGGCGTGCTCTACCTCGAAAACGAGCACGCCAGCGCCGCGTTCACCGACTCGCGGACCGAGGTCTTGCAGATCCTGCTCTCGCAGGCCGCGATCTCGCTCGAGAACGCCCGCTACTACAACGAGCTCAAGACCCTCAACGCTCAGCTCCGCAGCCGCGCCGACGAGCTCGCCGAGTCCAAGACCGCGCTCGAGGCCGAGATCATCGAGCGCGAGCGCGGCGAGGCCGAGCGCATCGAGCTCGAGGCCCAGCTGCGCCAGTCGCAGAAGATGGAGGCGATCGGCCAGCTCGCTGGCGGCGTCGCCCACGACTTCAACAACCTCCTGACCTCGATCATCGGCTCGGCCGACGTGCTCGCGGCTCGGTTCCAGCGCGAGGCCGGCGACGATGCTGAGGTCCGCGATCGCTGGGGCGCGGGCGAGGTCGAGGTCATCCGCGAGGCCGCCGAGCACGGCGCGGCCCTGACCCGACAGCTGCTCGCGTTCTCTCGCCGCCAGGTCATGCAGCCCGAGATCGTCGAGCTCAACGGCCTCGTCCGCCGCAGCGCCGCGATCCTCGAGCGCCTGCTCGGGGCCGACCACAGCCTCGCGCTCGAGCTCGACAGCGACGCCCGCGCTCGGGTCCGCGTCGACCCCTGCCAGCTCGAGCAGGTCGTGCTCAACTTGGTCATCAACGCCCGCGACGCCAGCCCCGGCGGCGGCGATGTCCGCGTCGACACCCGGATCGAGCGCCTCGACCACAGCCGGCCGGCCCAGCCCCAGGCGATCGCGCCCGGCGACTGGATCGTGCTCGGCGTCAGCGACGACGGCACCGGCATCGACGACGCGACCCTCGCCCGGATCTTCGAGCCCTTCTTCACGACCAAGGACATCGGCAAGGGCACCGGGCTCGGGCTCTCGACCGTGCTCGGCATCGTCCAGCAGTCCGGCGGCCACATCATCGTCGACAGCGAGCCTCGCCACGGCACGCGCTTCGAGGTCTGGCTGCCCTACCACGACGGCCCCGAACAGGCCGAGCGTCCCCCGGTCGAGCCCGACCCGCCCGCGCCCGCGCCCGCGAGTCCCGACACCGTGCTCGTCGTCGAAGACGAGGCCCCGGTCCGCAAGACCGTCGAGCAGATCCTGAGCCTGTCGGGCTACGGCGTGTTGATCGCCGAGGACGGCGAGGCCTGCCTCGAGCTGTTCGCCGCCCGGCGCGAGGAGATCGACTTGGTCCTGACCGACTTCGTCATGCCCCGGCTCGGCGGCCTCGACCTCGCCGAGCGGCTGCGCGAGATCGATCCGAGCACCAAGATCCTGTTCATGAGCGGGTTCTCCGACCAGCAGGTCGCCGACGCCAGGATCGAGGCCCTCGGGGGGATCGAGCTGATCGAGAAGCCCTTCCGCGCGCAGATGCTCCTCGATCGGATCCAGCGCATGCTCGGGCCCACCGCGAGCCCGAAGTGATGGCTCCCCCCGGGCCAGCGTCCCGTGAGCGAGCCGTGAGCCTCGCCCATGGCTCCTGCGCATGGCCGAGTACCTGGTCCGGGTGTGGAACTGATCGCCGCTCTAGAGCGCCGCGTCCGGGGCCGGACACTTGCTGCGCCCGCGCACGGCCGGGAGCTCGGCCTCGAACAGCCCGTCGAGCGCCGCGTCAAACTGACCGCGATCGAGCAGCAGCACGTGCTTGCCGTCCTCGGTCACGTGGCGCGCCGTCATCGGGTGCTTGATCGAAAACCCGTGGACCTGTGCCGGCCGCGTCTCGAGCCCAAACGAGCCGTAGTAGATCGCGTCGCCGCGCGCGAGGTCCGTGTCGACGTGGGCCTCGGCGACGCCCCACAGGCGATGGATCCCCCGGACCCCCGCCCCCCGCAGCTTGCGTGCAAAGCCGAGCATCACGCTTTGTTGCCGCCGCCGGCGGTCACGATCGCCGGTCCCATGGCGCGAGCGCACGAAGGCCAGCGCCGTCGCCCCATCGAGGCGCACGGTCCCCGCCGGGACCTCCATCATCACGCAGGGCTTGTCGGTTCCCTCGACCCAAAAGCAGTCCATGATCGGACACGCGACCTCGACCTCGACGCCCCCGAGCGCGTCGACGAGGGCCTCGAAGCCGGCGAAGTCGATGCTCGCGTAGCGATCGACGCGAACCCCGAGCTCGGCCTCGAGGGTCTGACGCAGCAGCGCCATGCCCTGCCCCCGCCCGAGGCGCAGCTCGCCGACGCGATAGACCGAGCTGAGCCGCGCGTGGGTCCGGCCCTCGGCGTGAAGCGTGCCGACGTCGGGCAGCGGGACCCACAGATCGCGCGGCACGCTGATCGCCGCGACGGCCCCGTCGCGGTCGCGAAAGCCGGCGAGGATCATCGCGTCGGTCCGTCCGATGCCGTCGAGCTTGCGGTTGTCGGTCCCGAGCAGGAGCACGAAGGACACCCCCTCGAGCCCCGCCGGTCGCACGGGCGGCGGCGGCGGCTCGGCCTCGATCGCCGTTGGGATGACCACGTCGGATCCATCGACGGGCGCGGGCGGTCCGAGGGCGAGGCGCAACGACTTGGCCGTGACGTGGCGACTGCCGGCCAGATCGCGGGCGAGCGCGGCGGCCCAGCTCGCCACGGCGAGGGCGAACACGCCTGCGACCACGAGCAGGACACGGCGTCGGCGCTGGCGCGGGGCGGACACGGACCAAGCCACGCGTGGACCAAGCGATGTCATTCCCGGATGAGAGCCGACGTGCCTCCAGCATCGCACCTTTGCCTACAGATAACACTGTTTATTCGGCCTTCTTTGCGCCTTGATCCCTTTCCTACCGAGTGGTAGAGAGACAGCACCTTCCCGGTAGTTTGATGTCTACCACTCGCAGCACCCGCGCGGACATCGCGCAACAGATCCTCGACCACGCCAGCCGGCTGTTCGCGCGCCATGGCTTCGACGCCGTCTCGCTCGCGCAGATCTCCAAGCTCGTCGGCATCCGCAAGCCCTCGCTGCTCTATCACTTCCGCAACAAGGACACGTTGCGCCAGGCGGTGCTCGAGGAGCTCCTCGCCCACTGGAACGACGTGCTGCCCAAGCTGCTGATGGCGGCGACCTCGGGCACCGAGCAGTTCGACGCGGTGTTGTCGAAGACGGTCGGCTTCTTCGCCGAAGACCGCGACCGCGCCCGGCTGATCCTCCGCGAGCTCCTCGACCGCCCCGAGCAGGTCCAGCCACTGATCGAGACCCACGTCCGCCCCTGGGTCACGATCGTCTGTAACTACATCCGCCGCGGGCAGGACCAGGGCCGGCTGTGGTTCGAGGTCCAGCCCGAGCACTACGTCGCCCACGTGACCTTGATGGTCATCGGCAGCCTCGCGACCTTCGACTCGCTCGCCGCCCTCGTCCCCGACCAAGACGACCAGCAGGCCCTGCTCGACCGGCACATCCGCGAGCTCCTGCGCATCGCCAAGACCAGCTTGTTTCGCCCGCGCCCGAGCGCGAGCGCAGGCATCCCTGCAACCCCCGCGTCGAACGAGGCCCCGCCGCCCGCCGACGCCCAGACCCCCGAGCTCGCCTCCAACCACAGCTAGGAGACCCGACCATGGCCAACTTCTTCGACGACAACGACGACCTTCGCTGGTACTTCGACCACGGCATCGACTGGGACCCCATCGTGCGCCTGGCCGAGTGGGACTTTCGGGCCGAGGACGGGCCCGAGAACGTGACCGAGGCCGTCGAGACCTACCGCGACTTCGCCAACATGCTCGGGACCTTCGTCGCCGAGGAGATCGCCCCCTACGTCGAGGAGATCGACAACCAGCCGCCGCGCCTCGTCGACGGCGAGGTCGTGCCCGGCGAGCGGATGCAGAAGATCTTCGATCGCATGGCCGAGCTCGACCTCCACTGGCTCGGGATCCCCCGCGAGTTCGGCGGGATGAACGGCCCGCTGCTGCTGTACATGATCATCCTCGAGCTCATGGCCCGCGGCGATCAGTCGGTCATGACCCACTACGGCTTCCACGGCTCGATGGCCCTGGCCCTGCTGATCTTCTCGGTCCGCGAGGGCACGACCAAGTTCGACGCCGCCCACGGCCAGATCACCAAGACCCGGTTTCAAGACTTCATCGAGGAGATCGGCTCCGGCGAGAGCTGGGGCGCGATGGACATCACCGAGCCCAACGCCGGGTCCGACATGGCCGCCCTGCGCTGCGTCGGCGAGCAGGACGAGGACGGCAACTGGTTCGTCAGCGGCCAGAAGATCTTCATCACCTCGGGCCACGCCCGCTTCCACTTCGTCATCGCCCGGACCGAGAAGGTCGAGCCCGGCAACGAGGACGACCCCTACGCCGGCCTCGGCGGCCTGAGCTTCTTTTTGGTCCCCGCCTACGAGGACACCGACGAGGGCCGCGAGCGCTACGTCGGCATCGACCGCCTCGAGGACAAGATGGGCCACCACGGCGCGGCGACCTGCGCGATGAACTACGAGCGCAGCCCGGCCTACCTGCTCGGCGAGCGCGGCGAGGGCTTCAAGTACATGCTCACGCTGATGAACGGCGCGCGGGTCGGCGTCGGCTTCGAGGCCATCGGGCTGATGGAGGCCGCCTACCGCAAGGCCGTGGCCTACGCCCAGGAGCGGCCGTCGATGGGCAAGACCATCGACCAGCACGAGATGATCGCCGACTTCCTCGACGAGATGCTGACCGAGATCCAGGGCCTGCGCGCCCTGGCCATGCACTGCTGCTGGAACGAGGAGATCGCGACCAAGCTCGAGCTCGCCCGCGACCACATGCCCGAGCTCGCCCCGGTCCCGCTCGCCGAGCTCGACGGCGAGATCCGCACGCACAAGGCCCGGGCCCGGCGCGCGACCCCGCTGCTCAAGTACTTCGCCGGCGAGCGGGCCGTCGAGCACGCCCGCCGCTGCGTCCAGATCCACGGCGGCAACGGCTACATCCAAGAGTACGGTGCCGAGAAGCTCATGCGTGACTCGATGATCCTGCCGATCTACGAGGGCACCTCGCAGATCCAGGCGCTGATGGCCATGAAGGACACCCTCGGCGGCGTGATGAAGGATCCCCAGGAGTTCGTCCGCCGCCTCGCCCAGGCCCGCTGGCGCGCGCTCTCGGGCCGCGACCCGCTCGAGCGCCGCCTCGCCAAGCTCCAGGTCATCTCCTACGACGCGGTCCAGTTTTTGATCCGCAAGACCGCGACCGACAAGGTCCGCTCGCTGTCGGACAAGCCCATGACCCAGTGGAGCGAGGCCTTCCTCAAGGACTGGAACCCCAAGCGCGACTTCGCCTGGGCCATGCTCCACGCCGAGCGCCTGACCCAGATCCTGACCGACGTGCAGGTCGCCGAGATCCTCTGGGACCAGGCCCAAAAGGACGCCGAGCGCCGCGAGCTGCTCGACCGCTGGCTCGAGCGCGCCGAGCCCCGCGACCGCTACTTGCTCGACCAGATCACGACCACCGGCAAGCGCCTGCTCGACCGCCTCGCCCGCACCACCAACACCGACGAGCGCAGCGCCGCCGAGTAGGCCACGCGCCCACGATCCCCAAGCCCCCGCCATGGCACTTCCGACCAAGCACATCCGCAGTCAAGGACCGGTGATCACGATGCTCGGCGCGACCGCCGTCGAGGCCCTCAAGCGCAAGCTGACCGGCAAGACCCCCAGCGGCCCCGGCTCGCTGCCCGGACCCGAGATCCGCGCGACCCTCGACCCGCGCCCGCGCGCGCTGATCAAAGACTACGTCCGCTTTTGCGGCGGCGACCCCAACAGCTACAAGCACAGCTTGCCCCCGCACCTGTGGCCCCAGTGGGGCTTCCCGCTCGCGGCCAAGACCCTCGAGGACATCCCCTACCCCCTGCTCGAGGTCCTCAACGGCGGCTGCCGGGTCGAGGTCAACGGGACCATCGCCAACGACGAGCCCCTCGAGATCTCGGCTCAGCTCGTCAGCATCGATGAGACCGAGCGCCGCGCCGTGCTCGAGCAGCGGGTCACGACCGGGACCGCGGCCAACCCCGAGGCCATCGTCGCGACCTTGTACGCCATCGTCCCCCTGCGCCGCGGCAAGGGCAAGGGCGACAAGTCCAAGAAAAAACAGCCCGAGCGCGTGCCCCTCGACGCCGACGAGCTCGCCCGCTGGCGGATCCCGGCCGACGCCGGCCTCGCCTTTGCGATGCTGACCGGCGACTTCAACCCGGTCCACTGGATCCCGCCCTACGCCCGCGCCTTCGGGTTCAAGAACACCATCCTCCACGGCTTCGCGAGCATGTCCAAGGCCTGGGAGGGCCTGGTCCGGGCCCGCTACGGCGGCGCGCCGACGGCGATCCGCAGCTTCGACGTCCAGTTCACCAAGCCCCTGGTGCTTCCGGCCAAAGTCGGCCTCTATACCCGCGCCCTCGGCCCCGACAGCCCCAGCCAGGACCGCGTGTGGCTGGCCGCGGCGCCGGGCGCCTCCCCCTACCTCGTCGGCACCGTCGACGGTGCCCGACCCGATTGAGAGACGAAACCATGAACGACATCCTGCTTCAGCTCGGTCAAAACCCCCAGGCGCGTCGCCTGGTCAAGACCCTCGGCCTCCCGCTCCCGATGCCCCAGGAGCTGCGCCGGGCCAAGGGTCCGATGGACGAGCGCCCGCTCCACGACTACGAGATCGCCGTCGGCGGCTACGCGCCGGCGTCCGACGCCGCCAACGACGACGAGTCGCCGATCATCGAGACCCTGGCCGCGAGCTTGGCCAAGGCCGGCGCGACCGCGCTGGTCACCGGTGGCGTCCAGCTGCCCCCGGCCTTCCTCAACCACGGCGACGCCTGGGGCCGCCCGCCCCGCGCGCTGCTGCTCGACGCCCTGCCCGATGCCCTCAAGCTCGACGGCATGGTCTTCGACGCCACGCAGATCGTCGACGCCGCGGGCCTGCGCAGCCTCTACGACTTTTTTCACCCGCTGATCCGCAGCGTCCGCAAGTGTGGGCGCGTGGTCGTGCTCGGGCGCTCGCCCGCCGAGGCCCGCGACAGCGAGGCCGCCGCCGCCCAGGCCGCGCTCGAGGGCTTCGTCCGCTCGCTCGGCAAGGAGCTCGGCAAGCGGGGCAGCACCGCCAATTTGCTGTGGGTCGAGGCCGGCGCCGAGGCGCTGATCGAGGGCCCGCTGCGCTACTTTTTGTCCAACCGCAGCGCGTTCATCTCGGGCCAGCCTCTGACCGTCGACGCCGCGACCTTCGCCGACCCCGACGCGGTCGAAGCCTTCGCCCCACCGTGGGTCCGACCGCTCGAGGGCAAGGTCGCGCTCGTGACCGGGGCCGCCCGCGGGATCGGCAAGGCGACCGCCAAGCTGCTCGCCGACGAGGGCGCCCACGTCGTGTGCCTCGACCGCCCGGCCGACGACGAGCTCGTGACCCCCGTCGCCCGCGAGATCGGCGGGACCCCCCTGCTGATCGACGTCACCGACCCCGAGGCCCCGGAGCTGATCGCCAAGACCCTCCTGGATGACCATGGCGGCGTCGACATCGTCATCCACAACGCTGGCATCACCCGCGACAAGACCCTCGCACGGATGAAGCCCGAGCAGTGGGACCTCGTCGTCGACATCAACCTCGCCGCGATCATCCGCATCAACGACGCGCTGCTCGCCGAGGACGGCCCGATGCTCGACGACGGCCGGATCATCATCCTCAGCTCGGTCGCCGGGATCGCCGGCAACGTCGGTCAGACCAACTACGCCGCGACCAAGTCCGGCGTCGCCGGCTACGTCGAGGTCCTCGCCGCCGAGCTCGAAGAGCGCGCCGTGACCGTCAACGCCATCGCCCCCGGCTTCATCGAGACCCGCCTGACCGCGGCGATCCCCGTGATGATCCGCGAGGCCGGCCGGCGCCTGTCGAGCCTCGGCCAGGGCGGCCTGCCCCGCGACATCGGCGACGCCATCACCTTCCTCTCGACCCCCGGAGCCCAGGGCCTCAGCGGCAACATCTTGCGCGTGTGCGGCCAAGCCCTCATCGGAGCCTAGACCACCATGCCCGTCAGCAAGCAAGACACCCCCAAGCAGCGCGCCGTGATCGTCGCCGGCGCGCGGACCCCCTTCGTCAAGGCCTTCGCCGAGTACCTCCCGCTCGACACCATCGCCCTCGGCGACGCCGCCGTCGCGGCCCTGCTCGCGCGGACCGAGCTCCCGCGCAAGGAGATCGACGCGATCACCTGGGGCGGCGTGATCCTGCCCAGCGCCGCGCCCAACGTCGGCCGCGAGATCGCCCTCGACCTCGGCCTCCCGCCCTCCGTCGAGGCCATGACCTGCACCCGGGCCTGCGCCAGCGGGCTCCAGGCCGTGACCCTCGCC
>JGI12210J13797_10034720_pt1 | contig 10750 bp, 9 predicted proteins | sample ElkSlonscriptome_3_FD_13797 | JGI IMG/M metagenome (IMG submission 13797) | reverse complement strand
GCGATCCGCCGATCAACCCGACGCCCGCGCGCGGGCTCGTCTCGGGCGTCAACGGGGCGATCTGGGTCACGCGGGTGGTGGCGATCGAGCTCGCAACCGGCACGATCGAGGACCGACCCGGCTGGGACAGCTTCGGCGCCATCCCGATCCCCGACGCGCAGGGCCGGCCGACCGACCAGATCGTGTTCGCGCGCGGCCAGACCCCGGTCGATTACTATCCGCGTGATGCTCGCGAGGCTGCGTCGGTCCACTTGTGGGACATCTCCGCCGACAGGGTCCGCGAGCTGGCCACGAGCGAGGGCCCGATCGAGATCGTCGCGCTCGACGGGCGCGTCGTCGTCAAGCTCGACGGCGAGGCGCTCGAGGTCTCGGCCGATGGCGCGGTCCAGAGCGTCGAGCTCGATGCAGTCCCGGCCAAGGACCCCGCTCGGCTCGAGGCCCGCTCGCTCGATCCCGGCGACGCGGTCCCCCTGGCCTGGGTCAGCGCGGACGGCTCGCCGATCGAGGTCCGTGAGGGGCGCCAGCTTCGGGCGCCAGCGCTCGGCTACTGCGGCGTCGAGCAGGCCCTGCGCCTCGGCGACTTCGTACTCGTCGACGACGGGCTCTACGCCTGGCCCGCCCACCTGAGCTGGCCGCCAACCGGCCCCTAGAGCGGCGATCAGTTTGAATTCGCACCGCCAGGCACATCTGGGGCTGCTAGCAGGGCGTGTTGGGTTTCACTACGGGCTGCTAGGCGAAGCGGGCCCAGCCGAGGGTCACGAGCACGGTCAAGACCTCGAGCACGTCGACGGCCGCGAGCGGGCCGTGGGCGTGGCGCTCGACGATCGCGTCGACCTCGACCGCTCCGTCGAGCTGGTCGAGGGCGTCGATCAGCGCGGACGCGGCCGCGGCCGAGCTGCGCTCGGGCCAGTCGAAGCTGCGCCCGCACACGGCGATGATCAGCGCGTCCTCCCAGCGGGCGTGGGCGAGGCGGAGGCCGGCGCGGCGGACCAGGGTCATGCCGGGCTCGACGGGCCTGTCGAGGGCCTCGACCGGGGGCAAGGCCGCGGTCCCGCCCATGGTCGCGATCTCGAGCGCGCGCACGACCTCGGTCCGCGGCTGCGGGGCCGCGCGATCGATGACCATGCTCAGGCCCATCGACGGCCCGCTCGACTCGAACCCGTGGACGTGGGTCCCGGGCCAAAACACGAGGTCGCCGGGCTCGAGCTCGAAGCTGTGGTCTGGGGGGATTGCCGGCTCGACGAGGCCGTTGGCGTCCTCGACCCAGGCAGCGTCGCGCTCGGTCTGCAAGGTCAGGCCCTGCCAAAAATGGGCGACGCGGCGACCGGTGACGAGGTACTGAAACACCGCCTCTTGGTGGGGGTCGACGTGGTAGCCGAAGGGCGTGCGGGCGTAGTCGCCGACGAAGGCGTTGTAGCGATAGCTGCGCGGGCCGGTCTCGGCGAGGATCGGTCCGAGCAGGGCCTGGAGCCGGGCGAGGGCGTCGAGGCTCGCGCACTCGATACCGGGCGCCTGCATGCCGAAGGGTCCGCCGAGGGCCGCGTGGGTCTCGCGAATCCAGGTTTCGAACTCGTCGTGGGCGGGGCCGGGCAAGAAGGGCGCGGGCTCGAGGATCATCGCCCCGGCCCGGTAGATCTCGGCGGGGCGCCCGGGGTCGGGGCCCTCGTCGGGCAGCGGATCGTCGACGTCGAGGCCCCAGGCGCGCTTGACCGCGATGATCTTGTCGCGCGCGCTGTCGGCCTTGGCCTGGGGGTGGGCGCGCTTGATCCAGGCGAAGACTTCGGCGACCTCGAACAGCGGCCCGAGCCCGCGCAAGACCGCAGGGTCGCCGAGCTCGAAGACCTCGCGCATGCGCGCGGCGGCGCTGTCGAGGACAGAATCTGGGGGAGCATCGCGGCGCACGTGGGGGGTCTCGCAGCTTTGCCCGCGCTCGTAAAGCGGAGCGCTGCGCGCGATCGAAGCTCGCGCTATGATCGGGCGCCCATGAGCGATCCTCGACCTTTTCGCGTCCTCGGGCTCCAGCAAGTCGCGATCGGCGGCACCGACAAGACCGCGCTGCGCGGGCTGTGGGTCGACCTGCTCGGCGTCGCCGCGGTCGGCAGCTACCACAGCGAGGCCGAGAACGTCGACGAGGACATCCTCCGCCTCGGCGTCGGTGCCGGCGCGGTCGAGATCGACTTGATGCAGCCCATCGATCTCGAGGGCCGCCCGCGGGTTCACTCGCCGCCGCTCAACCACATCGGCCTGTGGGTCGACGATCTCTCCGCGGCCCACGCCTGGCTCAGCGCGCGCGGGGTTCGGTTCACGCCCGGTGGCATGCGCAAGGGCGCCGCCGGCCACGAGGTCTGCTTCATCCACCCCAAGCCCAGCGACGACGCGCCGGAGGCCGGGCAGGGGGTCCTCATCGAGCTCGTCCAGGCGCCGGCCGAGCTCGTCGCGCAGCTCGGCCGATCGGGCGAGGAGTCTGCCGGCGCATGAGCGCGGCGCGACGGACCTTGTACCCGGCGATCGACGCCCACGAGGTCGGGCGCCTGCGCGTGTCGTCGACCCACGAGCTCTACTACGAGGTCTCGGGCAACCCCGAGGGCAAGCCGGTCGTGTTCGTCCACGGCGGCCCGGGCGGCGGGACCAACCCCAACCAGCGGCGCTTTTTCAACCCCGAGGCCTATCGGATCGTGCTCTTCGATCAGCGCGGCTGCGGGCGCAGCACGCCCCACGCCAGCCTCGAGGACAACACGACCTGGGACCTCGTCGCCGACATGGAGCGCCTGCGCGCGCACCTCGGCGTCGAGCGCTGGCAGGTGTTCGGCGGCTCGTGGGGCAGCACCTTGGCCCTGGCCTACGCCGAGCGCCACCCCGATCGCGTCGCCGAGCTCGTGCTCCGCGGCGTGTTCTTGCTCCGCCGCGCCGAGCTGCTGTGGTTTTATCAGTCGGGCGCGAGCGCGCTGTTTCCCGAGGCCTGGCAGGCCTACCTCGAGCACATCCCCGCGCCCGAGCGCGGCGACATGATGGCCGCTTACTACCGGCGCCTGACCAGCGCCGACCTCGACGAGCGCCTGGCCGCGGCCCGGGTCTGGAGCGTGTGGGAGGCCAGCACCAGCTTCTTGCGCCCGCAGCCGGCCTACCTCGAGCGGGCCGGCTCCGACGCCGCCTTCGCCCTGGCCTTCGCCCGGATCGAGTGCCACTACTTCGTCAACCGCGGCTTCTTCGAGGTCGACGGCCAGCTCCTGCGCGATGTCGGGCGCATCGCGAGGATCCCCGGAGTCATCGTCCAGGGCCGCTATGACGTCGTGTGCCCGGCCAAGTCGGCGTGGGAGCTGAGCCAGGCCTGGCCTGGGGGGAGGCTGGAGATCGTCGCGGATGCGGGGCACTCGTCGTACGAGCCGGGGATCATCGATCGTCTGGTCCGGGCGACGGATGGCTTTGTTGGCTAGCAGCCCGTCGAGGGCGTCCCGAACATCTGCATGGTTCGGGTGTGAAGGTCAGCCGTGGCGCTGGCGAGCTTCGTCGTGGGGAGCGTCGCTCGGCGCGTCGGTCCAAGCAGTGGCCCACGCGGGGCTCGACCATGACGGCGGCGGCGGGCAGGGCTCCGAGCGGGTGCGGTGAAACAAGGCCCACAGACCCTCGAAGCGGGCGTGGACCAGCGCGTGGAGGTAGTCGGGGATCCCGAGCATGAGGATGTCGTGGACGGGCTCGGGCTCGAGCGCGATCGTCAGCGGCGGGAGCCACGGGCGCAGGTGGGCGAGGAGGCGGTGAAACAAGAACGCGGTCTCGAGCAGCGGAGCCGCGCGGGTCTCGAGCCGGGGGTGATCGACGAGCCCGGCGACGAGCTCGCCCACGAGCCCGGCGAGGGCCGCACGCAGGGCTGGATCCATGCTCGCGTCGGCGCACGCGTCCTCGACCCACTCGAGCCGCGCACCGAGCTCGGTGACCACGCGCAGCTGGATCCCCGACAAGCGCCGGGCCTCGTGGCCCGGGCTGACCATGCGCTCACGAGCGAGGTGGGCGAGCGCGTCGGGGCTGGTGACCGCGACGTGCTCGGCCAGCGCTCGGGCCTCGCGGACGAGGTCGAGCTGACGAATCTGATCGATGACTTCCTCGCGCATCTCGATGGACTGAAATAGCACTCGCAAGCGCGGGCACGGCACGGCGCGCGCGCTCGCGAGCTGCGACCACCGGGCGCGGCGGGCCGACCCAACTCGCCCCAGTCCTCGGCCCTCGGGCCGGTCTGCCCGCGCGCAGGTCTGATGCGCGCGCACGGGCGGCGCCATGATCGGCGCCGCGATCGTGTGGCAGTCGAGCCGCGTCGCATGTCCTAAATCGACCCGATCTCGGCACACACGGGCATCTCGGCGGCTTTCGTCGATGAGCGCTCGCGCGCCTGGTTGCGCAGCGCTCGCACTCGGGGGTGCGCGCTGGACGGGCGTTGCTGGCTCTGCCAAAGTCGTTGGGCCGATGCAGCGCTCCCTCTATCCGGCGATCACACCCTACGAAAGTGGCTTCCTCCGCGTGTCGCCGGTCCACGAGCTCTACTGGGAACAGTCGGGCAACCCCGACGGCAAGCCGGTCGTGTTCCTCCACGGTGGTCCCGGGGGCGGCACCGATCCCAAGCACCGGCGCTTTTTCGATCCCGAGCGCTATCGGATCATCTTGCTCGATCAGCGCGGCTGCGGGCGCTCCCGACCCCACGCGAGCCTCGACGACAACACGACCTGGACCCTGGTCGCGGATCTCGAGCGCCTGCGCGAGCACCTCGGCGTCGAGCGCTGGCAGGTGTTCGGCGGCTCGTGGGGCAGCACCTTGGCCCTGGCCTACGCCGAGACCCACCCCGAGCGGGTCACCGAGCTGATCCTGCGCGGGATCTTCACCTTCACCCGCGAAGAGGTCGAGTGGTTTTACGGCGGCGGTACGGCGACCTTGTTCCCCGACGCCTGGGCCGACTTCGTCGCCGCGATCCCCGAGCCCGAGCGCGACGATCTGCTCGGGGCCTACTACCGCCGCCTGACCGGCGACGACCCCAAGCAGCGGGCGACCTGCGCGACCGCGTGGAGCCTCTACGAGTGCCGCGTCGCGACCTTGCTGCCCGATCCCGAGGTCGAGGCTCACTGCGACGACCCCAGCTTCACCTTGCCCTTCGCCCGGATCGAGTGCCACTACTTCGTCAACGACGGCTTCCTCGACGACGACCGCCAGCTGCTCGCCGGCGCCAAAGCCATCGCCGAGATCCCGACGACGATCGTCCACGGTCGCTACGACGTGATCTGTCCGGTCCGCAACGCCTGGCGTCTCCACCGGGAGATGCCGGGCTCGCACCTGGTCGTCGTGCCTGACGCCGGCCACTCGGCCTTCGAGCCCGGCATTATCACGGCGCTGATCGTCGCGACCGACAGCTACCGCTAGCGGCTCGCGCGGCGACCCGTGAGAAGCGAAACGGCTCTTGGATGCCCTTCCTGGCGACGACTCACTCTGGAGGTAGAGCTAGCGCACGCATGATCGCTTCTTCAATCATCGCGGCTTTCAGGGAACCTAGCCGCCCAAGTCGTTCAGCGAACCGGTCGACAGATAGCGCCCGTAGGTGCTCGCAGCATGCAACACTTCGGCGGACTGTACCGTGGTCACTGGGGACTTGCTGAATGTCTTGGGCCTCGATGAGGACGTGGTAGTTGCTGGTAGGAGTGTTGGTGTTGGTCGTAGTCGGGACTGCTAGAACAACACCAGCGTCCTGGGTACGCTGCTCGGATAGCACGATCCAAGGTCGAGGTTTACCTGGGGTTCCATCCCGATACTCTCTGCCAACCGAGTCGGGAACCCTGACCCAGTAGACCTCAAGACGGCGGAGGACGACTCCTACTCCGACGTCCGTTCGTCATGATCCTCTACTTGCGCCAGGAGTCGTTCGCCAGCATCGAATTCGACTCGCTCAAGCTGTTCGAGTTCAGGGTCTAGCGTGCGCTCAGCCCCCGCTTTACGTGTCGTCAGCGGCAGCTGAGCATCGTCCTCTTGTTGGTCGAGTTCGAAGGCTCGGACGAAGGCGAAAGCATCTCGTGGTCCAACCCTCATTAGTAAGAGGCAGAAAAACAAGTCATCATTGGAAAAGCGAGTTGGATCCTCGATGATGACTCGCAGTCCTGTGAGGCCCCAGGAAAAAGCCATCATGGCAGCCATCGCGGACTGTCCTCCGGTCGTTTCCAACAAATGTCCCTGGAGACCTGCCTTTCGGACACGATCCAAAGCTTTCACGGTCCGGTTCATGTTTCGTTGGCCCGCAGCTACGAGGTACTCTACCTCTGAGGAGTCGATATCGAGGGCAGACGCCTCAACATCGTGGGCAACGATTCGAGCGAGCGTGTCGGCCCGGCTCAGTTCGTCGAGTGGATCCAGGTTCTGTACAAGCGCAGCAACTAGGTGGGTGAAGGTGACGAGGTGCTGACCGTAGCCGCTCCACAGTTCCTCTTGACTCTTGTTGCGGCCTAGAACCCGCAAGAGGACGTCTTCGCGGATCGCTTCGTCAATAGCGATCGTCCGGTCGTCGCGCCAGTAGACCGATGGCGGCGCAGGCCGACCGAACACGGTGGACTGCGTGTTCGGCGCGACAGGCCACTTGGTTGTCGCTTGTGCGAGCCTCATCGTTGCTGAAAGTATGTCGGCAACCTGAAAGACGCACAACAGGTTCCAGTCGGCGCTAGCACCGCGTTCTTCAGTTCCTCGTCGCTAGCGGGCGGTAGCGGGCGGCTAGAGGGGCGATCGTGTGAGTCGGCCCCATGTTCGGGCATGGCGAGCCTCCCACGATGGTCTGGCCGCGTCCTCACCCAGTGAGGTGGAGCGTGGTCGATGTCCGTCCTATGAAGACCGGTCTGACTCACACTGTACAGGCCTAGCGACTCGTGCGCCGCTGCTGTTGCTCGCGGCGGTAGGCCTCGACGCGCTCGAGCAGCGTCGCGGCGCGGGGCTCGTCGGTCTCGAACAGGTCGCGGATGCGGGCGATCTTGTCGTCGAGCTCGTCGGGCAGGAGCTCGTAGACCTTGTAGAGCAGGCTCTGCTCGAGGCGGAGGGTCACGGCGTCGAGGTCGCGATACTCGGGCTTGAGCTGGAGCCCACGCTCGAGGTGGTCCTTGTTGCGATCGGGGGGATCGATGTCGAAGACCCACGACTGGTACAGAGCCCACAGGTAGCGGCGCAGGGTCGAGTGCTCGAGCTCGTGGCCGGCGGGGCTTTGCTGGCCGTCGAGCGCGGTCAGCAGCTCGGTCTGACTGCGGTACTCGTCGCCGGTCGGGAGCGCGCCGTAGATCGCGGCCATCATGTCGTCGCGGGGGGCGCGATCGAGGTGGAGGCCGGTCCGGGCGAGGCGGGCGCGGGCCCGGGTCAAGAAGGCCTCGGGCGTCGGCTCCCAGGCGCCGCTCGGGCGCGAGATGATCGGGTCGGGGCGCGAGCTGGAGGTCTCGCTCGCGGCGGCGCTCGGGCGCGGCTCGAGACCGGGGCTGGACGTGAGCGCGTCGCCGCCGTCGACGGGGAACACGCGGATGTCGCCGCCGTGCTCGCTGTCGGTGTAGGTCACGCGGGCGATGTCGGGCATCGACTCGAGCAGGCGGGAGAATTTGGTGTAGCCGTATTGGAGCTCGTCGAAGCCGGGGTCGATGCGGTTGCGAATCATCGGCTTGAGCGTGGCCCCGAGCACGCCGCCGCGGGGGACCTCGTCGGCGAGCAGCTGGCGCAGCTGGGCCTTGAAGCTGGCGATGTCGCCCCCGGTCGTCGTCGCGCGCTCGCCCCGAGCCGCGCGGCCGATGCTGAGCAGGTCGCGGTAGTAGACGAAGCGATCGCAGAGGTTGGGCAGGTCGCGCGAGGCCGACTCGCGGACCGAGACGCCGATGATCTGCCGGCCGTGCTCACGGACCGCGCGGAGCAAGGGCAGGAAGTCGCGATCGCCGCTGATGAGGATGAAGATGTCGTACTCGCGCTCGAACAGCGAGCGGACCGCGTCGACGGCGAGGGCGACGTCGACGGCGTTCTTGACCTCGTAGTCGTGGCGGCGACCGAACACGTGGACGGTCTCGATGCCCTGGGCGTAGAGCTGGGGCTGGTGCTGACGGACGCTGCTGTTGCGCCAGTCGGCGTAGGCCCGGGCGAGCGTCAGCCGACCCTGGTCGCGGGCGAAGGCGACGATGCGGTCGATGTCGACGTCGAGCGGGGGCTCGCCCGTGGCGCTTGGGTCGTTGTTCTCGACGCCGTATACGAGGTTTTCGAAGTCAATGAATATGGCTACGCGATCACTTGACATGTCCCTAATAACCCCTGAGCGAATCACGTGTAGAAAGCGGCGATCTCGTCGGCGTAGTGCTCGCGGACGACCTTGCGCTTGACCTTCATGGTCGGTGTCAGCTCGCCGCCCTCGATGCTCAGATCGGCGGGCAGGATGTGAATCTTCTTGATGGTCTGGACGCGGGCGAGGCTAGCATTGACCTTGTCGACCTCGGCCATGAGAAAGCTCTGGACCGCGTCGTCTTCACTCGCGGCGGCCGAGCTGCTCGCCGCGCTGTTCGCGGCCGCGGATAGGCGCCCGAGCTGGTCCTCGTCGAGGGTCAACAGCGCGGCGAGGAAGGGCTTGCGATCGCCGACGACCACGGCCTGCGAGACCCCGAGGATGTTCTTGAGCTTGCCCTCGATCATCTGCGGGGCGATGTTCTCGCCGCCAGCGGTGATCAGCAGGTCCTTCTTGCGATCGGTGATGCGGACGAAGTCGCCGGACATCTCGCCGATGTCGCCCGAGTGGAGCCAGCCGTCCGCGTCGAAGGCCGCGGCGGTGGCCTCGGGGTGTTTGTAGTAGCCCTTGAACACGTTGCGCCCGCGCATGCAGATCTCGCCGTCGGGGGCAATCTTGATCTCGGCGCCGGGCAGCGCCCAGCCGACCCAGCCGAGGCGGAACTTGTCGGGGGTCGAGGCCGTGGCCGGGCCGGTGCACTCGCTCATGCCGTAGACCTCGTTGATGAGCACGCCGAGGCTGGCGAAGAAGTCGAGGGTCTGCTTGGCGATCGGCGCGGCCGAGGAGATGTTGAGCGCGCTACGGTCGAGCCCGAGGCGCGCGCGGATGTTGCTGAACACCAGGCGATCGGCCAGCGCGTAGGTCCACGGCGGCGGCTCGCCGCGCTCGCGGGCGGCGACGCTCGCGGCCCCGACCTTGCGGGCCCAGCCGCTGATCAGCTTCTTGATACCCTTGGTCTCGGCCCCGACGGCCATCATCTTGACCTGGATCTTCTCCCACACCCGCGGCACGCCGAGGAACACGTTGGGCCGGACCTCGGCGAGGTTGACCGGGAGCTTGGCCATGCTCTCGGCGAAGGCCGTGCACGCGCCCTTGTAGAGGGGCACGTAGATCGAGATGATCTGCTCGGCGATGTGCGAAAGCGGCAGGTAGCTGAGCATCGTCGGGTCGGCGGCGATCTCGAGCACCGAGGAGGCCGAGGCCGAGGTCCAGGTCAGGTTGTCATGGCTGAGCATGACGCCCTTGGGATCGCCGGTCGTGCCCGAGGTGTAGATCAGCGTGCAGATGTCCTCGGGCGTCTGCGCGGCGACGCGGGCGTCGAGCGCGTCATCGTCTGCGCCGTCGCCGAGCTCGAGCAGCGCGTCCCAGCTGTGGACCATGGGATCGTCGTGCTCGCCGTACATCAAGACGATGGCCTCGAGCAGCGGGAGCTGGTCGCGGATGGCGAGGAACTTGGCCAGCTGATCGTGGTCCTCGACGATCGCGATGTTGCTGTCGCTGTGGCTGGCGATGTAGTGGCACTGCTCGGGCGAGCTCGTGGTGTAGATGCCGACGGGGACGCCGCCGGCGTAGATCGCCGCGAGATCACCGATCAGCCACTGCGGGCAGTTGAAGCCGAGCAGCGACACGCCCTTGCCGGGCTCGAGCCCGAGGCGGATCAGGCCCTTGGCCGCGCGCAGGATCGCCGCACGGTACTCGGTCCACGAGGTCTCGACCCAGGCGCCGGCCTCGGTCTTGTGGCGCAGCGCCGGCGCGCTCTTGTACTTGCGGGCGGCCTCGTCGAGGGCCTGCATGACGGTCTGCGCCGGTCGCTCCCGCATCGAGGTCTCGTCCATTGGCCGTGCCTACCACGTTCGGCCGGGGGAAGGCAGCGCAAGGCCAGCGCGCTCGGGGTGCTCAGGCGCCGGCGAAGAACGGGCCCATGGTCCGGCTCATGTTGTCGATCGTGTCGGGTCCCCAGGCCCCGCCGTCAATCTTGCGCCCGGTCGCGTTGCCTTCGGCGTCGAGCTCGAAGAACACCGGGACCGAGACCACGCCGAGCTCGCGCGCGCGCGGATCGCCCGCAAAGTCGTCGAGTTCGGCGCGGATCAGGTAGATGCCGGACAGGGCCGCGGCCATGCGTGGATCGTCGAGGATGTCCCCGAACATCTTCGAGGGTGGGCACCAGATCGCGCCGAATTCGAGGAATGGGCGGAGTCCCGCGAGCTCGGCCGCGTTGGCGTGCTCGCGCAGCTGTGCGGCGAGGGACGCCCCGGCGTGGATCGCAACGACGCGGTGTGAGCCGGTTTGCGCGGCGGGACGCGGGCTCGGGTCGGGCAGCTGCGGGGTCTCGCCCGAGCCGAGCTGGGCGCCGCGTGGCCGCGAGATCACGCTGATGATCAGCGCAGCGATCCCGGCGAGGACCAAGAGCGCGACGATCGACGCGAGCAGGTAGCTCACCATGGCCGGCCCTCTCGCAGCCAGGCCGCGGCCTCGGGCGCGAAGTAGCTCAAG
>JGI12210J13797_10668544_pt1 | contig 10751 bp, 11 predicted proteins | sample ElkSlonscriptome_3_FD_13797 | JGI IMG/M metagenome (IMG submission 13797) | reverse complement strand
CGTCAGCGGGCTATCCCTCAACCAGCCAGAGGCTGTCCAAGATATTCTATCGGCCTATACTGACCAAGGACAGATTCCGGGCTGGGCTGCGCCCAAAATCGCGGCTGCAACTGAGGATAAGCTGGTTGTTAGTCACCCAGAACCCAGCAGCCTCAATCCCTCTCGACCTGCGACGCGAGCAGAAACAGCGGCCATGATCTACCAAGCGTTGGTTCAGCAGGGCAAATCAGAGGTTGTCTCCTCGGAGTATATCGTCCAGCCTGACTGAATAGGGGGGAGGCCGCTTGACGAATTGGTGATCGCATAGCTGCGCTGCCGTCACATCGGCGTTTGCGCAGCGAATGCGGCCCTTCTCCGGCGATATCAGGTTGTTTTCTTTGGAGAGAGCATCATCATGATATTGCGCCCCTCTCGTTTTGGGGCCTGCTGCAGCTCTGCGAGCTCCCCTAAGTCTGCCGCTAACCGGTTCAGCAGTATCTCGGCTAGGTCGGTGTGCTGAATTTCTCGGCCTCGAAACATCACTGTCGCTTTGACCTTGTCGCCCGACTTGAGAAACCGCTCGGCCTGATTCCGCCGGACATTGTAGTCATGGTCTCCAATTTTGTAGCGCATCTTAACCTCCTTGACATCAGAGGTGTGCTGTTTCTTCCGCGCTTCGCGGGCCTTCTTCTCCTGCTCAAACTTGTACTTGCCGTAGTCCATGATGCGGCAGACCGGGGGGTCGGCTTTATCGCTGATCAAGACGAGGTCGACCTCTCTCTCCTCAGCTATTTCGAGAGCATCAGCAGGCGTCATGATGCCTAGCTGATCGCCATTGGCATCAATGACCCGAATTTCCGGGAATCGAATACGCTCGTTGATAGTCGGCAGATCGCGACTCTTACGATTGTTCTGTTTGATTAAAGCCATCGACAAAAAGATTACGTCGTAAAATTTTTAATCGTTATACATTAAGGTACAGATCGCTGACGTCCTTCGGAGTCATACCTTCGGGACCACGCCAGCTAGGCAAAACCGTATCAGAGAATAGAAAAAACTGTCGATTCAGGTAGGCGAATCTGCTCGTAGCATGCCGACAGATGTCGCACTTCGACTGAATGAATGAGCTTATGATAATCGATTCAAACGCGATCGCCCTTAACTTAGCAGCAAATTGTTACTGATTGCCTGTATCTGCAAACAATACGAGCAGCAGTATTGTGAGGTAGCAATATCCAATGCCCATGAAGATAATTCAGCAATGCGGCACAGCTTTGATCGAGCTAGCTTTTCAGCCGCAATGCCCTCTATGCGATCGCTCTGCAGCAACCACAATATGTCCAGCATGCCAAACCCAGATCCAGGCCCAGCGCTATCGTGACCGACAGCTGTTTTGGCGATCGCCTCTGCCGGTTTTCCCCTGGGGACAGTATGGCGGAGCCCTGCGGCAATCGATAGCAGCGCTCAAGTACGAGAATAAGCCTAGAGTTGCTCACCTGTTGGGCGATTGGCTCGCTAGCGCTTGGCTGACGTCAGCGGAGCATGCTGCGGTCAAGAGCAAATTGCCCGAGGGCTTGCGCTCTGTCGTCGTGGTGCCGATCCCCATGTACGCTGAGAAGCGCCATCAGCGTGGCTATGACCAGGCGCTGCTCCTAGCCCGACGGTTTTCCCGCGTGACCCGACTACCCCTTCGGCAGCACGACCTGATACGACAACGAGCGACCGTGGCTCAGTTCAGTCTGTCCGCTGCTGAGCGCGAAGCAAACCTGACAGATGCGTTCTATGTTGACCGCAGCTTAAGCAAGATCCATTGTGGGGTATTGCTCGTAGATGATATCTACACCACTGGTGCGACGGCCCGTGCTGCGGCTGAGGCCCTTCAGCGCTGCGCAATTCCGGTGTTGGGAATGGTGGCGGTTGCTGCCACCCCGATGCTGCAGAGAGACTCGAAACATACGGTGATCTCAACTAACGACGTTCGGTTCTAGGGCTACTCTGAGTGGCGACACCCCCTTATGCTTGATGCAGAGCTTAAACGTTGACGTTGTCATACTTCGATGTTGCGATGTTGCGTAAAGACCATCCTAAGGATTCCTACTCTAAGGTTTACGACGAATTGGATCGTCTCGCTAAGCTCACTGACTGTTGTTACTTAGACATCCCTCGGGACAATTCGATATGCATAGGTGGTATTTGCCTACCCCCAGTGAAATCATCGCATCTGCCGAGTCGTATCCATCAGGCAAGGTGCAGTCTGGGCAAGCTACAGGCCAGTGGTACGGTGCAGTTGCGGCGTTGAACAAACTGCTAGTAGAGCTCCTAAGCGGCAGTACAACGCTTCAGGCGGACTCTCTCATGCCTCAAGAAGGCGTCATCTTATCAGGACCGCTGCCCGTTCTCCGGGAGCCTCAGCTGATGTCAAAGTTTTCTAGCTGGACCTTTGCTGGAGACTGGACAATGGCGCTGCGCAAGCAGCTTCCCTCCACAGCACCGGCAAGCTGCAGTCAAAGCCAGTCTTCCACCGCCATCTCCCCCACCACCATCTCATTGTTGGCAGGCGATCCGCTGGCAACGGAGTCATTCTTCTTGGTGCTGACAGCGGAGTTTAGCTTAGTTGTTGTGCTGGGCAACGCCCTGCATTTAGATAATGTCTTGCCCTTGGGCCACACCACAGGCCAGCTCACGGGGCAGCGGCAGAATGACCATGGGGCCCAGCATCATGTAGCGGAGTCGTCATCGGGCTTTGACTTTTCCTTTGATCCTGCAGTGGTCTCCCAATGCTGGCAGGCGCTGCGAACCCGCATCAAGCTGACTGATCCTGAGGCGCTGACTCGACTCGAGCCTATGGTACAGCAGTTTGAGCCCCGAGCGCCTGAGTATCAGCTGGTGAGCAACTTTAGCCGTAAGGTGCTGTCGTCATCCGCCGCTAGGACTGCATCGCCTTCTCCTTTACCCCGTGCGGTTGAGCAGGTGGGAAGGCCTCGTAGACGACCCAGGGCTGATGATCAGGCTGCCTCCATTCCAAACTTAGGCCACATCTCGGATGACGGTATCAGCAGGCATGTCTACCCGACATATCCCGCGACTGCTGCCGATAGCGACAAAGCGGCAAAGCCTCAGGTGGACCTTAACCCCCATGCTGAAGCGGGCTCTGACACAGAGATTTTGAAAGCGATCGCCCACGAAGTCCGAACGCCGCTGTCCACAATCCGCACCCTGACGCGCTCACTGCTGCGTCGGCGTGATTTGCCAGGCCCCGTAGCGAAGCGACTGACGTCAATTGACCGAGAATGCACTCGTCAAATTGAGCGGTTCAGCCTGATTTTCCGGGCGGTGGAGCTGGAAACCGAAGCGCCCCGTACCGCTGGGCCATTGGCCAAGATTTCTCTGGAGGAGCTGTTTCAAAACAATTTGGAGCGATGGAAGCAGCAGGCCGAGGAGCGAAACTTGACCCTAGACGTGGGCTGGACAAATGCGCTACCCACTGTTCTCAGCGACCCGGCGATGCTCAACCAAATGCTGACGGGGTTGATCGATAAAGTGACCCATATTCTTCCTTCCGGTAGCCATATTCAAATTCGCGTCATCCCAGCTGGGAATCAGCTGAAGCTCCAGCTCTATTCCCGAACGGCAGAGCCCGACGCCACCGGTGATGCTGCTGGAGTAGGTCATGGCTCTAGTCCGCTATTTAGCCTGTTCTCCCCATCCTTGAGCCTTAAGTCCATTGGCCAGCTGCTCATGTTCCAGCCAGAGACTGGCAACTTGAGCCTTAACTTAGACATCACCAAAAACCTGTTTCAGGCTCTTGGCGGCAAGTTCACTATCCGCCATCACCCCCAACAGGGTGAGGTTGTGACCATCTTTTTGCCGCTAGAGCAGGCTGAAGCCAGCTAGATCACCTTGCGATGCCTTGCTGTAGGCTGGAACCAAGGGCTGAAATCAATCACTAATCACTCCAAAGTCTCCGGCGAGGCGTCCCCTGAAGACGGCGGTCGGTGTCTCGCAGCAGATCTGGAATCGATAACTGCTCTGGGCAGCGCGGTAGGCAATCGCCACAGTCTGTGCAGCGGCTGCCTCGGCGACCGGGGAACCAATGTCCCGCATTTTCAAACATGCCGTAGCGATAGCGCCCATAGTCCACCATATCGTGGGCGATCGCCAAATTCCGCAGCCGCAGCGCTTCGGGAATGTGAATGGCTTCGGGACAGGGCAGGCATTGATAGCACTGTTGGCATTGACTCGCTCCTAGGCGTTCTTCGGCCTGCAGCTTTAATCGCTGCAGCGCCGCAGCTTCCTCAGCAGTCAGTGGACCGCACTGCAGCAAGTTGAGGGGAAGAATCAGCTCTTCCGGTGTTGCAGGGCCGATGCTGAGGGTTGTAATGCGTGGGTCGCTGAGCAAAAAGCGATAGCTGAGCCCTAACGGTGAGTAGGGATGGCAGGTCTCGATAAGCGCTTGGGGTGGGGTATATAGCTGTCCACCTTTGTCTGCCGGGGAAATAATGAAAATCCCCATGTCTTTTTCGTGAGCTAAGGCGATCGCCGCCGCATTACGCTGAGAAAACAGATAGTAATGCAGGTTAACAAACTCAAACCAGTCGGTGCTGATTGCGCGCAGTATCAGGTCGAGGGATCCGTGGGTGGAAAATCCTGCGTGACGAACTCGACCATCGGCCATCGCTGCTCGCACGGCGGTCATACATCCCCTTGGGGACTCGACATGCTCAAGCTGTTCGTCGGTGTTGAGCCCATGGAGCGCTAGACCATCGAGATAGTCTATGTTGAGCTGAGCTAGAGATGCGTCAATGGCCTGCTCGGCGGCGGCGGCATCCAGCGTCGGCAGTAGTTTAGACGTGATGTAAACGCGGTCCCTTGGAACTGATAGAGCGTTCAGCGCGTTGCCGACGTAGGCTTCACTATTGCCATAGCCGCGTGCCGTCTCAATGTGGTTAATTCCAGCGGCGATCGCATCAGAGATGACCTGCTGAGCCATTGCTTGAGAGGTGAAGCGCATGGTCCCCAAGGACGCGACAGAAAGGGCTAGTTCTGTGCGGCCAAATCGTCGGTAGGGCATAGCCGAGGCCATTGCGTCATGCCCCCATGATTACGCGAGACATGGCAACGCCATGGTCTTACGCCCCTTCACTGCTGAGCCGTCCCCGTTCTGCAAAGTCATTGGGGCTCAGGTCAGCGACAAAACTACGAAAGGCTAGCCGCTCTGCCTCATCCGCGTCGCGGTCTACTGGAATAGCCGCCTCGGCGACCACTTCTTCCATCACCCAAATAGGGCTATCGGTGCGCAGGGCAATGGCGATCGCATCGCTGGGGCGGGAGTCAATTTCTTTGCACTCTTCACCGTTGCGAAGAATCAGCGCAGCATAAAAGGTGCCGTCTTGGAGTGAGTGAATGACGATGCGCTCTAGCTCCATATCCCACTCGTCGAAGACGTTGACAATCAGATCGTGGGTCAGGGGGCGAGGCGGAGCTTGGTTATCTAGGGCGTTAATGATAGAGCGGGCCTGGTCTTGGCTGATGAAAATGGGTAGCTGTCTCCGGTCTGCCGTATCTCGGAGCAGGACAATCGGGCTGCGTGTTGCTGCATCGAGAGCAATACCGGCAAGCTTCATCTCTAGCATTGCTTAGCCTCCAAAATTCAGTGAGCAAAGAACCACCAACAAATGAGACAGTATGCACTGACCCGACTCATTAACGATATGTCAAGGATAAACGGAAAATTACGGTCTGGGTACATCCAATGGCCCAATTGCTAAGGAAATTTAAATCTTGTTCATCTGCGATCCCCGCCTGTGATGCTGTTTCGGGCTTGTCACCTGCAGCAACCGGAACCTGAACCCGCTGACCGGCTAAAATGTCTAAGCTCACATCTCATCACTGGACATCTCATCATCTGGACATCCCGTCACTAGACATCCCATTACTAAACATCCCATCACTGGATATCCCATCACTGGATATCCCATCACTGGATATCAATGGAGCGCTGCTGTGTTTACTGGACTAATTCAATCCCTCGGGACCGTTGACGCCATCGATCCGCACCACCTTACGATTTCCTGGTCCAGCGGCCTGCATTCTGCCGCAGCCTTTCGCGACGTTGCCCTGGGCGACAGTATCGCGGTCGATGGCATTTGCCTAACGGTTACCCAGATTCTGTCCCAGGGCTTCACGGCGGCGGTCTCTCCGGAAACCTTGAAGCGAACCACCCTGGGCTATCTTGCGCCCCGCTCGATAGTCAACCTAGAAGCTTCCTTGCGCGTTGGCAGCAAACTGGGGGGGCATTTTGTCACCGGCCATATCGACGGCATTGGCCATCTGCAAAGCTCGGTACAAACTGAGAACGCTTGGGATCTCACTATCGATGTCCCAGAAGCGATCGCGCGGTACATCGTCCAAAAAGGCAGCGTCGCCATCAACGGCATCAGCCTCACCGTAGCGAACTGCAGCCCGACGGGTGCTCGATTTAGCGTTGCTGTCATTCCCTTGACCTACAGCGAAACCAATCTGCAGTTTTTGCCGCTTCGTGGTCCTGTCAATGTTGAGGCTGATGTGCTGGGCAAATATGTTGAGAAGTTTTTGTCTCATGGCTCTGGGCAGGGCTCCCGCGCCGCCGATGCCAATTCCCCTGATATTGGCCTGTCGAACGGATATTCTGATACGTCGGAGGTCATCACCCCTACGTTTTTGGCTGACCATGGCTACGGCTGATGCCATGAGCAGCGGGGATCATGATTGGGACTAGTTTACGTGGCTTGCCGTTCTTGCTAGACTCGTAGACCAAACCCATCGACGTTGCATGCTCTGAACGAAACAATAGCTCTAACAATATGAGTCAATTCACCGGTCAGCTGGGCAACATGCTGACGCTCTTCTTTAGCCTCATGACCGAGGCCATGCCGTTTTTACTGTTAGGGGTTGTGTTCTCTAGCGTGCTTTTGGCTGTGGTCGATGAAGCTCGCTTAGTGGCGGTGATGCCGCGCAATCCACTGCTGGGGGCGATCGCAGGAAGCCTGTTCGGGTGCCTCTTTCCGGTGTGCGAGTGCGGTAATGTTCCCGTCGCGCGGCGGTTGTTGGTCAAAGGGGTATCTCCTGCCGTTGCGGTTGGATTCTTGCTTGCGGCCCCGACGGTCAACCCTATTGTGATCTGGGCGACCTGGATTGCGTTTCGCAACCAGCCTGAAATTGTCCTGCTTCGCGTGGTCTTCACGGTGGCGATCGCCATCATCATTGCCTGGATTTTCAGCGTTCAAGCCGACTTGCGCCCTTTCCTTCAGCCGGCGGTAACTCGGGCACTGCAGACCAACCGCGTTATGGACCGTTCGAACACTCTCTCTAGCGCTTCTTTAGGTGCTAATACTCTGCTGCAGTCTGGAACCTACTTTTTAGGCCAGCCTCGTCCCTTGGCCCTAGAAGCCGGTGGTCTCCCCACCGCAATGTCTTGGACCAGTCGGCGGTCGGTCATGCTTGAAAACATTGTCTCGGAGCTGCGGGATTTGGGAGGGCTGTTGATTTTGGGTAGTGCCCTAGCCGCAGTTGTTCAAATTGCCGTCCCGAGAGAAGCCATCATTGCCCTGGGGCAAGGCCCGGTCACCTCTATTCTGGCCATGATGCTGCTGGCCGCTGTGGTCTCCATTTGCTCGACGGTGGATGCCTTCTTTGCCCTGTCGTTTGCCTCTCTATTCACCGAAGGCTCGATCCTGGCGTTTTTGGTGTTTGGTCCCATGATTGACATCAAAAACATAGGGCTGCTACTCTCAGTGTTTCGCAGTCGAGCCATCTTCTACCTATTCGCTTTGGCAGCCCAGCTCACCTTTTTGGCGGCAATATTGGTGAATTTCTATCGGGGATAGATATGACTGTTCGCTCCCGTCCACCAAAATTTGATTCGTCGTTTCCTAGGGCAAGGCCCCCCCGCATCAGCTGGCTCGACTGGCTCGATATCACGGTGTTGTTGGCTTGGGGCCTGCTGCTGCTGAAGTATTGGGTGTCGGGTCAGATCTACGCGCTGCTGCACCCAAACTATATCTGGCTTGCCGTTGCCACGGGGCTGGCGCTGGTGGCACTCGGCCTGTGGCGAATGCTTCAGCGGCTTTCGTCAAAGCAGCGCTCTCAGCCCATGCAGCATATTTCTCTTATTCCTCGGCGCTGGAGCAGTCTGCTGCTCTTGAGTATTGCCGTGCTGGGCCTGGTCTTCTCCCCTCGCCCATTTGCTAGCGACATTGCACTGCAGCGGGGCGTTACCGATACCCTGACGATGACGCGGTCTCAGCCCCAATCCTTCAGCGCCTCCAGCGACCCCAGGGAAAAATCTTTGTTGGATTGGGTGCGAACCTTGAATGTCTACCCCGAGCCGGACGCCTACGTTGATCAGCCAGTTGAGATTGATGGCTTTGTGGTCTACCCCAGTGAGATCCCCGATGGGTATCTGATGATCTCCCGCTTTGTGATTACCTGCTGTGCCGCCGATGTTTACCCTGTTGGTCTGCCGGTAAGGCTCTCTCGTGCTATTGAACCGCCGCCAGCAGATCAATGGATCCGGCTGTCGGGCACAATGACCAGCGAGACCCTCAACGGGCAGCGTCAGCTCGTGATTCAAGCTACGGATATGGCCGAAATTCCAGAGCCTAAAAATCCTTACGAGTCTTGATATTGGTCTAGAGCCACTGACTTTGATCGGAAGGCTGCAGCAGCTGGAGGACCGTCTCATGCAGCGGGCCGCCGCAGCTCGACAGCAAGCTGCCGCCGAAGACGATATTGTGGCGATCGCCCGCCAAGTTGGTGACGGTGCCGCCCGCTTCCTCAATACAGGGCACTAAGGCCGCAATATCCCAAGGGTTCATCAAAGTGTCCACGGCGATGTGCAGCTTCCCTCGGCACACCAAGGCATGCTGATTACAGTCTGAGCAAAAGCGAAACTTGCGCACTTGGTGAATCAGCTGAGTAAGCCGATAGGGCGTCTCTCCTGACTGGCACTGAATGTCGGAGCTATGGACCCCTGTGGCAGAGGCGACGGCGTGATTTAGAGCAGGAGGCGCACTGACGTGAATCCGTCTCGGTTCGCTGTCCCGCCGCTGAAACCAGCAGCCGCCGCCCCTGGTCGCGTAGACTGTCTCGCCTAACCCTGGCAGATGAATCACCCCCAGAATCGGCTCGTTGTCTTCTAATAGGGCAATCAAGGTGCCGAACAGCGGGATACCCAGGGTGAACCACGCCGTGCCGTCAATAGGATCCATCACCCAGCAGTGCTTTGCCCCTTGTGGTCCAGACTCACCATACTCTTCGCCTAAAATAGCGTGGTCGGGGTAGCGCTCATTGACCAGCTTGCGCATCAGCGCCTCCCCCTCGCGGTCTGCAATCGTCACCTCCGACCCGTCAGATTTGTAGCTCACCGCATGCTCCTGGAAGTGGGGCATAATAGTGCGCTCTGCGCTGTAAGCTAGCTCACGAGCAAAGGTCAAAAAATCAGATTTTGTGGTCATGGGGAGCCCTCAAAAGGCGCTAAGACAACGGGGATGCGATCGCTGCTGCAATGCTAAAGCTAGAATAGCGCCATCTGTACCTCACCTTGACGCCGTCGCTCCGGTGATTCAGTCTGAGCTCGCCAAAAAAAAGCAAGGACAGATCTTACTACCCTTGCCTCTTTTAGATTCCGTTTATAGAAACGGGCTAGGAGGGATTCGAACCCCCGACACCGTGGTCCGTAGCCACGTGCTCTAGTCCACTGAGCTACAAGCCCTCAACAGGATTTCTATAGTATCATAACCCAGGTGCCGATGCGGCAAAAAAACCTGCGCAATATTCTGAACAATTTGGCTATGACTCAACCCGACTCAGCATCGCTGTCTCACCTCGATCGCCAGGGACAGGCTCAAATGGTTGATGTCTCTCAAAAACAGGTCACTACCCGCCAGGCGATCGCCTCTGGCCAGGTGCGGATGCTGCCCCAAACGTTTGCCGCTGTCGAAGCGGGGAACGCCCCCAAGGGCGACGTGCTCGGAACCGCCCGAATAGCAGGCATCATGGCGGCGAAACAGACCTCGCAGCTGATTCCGCTATGCCATCCGCTGCCCCTTAAAACCGTAGAGGTTCACATCACCCCCAATGCTGCGTTGCCGGGATACATCATTGAGGCGATGGCCAAAACTACGGCTGAAACTGGCGTGGAGATGGAAGCGCTAACCGCCGTCTCGGTCGCTGCCCTGACGCTGTATGACATGGTGAAGGCTCTGGAGAAATCCCTCATCATAGAGAAGATTCATCTGGTCAGCAAAACAGGCGGCAAGTCGGGAGATTACCGTGAGGGCGCTTCAGCGTTAAAGTAGCGCTAAAGTAAAGACAGTAAATACTTCATTTGACGGCCCAAGTCGCTAAACTGCTATGCCTCCACGTTGGCCTCGAAAACCCGACCGCAAAGACCCTGCCTTTCGCCGTCTTGACGATCGCATGACATTTGCTACCCACGTTGCCGTCTTCGCGGCGGTTAATTCAGGCGTGTGGTTTTTTCATCTGTTTCGATTTCCCGCCTGGGACTGGGCTCAGAGCTTCACCCTGATTTGGCTTGCGGGTTTAGTCACCCACGCCGTTTCCATCTTTGCCATCGCCAACTACTCGGAGGCTCCAACCTCCCAAAGCGGTCCCAAAGGATTCGGATAGCGTTGACATACTCCCCGCCCTAAAGAGCGAGGATTCTGGGGTCAAACAGCGGTAGCGGGCTGAGCCCGTCTTACACCGCCTAACCCGTGGGTTGATGCCCCAAC
>JGI12210J13797_11703815_pt1 | contig 10757 bp, 7 predicted proteins | sample ElkSlonscriptome_3_FD_13797 | JGI IMG/M metagenome (IMG submission 13797) | reverse complement strand
CCACGGGTTAGGCGGTGTAAGACGGGCTCAGCCCGCTACCGCTGTTTGACCCCAGAATCCTCGCCCTGTAGGGCGGGGAGTATGTCAAGGCCAGTTGACAGCGCTTTCGCTTTCGCAGTATTCCTGGCGGGCGCTGTAGCTCTGCTCTCGGATAGATTCAGAATAGTCATCTCCTTCCGTAGGATTTTAGCGAAGGATATATCGTTGCAGTCATAATAGTCATTGGGAGAAACGCTGTGGAACTGGGCATCAAAGGCAAGGTTGCGCTTATAACGGGTGGAGATTCTGGGATTGGTCGCGCCACCGCAAAGCTTTTGGCCGATGAAGGAGTCAAGATTGCGCTGCTGGACAAAACTACCGATCAGCTGCAGGAGACCGTAGCGGAGGTCCAAACCGTTGGGGAAGCCTTTGCGATTCAAGCCGATCTGCGGGATCTAGGCCAGGTCAAGGCCGCAAAAGATCAGCTCGTCGAGCGCTACGGTACCCTCGACATTTTGGTGAACTGTGCTGGCATCACTGGGGCAACTGGCGACTTCCTAGAAATCAGTGATGAGGACTGGTACGAAGCGTTAGAGGTCGACCTGATGGCAGCTGTACGTCTCTGTCGGGTGTTTATTCCTCTGATGCGTCAGTCGGGCTGGGGCCGCGTGGTGCTGATTTCCTCAGAAGATGCGGTGCAGCCTTACACTGATGAAATGCCCTACTGCGCCGCAAAAGCAGGAGTGCTGAACTTTGCGAAGAACCTCTCTAAGGCCTATGCCAAAGATGGTGTATTGGTGAATTCTGTTTCGCCAGCGTTTATTGCTACTCCAATGACCGACGCTATGATGTCTCAGCGGGCAGAGAAAAAGGACAGCAGCTTTGATGAGGCGATCGCCTCGTTTCTGACCGAGAAGCGGCCCCACCTAGAGCTGCAGCGTCGCGGCAAAGCTCAGGAAGTGGCATCGGTGATCACCTTTCTCTGTTCCCAGCAGTCTAGCTTCGTCGTTGGCGCAAACTACCGTGTCGACGGTGGGTCTGTGGCAACTATCCATGCCTAGCCCACGCTGAAGCTGCCGGTTGGTCAACCGCAACACCTTACGCCCGAGGACGGCGCTGCCGCGATCGCTGGATCTGGCGCAGGAGCTGTTGCATTTTCGCAAGATCTGCCGGTGCGCCGCCATATCGCCACCGGACATAGGTTTGCGATAGCTGGTCTACCGGCGATGCGACTGAAGCCGGAAACCGATCGCCCACAAGAGCGGCATGTTCAAGTGGCGTTTGATAGGCTTGCTTTGGAATACCGCGATCGCCTGTCCAAGCCACCATGCGCTGATAGATCGCCTCAGGCTGCGGCAGTCGCCGCAGATGCCACCAGCACCGCAGCCGCAGCCCAACGAGTCCGAGCCCCCACAATGTGATTCCCAATCCCAGAAGCGCGATCGCTCGGGGCAACACATTGTTCCACCCCTGAAACAGTATTGCTCTAATCCATCCCACCCCCTGGCCGATCAGCGTCATGGCTAAGGCAACGCTGCCGCGTATCCACCCAACAATGGGGGGCGGTAGCCAGCCTGCAACCCAGCGCCAAAACTGCCGCAGTAGACTGAATGTCTGAGGGGCTTGAGGGGAGGGAGGAATCGTTTCATGGCCAGGAATAGGGTCAAAGCCAAACCAGCCCGCTTCACCAAAGTAGACCTCTGTGAGGGCATAGGCATCGGTGTTGCGCACCACATAGAGGCCGGTGAACGGATTGAACTCTCCGGGGGCAAATCCTGTCACAAGGCGAGCCGGCACCCCAATAGAGCGCAGCATAATTGTCAAGACCGTGGAGAAATGATCGGGCTGTCCGCCGTCATGCTCAAACAGAAACATGCGCACCAGGTCATCGCCTGCGCTGAAGAAGGGCAGCTCTCGCTTGAGAGCGTAGTTTTGCTTGAGGTACTGTGCTAGATAGAGCGCCTGCTCATAGGGTGAGGTCAGTGGGTTGGGGGCGTCGGCCAGAATGTCGCGGGTGAGCTGGCGCACCGCAGGCAAAATATCTTCGGGAACCTGCAGATAGCTCTGGCGAATCACTTCAGAATACTGAGTATTGCTCTGGTTGAGCCGGGTGCGATCGCGGTCGGGGACTTCAGACACTACGGTATAGGTGATGCCATCAGATAGGGCAATGGGCGATCGCAAACTGCCGCCTTCATCGACAGCCACCTGGTCTAAGGGAAAGTAAAGCTGGGTTGGTTGATAGAGAGCAGGGAGCAGATTGGGAAAATCAGCGGCAATGGTGTAAGTTTGCACCACCTCTCGCCCCTCCAAGGTTAGCTGCCTGGGCAGATAAAACTGCAGCGCCCAGCGGGGGCGGGATAAAACCGTCATGTTACTGTCGTCGGCGGAGGCTTCCCACCCCAACCCCGTATAGCGGTCAAACGCCAGCACCCGCCAAAACCCCGGTGCCTGGGTCCGCACCCGCATCACCACCTGCGGCGTCATTTCTCCCTGCAGATTCTGGTTCATACGGCTGTTGAATCCGTAGTAGGAGAACTGGTCTACTGTTCCTGGTGCGCCGGTCTCGGTCTCTGAAAACCCTGTCCCGTCTTCTTGTCCTCCGTCTCCGCCACGGCTGTAGGCTGGATTGGTGATGGTCTGACCATCAAAGCTGCCGTTGAACTCAATGGCAGCGCTCACTGGCAAGGAGCGAATTTGATAGCTGCCCAGGCGGGGCAAACTGACAAAGATTGCCAGCCCAATGGCCAGTACGGCGGCAAGCAGCCCACCCCACTGCCGTAACGGTAGCTGGCCTAGGGTCAGTCTTGCATGAGCCACCGGCAGTCCCAGCCGAGAGCGGTAGTCTAGGGCCAGGGTCGGTAGCCCAATGGCCACGAACAGCAACAGCAGGGGGCCGAAAGCAATGGTTTGACTGAGGGTCGCCGCTACGCCCATGAGAATCAAGCCAATAACGATGGAATAGCCCAAGTCTTTGCGCCGGGGCAGATCGAAACTGTGAAGCACTTGCAGGTGAATCAGCAGCTCGGCTAGAGCCAATCGGGTGTCAGCTTGACCTGAGGTGATACGGTTGAGCAACAGCCCCAGGGCCGCAACCATGCCGATGGCGATCGCTCCCTGCACATATCGCCGAGGACGGTGGCGGGTGCGCCAGCTCCACAGTGCCCCCAAGCCGCCGAGGGGGACAGCCCAGATGCTAACGCCTATGGCATCTGCCGTATCTGCTGCCGTAATGTCAGTGGCAATAATGCCCACAGTGACAAGGGCCTGAACGCAGAGGCGCAGACGCAGAGAGTTTTCGGGAACTGTAGGCGATCGCTGGGTGAGCCGCTGCCGTAAGCGCCGCCACCAAGTACTAGATCGACTGAACGAGGACGCCATAAATACAAAATTGGGAGCTAGTTTAGGCTAGCTCCCAGTGTACGCGCTTTGCCGAATAACGTACGGCTAAGGCTCAACCCATCTGCAGAGCGAAGGTTAAGGGCATGTCGTTGCCCTGCAGCATGACCTCCAGGGTGCAAACGTCGCCTTCCGATAGCGCCGTCAGGTCTACAGTGAGGCGTCCCTTGGTGGACCGCTGGGCCTGAGTCTGGCGATCGCCCTGACAAAGCTGCACGCCCCCAGGGCAGGGCAACGTCACATCGACGCAAAGCTGAGTTTCTGGAACAGAATGGTACGCGGCCGTGAGGGTGAGCGGACCATGATCTGTCATCCACTGCCGCTCTATCCGGGGCTGGTTGACAGGTACTGTGACTGTCAAGAGGGTCAGCATTTCCCGCACCGCCAGCAGAGATAGCGCCATCTGCTGGGTTGGGGTTGCGTCACCGTAGTGGTCGGGGAACCCTGCTTGGCTATCAGGATCCGCCACAAGCGCGGCTGACCGGGGTGCGGAGGCAAGCACAAGCCCCGCTAAGTCATTCAGGGTATCAGTCTGACCAGGGAACAGCGGCTCTACCACGTCCACCAGCTGCCGTCCGACTTGGGCTGAGCGCTGGGCTATCCGCTGACAGCGATGCATTAAATCACCTAAAAGCTGCTCCGACATCGGAATAGGCAGCTGTCGTTGGACTTGCTTCAGCCAGAACTGACTGGAAACAATAGTAGGGCTGAGGACGTCTGATTCCTCAGCGTCGTACTCACATAGTTCGGACTCCCAGGGGAAAAGGGGAGGGTTCTGCTCAATCTCAACCTGTAGTCGATGCTTGAGCAATGCATGAAATCTATCTTGCACAGCAGGTATCTCTCCAACATTGACGAATAAAACGCTCTCTAGCGGTACCGTGCTAGAGATATCTGAATCCAGCGAATCAGAATTTACTACCATAGCGGACATCTAAACGGTGAATGAATCGTAAGTATGAAACAGCGTCTATCGTTGCCAAGACCCCTTTCTTGTCAGCACTGAGATTGAATCCAGCGCTGACCTCCCCTGATGATATTGGAGCCGAGGCAAGACCCATACTGCCGTCAGACAAACCACAGTCCAACGGCGTCTGGATCTCTATTCATCATTCTGCAGAGATGCTCCGGACAGTAAATCGTTTCGAATTGACCAAGCCTGCTCCAAGATTTTAGACCATTGTTTCTGAAGCTGGGTATGGGTGCAGCCCACTTCTCGCGTAATAGCCTTATCGCTCCAGCTATCTTGCTTGAGCTCTAAGATATCCTGCTGGAGGTCGCTCAAGCTATTTTGGAACATGTCCCACTGATGGGGAGTCAAGCCGAAGTTGCGCTCCAAATCAGCTTCTAGCCACTGATGAACAAGCTCCCAATGGTGAGACATGGAAAATCTAATCAGGTGATACTTGAAGCGCTGCTGAAGGTAGTCTCGTTTGCGGGGTGTCAGGCCAAGAATGGCTTCAATCTCATGGGCGGGTAAGTCCTGCAGTCGAAGGACAAAGTAATCGGCACAATCTTCTTGATTCTTCTCCTCTAGGTAGTTGAGCAGCTTTTCGACGACTGTGTCCCGTAGCGAATCCTCAGCAGATTTTGGCTCTAAAGCAACCATCTGCTCTCTGACTTGCTGTAAAGGAGCATTGCCCCAAGATTGATCGGAATCAGAGCTGCCACCGTCAGCAGCCTGCTCGATATCTACCATCATCTCTGGCGGCTGCTGGCGTGAAAATGTCTGCGCTCTCAAGATGATCAGCTGCTGGCTGCGGTGACGGGGCAGCGGAATGCGACGCTTACCATATCGCTCTGTGAATGCCATGTACTCAGAGAGCTCGAGCAGCGTTCGGGGGCGATAGGTTGGTTGCAAATCACATTCGCGTCTGAAGGCGTTGAGAGCTTCAACATAGAAATTTTGTAAGAAGTCTTCAATGAGGGTGAGCCGGGCCTGATAACTCGATTGGACTTGGGGCGGCGTGATATACCGATAAATGACCGCGCTTAGGGTGCCATGCAGGTCGACACGTCCCTGCCGCGATCCCAAACGATAGTATTTGAGGCACTGGTTCAAGCGATGTTTGGCTAAATTTGTCATCCAAAGGTCAACTTCACCAGACGCCTGAATGCGCTTACTTTCAGTGCAGATTCGGGAGACCTCATCTGTGATTCGATCGGCAACCTGACGACAGTTCTTTTCCGACGCTTTTGTCGCCTGCCGAAATTCGCCCATGAGAAGTTGAATAGTGGAGTCCACGCTCTGGTTGCTGTCTCCCTGATGTTGAATGGCTATCACAAGGCTATACACTCACTAAAAACTGCAATGTTGAGAAATTCGGTCTAGACTGAACTACGACAGCGCTGTGCCGCTGTATGACGATGCTGTTGCGACAGAAATACTGCGACACATCACTCGGTGATAGCTGCAGCTCACGCAGACGAACGTCACGTAATTTCACACTTGATTCATGGATCTAGACCAGCAAATTCAAGCTTTGATCGATAGCGCACCCGAGGACGGAGTAACCCCAGCCATGATGGCGACAATTGCTCCTGTAATAAAGACTGTCGCTGCCCAGCTTGGTCATCCGCAATACTATTTACTTCAAACCCTTGACGATGGCTGGTTGATGACGACTTTAAATTATCGTGCCCAGCCAGATGCTGAGAAAAACGTCATCTACGCTTATCCCACATTGGAAGATGCTCAGATGGGGTCTCAAGCGGCCCGAAACCCTCAGATCACGGCCTTGCCGGTTCCGGTTACCCACATTCTGTTTCAAATGCTAGCGATGAAAGTAATCCACAGCATTATTTTCTTTCAAACCTCCAACAATCTTCAAGATGCAATTGAAGTTCCCCGCGAGCGGCTGCAGCAGCTCATTAAACAGTATGTTCAAAATATACGGAGTCAGAGTCAACCGCCATCTGATTTGGCTTGATGGTATCTACACAGCTGATCTTAGGCATCCATTATAGTCATTATGTCGCGAACTGTATACGGATGTTATGTCGCCGAGACGTAGCGACTGATACTCTGATCTTGAAAAAAATACTGTAGCCATACGGACAACCCTCGTTCATAGCGCCTTCATATTAAAGAAGAGGCCATCGACGTGAGAAAAGTTCCGCATACGGCATAATTTACGTTTTGCAGCCGCTAGTGGGCTATATTTTGCTAAATCTTGTCAAGCGATAGCTTTGGCGTTGTGAGCGGCGGCTGCGATGCGATTGATGATCTCATGACGGCATATGGAGCAATCGATCTGCTTCAATCTCTCAGCTCTTGCCCCCAGCTGCTAGGCTAGCTGCAGGCAGAAGCCGTCGGAGCCCCTCGCTCGTCTTCCTGTAGCTATCTCTATGACGCTGAGTTCTCCTGAGGTTTGCAGCTTGACAAGATGAGACTGACGCGGCTTCAGTGGCATAGACGCAAGTCTGTACAGGCGGAGCGTGCGACGAGTAGCGTCAGTCAGATCGCCGGTCTACGTCATGTTCGTGATGCAATGCTCATGATGATATGCAACACGACGTACTACGAGCACCGAAGGACGCCTATAATCCGGTAGGGTGTTCACATATTTTCAATGGCCAGTAGCTAAGGCTGCTTTACAAAATTCCGTAAATTTTGTGCAAACTCATGCGCACTTGCCCTGTTGCCGGTAAAACTTTACAGGCAAATTACACCTAAATTATGTTTGACTCAATATTATGCATTGTGTAGGACTGTAAGCGCCGACTTCAGCACTGCTGAAATCAGCTCTCCTGAGTCCTTGTCAATCACCAATCCTGAACTTCGTATCACTTTTTGAATCAAGGAGCTATCTCTACGTGGACGGCAAATGCTTAGTTGGGGCACAAGCTCCAGGTCACAAACTGACTAATAATCGTCTCGATACGGCCAAATCAGTACTCGTCGTGATTGATGAGCGGCTTACAGATGTCAATGACCTGCTGCAGGGCGTTAGACCCGATGCAGCGGTGCTGCGGCTTGCTGCTGGTGATGATATTGCATCGATCACCCGCGCTATTCAGCGGATGGAAGGGCTCAGTGAGCTGCACCTTGTCTCTCATGGATCGCCGGGATGCCTGTACCTTGGCAACGCTGAACTTAGCCTAGACACTCTGCCGCTATGGACATCTCAGATATCCCGGTGGTTCGATTCGGCTTCTACGTCCTCTTCGCTGCTCCTCTATGGCTGTAACACTGCCGCTGGAGATGCTGGAGCAGAGTTTGTCTCGAAGCTGCATGATTTGGCTGGGGTTGCGATCGCTGCTTCAACGACCCGGACAGGCCATGGGGCTTTAGGAGGTGACTGGCAACTCGATATGACCGTGGGCTACTCTGCTGGCCATCGCATTCCAGACCTTGCCTTCACGCCAGCGACAGTGCAAGCCTACGCCGGCGTCATGGTGAGCCTCGAGCTCCTCAACCCTGTGGGTGTTGATGGTGCGAATGTCTTCAATGCTCAAGCCGGGGATGCCTTTCGGTTCAGCGACGTCATTGAAGGAGATGCGGCTGTCGAAGTCGACGCCCTGGTCACTATTGTGGCCTTAAACAACGGGGCTAATATTCAAACCTTTGACAACGATAACGACAATCCAGCGGCTTTTCGGCCATTCATTTCGGCTCCCGAAATCAACGGGGCACCTGAGGCCACCGTCAACTTTCGGCTCGACTTTTTTCAGGCGGGAACAAATGTTCCAGTTGCGGTTGAGGAGTTCTTTGTTACCCTATCTGATATCGATGGAACGGCGTCTCAGCAAGAGTTTGCCAATCTTCTGGGATTTCAGTCGTTTACGATCTTGGGAGACGACGACCCGGCTACCGGTACCCTGATCACCGCATCGCCGTCTCCCAATACGCCAGGGGCGACGCGATTCATTGGCGCATCCCAAAACGTAGATGAGTTTTTGGACGAGGCGGATACTCAGCTCAACACCCGGGTTGCGGTATCCGTACAGTATGTCAACAGCAGCACCTTCTCGTTCACATTGGGATTGACCAATCCAGATGGGCTTGCCAACTTTGGTCCCCGGCAGTTTTCCTTGAGCTTCGAGGAGACCCTTGCCGCTCAATTCAATCCACCCCAGGTTGTCACTCCCAACAACACTCCTCCGACTGCCGCTAACGACCTCGCTAGCACACCCGTCAATACGCCCGTCATCATCCCGGTGTTGGCCAATGACTCGGACCCAGAAGACGGCACGCCTCCCGGCGGCGGCATCACTCAAATCAATGGGGTTCCGGTTGCTGTTAATCAACCCGCTGCCTTGCCTTCAGGAGGAACAGTAACCCTGCTGCCCAACGGCACCGTCAGCTATACCCCGCCAGCAGGATTTACGGGGGTGGAGCAATTTTCCTACACTGTTGCTGACAGCGGTGGTCTGGCCCAGAATGCGAACGTAAATGTGACCGTGGGTGGCGCTGCCAATGCTCCGCCGACAGCGACCAACGATACAGCGGTAACGACAGCAAATACACCTGTCACAATTGGCGTACTGGCCAATGATTCTGATCTTGAAGATGGCATCCCGGCTGGTGGCGTCACTCAGATTGACGGCACTCCGGCTGTTGTCAACCAGCCCATTGCCCTGACTGCTGGCGGCACGGCAACCCTCCTGCCTGACGGCACCATTAGCTATACGCCGCCAGCAGGATTTACGGGAGTAGCGCAGTTTCCCTATACCGTCACTGACAGCGGTGGTCTGACTCAGAATGCCACTGTGAGCGTGACGGTGGGCAACGCTTCTCCAGTTGGACCGGACAACGACAACGACGGTGTTCCCGATGCTATCGATCTTGATGACGATAACGACGGTATTCCTGATATTGATGAGCTAGGCGGGAACCCGACCCTAGATACCGACGGTGATGGCATCATCGACAGTCTTGACCTTGATGCAGACAACGACGGTATTTTGGATGTTGTTGAGGCCGGTCATGACCAGGCCGACACCGATGGGGATGGCCGATTAGATGGACCGTTTGGCCCAAACGGACTTGCTGATGTCGTAGAAACGACTCCGGAGAGCGGCGTCATCAATTACACCATCGTGGACACTGATGGCGATGGGGTGCGCGATTTTCAGGACTTGGACAGTGACAATGACGGCATCCTCGATGTGGTCGAAGGCAGTCTTCTCCCCGGACAGCTGATTGATCCCAATGGCGACGGCATCGTTGGTGGCCCACAGCTGATCGACACCGATGGTGATGGCATTCTAGACCTTGTGGACCCTGACAATGGAACACCTTCAGCGGTTCCAGATACTGATGGTGACGGCGTCCCTGACTTTCGCGATCTCGACACCGACAACGATGGCATCAACGATATTGTTGAGCGGGGCGGCAATCTACCCGATGCCGATGGGGATGGCCGCGTTGATGGCCCTGACCCCGATGGGGATGGCATCGTTGCTGTGGTTGATGGCGCAGAAGGATCTTTTGGAACAGGGCCGTTTTCCGTGCCGGTACCCGTCGATTCTAACGGTGACGGGACGCCAGAATTCCGTGGGCTTCCCTCCGGGCCGGTTGGCGGTACCCCTTTCACAGATATTCCTGTTCCAACCTCTGGTGATGATGTGCTCAGCGGGTTCAGTGATCCTGATGAGCTCTCTGGTGGCGGTGGCGACGACCTGCTGAACGGGGGAAGTGATGATGACCTACTCAAGGGCGGCAGCGGCAATGACTTGCTCAACGGTGGCAGCGGCAGCGATCGCCTTTTAGGCGGTGCGGGCAATGATGTGCTCAACGGCGGCAGCGGCGATGATCGCCTGGTGGGTGGTGCGGGCAATGATGTGCTCAATGGGGGACGAGGCAGCGACCGTATCTTTGGCCGCAAAGGGCGCGACCAAATTAACGGCGGCAGTGGCAGCGATCGCCTTGTGGGCGGTGGTGGTCGTGACACCATTTCGGGAAACCGAGGGAGTGACCTTATCTTTGGGGGGGGCGGACGCGATATTTTAACTGGTGGACAGGGCAAGGATATCTTTGGCTATCGTTCCCTGGGTGAGCGTAACGATACCATTACCGATTTCAACATCGTGGCGGATCAGATCGACGTCAAAGCCCTTGGTATTGCTGATCTCAGTGAGGTCAGCCTTTTACAGCGTGGCGACAACACTGTCATTCGGATCAGCGTGGGTAATGGAACGCGGCGGCTTGCTGTTTTGAAAGACGTGCAGGCCATCACCTTAGATGATGATAACTTTGTCTTTGCGTAGCTAGGCCTTTTATGCCATCCTATTTTCTGCCTCTAGCGCTGCTTGCGCTGGGGGTGCCTATGCCCCAACAGAATCAGACTCTATTGGGGATAATCATTCTCGTCAAACGCGATCGCAAAGGAGCATAGGCATTGCGATCGCAATTTAACCTTAGTGCCGATATTTTT
>JGI12210J13797_11106257_pt1 | contig 10757 bp, 9 predicted proteins | sample ElkSlonscriptome_3_FD_13797 | JGI IMG/M metagenome (IMG submission 13797) | reverse complement strand
GTTTGGGAGACGCTTGAAAATCGGCATGGCGAAGCTGGTGCCGAGGCCAAGCTGCTGGACCGTGTGCGCAAGGTGTTGGACGAGAAGGGAACGCTGGCAACCCTTCGTTCCGGCATGGAGATGGTCGGCATCCGCCGCACCATTCGCTTGGCTCAGTTTCGGCCCGCCAGCGGCTTGAACCCCGAAATCACGCAACGCTATCAGGCAAATCGTCTGCGGGTCGTGCAGCAGGTTCGCTATCGCCTCGATAGCGAGCACTCGATCGATCTCGTCCTGTTCCTCAATGGCGTCCCGACAGCGACGATCGAGTTGAAAACCGATTTCACGCAAAGCGTCGAAGATGCGGTCGAACAATATCGCAAAGATCGCGAACCGCATCCGAAGGGCGGCCGGCTGGAGCCGTTGCTCTCATTTCCCGGCGGGGCTCTGGTGCATTTCGCTGTGTCTTCCAGCCTCGTGCGGATGACGACCAAGCTTGAAGGTAAAGACACGCGCTTTCTGCCGTTCGATCGCGGCAATAAGGGGGGGCTGGCAACGAACCGTACGCGTCCGGTGCAGCTACTTCCTACCTCTGGGAGGAGGTTCTGTCCCGCGATAGCTGGCTCGACATTCTAGGCCGCTACATGGTCGCCAAGCGGGACAAAAAGGGGAATTTGTCAGCCCTTTTCTTTCCGCGCTACCACCAGTTGGACGCGACGCGGAAGCTGGTGGAACAGGTCCGCGAGGAAGGGGCTGGCGGTGCTTACCTGATCCAGCACTCGGCGGGTAGTGGCAAAACCGCCTCGATCGCGTGGACCGCGCATTTCCTTTCCGAATTGCATGACGCCGCAGATAACAAGATGTTCTCCACCGTCATCGTCGTGTCCGACCGGCGTGTGATAGACGGGCAGTTACAGGATGCTTTGTTTGATTTCGAACGCACAGCTGGCGTTGTCGAGACGATAAAGAACAGCGGCGGCGCAAAGAGTGGGCAGCTAGCTGAGGCCTTGGCTGCGGGTAAGAAGATCATTGTCTGCACGATCCAGACTTTTCCCTACGCGCTTGAAGCGGTTCGGGAGAAGGCCGCGACCGATGGGAAGACATTCGCCGTAATCGCGGATGAGGCGCACAGCAGTCAGGCGGGTATGGCCGCAGCCACCCTGCGCCAATTGCTCGCAAGCGACGCGGCGGCAAGCATGCAGGATGAGGGCGAGGTCGACATAGAGGACCTGTTGGCAGCCCAGATGAAAGCGCGGGCCGATGATCGTGGGATCACCTATATCGCCTTTACGGCGACTCCGAAGAACAAGACGCTCGAGCTTTTCGGCAGGCTTAAGAACCCATCTGCCCCACCTTCCGATGCCAACAGCTACGAGGCTTTCCACGTTTATTCGATGCGTCAGGCGATCGAGGAAAGGTTCATCCTCGATGTGCTGCGCAATTATACGCCCTACTCCACGGCCTTCAAGCTCGCCCAGCAGGGAAAAGACGGCTGGAAGGAGATGGACGACAAGGAAGTCGAACGCTCCGAAGCCACGAAGAAGATTATGCGATGGGTTCGTCTGCATCCCCACAATATTGCGCAAAAAGTTCAGATCACCGTCGAGCACTTCCGCGAGAATGTTGCGCCGCTGCTTGAAGGGCAAGCCAAAGCGATGGTGGTGCTCGGTAGCCGGAAGGAGGCGGTGCGTTGGAAGGTCGCGCTAGACAAATACCTTACCGATAATGGCTACACGAAGTTGAAGGCGCTGGTGGCGTTCTCCGGAGAGGTGAATGACCCCGAGAGCTTTCCTGAATCGGTCGCCGAGACCAGCACGGACCTCAATCCGACTTTGCACGGCCGTGATATAAGGGACGCCTTCGATGACGAGAATACGCGCCTGCTGCTGGTTGCGAACAAATTCCAGACCGGCTTCGACGAACCTAAGCTGTGCGGGATGTATGTCGACCGTAAGCTGGCTGGCGTGCAGGCGGTTCAGACCCTGTCGCGCTTGAACCGTTCGCACCCAGGCAAAGATACGACTTACGTCTTAGATTTCGTGAACAGCTCGGATGCGGTGCTGGAAGCGTTCCGGACCTATTACGAGACCGCGGAACTTGACGGCACGACCGATCCCGAAATGATTTTCACCCTGAAGGACAAGCTGGACCAAGGCGGCTGGTATGACACACCAGAAGTCGAAAGGGTGATCCAGGTCATCACTTCGGCGGGCGCTTCTCAGGGGAAATTGTCGGCCGCTTTACAGCCTGTAGCGCAGAGATTGGTGAAACGCTTCGCGGAAGCCAGAGATGCCTTGCGGTCCGCGGACGAGGGCGAAAAAGACCAGGTAGCGGCTGAAGCGAAGGATCGTATTGACGCTCTGACACTCATGAAGAGCGACATGCAGCAATATATGCGGCTGTATTCGTATCTAAGTCAGATGATCGATTACGGCCATACAGGGGTGGAAAAGCGCTATTGGTTCTACCGCTATCTGGTGCCGCTTCTGGAATTTGAACGAGAGAACGCCGAGGTCGATCTGTCGCGGGTCGCTCTCACCCATCATGCGGTGCGCGCACTCAATCAGGCCGTGATGGATTTGGGAGATGGGGAGGCAGAACCTTTGAAGCCGCTAAACTCGGCTGGTTCTGGTTCCGTGCAGGACAAAGAGAAGGCTGCGCTTTCGCACATCATCGCGAAGGTGAATGCGCTCTTTGAGGGCGATTTGACCGATGGAGACCAACTGAGCTTTGTTCGCAGTGTGAAGGACAAGCTTATGGAATCAGAAACGCTGCGTGCGCAGGCGCGGGCCAATAGCAAGGCCCAATTTAAAGCGTCGCCCACGATCGATCCCGAGATGCTTGAAGCCGCAATCGCGGCGATGGAGGCTCATGAGTCGATGGGTGTGCAGGTCATCAATTCAGCCCGCGTAAGGGCGGGACTGAAGAATTTGCTGCTGAACAATCTTGATCTCTACGGCGATCTGCGCGCCGAGATCAACGCTGAAAGCTAACGGCGCCGCTACTATCGTGGCGGCGCCGCTGTATTATGCTGCCCTCGCGTCTGGAATAAGTGCAGCCCTCGTGTCATCGGCGAACCGGCGAAGCAGGGGCGCGCAGATTGCCCGTGGGCGTTGGCGGAGAAAAGCCTCGCCCAGGGCCAGATGCATGCCGGCAATGGTGGACGGCACCTGCCCCTCCAATCGAAGCAGGGCAGACAGCACGAGCGCAGTGAACAGCACGTCCCGTTCGCAGTGATCTTCAAGCTCGCACCAGCGAATCTTTTTCTCCCGCACGCCCGGATCGGCTTTGCCAAGCATCAGGCCTACTGGCAGGCCCAACCGAAGGAGCAATTCGCTTAGGTGGTGCCAAGTCTTGCCTCCGCCTTTCAGGGCCAGTCCAATATCGATGTGCCGTAGGTCTCGCCACCGAGGCCCCTCCGCTGGCTGCAGCTGTCGCGGCAATTCAAGGTCGGCGCTCATCGCTGCAAGCGTTATGATCTGGCAATCATGGGCTATGCTCCCGTGTCCTACGAGCACATGATCCGGATACTGCCTCATGGTCTGGAACGCGTTCGCGAGGATGTCGCCTTCAGTTAGCCCGTCGGTTGCAAGCCACGTCCGCAGAGGTTCGGTCGATAGTCGGCCTAGCGCATCGAATTCGATCGCCCAGATCGATATCGCGATAAGTTTCCGGCATCCGATCCGTGGATGATCGTTTTTCTTGTCGATATAGTCGTAAGCCTCTCTCAGGTACGGATCCCAGACACTTTCAGTATCGAGGATCAAATATTTCTGCTTGCGGCGGCGTGTGGTAGGCATTTCCATTGTTCTTTTCCTCTCTGTTAGAACTGGCGTTTATTCAAATTTTCAGAAAGGGATGCTGGCGTTCTGCAGCGCTGACCAAGCCTTCCATGCGGCATAGAGGTGCACACGCTCCTCACGATTGCGCACGAACCCAAGGGCGGTCAGCCACACCGCTTGCGCTCTGTTCGCTGCCTCGCGCTTGGCCTGCGAAAGGTGCGATGGCCGGTCGCTCACCATCAGACCGTTTTCGCGGCCTAGCCGTGCCAGTGTTTCGTCGGCCGCTAGTATGACATGGCGCTGGAGCGGCGGCAGGTGTTTTGTTCCCGGCAGCTCTTCGTAATTCGCGCTACTGCGGCTGCTATGGCGCTCTTGATCCTCAGGTAGGGACGGTCTGCATCCGATTGCGTAGGAGTGTCGATAGATCAGACAGCGAACATGCGCGCTGGGCGCTTGCGAATTGCCATGCGGGTCGAAGGTAATGTGGGTTGATGCGAACCGTGCCTCGGTGTCGCCAATCCGCTCGACAGAGAAGGTGGCGAGGCAGACGATCGGCCCGCCGCAGTCGTCAATCTCGAAGGCGTTCTGCGACCGAACGGTTGAAATCGCCAGCACGTGGTTTGGGTGTTCTAGCATTGGTGTCTCCTCCAATGCGCCGCGGGCGGCATCTCCAAGGAGACACCGCCCGCAAGCGATTGGCTTTTGTGGATAGGGTTGAGGATCTAGGCTGCCGTGCTGGCAGGGCCGCCTTCAACGGTCACGACCGGCGGATGCCACCCCGCGTGATCGCGAAGCGTGTCCGCCAGCGCCACATCGTAACGCGCTTTTGCCGCCGCGAAGGCCCTCGGAAGCCTCACCTTCGACGGGACCCTTGTCTCGTGAAGAAGAAACCGGTCGTCGAGCCGGAAACACCGCGTGGAGTCTTTTGTAATCAGCTGCAGGGGCTCTGGCTTCCTGTGCTCGATAATCTCCACCGGAAGCAGCTCGGCTCCGTTCGTTGTGCACAGCACCAGGACGGTCAAGAAGGGATCGGTAGCCCCGATATTTCGATAGCAATGGACTAGGGTATCCCTCCTATTGGCTATTGCCCTTTGGACGATGCCGCACAGGATCAGATCGTTGGGCTCGTCGACCGCTGCACATGCCAGTCCGCTTGGGACTGGCGCATTCTTGGGACAGCCAAGCACCTTCAGCAGCGCCATCATGCGCCGCTGGCGATGCTGCTCCCCGCATTCGTTGTTCGTATTCGTATTCGTATTCGTATTCGTATTTGTCATTTCCGATATCTTTCGATTGAGGTTGCGGCCGAATTCGGCCGGAGCATTTTCCCTTCCCGGTTCCTGCTCGTTTTTTTCGATCATTCCTCAGCTGACGCCGCCCGACTGCGGCGGCGTCAGCCTCAGGATTTAATTTTGCCCGTGGCGGGAATGCCAGGTCATGGTCTGTTGTATCGGCCGGACACTCGGAGCGGTTCGCACTAACCAGGCCAGTTCGGCGTCCAGGTCCGCTTGCGCCACCTCGGTCCACCAGACCTTCGTAAGGGGGTTCCAGCGATAGCCGAACCGCTTGAGTTCATGCCGCGCCTCGTAGGATACGCGTTTGGCGAAGATTCGAACGGTCGGCAGCTGCGCGGTGCGTAGCGCCTCGGCCAACACCGTTTCGCCAGTCGGAAGTTTGCTTTGAAGCAATGCCAGCAGCGCTTCGACATCGGTCATTGCATCATGGGCAGTTGGTGCGAACATGCCTTGTTGCATCAGCAAATGGCCCAGCTTCCCACCATCATATTTGTGACCCAACCAATCGACGTCGCGAAAGGAGCAAATCCACGGAAGGTGCTCGATGCCCGGCAGCAGGCGCCTGCAAAATCCAGCGTCGAAGCCTGAATTGTGGGCGAGCACTGCATCGGCCTGACAGATGAACTCGCTCAGCGCCTCCCGCTTGATCCGTTTGTCGCGAACGGTGAGGTTGTCGATGCCCGTAAGCTTGGTGATCTTGACGGGTATCTGTCGCCCTGGGTCCGCGAGACCTGTGCCATGATCGATGACGCGTAGGATACGTCCATCTTCGGATAAATCGACGAGCGCAGCAGCGATCTGGATGACGTTGTCTCGCGAAGGGTCGAGACCATCTGTTTCCACATCCACAACCGCAAGTCGGTTTGCAGCGGGCTCGTTGCTGGTCCTTGGCCAGTCATCGATACGTGGTATGCGGCGAAGGGTCCGCACGGCTGCGTTGCTATCTCTGCGTGCCTGTTCGATTATTTTCGTATTCATATTCAATCCTCATCGTGATGATGAGGACAGCCGAAGGCGACTTTTCCTTCTCCTACTGTCCTCACGGACAGCGATGCTATTCAGTTTATTTGATGCTTTTAGTCCCCGTTGGAGACAGTCTAACGGCAAGCCAGATCGTTCGCGGATTCAGAATTGAGGGCCTTAACCGAATGTTTACGATGAAGCGAGGCAGAATAGCGATGAGCTGAGACGAAACAACTTGGCATCCCCCAGAAACTGCATCCTATAAACCCTGTTGCCTACACAAAATCTGTGGAGGACCGAAGTCAACCCAAAGACGTCGGCTAACAACAGTCACGGATGGGACCGTGGTGGGATTTTTTAACATGACTAAGAGAATGGCCCCCTCTTTTGAGATGGCATGCAGTGAGCTCGATAGACACTTCGCGAAATATCATCGCGTCTTAACAACAAGGCAGCTGAAAGCTGTTTGCGGCGGCTCTGGAAGTAACGAGACATACCTCGTGTATATAAAGCGTTGGAGGGATAAGCGTATTGAAGAGTCGGGTGTGCGTTCAACAGTTCTCTCTCTGTTAAATCACTTCGACAGTTTCACGAAGACTACAGGATTGATGCTCGGCACGTTGTCCGATCAACTTCGGATGTGCCCAATCGATCAACCGGCTGCGGAACCAGAGGAGCCAGACGAACACGGGCAAAAGAGCGCCGCGGATATCGCCGAGAGCGATGTCGGGTCTGCGTCAGAAATTGAACAGCAGCGTCAACGCGATTTTAGTGAGCAGCGGCGTGTAGAGATTGAACAGCGTGCGGATGCTGCTGCGAAGGCGAGCGAGGCCCGTTATCTCGATCAAGGCGGAACAAGCTCATCGGAAAGGGTTCATCGACGAGATCCGTATGGAAACGATGGCCCGATTGAAGTGCCGCGCTCCGATGAACGAATAAATTTAAACGCCTCCCTCTCTCGTGCCGAAGAGGGCAGCCGACAGGTTGCCCATTCGCTCGGCGCGAACCAGCCCGGACAGGGCGAGAGGGAGATGCGACATAACGAGGGAGAAGCCTAATGCGCGTCTCCTCGTCATCTTGCGGCGGCCAATCGGCCGCCGCTGCCCCGGGCCGCAAGGCAGGAGGGGCACCATGCGGTGGGACTGCGTCCCAACGCCGAACGGGGGGCAATTCGCAGAATTGCCCCAGAGTGAGTGTAGGGTTAATTCTAGGGGTCATCGAAGTTCTGTCTGGTGAACGCGTTCGCCATGACTGAGAAACCACACTATGCGATTATGCGGATCGGCAAAATTCACTCCCGTGTGGTGCTCGACGCTGTCGAATGGCACAATACGCGGCAGATCCCCACTGGCACTGTTGAGGGTATCGCATTGCCAGAAGAATGGACCGGCATGACAGGTCCCTATCGTGAGCGTGCCGACAAAATCTTGGAGGACACGGGCGCCACGCATGAGGAAGGGAAAATCCTCGCTGTCGAAGTGCTCGTAACGACATCTCCGGAATGGTGGGTCGATGCTTCCGAGGAACAGAAGCGATCTTGGTTTGAAGCACAGTATGCGTACGCCGAACACGTTTTTGGGCCGGGCCTATTAGCCTTCACCCCGCATCTGGATGAGTCGACCCCTCACGTGCAATTTGTTGGCCTGCCGCTCTATCGTGCGGTTGCCAAGAAGCCCGGGCCCAAACCGAAGGATCCTGACAAGCTGCGCAAGCGATTGGAGGAAGAGGCAGCAGGTGCGAAGATCTGGCGGCTATCACACGACGCGCTCTTCGGCGGCGGGCCGGTCGGCTTGGCAAAACGACAAACAGAATATCACGAATTCGTGTCGCACCTTGGCCTGTGCCGGGGCAACGATACCGTGGGCCGTAATGTCAGACATGTTCCGTTGAAGGACTACGCGTGGCTACTCACGCAGGAGGACCGCGAGTTGCAGCGTCAAGCCGCGGAGGCCGCAGAAGAACGGTCCATGCTGAAGCATTATGATGATGAACTCGCGCGCCGGCATACTGAGTTCAAGAGAGAAAAGGAGGCGTTCGCTGAAGATCAGCTAGCCTCGTATCCTCGAGAAGCGGAACTCGTCGAGCGCGAGGGAAAGGTGGCCGCCTTAGAAACGTCGCTCAAGGATCGGCAGGCGAAGATCGATGAGGACGCCAAAAGGGCGCGCGATGAAGCGCTGGCCCTCGATCAGCGAAAGGCGCGACTAGAAAAAAGAACCGCCGAAAACGAGCGCAAAGAACGGGAGATCCGCACTAAGCAGGCTGAGCAGCGGGCAGAAGAGGCCCGCCTTCAAACAGCCAAGACAATTTTAGAACGCCAGGAGACATCGGTCGCGCAGCGCGAGCTCGATGCATCGGACAAGGCGGAGCGCAACTCTGAAGCGGAAAAGGATATCCGCCGACGGAGGCGCGACCTTGACCTGACGAGTGGGCAAATCAGTATTTTGACTGGGGTCATGGCTGGGCGCCTGGCCGTCGATTTGGATAACGACGGAAAACCCGTGATTGCTCAGGGAGAGCCGAAATCTGAGGAAACCAAAGCCTCTCTGGCGCCGTGGCCCGCAATTCTAAAGACACCGCTTCGTCATGCGATGGCGATGAGCAGCTTGCGGAAGAAATTGGCTGCAAAATTGCTGGCCATCCGGTCGAAAATTAGACTTCGAAAGCGAGAGGCTGAGGCCAACGTGGCTGAGAGACTTTCTGAAGCGAGTGCTGCGGAAACAAGAGCAGCGAACGCGGAAAGGGATGCTCAGGGCACGCTGGCCGATGCAGCCAAGGTTCTGGATGCAGCTCAGCGTGCGATGAAGAATTCCGAGCAGAAAAAGACCGAAGCAGACAGTGCTGTGAGGCTCGCGAACGATAGGATTGCGGAAGCCGATCGCGTCGAGACAGCCGTTTTGGAAAAACGGATCGAGAAAGATCGTCTTGATACCGACTCTTTGGAAGCGGGTCGGGCATTGCTGGAGGTCAGGGATCAGGTGCAGCAGGCGAATGCCGTGCTTGCTGGGCTCAAACACGAGAAGGCGGCTTTGCAAGCCGATAAGAGCGCGCTTGCGGGTGACCGGGAGTCTCTTCAGGCAGAGGTCGGTCAATTGGAAGATAGACGGAATGACCTTGTTGAGGAGTGCGCCAAAACCGAAATGAAGCGAGCGAACCTCAATGCAGATCGCGCCAAGTGGGATCGTTCTATGATCATCTGGAAGAAAGCTGTCGAGCATCAAGCGAAGATCCGGGAGCGCGACGGGGCCGCCGTTATCGCTATGCCGGGCGAGGTCATCCCAACTACTGATGTCGAACCAACAGTCGTGACGCTTCTGAAACAGGTGCAGGCACTCACGACAGCCATGCATGAAACAGAGAAACTGGCCGCCAGCCTCGATCAGCAAAAGCGGGATTTCGCCAAGCGGCATCCTGATGAAGAAGCGGCTCTCAATAAAGAGCGCGCCGAAGATAGGAAGCGTTTGCACGACACTTGGGCGAGCATGCAAGCGGATGGATTCGGACGATAGGGGTTCTGAGCCCAAATTTCTAACAGCTAGGAGTAGAGCCTTGCGCGGTTTATCGAGATCGAAGGGACCAAGGCGTAAGGTTTAACTAGCCGGCCACGGGCGAACAAAACGAAAATAGAGGAAATGACACATCGCGTCCTGTCATCGCATTTCCTGATGACGCCGGATCGACCGTCCGGTAGCGTTCAGAATGTGATGTGAAAGGTAGTCATATTCTGATCGAAGAGATACGTGCGGCCCGCCTCGCTTCTGGCTGGTCTCGAAAGACGCTGGCCGAACGCGTCAAAACCAGCCCGCAAATGATCCAGCGGTTGGAGAATGGCATCGGGTCGGTGAAAACGCTGGTTGCGGTGATGGCAGCGCTGGACTTTCAGCTGGCCGGTCTGGGACCCGGCACGACGCTTGCCGAGGCCTTGCGCAATCGCCGACAAAAGCGGAAGTGGTCGCTGGATAAACTGGCGATGAAAACCGGGCTGTCCCGTACGACCATCGCCAGCCTGGAGCGTGGCGGCGGTTCGGTCGCCAGCCTCATGCGCCTGCTTGTGGTCCTCGCGCCTAATGTAAAGCGCCGAGCACCTGAGCGCGCCTATTGGGGGCAAGGTGACAAGGTTGACCGGGACAGCAGATTTACGCCTCCTGAGTTCATGAGCATGGTCTACGAGGCCTTTGGCCCGGTCGATATAGATCCATGCGCGCACCGCCTCAGTCCGGTGTGCGCAACGCGGCGTATCATGCTGGAAGACGGCGGCGATGGTCTGAGGGATGCGTGGTCCGGAAAGCTGGCTTACGTGAATCCACCATATTCGCAGATGCTTCGATGGCTGCGCCGCGCTCATGAACAATGGCAAGAGGGCAAAGTTGCGTCCGTGGTGTGCCTCGTGCCGGTGCGCACCGACTCTTCCTGGTTCCACGAAGTGCTAAGCGTCGATGCCGATATCTATCTCTTGCAGGGTCGTGTTCGGTTCCTCGATACGCGCGGCAAAGGTCAGCAGACCCCGTTCTCGCTCATGATGGTAGCGCTCGGCGTAACCCGCGAACAAAAGCTGCGGTTCGCTCAGCTTGCGACGGGCCAATGGTTGCCGGGAGGTCAAGCGAGCCTTTCATGCGAGCCTAACGCCTGATCGCGGCAATTTTTCGAAGCCAGGCTGAAACTGCATTGCGCGAAAAGCAGTGCGGAAGTTTTGCGCTTGAGACCGGAGTTCGGTGGCGGTGAACGACCGATTATGGGCCGA
>JGI12210J13797_10555463_pt1 | contig 10759 bp, 13 predicted proteins | sample ElkSlonscriptome_3_FD_13797 | JGI IMG/M metagenome (IMG submission 13797) | reverse complement strand
GTTAATAAGAATATAGGTTTAACTTCATCAATCGAAAAACATTTGATTCAGATTGTGTTATATTAGACTACTACACCCAATCCAATGAAACATTTCTTTAAAGAAGCTTGGGGGCTAATCTGGGAAACTACTCGCAAACTACAGGAGCAGGATCCGGTAGTCTACGCCGCCGCTATTGCCTTTTTTACAGTTTTTTCTCTTCCTTCGGTACTGATCATTATTGTTCAAACATTAGGAACAATTCTAGATGCTGAACAAATTCAAAATCAGTTGGCTAACCAGGTTTCTGGGCTATTTGGAGCTGCCAGTGCCGATGAAATTATTAAAATTATCCAAAACCGAAGCTGGAACACCTCCAATCTATTCGTTAACATCCTGAGTATTGTTTTTCTTCTAGTTAGTGCTACAGTAATTTTTGGTTTTGTGCAAAAAGCACTGGACACTATCTGGGAAGTTAAGCCTAAACCTAAAACGGGAATAGTCAAGTTTTTACGCGACCGATTGCTATCGTTTTCACTAATCATCATTCTGGGATTTCTGCTGTTGGTATCACTAATTATTGATGCCATCATGTCTATTTTTCGCGATTTTCTCAATTCTATTTTTCTGAACGACTATACTGTATACATTATCCAGGTATCAAGCAGCGCTATATCACTGGGGATTGTCTCTCTGATTTTTGCGCTGATATTTAAATTTCTACCAGATGCCAAAGTCCGCTGGAAAGATGTGAGTGTAGGAGCCTTAGTTACTGGAGTTTTATTTACTATTGGCAAATACATGATCGGTCTAATGTTAGCCAATACCCGGATCGCCTCTACCTACGGTGCGGCAGGGTCGTTAGCTGGTATTTTAGTTTGGGTATTTTACTCTTCACTATTGCTGTTGGTAGGTGCTATGTTTACCCGAGTATACGCTGCTAAACTAGGCGAACGAATTACTCCCAAAAAGCATTCGGTTCGGGTTGTTACTAAAGAAATAGAGATGGATAAAGGTTAGATAGCCAGTCGAACAGTTACGTAATTTTAGGATACTCCCACGGGTCGCGATACTTACGTTGTAGCAAAGAATTGGCTTCCGAATCGTTCAGAATTACCCCTTTACTATCATCCCAAGCAACGCTTCGCCCTAATTGATGAGACAGCATCCCCAGCAAACTCATATTAGTAGAACGATGCCCAATTTCAATATCACAAACCGGCAGCTCACCGCCTTCAATAGACGATAAAAAGTCAGCCCAAAGCTCTTTGATATTCTGTTTATCCGGATCGTTTAGTTGAGGCTCTACGTGGATTATCTCGCCACCTTTCTTACTAGGATAGAATGTCCAGCCATCTAACCAACCCATATGAAATGTGCCCTCGGTTCCGTAGAAATAGCACCCAATATTATGCTTTTCGGCCTGATTAGCGGCGTATTGTCGATGTTCCCATACCGCCGTAAAGTCCTCAAATTCATAGTTCACTACTTGGGTATCGGGAGCCGTAGTATTGTCTTCTTTAATGTGGCGGGCTGCTACCGAATGCACTGATTTGGGAGCTTTCTCTTCCGTCCACCACAAAATCTGATCGAGCCAGTGGATGCCCCAATCGCCGATCTGCCCATTGGCAAATTCTAAGAACTGACGAAACCCTTTAGGATGAATTCGATCATTGTAGGGTACTAGCGCAGCGGGTCCGCACCACATATCCCAATCCAGACCAGCCGGCGGTTTAGAGTCGGGCGTAGGTTCACCGGGTCCACCCCCGTAGTGAACAAAGGCCCGAACCATCCCAATTTTTCCGGCTCGCCCCGATTTTAAGAACTCCATCCCCGAAATATTGTGGGGGGAAACCCGACGATGGGTGCCTACTTGCACCATACGATTATTAGCTCGAGCTGCCTGAACCATCGCTTTACCTTCGTTAATCGTGTGTCCAATAGGCTTTTCTACGTATACATGCGCTCCGGCCTCTACAGCCGCAATAGTCTGTAACGGATGCCAATGGTCAGGAGTCGCAACAATCACAACTTCTGGTTTCTCGGTCGCTAATAACTCCCGATAATCAGTATAACGCTTAGGACTATCGCTAGTAAGCTTGCCAGTTTCTTCCATTGCTTTATTGAGCTGGCGTTGGTCTACATCGCAGAGGGCCACTACTTTAGATCGGTCGGCTGCAATGGCTTCCCGCAAGATATTCATACCCCACCATCCACTGCCAATCAGCGCAGTGGTGTATTTTTTATTTTGCTGAGGATGGGCAATGGAGTAGGGCGAATAAATTAAACTTGCGCCCGCGGTGGCTCCAGCACTAGATTTGATAAAATGTCGTCGGTTCATGCGGAATATAGGTTGCTGTTTGATTTTTAACGAAGATAATAGATTTCAGGAATTGTCCGATTGTTAATAGTTGGAAGTCTATAGTCCGCAGTTATTTACGATTATCCTTCTTTTCTTATACCGGAGCAATGTCCGGGACAAGTTTTTGTGTCTCACATTTCTTATTTCATTGCAATACGTATCTTGTCAGAATGGATGACGCAATCAGCTTGTATACGATGGCGAGCTTGTACATAGTAGCGGGGCTGTTTCACTTCGTTAAACCTCGGATGTACGAAGGTATTATTCCCCCCTATTTACCTAGCCCCAGAGCATTAGTGCTAATTAGTGGATTCTTTGAAGTAGCTTTTGGGGTGGGCTTACTCTTTGAGGAAACACGGGAACTATCCGCCTGGGGAATTATTTTGATGCTATTAACATTTCTTCCAGCCCACATTTATATGCTACAGTCTGAAAAGTTTAGAAAGATTCCTCGCTGGGCACTTTGGCTGCGGATTCCTCTTCAGTTTTTACTGATGTACTGGGCGTATCAGTTTATAGAATAGACTTATCCAGTTTGAAATGGGCTATTTATAGAAGAACTACACTTTTACTGCCCGTACCATCTCAGCTTTACCAGGAGGGCCAGGCAACGTTTCTACTTGCAAACCCAGTGACTTCAAGTCGCGCTTCAGTTGACCTTTCGCCGAATAAGTAACCCACACCCCCGATTCAGTTAGTAGATTGGTTACTTTTTCTATGATCGGTTTTTCCCAAAGCTCAGGTTGTTTGTTAGGAGCAAATGCATCAAAGTAAACTACATTAAACTTCAGCCCATCTTCTAAATCTTCTAGCTTAACTGTCCGTTTGTTTAGTATGAAATTGTTTAACAAGGTTTGAGGTTGGTTCCAATCTGCCTGATGAATTGCTTCAAAGTGCTTTTTTTCCGCTAACGTTGATTGCTGCACGTAATTTAGCTGCTGTATCACTACTGGTTCAACCGGATGAGGTTCCAACGTAGTATACTGAAAATTAACAATAGGAAGGTCAACTGCTTCTAATAAGGTTAGCCAAGCATTCAATCCTGTTCCTAAACCTACTTCCAGAATTTTTACCGAAGAGCTAGAAGCATGATTAGAGAGCCAATGCTGTAATCCGTGCTGAATAAAAACATGCTTAGATTCACGTACTGCACCGTGGCGGGAATGGTACATCTCATCGAGGTCAGCGTTTAGCAGCGTATGAGAACCATCGCCGGTTTCAATAATTTGCAGCCTACTCATAAACTAAAAGTTATAATTGTTACTTCGTGCTACAAACACGCCTTTTGGGCTACCACGTCGTTACTTTTTCAATCCATAGCGCTGCTATACCTCCTCAAAAGTGCCTCGTGTCGCCTCAAAATCCGTTGTTTTCGCATCAAATAATTAACTCAAACAGCTTCTAAGATTAACCCAATGCGTCGGCTCCAGCCACGATCTCCAGAATTTCTTTGGTAATGGCGGCTTGACGGGTACGGTTGTAGGTGAGCCGTAGTTCTTTCAGAAGATCGCCCGCATTTTCAGTAGCCTGATCCATCGCCGTCATCCGAGCACCCTGCTCAGCTGCATTAGATTCTAGAAAAGCCTTATAGAACTGCACCTTTAGCGACTGTGGTATCAATTCTTCCACAATGTACGCTTCCGAAGGCTCGTAGATATAGTCAATATTACTAGCCTGTTCATCTTCGGTAGCGGTAGTTTCTACGGGTAAAAATTGCTCAAAGGTAGGAACCTGCGTAGCTACGTTCTTAAATTGATTGTAGATTAAAATAACCTTATCAACCTTTTTCTCCTGATAAAGCTTCATTACGTATTCAGCCCCGTGGCGGACGTTTTCAAAGGTAGGAGCGGTAAGAAGATCCTTATAATCCGTTATAATATCATATCCGCGGCGTTTGTAGTAGTCGTACGATTTCTGACCAATTGTCATGACCGAGAGTCGCTCGTTACGTTCGTAAAACTCGTAGTCGTTAGAAATAAATTGTCGGGTTCTCCGAAACAGGTTGGCATTGAACGCCCCGCACAGCCCCCGGTCGGATGAAAAAGCAACGAGTAGTACATTCTTTACGTCCCGGTCTTCGGCGTACTCACTTACGTTTTCTTCACTTAAGTTCGCCGAAACATTGGCCAGTAAGTTACTTAGCTTTTTAGCGTAAGGGCGCATTTGCATCAGGCGGTCTTGTGCCTTCCTCAGTTTAGAGGCTGCCACCATTTTCATGGCTTTAGTGATCTGCTGCGTAGACTTTACCGTTGCTATCCGGTTTTTAACTTCTTTTAAATTGGGCATTCCTTTTTCAATTAGCAGAGAGCAATGAACAATGTGCAATTGACTGGAATAACGGCAAGAGTTACGACCGCTAATTGTTCATTGCACATTGCTAACTGTTCATTGTTGTTTGTAGTTTTTCGCTAGGTCAGACGCTACCTTTTTGATGGTATTCTGCTGCTCTTCGCCCCACTTACCTGACCGAATTTGATCTAAAGTATCGCGGTGTTGAGCATTCATGTACGAAGTAAATTCATTCTCAAAGTCCTTAGCTTTGCTAATGGGCACCTTATCCATCAGACCACTCGTAGAAGCGTAAATAATTGCTACCTGGTCTTCTACTGATACCGGAGAATACTGAGGTTGCTTCAGAATTTCCTGGTTACGCTGTCCTCGGTCAATGGTCAACTGAGTGGCGGCATCTAGATCAGAACCAAACTTAGCAAAAGCTTCTAGCTCTCGGAACTGCGCTTGGTCTAACTTCAATGTTCCAGCTACTTTTCTCATCGGCTTAATCTGAGCCGAACCACCTACCCGAGATACCGAGATACCTACATTAATAGCCGGACGAATACCTGAGTTAAATAGATTTGTTTCCAGGAATATTTGCCCGTCGGTAATAGAAATTACGTTAGTTGGTATATACGCTGATACATCACCCGCTTGCGTCTCAATAAGCGGTAAAGCAGTTAGCGATCCACCTCCCTTTACCATTGGTTTAATGGCATCTGGTAGGTCGTTCATCTGCGATACAATTTCGTCGTTATCGTTTAGCTTCGCCGCTCGCTCTAGCAAACGTGAGTGAAGATAAAATACATCGCCCGGATACGCTTCACGACCAGGTGGACGACGTAACAATAGCGATACTTCGCGGTAAGCTACCGCTTGCTTGGAAAGATCATCGTACACCACTAAGGCCGGACGACCGGTATCTCGGAAATATTCACCAATAACCGCTCCGGTGAAGGGTGCAAAGAATTGCATCGGTGCCGGATCAGAAGCTGTAGCGGCTACTACAGTAGTGTAATCCATCGCACCGTTCTTTTCTAAGGCAGCAACTACTCCCGCAATAGTGGAAGCTTTCTGACCGCAGGCTACGTAGATACAGTAAACTGGCTCACCTTTCTCGTAGAATTCTCGCTGGTTGATGATCGTATCAATTACTACCGCCGTTTTTCCGGTCTGCCGATCACCGATCACGAGCTCCCGCTGGCCACGACCAATTGGAATCATGGAATCAATAGATTTGATACCAGTTTGAAGAGGCTCACTCACCGGTTGGCGGTAAATTACGCCGGGGGCCCGTCGTTCTAGTGGAAGTTCAATTACATCACCTTCAATGGGACCTTTACCATCAATCGGCTCGCCTAAGGTGTTCACTACCCGCCCTACTAAACCTTCACCTACTTTAATAGAGGCAATACGACCGGTTCGGCGCACTGAGTCACCTTCTTTAATATCGTCTTGATCTCCTAGAAGCACGGCCCCTACATTATCTTCCTCCAGGTTAAGCACTAGGGCGTTAAGTCCGTTTTCAAATTCTAGCAGCTCACCAGACTGAGCGTGGGTGAGGCCATAGATTCGAGCCACCCCGTCACCAATCTGAAGAACAGTGCCTACTTCTTCTAGCTCGGCCTCGGTTTTAAAGTTAGATAATTGTTCGCGTAGTATTGCGGAAACCTCATCGGGTCTTACTTCTGCCATATTTCTAAATGGTTAAAGGTTGAGAGCTAAAGGTTAAAGGTCGAGGGTTTAAGGTTTTTACAACCCGCACCATTTACCTTTCACCCTCTACCGTTATCTGTATTTGTTAAAATCCTTTAGTATAACTTTCGTCGGTAAACTCGTACTGTAAGGCTTTAAGTTTAGACTTTACAGAATTGTCCATCATCCGATCACCAATTTGCAGCACGAAGCCACCAATTAGATCTGGATCAACTTTTTCGGTTAAGTCTACCTGATGCCCGGTACGCTCTTTAATACTGCTGATTAGCTTTTGCCGCAAATCAGTAGTGAGCGGAACCGAAGAAGTTACCGTGACTTCGTCGATATTTTTGTAATGATGGTACTGATGGATAAATTCATCAGCCAACGATGGTAGAATAGCTTCTCGGTTTTTTCGGGTGATAATATCAAAAATAGCCAATGTTGCTTGATTGACTTTCCCTTCAAAAATCCGGTAAAGGATTGCTTTCTTCTTATCATGGCCAATGATAGGGTTCTTCAGCATCAGTCGAAAATCGCGGTTAGATATGCAAGTCTCAGCAAAGAGTTGCATATCTTGGTATATATCTTCTAACGCATCTCGCTCAATGGCCAGTTCTATCAATGATTTAGCGTAGCGCGACGCTACCCGAGAATCTGTCATAAGTAATAGTCAAATAGATACTTTTGCTTAGTTGTCGTTGAGGTCGTTTACTAACTTATCAATGTACGATTTTTGAGCGGTTTCACCTTGTAAACTTTCTCGAAGAATTTTCTCAGCAATCTGTACTGATAAAGAAGCTACTTGCTGCTTTACATCGGCTAACGCTGCCTTCTTCTGACTTTCTATCTCTAAACCAGCATCTTCTACCATACGCTTTCGCTCTTTTTCTCCTTCCTCACGAGCTACATCTTTAATTTTACTAGCCGCTGAAGATGCTTCTTTTAGCATAGTTTCTCGTTCCTTGCGAGCTTCCGCTAGTAGCTGTTCGTTGCTAGCTTGCAGTTGCTTCATTTCTTCTTTCGCTTTTTCTGCTGATAGCAATGCTTCTTCAATGGAAGACTCCCTTTCGTTCAGCGCGTTTAGTATCGGCTTCCAGGCAAATTTTCCCAGAATAAACAGCACTGCCAGAAAAATAAGCAATTGCCAAATAATGAGTCCCGAAGCCGGTGATATTAAATCCATAGTATTACTTTATTTCAATAAAAGACCTTAAAGAACCCGAAGCCGCCTAACGCGGTCTTCGGGTTTACATTCAATTAAGCAGTAGCAATGATTAGGCAGATAATTACCCCAAAAAGGGCAACCCCTTCAATTAGGGCGGCTGCGATAATCATTGCAGTTTGAATACGGCCAGTGGCTTCCGGTTGGCGGGCGATTGCTTCCATGGCAGAGCCACCGATGCGACCAATACCCAGACCTGCGCCTAACGCGACAATTCCGGCACCGATACCTGCACCCATTAAACCATAACCTGAGGCAGCTTCTGCTGCTTGTAGTAAAAGAGCTAACAACATAGTGTTAAACATTTATATGAATTGAACAAAATTTTAAACCATTGCTGAGTCCTGCTGCAATTCGGGCACTTTCTCATCATGCTCGTGCTCATGATCGTGTTCTTCAACCGCTCCGCCAAAGTAGATAGCAGAAAGTAGCGTAAATACGTACGCCTGTAAGAAAGCCACCAGTAGCTCCAGGAAAGTCATGATCGTACCGAAAATTACACTGACGGGGCCTAACGCAATACTTTTAAAAATAAAGATTAAGCCAATCAAGCTCAGAATAATAATATGGCCCGCCGTAATATTAGCGAACAAACGAACCATCAGTGAGAATGGCTTGGTAAATAAACCAACAATCTCAATAGGAATCATAATTGGTAATAACCACCAGGGTACCCCTGGAGTAGCAACAATGTGTTTCCAATATCCTTTATTTCCATTGAACTGAGTAATTAAAAAGGTAATAGTGGCTAACACAAAAGTTACCGCAATATTCCCAGTTACATTCGCCGCACCTGGCAGCAGTCCCAGTAAGTTATTAATTAGAATAAAGAAGAACACGGTTAGCAAGTAAGGCATAAACCGTTTGTATTTTTTTTCGCCGATCAGGGGTCGGGCAATATCATCTCGAACAAATAAGATAATAGGTTCTAATAGCGATTGTAGACCCTTCGGCGGAGTACGTGGATCGCTTTTGTACCGCTTAGCAATAGAGAGGAAGATAATTAGCATAATCGCCACGCTGATAAACATGGCAAACACATTCTTGGTGATAGAGAAATCGTAGAATGTTCGCCCTTCGTTTACGGCTTCTAAGTGCCCACCATCGTCAGTCAATTGATAGCCGTTGTAGGGAACGTAATTATGATCTTCATCTAAAAATTTAGAAGACATAAATATTTCTAACCCTCGGTCGGGAGAATAGAGGATAAGCGGTAATGGTAACGTAACATGGGTATGACCAATAGTAATAAAATGCCACTCGTAGGCATCTTTTACGTGATGAAAGATGAATTCAGTAGGTCCTTCGGTTTCCGGGTCAGCTTCACTGTCGGCAGCCCTAGTGGGTGAAAACGATAGAATAGTAAGAAAAAAAGCAAAAAATATTGATACGATTGTGCTAGTACTGGCTTTCCCCATGTTGATTGGTATCCTTTTCCAAATGCGCGCGCAAGTTAGTCAACAAACCATAGATTTCAAACCCTAAGAAGGCTAAATACAAAACCGCAAAATTGATGACGAACGTAATTCGGTCGGGCACTTCATGCATGAGTGCGAAGAATATGATTGTTACACTAATAAGTAGGCGAAAAACGGTGGTAGCCAGATAGGTTAGAATCATCTGCTGCTGATCTTTCTGCAAAGCCCAGAAGGTTACTATCGCGGCTAATCCATTTACTACTAAAAAGAAGGGAATCCAGTAAATAGCGGTCGGGTGCAGATACGGTACTTGAAGTTGCTGTAATCCGAAGATGATAGCAGCCAGTACAATAGCCAATAGTACCAACTGAGTTAGGTGAGAGCGAGGCATGAGAACTTATTCGTTTTTGGGCAAGCCGCGGATCAATGCGTATAGGGAGGCAGCAAACGCTAATAGACCAAAGAGCACTACAAAAATAGGGAAACGATTATTTAAAGAATCATCTAGACGCATTCCACCCCAGACGGCCAGTCCCATTACGGCAATCATCTGAAAGGCTAGTCCAGAGTACTTAATATACGCGCTAAATTGTTCGTGATTGGGCTTCTTCTGATTCTGATTCTGATTCGGGTTCGACGTATTCGTCAGTGGTTTCTTCGAGTTCATCGGTGTAGGACAGGTCGCTTTCACTCACTGAAACTCCCATACGGCACGAACCGTTGAAGGTAGCTCCAGCTTCTACAATGAGTTTATTAGTAGTAATATCACCGTGGATAACGGCAGTAGGCTTCAGCGTAAGAAGCTCGCCCACTTCAATAGATCCTTGAATCTCTCCAGCAATAATAGCATTTTCAGCCATAACCTTGCCTTCAACGTAAGAAGATGAACCCAGTGCTACTTTAGCCTGACAGTTCACGTTTCCTTTCACCTCGCCTTCTACGCTAATGTTGCCGGTGGTGATAATATCTCCTTGAATGGTGGTACCTTTACCAATATTACTGGTGCTGCTTGAATCTTCCACTTTAGGTTTTTTATCTTGATTGTTGCTAAACATATCGGGTTGAAAGTTTAAAATGATACAAATTCTTCAGGGTTCATGGGGTTTCCGTTATACCACAACTCGAAGTGTAGATGAGGTCCGGTAGTCAGTTCGCCAGTGTTTCCAATGATGGCAACCACATCGCCGGCACTTACAAAATCGCCCGTTTTCTTGAGCAAGCTGGAATTATGTTTATATACGGATATCACATTACTTCGGTGCTGTACCGTAATTACATAACCAGCGTCTTGCGTCCACGAAGCCATAATCACCGTGCCATCGGCAACGCTTTTAATTGGCTCATTCTTCTTAGATACTACATCTACTCCGTAGTGCCCAATTTTCGGGTTATACGGTGCCGAGATAATTCCTCCTAGTGGCGAAAAGAAAAACAATTCATCTAATTGACTAGACGGAGTTAACGAAGCCGAAGTTAACATTTCTACCCCACTTTCCTCGAATTCCTCTCTAAACTCAGTATCAATCTTCGAGGGATTGAGATTCCCCTCGGTTTGACTACGTATCGCTTTACCATCTACTGAGCGATCATCTACACTTGCTAAATACGCATTTTCTGTCTCCAACGTACTATCACCACTCACAATATACTGAAACGAATTAAAAAATTGATGACTTTGTACAATCACATGTTCTAAAGAATCTACTGCTAAAGAAAGTTCAACAAGTTTACGATTAGCCTCTGCTTGCGCGTAGCGTGGATCAAACCACTGTTTTAATAATGTATTTACCAGAAAAAGGCTGATAA
>JGI12210J13797_10715665_pt1 | contig 10760 bp, 9 predicted proteins | sample ElkSlonscriptome_3_FD_13797 | JGI IMG/M metagenome (IMG submission 13797) | reverse complement strand
CCTGCGCCGCGCCTATGGCACGAAAGCAATCCATGCCTTCTGGAAGTACCGCCTGCTTTCCGCCGGGATCATCCTCGCCGCGGTGGTGCTGCTCCTGATCTCGCTCTTCGCGCAGGTCGTGATCGGCACCGCGCAGGCGGTGATCGACGCGAGCCTGCCGCAACTCTCGCAATTGATCGGAACGCTGCGGCTGTCGCGGATCGTGCCGGCGCTGGGGCTGGCGCTGTCGCTCTACATGCTGTTCTACAGCCTGACCCCGCATGAATATCGCTCGAAAGCCTATCCCAAATGGCCGGGCGCGCTGTTCACGGCGGCGTGGTGGCTCGGAGTGACGACCGCTCTGCCACCGATCCTGTCGAGCTTCTTCGCCTACAATCTCACCTATGGCAGCCTCGCCGGTATTATCATCGCGCTGTTCTTTTTCTGGCTCGTCGGGCTCGGGCTGGTTATCGGGGCGGAACTGAACGCGGCGCTGGCCGAGCCGGAAACGGCCGGGGACGAATTGGCCAACGACAGCGCCGACAATACGCAGACGGAGGAGTAACAAGCATGGGCGATCTGATGCGGGGCAAGCGCGGGCTGATCATGGGCCTCGCCAACGACAAGTCGCTGGCCTGGGGGATTGCGAGCAAGCTCGCCGAACACGGGGCCGAGCTCGCCTTTTCCTATCAGGGCGAGGCGCTGGCCAAGCGCGTCAGGCCCCTGGCCGAAAAGCTCGGCAGCGATTTCACCTTCGAATGCGACGTCGCCGATATGGAATCGCTCGATCGGGCGTTCGATACGCTGAAGGAGCGCTGGGACACGCTCGATTTCGTGGTCCACGCGATCGGCTTTTCCGACAAGAGCGAGCTGCGCGGCAAATATGTCGACACCAGCCTCGACAACTTCCTGATGACGATGAACATCTCGGCCTATTCGCTGGTCGCCGTGACCAAGCGCGCCGCCGAGATGATGCCGCCCAAGGCCGAGGACGGGAGCGGCGGCGGCAGCATCCTCACGCTGACCTATTACGGGGCCGAGAAGGTCGTGCCGCACTACAATGTCATGGGCGTCGCCAAGGCGGCGCTCGAGACGAGCGTCCAGTATCTCGCCAACGATCTCGGTCCCGTCGGCATTCGCGTCAACGCGATCAGCGCCGGGCCGATCAAGACGCTGGCGGCGAGCGGGATCGGCGATTTCCGGTATATCCTGAAGTGGAACGAGCTGAACGCGCCGCTCCGCCGCAACGTCACGATCGAGGATGTCGGCGGCGCCGGGCTCTATTTCCTGTCCGACCTTGCATCGGGCGTGACCGGCGAGGTGCACCATGTCGACGGCGGCTATCACGTCGTCGGCATGAAGCAGGAAGATGCACCCGATATCGCGCTAAGCTAAGAACAAAATCGCGCACTTTTCGAATTGCGCCAATGTAGTTTGCGAAATCACATTGTGCCAAGCGGAGGGTTGTCGAACCGCTAGTCGGGAAGCATTTGCCTCCCTTCAAGACGCGCAACTGCATGCTGCACCACCTTGTCGAGCGCTTCTTCGGAGAAAAAACCTCCAGGGATTAGGCAGCGCTCTATCAAAACGCGGCGGAATGCGTTGAATAGCTCACGATCCGGCGGAGAAGCTTGTGTCCAGAAGGAATCAAGCTCGCCCTGAAAAGTTATGCCGGGGATATCAAAAACGCATTGGCCGAGCGCGACCACCGGAACGTCCATGTCTAGCGCCAGCGTCCCGCTGGTGCTGTTTATGGTTATCATTCCTCGCGCAGCCCGCGCGACCGGGACGATGTCGCCCCACGCCATGTAATCAACTCGGTCTTCGACACCCAGCATGGTTGCAATGGTGCGGGTTTCCTCGTTCCAATCGCACACTCCATTATCGAGGGGATGTTCTTTGACAACCAGTCGCGTGTCAGCAGGAGCGTGTGCGGCAAAGGATTTTAGCACCAGCATCAGCGCGTCAGTCATGCTCGCGAATGGCGAGTGAAGACGGATCTGCGAGTCTGATGCGAGTTGCAAAGGAAACAGATAGTACGGCGCCTCACCAGCAAGCAAACGCTCTACCAACTGTTCAGAATTCTTGCGTCGACGCTTACCGCGCGCCAACTTATGCGCCCATCCGAACCCCTCGATCAGGGGATGCCACGGGCGATGATTGGCCCAATGAGGATAATTCCAGCGCGTGAGAATGTCGGCGCAGTTATATGCGAGACCCTCAAGTGCTCTTCGCCGGAAAGAGGATTTCACTTGTTTGTGTTCAGGCACTGGCGGCAAGGTGCTGGCTACGCGGCGATACCAATCTGGGTCCCGTGGCAGACGCGAGTGACCATTTACTCCTCCCAGCTCAAGTGTGACCCAATCGGGTCGAATATAACCCTCTTCGAAGACATGCACTGGAACCTGAAGGTCTTCACATACTTTCGTGGCCGCCAGATGATGCGGCCTGCAGTCGCCAAAAAGGACGACGTCAGAGATCTTTTTCTCACGAATCACGGCCCGCAAGGTGTCAGGCCATTCTTCGAGTGATCCACGGTAGTCCATGCCGCCAGGCAAGCGCCAATAAAAGCGATCTCCGCCGTTGAAGTTGAATTTGAACACTTCGTGGCCCGACTGGGCCAATTCTTCACCGAGCCGGCGAAACAATGGGCCCATCAATCCTTGAAGCAAGAGAACTCTTCGCGATGGACGAGTGGCGCCCGATGCTTCAAAACTCCGGCACGCCATAAAGTGAACTTCACCCTCATTAGTCTTCGCAGCCTGTATATTGGCATCGAAATCCTGTTTGCTTCGCGATACCACGATTTTTCCCTGGCTTTTGAGCTGAATTGTGACTCTACCCATCGCTCAATAAAGTCAAATCTCGACTGGCCGTTTTGCCCGCCCTTCCGTCAAAGTTCGACCCATGCGATGGAGGCGATTAATGCGAGATGATCACCATTAACACCCTGAACTGAGAATGATCGAGATCCTCCTGACGCTAACGCTCAGTTTGGCTGGCGCCGTGTGCGCCGACCGATACGCTCGTCCAACGCCATCGAAATCGGGGTTGGCTCTGCGCCGAGCTCCCGCGATCTGGCTTCTCAGCTTAATTTCGGCCTCGATTTTCGGCATTTTGCTGGCGGCCAGCGGCAATCCCTATCTCGCCCTGATCCTCTCGCTGGCTCTCCACGTGTTATTGGTCTCAGCTTCGAACGCGAAGTACCGCATGCTGGGAGAGCCACTACTTTTCTCGGATTTGGCCCTTATCGGCGCCATTTTCCGCCATCCGCAATTCTATTTCTCGGTATTGACCATTTGGCAAAAAGGGCTCGGGCTGATTGCTCTGGCTGCTTTGGCGGCAGTCCTATACTGGTTTTTCGTACCAAGCTTGATCATGGGTGTTGCCGGCTTGACGTTAGCCCTGAGCGCTTTCGCCATATTGTTATTGAGCTTGCGGCTGAGGCCTTTTTCCAATCTTGCCACTCGACCTGCCGTCGAGAAAGATACCTGTGAGTTCGGGCTCTTACCCATTATCCTGCTGTACTGGCTGCGGTGGCGCGTTGAGAAGGCCGTATCTGAAAAACGCTTAGGTGCCGGAGCGTTACCTGAGGGCATTCCACTTGCTACGGCAGAGCAGGCACGGATCATCATTGTGGTCCAGTGCGAGTCTTTTGCAGACCCAGTCGAACTTTTTGGCGGCAATGCCGATACGCTTGTGCATCTAGGGCGATCGAGGCGGGATGGATTGATTTGGGGTAACCTGCTCGCAAGCGGCTTTGGCGCTTACACCATGCGGACTGAATACGGCGTATTGTTTGGTCGCGGTGAAGAAGAATTGGGTTTTCGCATGTATGACCCCTACCTCACGGCGATTGCCGACGTCGACCACGCGATACCGAACAAATTGAGAATGAACGGATGGCGCAGCGTATTCGTACATCCGCACGACATGCGCTTTTACAACCGCCACACGCTTCTGCCCAAGGCAGGGTTCACGGATCTGGTGGGGGAAAACCATTTTGAAGCGCCTCCTTCCGGGCCTGGCCGCTATGTGAAGGATGCGGCCGTCGCCGAGAAGATCATTGAAATTGCGCGCGCAGCCGAGGCTCCAACGTTCATCTATGCCGTAACGATGGAGAACCACGGCCCCTGGGCTCGCCACGGCGGCGCGGACCCTCAGCAGATGATCGCGAACTACAATCGACTGGTAAAAGCTGGAGACTCAATGCTTGGTCGCTTACGCGAAGGTGTGGCAAGCTTGGGTCAGCCGGCATTGCTCGCCTTCTTCGGAGACCACCGCCCTAGCATCCCCGGGGCAAGCGAACCCGGAGGTCCCCGCCACACGCCTTTCGTCATGATTCAATTTGACGCGCAAGGCCGGATAACAGGTCAACCAAACGCGCGCCTGGACCTGACACCAGCACAATTACACCATGCGATAGTCGAACTAACCCAAGGCTCGACTATTGTACGTGATTAAACTTCATTTCTGAAGCCCCCTCAAAATACGATCCCTCAGCCAATTCGGCAACAGTGCATCGAAGCTTTTGAGAGCAGCGAAAGGCCAAGGCGTTATGTAGTGAGCCCTCCGCTGTTCGGCCGCGCGAACAATACGCCTCACGGCTTCTTCGACAGTTATTTCCATCGGGCGATTGCTATTGATCGAGCTGCCAGCGGGCGTTTTGATAAAGCCTGGCGCCGCAAGTGTTACACTGACGCCATAAGGTTCGACTGAGAGGCGGAGCGCATCAGCGAAGCGAGCCAGCCCTGCCTTGGATCCTGAATATGCAGCGGCAAAAGGTAACGAGTGATGCCCGGCTGCAGAGCCGATGAGAACTATCCTGCCGCGCCCTCTTTCTGCCATCCTGCCCGCAAGAGCCGCGGCCATCGCTGCAGGCGCAGCGAAGTTCACCTCGGCAAGCCGCAGCACCTGCATGGGGTCCTCAGCCTTTTCGCCTGGCGGGCGAGTGTCTCCGAGGCCAGCTACCAGGTAAGCGATATCAAATGGCCGTACCCGATCCTGGTCGAGCAACTTGAGGATTGCCGCCTCAGCCTTGCTCAGATCATGAATGATCGGTTGCGCTTCAGCGCCCACGGCTCGTACTGCTTCGCAGGTGTCTGAGAGCCTCTCAGGATTGCGGCCCCACAGGCATAAAGATACTCCCGGCGAAGCGTGATGCATGGCAAGCCCGCGTCCCAGCGCACCGGAGGCTCCGGTAAGAATTATCGATTGATTCATGATAAGTTGATTAGAGACCTGACCATGTGCGACTCTATGTCCAATCTGATCCTGTTTCCCGCTCAGTTGCACGCGTTGCCGCTTGACAAGCAATTGTCTTTTCTATCGGGTCCGTCGCGATGAAGGGTCCAATTTCAGAAGATCGCCGTCTCGTTCTATTCGAGAACAGGTGGCTAGAGAAGCTTACGGTCATACCGGTGAGATGGTTCATCGCGATCTGGGCCCTGTTGCTTCCAGCCATTGCAATTGCGGCTTGGGATACGGCCCCAATCTTTGCAGCTATTGGCTTGGTTTTTGCCGGTTGGCTCGGATGGAGCCTTTTTGAATATTCCGCCCATCGTTGGCTTTTTCACTGCGCTCCGAGAGCACAGGCGGCGCGAAGGCTCATCTTCGTGATCCACGGCAACCACCACGAAGAGCCGAACGACAAGCTCCGCAATCTCATGCCTCCAGTTGTCAGCGTGGCCGTGGGATTACTGATCTGGGTTTTGCTCTATGCAGTTGTCGGCGTCAGCAGCGCATGGATGATGCTTGGTTTCATGAGTGGATACGTCCTTTACGATTTGACGCATTATGCCTGTCATCATTATCCAATGCGTGGGCGTATTGGCAGGGTTATAAAGCGTCATCACATGCGCCATCATTTCATTTCTGGCGGCGGCAACTATGCCGTTACAGCAATCTTCTGGGACTGGATCTTCGACACCCGTCTTGCTGCGGGAGCACGGCGAGAAACCCGGAAATCTGCTCAGTATGAAGAAGTTCATCCTGCGGAATAATCGAGGCGGGAAAGTCAGGCTGCCCTGTTAGGAACACGTACAAGTGTACCTGCTCTTCTGGCTACTGGCGCCAGATGTCGTCGATGACTTTGGATGCGATATCCATGTGGCTTTCCCAATCAGGTGCGACCCATTGGCAAAGGCGATCCAATTGAGCCCGGCGAAGTGGGCCATCGTTAGCGTAGTCAAGGATGCTCTTTTTCCAGGCAATCCCATCTAACGGATCAAGATAGTCGGGAGCTGATTGGCCTACCTCCCGATGAGCAGCAATGTCGCTGGCTATTACTGGAATACCCGCCGAGAGCGCCTCGGCGACTGGCATGCCATATCCCTCTGCAAACGAGGGCATGAGCAAACCTTTCGATCCCCGGATGAGCGCTGCTAGCTCACTATCTGCGCAGCTGCTCACTTCCTGCATAAATGGGCGCAGGACCGATGATCGATCTAAGAGATCGAGGATCTGCTCATTCTCCCAACCGCGACGCCCGATTATCATCAATCGCGGGATTGAGTCGGCTGGCAAGGATTGCGCCATGTCGCGCCAGAGATGCAGGAGCAGCAGATGATTTTTGCGTGGCTCAATTGTGCCAAGGCAGACGAAGTAGGGCTTGTCATCTGTACGTCCATGCTCTGAAGCTCGAGAGACTGGGGCAGTTCCCAATAAAGCCACGTGGACGGATGGGCAGGATCGATTGCTAGCGTCGGACCAGCGCTTCAGCGATGTAGCTGTCGACCGGGAGTTGGTGATGACCGCGTCGGCCAATTCGATAACGTTAGCCATGCGCGCTTCATGCTGGGATGCGCCGCCTGGACGCGCATATTCAGGGTATTCGATGGGGATCAAGTCGTGCACCATGCAGACAAACCGGACCTGCTCGGCATTCAGGATATGGCGCATCAACTCAGATCTATCGAGATGATGCGGCGAGACTTGCACCAGCACGTCGCTTGTTCTCATGCCCTTGCGAGTCGGCAAAAGGCGGCGCATCCATGGCAAGACCGAAGCTAACGAGCGCTGTCCGGATGCCCCTTCGGGATCTGCCCAGCGGCGCTCGAGCTCATCGAGATAGGCTTCGGCAACTTCGCGGCGCAGACGCCCGTACCAACCCGTGGGGTGCACAGCGCAGAAGGCAAGGTCGCACCCATAGCGATTTGCGAGTCCCCGCGCGTAGGCCATTTCCACTCGATCCACGCCCGATGGGCGGGCATGACGAACCCGGGAAATGAGCCTCGATATATCAAGCACAACCCGCGTCATCTTATGTCGTTACGCTTTCTTCTACTCGGAGCCAGCTGGGACATGAATCGACCTTGGGCGCGCCGGATCGGCTCTATCCATGCCAGTCGGTTGGGCGTCTCGCCGCGTGCCATTCGTTGTACCAGTATTTCGGGCGGGCAGGGCAATCCGGTGACAGGGTCCAGATAGCGCGGATAAAGTACGAGTACGCCCGCCACCAACTCGTCGAGCGATAAAGGTCGCCCCCGCCGATTGGGCACAGTGCCAAGATCGCGCGTCAGGCCCCAGCCCGCGTAGAATGGAGTGCCGTGACAGGTCACATCCCGGCCACGCAAGAGAGCTTCAAAGCCCGCGAGTGAAGTGAGTACGTGAACCCCATCGACGGCTTCCAGCAGTTCGGCCATGCTCTCGTCGCGCACGATGCGGTCGGCATGGCGGAGCGCGTCACTATCTGGAACGAAGCCTTTCCGGTGACCTGCGTCGACGTCTGGGTGCGGCCTCCACCAGATTTCGGAGTCAATTTCTAGCACGCGGACCCGTCGCAAGAGTTCGAGGTTCGAGGTGATGCCGCCTCCTCCCGCCAGGACCGACATGTCATCCTCGACCTGGCCAGGAACCAGCACAACGCGGCGCTCTCGAGCGTGCCTGGTCAAACTTGGTTGGCGGCGGTCCAATGCCCGAGAGTATTTGCTGATGCCGTTCGCGACGATCGTCTCGCGCAGCCTTGCTGCGCGCTCGATCAAAGATGAGGTGAAAGTCTCATTCGCAAGGATATGTTCGAGGTCACTGGGCTCCGAAGGATCGAAATGGATTCCTCTGCGATCGACGATTACCGACAGAGGCGGAACAAGATTGGTCCCCAAACCAACGGAACGAACGAACCCGTCTTCTACGCGCACCAGTTTAACGCCCCGTTTTTTGGCCTTTGAGATCAGATCGGGCGAAATGCGGGAGGGCCAAACGGCAAGCGCGCCATCTTCGGCGCGCGCTGCAGAGAGCGCGCGCGAGGCGCTTCTAAAGATGCGCAGTTTCGCACCTGGCGACCATAGGAAGTTATTGATCTCTCGCCGCTTCCACCAGCTGATCCCACAGGCGGCGACCAAACGCTCCCCTTTCGCGCCGCGGTTATGGTCTATCACCCTTCTCCAGTCGGCAAGCAGGGCGATCGCCGCCTCAGGCGACAGCCAGCCTTCGCTAAAGGGGTCGCGCATAGGCTTGCAAAGCGCTGACAAAGCACGATTAGCAAGTTGCTCCAAGCCATCTTCCGGTGCCCCGAATCCGCCAGGTGACAGTACCTGTACCGGCTTACCGATTACGGTAGCGAGCGCGACCCATTCATCGTCGCCATGTGCCACTAGTTTCCCTGACCCTGGAAGGATCGACCACGGGTCGACGTCGCCATCATCATCCTGCCGGACAAATACGAGACTGGACTTCCTGGAATAGTCGGCGCGAAGCGCTGCGCCTTCCTCAGGGCTATTCGTACGGATTACGATTCCCGCTGACTGGGCTTCCGGGGTGGCGGTCGGATGAGCAGGCGCACCCCAGAATGCTCCGCCGACCCGTGCATCACGCAAGGCAGTGAAAAGCCGTTTACGGGCAGCCGCATCGGGAAGTTCGCCGGTCACCGCCGGTGGCTTGCTACCATCAGACCTCACTGCGAGGCCTGGGAAGGGAGGAGGACGCAACAAGGCTTTCGGGAGCACTTGATCTTCGCCGCTCAAGGCCTGCCGCCCCAAGCTGTCAGCGTCAGTCCGCCATGGGTACCCCGCTCGATGATTCCGTATCCGCCGGTGGGAAGCTTGAGAGATCCGAGTTTCGAAGCCGCTTCGGCTAACGCCGGATCAGCCAAGAGCGCAAAGCGCGCTGCGCCATTGCTTGTAACGAGCAAAATTGGGCCTTGAGAGAATTGTTCGGAGAAGAAAAAGGAACGCCATGCAGCGATCCGCTGACTGGGCTCGACGCTCCAGCCGAGAGGCACAGCAGCTCGTTCGTCCCACGCGGAAATCGCAGCTGCGCCAATACGAGCTATGACCTCCTCTTCAGGCTTGTTCTCATCGGGACCGTAATCCACCTCTGCCAGGAAATCGTACAATTCCAGCTCTGGCGGCGAGCTTTGGCGGGCAAGAATTGCCTTTGCCGTCTGGCGTGTACGGAGAAGCGGTCCAGACAGCACCCTTTTGAAATTGATGTCCTTTCGAGCAAAAAGCTCGCCCAAAGCGTTAGCTTGGCCCTGCCCTGATTCGGTCAGTGGAAGATCGGTTCGCGCACCGATCCTGCGCGGCGCGGTGCCGGCCTCAAAGGTGTTGCCATGGCGAACGATGATGAACATGCCTGCGTCTCTAGCGACAGCCAGCACGTCGGCAAATGATCGAGTTAGGTTGGAAATGGGTCGCCAAGCCTTTCGATCGCCTGTTCTGCAAGAGCAAGGTCACCTTCGGTATCGATGCCGGAAAGGGCGTACTCTGGTGCTGGGACAGGGATCGTAGCAATTTTCCAGCCATTTTCGAGGAAGCGCAATTGCTCCAATCCCTCGAGGATTTCGTAGACGCCTGCTGGGTTGGCCACGAACCAATCGAGCGCCGCGAGGGTATATGCATAAAGGCCGAGATGCTGCCACACTGGCGCCCAGGGTTCGCGTCGCAGCGCGTCCTCGCCGCGCAAGGCTGGCAGGATTTGCTTCGAGAACCAAAGCGCATGCCCCGACCTATCGCGAACGCAGGTTGTCCCACTGAATGGGTTCGACTGCTTATGGGAACGCAATCGGTCGAGGCGATCCCAATCGAGCTGGAAGACCGGAGTGGCAACTTGCGCATCGCCATCACGCAAAGCCGTTACCAAGGCAGCGATCGTATGATGCGTTATGAACGGCGCATCGCCTTGGAGGTTGATGACAAGCTGGGGCGGGCGTTCTCGCGCACATGCTGCGGCATGTGCTCGGGCGCTGCCCGAATCGATCTCGATGGAGGTGATGACTGCGGCGACCCCGAAAGATTCCGCGTGTTCAGCGATGCGCTCGTCGTCGGTTGCAACGATAACGTCGCAGTGTTCGACCGATTGGGCGGCGAGACGTGCGTTTGCGATAACGCGCTCAAGCAATGTCCGCCCAGCAAGTTGACGGAGCGGCTTGCCGGGCAAGCGAGTAGAGCCGTATCGCGCCGGGATTACGATCAGATCTTTCCCGGACGCGCTCATGCCAAACCGTTTTCGCAGCGCAGATTATCGGCGCGTATCAAGCGATCCCTAGCTGCACGAGATCATGCATGTGCACGATCCCCACGAGTTTGTCCGCTTCAGTAACGAACAGTACCGAAACCGCGTTCTCATTCATGAGCACCAAGGCATCTGTCGACATCATCTGGGCATTGGCGGTCACTGGATGCAACGACATGTGTTCGGCGATCGATTCATCGAGATCGTACGCCGTGATGCAACGACGCAGGTCCCCGTCGGTGAATGCTCCGGCGAGCTTACCGTCAGCGCGAACCACTGCCGTGCAACCGTACCGCTTGCGGCTCATTTCGACCGTAGCTTCACGCAGT
>JGI12210J13797_10329262_pt1 | contig 10760 bp, 11 predicted proteins | sample ElkSlonscriptome_3_FD_13797 | JGI IMG/M metagenome (IMG submission 13797) | reverse complement strand
CGTCGCGTCTACCTGATCGACGATACCGCCACGCTTTGCCGCGATTGCGGCGCCCGAATCGCGCGCCACGGTCTCTTCCATGCCGGTTCCGACCCACGGCGCCTCGGCTTTCACGAGCGGCACCGCCTGGCGCTGCATGTTCGAACCCATCAGGGCACGGTTGGCGTCATCGTTTTCAAGGAACGGGATCAGGGATGCCGCGACCGAGACGAGCTGCTTGGGCGATACGTCCATCAGCGTCACCTGTTCGCGCGGGGCCATCAGGTTGTCGCCCGACTGGCGCGCGCTGATCAGCTCCTCGACGAAGGTGCCGTCATCGGTCAGGTCGGCTGATGCCTGCGCGACGGTGTGCTTCTGCTCTTCCATCGCGGAGAGGTAGATCACCTCTTCCGAAACCTTGTTGTCGGCGACCTTGCGGTACGGCGTTTCGATGAAGCCGTACTTGTTGACCCGGCTGAAGCTCGCGAGCGAATTGATCAGGCCGATATTCGGCCCTTCGGGCGTTTCGATCGGGCAGATTCGGCCATAGTGCGTCGGGTGAACGTCGCGCACTTCGAAACCGGCGCGTTCGCGGGTGAGGCCGCCCGGGCCGAGCGCCGATACGCGACGCTTGTGCGTGACTTCGGACAACGGGTTGGTCTGGTCCATGAACTGCGACAGCTGGCTGGAGCCGAAGAACTCGCGAACCGCGGCCACGGCGGGCTTTGCATTGATGAGGTCGTTGGGCATGACGGTCGAGACATCGACGCTGCTCATGCGCTCCTTGACCGCGCGTTCCATGCGCAACAGCCCGACGCGGTACTGGTTTTCCAGCAGCTCGCCGACCGAACGCACGCGGCGATTGCCGAGATTGTCGATATCGTCGACTTCGCCCTTGCCGTCCTTCAGGCCGACCAGCTCCTTGACCACGGCAAGGATGTCTTCCTTGCGAAGGGTCGTGACCGTATCCTCGGCATCGAGGCCAAGGCGCATGTTGAGCTTGACCCGGCCAACGGCCGAAAGGTCATAGCGTTCGCTATCGAAGAACAGGCCTTCGAACAGGGCTTCGGCGGTTTCCTTGGTCGGCGGTTCGCCCGGGCGCATGACCTTGTAGATCGCTTCAAGGCCTTCGTCGCGGTTCTCGGCTTTGTCGACCTTGAGCGTGTTGCGCATCCAGGGACCGGTGTTGATCTCGTCGATATCGAGCAGTTCGAGCCGATCGATCCCGGCATTGTCGAACGCCTCGACATGTTCCAGCGTGATCTCGTCGCCCGCTTCGATATGGATACGGCCGGTGCTCTCGTCGATCATGTCGACCGCGGCATAGCGGCTGACGACTTCCTCCGTTGGCAACAGCAGCTCGGTCAGCCCGTCTTTCGCAGCCTTGTTGGCGGCACGCGGCGAAATCTTCTGGCCAGCGGCGAAGATTTCCTCGCCCGTATTGGCATCGACCAGCGGGAAGCCCGGCTTTTGCCCGCGCCAGTTGCCCGGCACGAACGGGATCTTCCACCCATCCTTGGCCCGCTCCCAGGTTACCGTTTCGTAGAAGTGATCGAGGATGCCCTCGCTGTCGAGGCCGAGTGCGTACAGCAGCGCGGTGACCGGCAGCTTGCGCTTGCGGTCGATCCGGACGTTGACAATGTCCTTGGCGTCGAATTCGAAATCGAGCCAGCTACCGCGATAGGGAATGACCCGCGCGGCGAACAGCAGCTTGCCCGAAGAGTGAGTCTTGCCGCGGTCGTGGTCGAACAGAACGCCCGGCGAACGGTGCATCTGCGACACGATCACACGCTCGGTACCGTTGACGATGAAGGTGCCGTTCTCGGTCATGAGCGGCATGTCGCCCATGTAGACGTCCTGCTCCTTGATATCGAGCACGGAGCGCGTCTCTGTTTCCTGGTCCACCTCGAAGACGATCAGGCGCAGCGTCACCTTCATCGGGGCGGCATAGGTGATCCCGCGCTGGCGACACTCGGTCGTGTCGTACTTGGGATCCTCGAGCTCGTAGTGAACGAAATCGAGTTCCGCAGTGCCGGCGAAATCGCGGATCGGAAACACGCTGCGCAGGGTCTTTTCGAGACCGGAAACATAGCCCGTTTCCTTGTTCGAGCGCAGGAACTGCTCATAGCTTTCGCGCTGCACCTCGATCAGGTTGGGCATCTGCACGGCTTCGTGAATGTCGCCGAAGATCTTGCGGATGCGCTTCTTCGCGGTGCCCTGAGCCGAACGGCTGCGGATCTTGCCGCCGCGTGCCTTGATCGTCGAAGGAGGTGTCGCCTGGGTTGCCATGGAGGAAATATGCCTCTTGTGTTGCGCGAGCGGCAATATGAGCCGCATCGCTGTGATGCCGTCGATCGTAACGCGAGATCGGGTCCATATCCGACGCAGAAGCACCGCACGCCCGGACGCCCCCTCAGGGCCGTCTCGGCTGCGGTTCGTTCACCGTCGCGATTATGGCAAGGCGCCGCTTCCATTCTTGGCCCGATTCCCGCGCAAGAATCGGTCCGGCTCGAAGCTGGCGTGTGCGCGGCATGTAGGAACGACAGAGGCAAGCGTCAACACACTTGCCCGCGCAAGGGCTCCTGCATCAGCACCCGCACCGACATGGATAACGCTTTGCGAGAAGGAATATATCGTTTTGCGATATTATCGTTTGACAACGAATCATGGCGGAGCTAGACGGAAATTATCGAAAGGCAATAAGACATTTATAGGAGAACGATATGCCTGACCTCATGACTCGCTCGCTGGCCGCTTGCGCCGCCATCATCCTCGCCGGCACTTCGATCAATGCGATCATCTCCGTCCCGCCCATGACCGCACCGGTTGCCAGCTCGGCTGTGTCAGCGGTCGAGATCGCCTGACGCTGACTGCGCGGACCCGACCGGCTGCGCCCGACCGCCTGACCCGAACAGGAAGACATCGCACATGACCGACAAACGAAATGACCTTTTGCTTCTGGCTGGACAGATTCTCGCAGTGCTCATGCAGATTTTCATGGCGATCGGAGCCGTCGCCCTGCTGGTGGCGACTCCCCTGCTGCTGATTTTCCGGGCCGACGTCGTTGCCGAATTCGCAGAGGAGACCGGCGATCCATCGGTGGCTTTCCCGCTTATGCAACTCGCCGGTGTCATGGCGATCGGGCTCGCGATCGTGGTAATGCTGTTCTTCTTCTTCGGGGCCCTGCGTCGCATCATCGCAACCGTCGGCAAAGGGGACCCGTTCGAACCGGCCAATGCCGATCGACTGTCGCTGATGGGCTGGCTGATGCTGGGGGTTCAACTGGCCCTGATCCCGGCGACCGCCCTCGGCATCGCTCTCGCGCGCTACGCTGACGAAATCGAGAACGCGAACATCACCGTCGACGGCGACATTGACCTCACGGGAATCCTCCTGGTCATCATCCTCTTCATCCTCGCCCGCGTATTCCGCCACGGTACCGCGATGCGCGAAGACCTCGAAGGGACCGTCTGATGCCTCCCAAGCCTCACGATACAGACGAAGGCGCCGCGATCATCGTCAGACTCGACGATATCCTGCACGATCGCCGCATGACGCTGACCCAGCTGGCCGAGCGGGTCGGGCTGACCCTTGCCAACCTGTCGATCCTCAAGACCGGCAAGGCCAAGGCGATCCGTTTCTCCACCCTCGCCGCGATCTGCCGTGAACTGGACTGCCAGCCGGGCGATCTGTTGCAATACAGGGAGAGCTGAACGGTTTCGCGGCCGGGAACGGCGGGAACCTCACTGCCCGACCCTCGTTCTCGCCTTAATCCGGCCATATTGCGGTTGGGAGGATCCAGAGGACTTCGAAGATGAAAAAAATCATGCTCGTCGCAGCGCCCGCACTGTTCGCACTGACCGCTTGTGACGGTCCTGCCGAAGAAGCCGGCGAAGAGATCGACGATGTCGCCGAAGCCGAAGGCGAAGTGATGGAGGAACGTGCCGAAGCGCTCGACGCGATGTCCGAAGCCACCGACGATGTCGGCGCTTCGGCTGAACTCGAAGCGGAAGCTGAAATGCTCGAGGAACGGTCCGACGGCATCTGATCGGTCCGCACCCACAGGCTTGACTCAAAACTCGAACAGCGTAATGGCTCGCCACCGAACGGCGGGCCATCGCGCTTGTCGTTCATCCGTCCGAGACAGTTGGTGAGAGCATTCGGGCTCTCTTAATTTCCAGCCTAGGCGGGGAAACGAGAATTTACGACGTACAACCGTCGCATCGCCTGCCCGGCAGGCCCTCCTTCCCTTGTCGAATGGACCTTGCCCGTGCCGATCCTCGGTACGGGTGATTGTGAGCCGGTCGCACGCGAGCCATCGCGCGCGACCATTGATGAAGGAGTATGGCATGGATCGTTCGCAGAAAGCCGACGCGGTTGCCCAGCTCAACGCAGTCTTCAACGAGGTCGGCGTGGTGGTTGTCACCCGCAATCTCGGCCTGACGGTGGACCAGTCCACCGATCTTCGCACGAAGATGCGCGATGCTGGCGCTTCCTACAAGGTTGCGAAGAATCGTCTCGCCAGGCTCGCCCTGAAGGACACCGATTACGTCGGGATCGATGAGTTTCTCACCGGCCCGACCGCGCTGGCCTGGTCGGAAGACCCAGTCGCGGCCGCCAAGGCCGCTGTCGATTTCGCGAAAGCGAACGACAAGCTCGAAATCGTCGGTGGCTCGATGGGTACGCAGGTACTCGACGAAGCCGGTGTCAGGGCGCTTGCCTCGCTGCCGAGCCTCGACGAACTGCGCGCCAAGCTCGTGGGTCTGGTCAACGCCCCGGCGACGAAGGTCGCCCAGGTGGTGAACGCCCCCGCGAACAAGCTGGCACGCGTGTTCGGTGCCTATGGCGCCAAGCAGGACGCCTGAGAGCAATAAGAGACGCTTCTCGTAAGAAACGAAACATCTGGGGCCAAAGGGATAGTCCGGCCGCCCCGCCACGTAATTGGAGTGAACATCATGGCTGATATTGCCAAGCTTGTAGAAGAACTGTCGAAGCTGACCGTCCTCGAGGCGGCCGAACTGGCCACCGCGCTGGAAGAAGAATGGGGCGTTTCCGCCGCTGCCGCAGTCGCGGTTGCCGGTCCGGGCGGTGGCGATGCCGCTGCTCCGGCTGAAGAAAAGGACGAATTCGACGTCATCCTCACCGGCGACGGTGGCAAGAAGATCCAGGTCATCAAGGAAGTCCGCGCGATTACCGGCCTGGGACTTACCGAAGCCAAGGGTCTCGTCGAAGGCGCGCCCAAGCCGATCAAGGAAGGCGTCAACAAGGCCGAAGCCGAAGAAATCAAGGGCAAGATCGAAGCAGCCGGCGGTACCGTCGAACTCAAGTAATCTTGAACTGAAGTTTTGCAGGTGTCTTGAAGCGCCTGCAGATGGGGGCGGTGTCAGCAATGGCGCCGCCCTTTTTCGTGGGGCAATCGTGTTCCGACTGGCCCTGTCATTCGGTTGGCCACCCGGCAATTTCGGCCGTGGCCAGCGCGGATAGCCGACCCGATTGAAAATCAGGGAGGGGCGCCGTCCGATTTACAGGTTGGGCAAACACGCTCTCGCCTCTTCCGGGCCATTGATGCTGTCGTTTTCACAGGCCGGAAACGGGACGTCTTGCGAACCCCGCGACGAATCGCGCTGGACCCCTTGGACAAAGCCCCTAGGGTATTCTCCAGTCAGCAGCCTGCTTTCGTTCCTGATGACGCACGCAATGATGGGGCCAGCCATGGCACACGATGGAAGAGCGGTAGACCTCGAGGTCAACAAGGACGGCGAACAGATCGAAGTGCTGCTTCACGGACACTCGGATCGCAACCAGCGCGTCTCATTCGAGATCGAAGTCACCGGCAATTCGAACAGTCGCCATCGCGGCAGCACGACGCTTGCGGCCAATTCGCCGCAGGTGCTCTCGACCATCAAGCTATCCGCCAGGGGTGACTGGTGCGCGCGGGTCACTGTCGAAGAAGAAGATCGTGCCCCGTATGAGCTGACCGAAGGGTCGTGCTGAAACGCCAGTGACGGTTCAACGGCGAATCTGCTCCATTCCCGCAGGTCCCGGTGCGTATTCAGGCGTACTGATCTGATCGATCTGTACCTTGTGCGCGGCCGCTGGCCGATGATCTCGCGAACCGACATTGAATTCGTCGTAGACCGGGTCGTAGCTGATCGGGATGCCCGCATCGCGCAGTTGCCGGATCGTCAGAAACGTATCGCTCGCCGATGACGATGTGATCTGCGCAAATTCGCTTACGTCATACCGGTCCTTCAAAAGCTCGACGATCGAGCCCAGCCTGACGCTCAGCGATTGGTCGATCTGCTGGAAATCCAGTTTCCCGGCCAACTGGCCGTCGATGCGCGTCAACATCTGCGAACCGATATCGGGGGCGAACGCGCTGGAGCTGGTGGACGAAGGCAATGTTGCCGGCCTGATCGGATCGACGATACGTGCGAGCGAGGCTCGCTCTGCCGGAACAGGATCCGTGCGCACCGGAACGGACGATACGGGCAACACCTGTTGGGGCATCGCATCCGCCAAACCGGGCGTTTCGCGCGCCGCGGGGATTGCGGCCATCCGCGCCGGCTCATTCGTAGCCGCTTTGGGTGCGGATAGTGACACGACCGGCCGGCTGTCCGAAATGCTTGCCGACTGCACCGCAATCGTGTTGCCGACCGGAAGAAGATCGATTGTCCGGACGATGGGAGGCGCAAGCGCCGCCGGGGCTTGCAGAGATCCTACCGGCCCGACCGCCAAACCGACGACAGGTGCAACCTGTACGCGAGCAATCGGGCCGATCTCTTCAGCGGCCAGCGTGACTGACGGCCCAGTTATCGGGTCCTGTTGCGGCATTGGGCCCTGTTGCGGCATCGGGAACGCGTCTGCCGACGGAATGACGATCGCAGCAACAGATTCGGCAGAGACAGCGACAGGTGCAATTTCGCCAAGATCAGGAATGAACAATGCTGGGCCGGGAGGTGCGAGCGCTTCGACCTGCAAGTCCTGAAACGCCGCTGCCCGGCCTGCGATCGGCGCCCGAACCAGGGCGGTGGTATAGGCCGAGGCCGCGGATTCGCGATCCGGAGCATCCCCGGGCAAAGCCGCGCGGGCCTGCCCCCCGGTCTCGATCGCCAGGTCGACGGTCTGGATCTCGATGTCGATGGCAAGCGGCGAGATAGTCAGCGCAGGTTGCGATACGATCGAGCGGGACATGGCCGCGAGAGGCATCGAAAGCGCGCTTGTGCCGGACCGCCATTCGATCGGAGCCCGGGCGGACCGCGGCACGGCAGAACGAATCGGGACAGTCACTCGCCACGCGCGCAAACCCGCTTGCGGCTCTGTTGTGTCGACCGCGCCCGAAATCGCGCCGCTGGCCTGCGCCCTGTCGATCACATCGCCGGCCCCCAAAGGGAAGCCGGGAGCGGAAAGGCCCAATACGACAACCGCACTGCCGGGCAGCAAACCATATTTCATCATGCGCGCGATTGTGACGTGGCTCACCGGTGAGGCTGCGGCGGCATGCGCTGAGGTTGCACCTGCGCGCGCGGGGCGTCGCAGATCGGCCTTTTCCCAAACGTGCTGCATTCCGGCCTTCATAGCCCGTCACCCCCAACTGGATGAATTATGTGAGTTTCGAGCCCGAAATCAAACCAAAAAGCGGTCTGCGACAGACGATCCGTGAAATGCTAACGCAATGTTGGGCAAATCGAACCGGGTTTCTGACATGAGGCCCGGTTCGGCACGAGTTTTGCGCAAGCGTTGCGAATCGGCCTGCTTATCCAGGCGATCGAGCGTGGGTGCGGTTTTTTCCGCTTTCCCAGCCCCCCTCACCCGCGTATCCGGACCGGCTTCATGCGTGAGACAGCATCTATTCAAGGCCCGCTTTGGGGCAAGGAAATCCGGGCGACACTGGCCTTCGCCTGGCCGCTGGCGCTCGCCAACCTGCTCCAGGCCTCGATCTACATCGTCGATGTCATATTCATCGCGCGTCTGGGTGAAGAACCGCTCGCGGCTTCGGGTCTTGCAGCGGGCCTGTTCGGGTTGATCGTCTGGAGCCTGTCTGCGCTGACGGGAGCGGTCGCGCCGCTTATCGCAGAGGCGATCGGCTCGCGGTCGCCTTCGTTCCGGCCGGTGCGCCGCGCTACGCGCATGGCACTGTGGCTCGCGGTAATCGCAGGGCTGGCGGGTATGGGGGTCGCGCTGTTGCTGGGTCCGGCCATGCGGATAACCGGCCAGGAACCCGCGATCATCGCGCTGGCGCTGGAATACAATTACGTCATCATCTTCTCGTTGGTGCCGATGCTGATCGCGGCGGTGCTGCGCAACTACGTCTCGGCACTGGGTCGGCCGGTCTTCGCGACCGCGATAACCGCGCTGGGCATTCCGGTTAACGCCGTCATCAATTACGCCTTCATATTCGGCAATCTCGGCGCGCCGGAACTGGGCCTGCCCGGCGCGGCCGTCGCGACGATCATCACCGCGCTCGTGACGCTCGGCGCGTATGTCGCGATCATCCTGCTAAGCCCGGCGATGGCGCGCTACCGGATATTCTACCGGTTCTGGCGTCCCGACTGGCAGCGATTCTGGCTGATCGTCCGGATCGGCATGCCGATAGCGCTGACGGTGACGGCAGAGGCCGGGGTTTTCAGCGCCGCGGCCTTCCTGATGGGACGTATCGGCGCTGCCGAACTAGCCGGTCATATCATCGCTCTGAACATCGCCGCGCTTGCGTTTCAGGTGCCGTTCGGCGTGGGACAGGCAGCCACCATCCGGGTCGGCTATTTCTATGGCGCGCGCGACAGCGACGGGATCGCACGCGCCGGGTGGGTCGCTCTTGCCATCGGCACCGGGTTCATGGCGATCACGTCGAGCGCGATGGTGCTGGTCCCGGAATACCTGCTGATGATCTTCGTCGATCCGACCGATCCGGCCAATGCCACGCTGGTCGGTTTTGCGCTGCAGTTCCTGTTGCTCGCCGCCGCGTTTCAGTTGGTGGACGGGGTGCAGGCAGTGGCCGCCGGCGCGCTTCGCGGATTGCAGGACACGCGGGTGCCGATGTGGATCGCGATTTTCAGCTATTGGGTGCCCGGTATAGGAACAGCGATCGGCCTTGGCTTTTTCACGCAATTGCGCGGCGTTGGCGTGTGGATCGGGCTCGCGACGGGGCTGGCCTTTGCCGCGATATTGCTGCTACGCCGCTGGATCGCGCGCGAGCGGCTCGGCCTGACACGCAGAACCGGGCCCGCGCCCGTCACTTCGCAGCCGCTGGCTCCGATCCCACAAGGTTGACGTCGCGCTGCGGGAACGGGATCGACAGCCCCACCTCGTCGAAGCGCGCCTTGGCCGCCTCGGTCAGAGCCCATGACAGCGAGAGGTAATCGCCGGTCGCGCACCATACGCGCAGGCCAATGCCGACCGAGCTATCGTCCAGCGAAGCGACGAAGGCGAGCGGCGCGGGATCGGCCAGGACGCGCTCATCCGCTTCGGCCAGCGCCATCAGTTCGCCGCGGGCCTGCTCCATGCTGTCGCCATAGGCGATGCCCACGATCAATTCGAACCGCCGGACCGGATGGCGGTGGTAATTCACGATCGGCTTGTTCCAGAGCTCGGAATTGGGGATCATGACGAACAATCCGTCGAACTGTTTCAGCTCGGTCGTGAACAGCCCGATATTCTGGACCACCGCGGTGATCGATCCGACATTGATTGCCTCGCCCACCTTGAAGGGTTTCTGCACCAGGATCATCACACCCGAAGCCACGTTGCTGAGCGTGCCCTGCAAAGCGAGGCCGATGGCCAGGGCCACGCCGCTGAGCGCGGCCAGGATGCTGGTGGTCTCCACCCCGAATTGCGCCAGCACCGTGACCAGAACCACGATCCACAGGGCATATTTCACGACGTTCGACAGGAACCGCGCGACGGTCTGGTCGAAGCGATCTGATTTCAGCAGCGCCCTCGACACGCTGCGCGAAACGATGCCGGCTATAACCAGCCCCAACACCAGCACCGCGAACGCACCGAGGATATCGATCAGGTGGGTCTGCAACCAGAGGAACAGCGTTTCCGGTATCGTAAGCATGGCAATATCGGTGTCGAGCGACATCTGGATGGCTTTCTGTCACGTTGTGAGGGGAGCAGGGCCCTCTATCGCTCTTCATCGCCGGTGACCATGGCCAGCAGCAGGTTGGCGGCGAATTGCGAATTATTTGCTGAACCTTGGTTGACTCATGCAGGGTCCGCAACCATTTGCGCTTCGCTGGCACTCTCGAGGTGAGAGTGCCAAGAAACTCTTCAACCGAGAACAAGAAAGGTCATCACCTATGGCATTTCGTCCGCTGCACGACCGCGTTGTGGTCCGTCGCATCGAAGCCGACCAGAAGACCGCTGGCGGCATCATCATCCCCGATTCCGCGCAGGAAAAGCCGAGCGAAGGCGAGATCGTCGAAGTCGGCGAAGGCGCCCGTGACGAAGCTGGCAAGCGTATCGCGCCCGACGTCAAGAAGGGCGATCGCGTCCTGTTCGGCAAGTGGTCCGGCACCGAAGTCAAGATCGACGGCGAAGACCTGCTGATCATGAAGGAAAGCGACATTCTGGGCGTTATCGGCTGAGCCGAACCCCTATCGAACGCTTGATCCCAACACTCAACCCTATTCAGGAGATAAACCAATGGCTGCCAAGGACGTAAAGTTCAGCCGCGAAGCCCGTGAGGGCATCCTCAGGGGCGTCGACACGCTCGCCAATGCCGTGAAGGTCACACTCGGGCCCAAGGGCCGCAACGTCGTTCTCGACAAGAGCTTCGG
>JGI12210J13797_10007265_pt1 | contig 10761 bp, 8 predicted proteins | sample ElkSlonscriptome_3_FD_13797 | JGI IMG/M metagenome (IMG submission 13797) | reverse complement strand
GATCGTTCTCGTTTTTAAACGCAAGTGCCGCCTTCATCGGCCATCGACCTGGTTGCCACTGGGCACCGATAATCGATCCCGCTGACCCAACCGCCCGCGTTTGTGCTTGATTGATGACTTGGATATCGCCATCTTTTTGGTTTTCGAACGTGTAATGTAGCAATAGCGATGGATCGGTGCTCAATCGAGCTGTCTCGTTTTTCCAGCGTTCATATTTGACCTGTGATTCGTCCAATTGTTCTTCTTGCAGAATGTCGTAATTCGGAAATTGGCTTTCCGAAAATGCCACATCACTCAGCTTTGCTGGATCGATGCGGACCGCGTGTTTTTGTTCGACTTCGACAGTATCCGATGAGGCATTTTGCTTGACAGAAACTTTGCCTTCGAAAACATGCACTTCGGGGCTGGTCCCCGGCTGGACTCGAATTCCGAAGGACGTTCCCAAGTCGACTACTTCGCTTTCACCGGTAAGTATCCGAAAACCACGTCCCAATTCGCTAACGTAGCAGGCTGCCTCACCCGACAGGATCTTCACTTCCGAGGAAGACCGTAATTCCAGTTTCGCAGGTCCTCGAACAACTAATCTCGCTCCGCTAAAGAAGTCGAGTTGAACGATTCCTGATGCAAAACCGATCCACCCTCGACGTAGTGTTTGCCCTGTTTCGATCGGCGATCCGAGGGTCCAATCCACGCTCACCGTCCTGCCAGCGACGGCAACCAACGAGGGATCGAAGCTCGCGTAAGAATCGCTAGCGGTTTGAGTGATTTCCTTTCGCTGCAACGCTTTGGTGCTGTTGGCCAAGGAGTCGTTACTTAGATTTTTTTCTTGCAAAGCTAGGGGGGTTAGAACGGCGAACAGAATCATCGCTGCTAGGACCAAAGCGACGATCCATCGCCACGAACCGTTGGAAGCCGGCTGTTCTTCAACGTGCTCTTTTGGTTCCGTTCGCGGAATCGTTTGGTTGGGGCTCCACCGCCGGGGCCAACTGAGTGAAGCATGAAGCTGAGTCATTTCGACATAGATTTCGCGATAGCTTTCATTTGCCTGCATCGCTTCGATCAATTGTTCTGACAATCGTTCTTGTTTGTTGCCACCCATGGGGTCATCGAGTAGCCGATTGACCAGGCTTCGAAAGTCCTCTTCGCTTAAATTTGTGTTCGGCATCTGCTGAATTTAACTCAATTGCAAAGTGGTTCGAATGCACGATTCTAGCGTTCGGCGAATTCGGTGAAGTGATGTCGAAATGGATGCAGTCGAACGGGAAAGTTCTTTCGCCATTTTGGCGACTGACCCGTCCGGACCATATCGCATGTCAATCAACATACGCTGTTGGTCGGATAATTTTTGGTAGCACGCTGATAGAGCGCTGTGCCGACGATCCTCAGCCACATACGTTTGCGAAACATCTGCAGCTAAGTTAATTAATTCATTCCCGAAAACCAATTTTTCCCGCGCGTGGTCGCGGTAATAAGCCATCACGCAGTTGCGAATGATTCCACACGCCCAAGAAACAAAATCTCGCTCACGATCATAATCATCCGATTTCTCAAGCAGCTTGCAATTGGCATCTTGCAAAATGTCGCGAGCGGTATCGAGATTCGGGAACAACGTAAACGTGTAGGCGAACAATCGCGGCTGGGCGTTGATCAACAACTCCACAACCGAACGATGATGACCCGACTCGACGCGTTGACTAGACATGGAAAATGAACGAGGCCATTTGAACGACGTGTAAAAAAAGAACTCCCAACAGATTAGCATTTCCGTTTGAACAGAGAATCTGAACAGCAAAATTAGAAAAAAATTGAAGATTAAATCATCTTCGATTTAATTTGTGTTTTTTTGTTTAGATAGAAGCTGGCTGTGGAAACTTCTTACATCGACCCCGCTGCTAACGGCCCGATCCGATCTCTGGTTGCCGGAATTCGCTAGCTGGGATCACTTTTTTCCTTTTTCCCTAGAGCTTTTGATGAAACGTTTTTGCTTTGCCTTTCTTCTTCTTTGTACACCGCTTTGCGGTTGTGGGGGTGGCGGGGATGCCGACCAAGTCGCTGATTCAGACGAAATTGCGCAGTATGTGAAAGACAACCCAGACCTTGAGCCAACTCCGCCGGGCCCGGAAGCGGAACTTTGAAGCTCGTTTTCTTCGCCTGTCGATTCCACTCCTTCACTTTAGCTTCTCTTCTTCACCAGGAATTTTTATGAACTTCACCGTTAGAAAGCGGGCTGCATTTACGCTTGTCGAACTATTGGTCGTGATCGCGATTATCGGCGTCTTGGTAGGCCTATTGCTGCCTGCCGTACAAGCCGCTCGCGAAGCAGCACGGCGAATGGGTTGTAGCAATAATTTCAAACAAATCGGTCTGGCGCTTCACAATTACCATGCCGCCTACAACCAATTGCCTGCCCAAGGTAGCGGCACCTTTGACTTTGCCGCTGGCACACCTAACCCCAACGCGACGACGCTCGCAGACGTGGCCGTTAGCAACAACCGCAATGAAGCAAGTTGGTTGGTTGGCCTCACACCATTCTTCGAGCAACAAGCACTTTGGGAACAAATTAGTAACCCTCTGCGTCGCCCCGGTGGCACCGAGATTTTTCCTGCAATGGGTCCTTGTGCACGGCGCTCGATTGCCGATCACGGCGTTGCCGAGTATGGTCCTTATTTGACCAATATCCCCACGCTTCGCTGTCCAAGTGATCCCGGTCAAGGTTTGCCATCACAGGGGCGTACGAACTATGCCGCGTGCATGGGCGATTCAATGCTTCGCAATCACTCCGGAGGCGTTAGCGACAATGGGAACATCACTTCGGGCGACGCCCAACACCGCAGTGCAGCATGCCGTGGAACATTTATTCCGCGAACGAAAACGGCATTCCGAGACATCTTAGACGGATTGTCCAACACGATTGCTGCCGGAGAAATCTTGACCGACCTAGGCGACCAAGACAAACGAACGCATGTTGCCATCAAACCGACCGGAGACTTGTCCGCTGCCAATATGTCCGTCTCTTGTGTCCCGGGTACTGATCCAAATCGTCCGCAGTTTTGGGCCAATCCCGTGGTCGTGGTCACTCTTAACGGAAACAGTGAAGAGCGACGCGGCTTCAAATGGGCTCTCGGGCGACCTTGCTACACGGGGATGACGACCATCTTGCCACCAAACCGCGAACTATGCGTTACCGGTGTTGGCCATCTTGGCGACGGCATCTATCCGCCTGGAAGCCGACATCAAGGCGGTGTCCATGTCTTAATGGGCGACGGTGCGGTGAAGTTCATTACCGATTCGATCGAGGCTGGCAACCAAAATAGTGCGATGGTGCGAATGGGGGCACCGTTCTTGGCACCTGGTTCCGAAAGTCCGTTCGGTTTGTGGGGATCGCTCGGCACACGAGCCGCTAAAGAGATTATCGACTCAGAGTTTTAAGCGATTGAAGTGGCGTAGGCATCGAGCCTGCGATCGTACTGCAACGCAGGCTCGATGCCTGCGCCACGCAAATAGAATCATTGCGATAACCACTTTGCCGCTTCGGGGGCAAAGTAGGTCAGGATGCCATCCGCACCTGCCCGTTTGAATCCTAGCAAACTCTCCATCACCACACGCTCGCGGTCAAGCCAACCTCGCTCCGACGCAGCCGCTAGCATTGCGTACTCGCCACTGACTTGATACGCGAACGTGGGTACGCCGAATGTCGTCTTCACGCGGTGTACGATATCTAAGTACGGCATTCCCGGTTTGACCATCACGCTGTCAGCTCCCTCAGCCAAGTCGAGTGCGACTTCGTGAAGTGCCTCGTCACTTTGACTGGAGGCTTGTTGATAGGTGCTCTTGGAAGCACCGCCAAGATTCCCCGACGAACCGACAGCGTCACGAAAGGGACCATAAAAAGCACTGGCGTACTTCGCCGCATACGACATGATTTGAACATTGCTGAAATTGGCACGGTCGAGGGCATTGCGGATCACGCCAATACGCCCATCCATCATGTCGCTCGGAGCGATGATGTCACACCCGGCTTCGGCCTGTATGATCGCTTGTTTGGCCAACACGTCGACCGTTTCATCGTTGACGACATAATTATCGCGGACCAATCCATCGTGTCCGCTGCGACTGTAAGGATCGAGGGCAACGTCACAAATGACGCCGAGCGAATCACCGACAGCTTGTTTGACTTTGCGGACACTTCGGCAAACCAAGTTACCAGGATTGATTGCTTCAGCGGCATCATCGGTCTTCAATTCAGCTGGCGTCGCGGGGAACAATGCGATCGCCGGGATCCCAAGGCTGACAGCCATTTCCGCCATCGATTCGATTTGGTCAACCCCAAGCCGATCGACACCAGGCAAACTGGGGATCGGAGTTCTTCCGTTGCCGTCGAACACGAAGACGGGCCAAATCAAATCATTGGTGCTCAGTCGATGTTCGGCCACCATTCGCCGCGACCATTCAAATTGGCGAACTCGCCGCATTCGTGTCGTGGGAAAAGGACCTCGTGAAAATGGGATCATGATTGGAAGGGTGTGAGAGGGTAAGGGCAGAGGATTGCGATGATCGATCCATCATGCCATGATCCGGCTGGTCAGGTCACTGACGACATCGTCGATCTTGACTCGCCATTGTTCGAGCGTATCACGGTCCCGAATGGTTACCGTTTTATCGTTTAACGAATCGGTATCGACGGTGATACAAAACGGAGTTCCCGCTTCGTCTTGACGACGATAACGGCGTCCGACCGCTCCCTTTTCGTCATAAAAAACGTTCATGTGTTTTTTCAGCTCGCCGTAGATTTCCTGAGCGATTTCGGGCATGCCGTCTTTCTTGACCAGAGGAAAAACAGCCGCTTTAATCGGAGCGAGGCGGGGATGCAATTTCATCACCGTCCGCGTTTGCATTTTACCATTCTCATCCGGGGCTTCGTCTTCGGTGAATGCTTCACAAAGGAACGCCAAGACCGCTCGATCGGCACCGGCGGAAGGCTCGATAACGTGCGGGATATACTTTTCGCCCGTCGCTTCGTCGCGGTAACTCATGTCACGTCCGCTGCCGCGATACTTTGGCTTGCCGTTCTCGCCAAGCTCGACCTCCATCGGCTGAGTCGCTGGATTGAGCTTCCCTTCCATGTGGCTGCGCAGATCAAAGTCACCGCGGTGAGCGATCCCTTCGAGCTCGCCGTATTCGCCTTCGGGCAAAAACGGGAACGCATACTCGATGTCCGCCGTCCCGACGCTGTAGTGAGCCAACTCCTCTTGATGATGCTCGCGCATGATCAGCGACTCGTTCGACAAACCAAGTTTCGTGTACCAGGCCAACCGGCGGTCTCGCCAATAACGATACCACTGTTGAGATTGATCGGGATGACAAAAGAATTCGATTTCCATCTGCTCGAATTCGCGAGATCGGAAGGTGAAGTTTCGCGGAGTGATTTCGTTGCGGAAACTCTTTCCGACTTGGCCAATCCCAAACGGCAATTTCACACGGCTGCTGTCGAGCACATTTTTGAAATTGACAAAGATCCCCTGCGCGGTTTCAGGACGCAGAAACGTCGTGTCCTCTTCCCCCCCCAAAGCTCCGAGCGTCGTTTTGAACATCAGGTTAAATTCGCGCGGCTCGGTCAATGTATCAAGGTTCTTTGCATCGGGAGCCAAGACATCTTTTGTGGAATCGAGTTTGTCGATCGTAATCGATTCGTCGCCAATCGTGATTTTATCAGCGTCCTTGTTTCGCAGCTTGAAGAACTTCATGCCTCGGCGGCGAACATCCTCCAACTCTGTTTCGATATCCGCAAGCGTCGCAACAAAAATCGTTTGGTCACGATCGGCATAGGTTACGTATCGTCCGCGAACCTGGTCGAAGCGGTACCGTTTTTTGCTCTCGCGACAATCGACCATGTGGTCGTGAAAGAGGTCATAGTGACCACTGACTTTCCAAACTTGCGGATGCATGATAATCGTGCAATCGAGACCGACCATTTCAAACGGACTTGGTGCGGCATCGGGGGCGACCAACTCGTTGTGCCCGCCAATCATATCGTGCCACCAAGCGTCCTTTAGGTTGCGTTTTAACTCGACACCGAGCGGGCCGTAATCCCAAAAACCTTGGATACCACCGTAGATTTCGCTTGATTGAAACAGGAATCCACGTCGTTTGCACAACGATACAATTTTATCCATCGACTTCATGACGATTGCTTTAACGATTTGTGGGGGACGAGTTTGAGAGGACGAAAATGTCGAGAAAAGAGGAATGTATCGTTTTTTCTCGCGATTGGGGAGAGTAGCGAAGATGCGATTTGCTTGATGGAGTGGTACACTGCTGCGACTAGATGATCTCTTCCCCCCAACAGCATGTATTCATGGAAAACCCCGATACTCCCTACGATTCGTTTATGCTTGTTTCCTTCGGCGGCCCCGAGGGCCCCGAGGATGTGATTCCATTCTTGGAAAATGTCCTACGTGGAAAGCCGGTGCCACGCGAGCGGATGTTGGAGGTCGCTGAGCACTACCAGGCGTTCGGTGGCGTCAGTCCAATCAATGAACAAAACCGCCAGTTATTGACGGCGATCGAGGGTGAATTCAAAGCCCACGGTGTCGATTTGCCTGTCTACTGGGGCAACCGGAACTGGAAACCCTACTTCGCTGATACGCTTCGCCAAATGCGCGACGACGGCTGCAAGCGAACCTTGGCGTTTTTCACCAGCATGTTTAGCTGCAACAGTGGATGCCGCCAATATCGTGAAAATTTGGTCGAGGCCCAAGCGGAAGTCGGTGACGATTCGCCTGTGGTCGAAAAAGTACGGATGGGTTTCAACCATCCGCTGTTCATTGAAACGATGTCGGACAATGTCAAAGCCGCCGCCAAGTCGATCGATGCCGACCTCAATTCTGCGACCGTAATGTTCACGGCTCACAGCATCCCGATGTTGATGGCCGACAACTCTGATTACGTCAAACAGCTTGCCGAGACATGCCGTTTGGTCGCCGAAATGGCTGGCTGTGAAAATTGGTCACTTGTCTATCAAAGCCGCTCGGGGCCGCCCCAGCAACCTTGGCTCGAGCCCGATGTTTGTGATTCAATTGAAGCAGCGAGCGAGAAAAATGAGATCGAATCACTGCTCATTGTGCCGATCGGCTTTGTCAGCGATCACATGGAAGTTCTCTACGATCTCGATCACGAAGCAGCCGACGTTTGCAAAGAAAAGAACATTCCGATGGCGAGAGCGGCTACGGCGGGGATTTCGCCAAAGTTTGTCAAAATGATTCGCCAATTGGTTGAAGAGCGGTTGCATGGCGACCGCGAACGAGCGGCACTTGGCGACCTCGGACCATGGCATGACGTCTGCCCAGTGGATTGCTGTTTGTACAATCCGGTGCGCCCGCCGGTTGGTAAACCAAAACACTAGCGGTTTACCAAAAATCAGCCCGTCGGGCTGGGCTAGGCAAACGGATCGGCCTTCGGCCTGAAAACGTCGCCTGCGACTTGTGCACCGCAATGGGGCGTCTAACCCACTCAATGCCACGCCCCCCCGATGGAAGGCTGGCTACGACTAAGCTTTGCAGCCTGCTTCTTTAACCAATTTGCTCAAACGGCTTTTCGTTCGTGCGGCTGCGTTGCGATGGATGAGGTTCTTACTTGCAGCTTTGTCGAGTTTCTTGACAGCCAAGCGAAAGGCAGCTTGCATTTTGTCGGTATCGCCTTCCTTGACCGCTTCGCGAACTTGACGCAATGATGAACGCATGTTGCTTCGCGTTGCACGGTTGCGGAGCCGTAACTTTTCACTTTGACGCAGACGTTTCTTGGCACTTTGGGTATTTGGCATCTTCGGTTCTAATTTCGCTTCGGAATTTCGTACGGATCGGTAAAGCTACAATCACTGTCGTTACAGATAGTTTTCAGTGGGCCACATTATGCCGACATCGATGCCATCTGTCCATAGTCAACTTTTCAGACAAAAATGGGCGAATGAATGGTAATGGGAACGTGAATGGCAAAGTCTATCTGATCGGTGCGGGCCCCGGTGCTCCGGGGTTAATCACACTGCGCGGTGTGGAACTGCTTCGCCGTAGCGATGTGGTGCTCTATGATGGTTTAAGCAGCATTGAACTGCTTAAACACGCCCCTAATGCGGAGCATATTTGCGTTGGCAAACATGGGCAACAGAGGATTTGGCACCAAGATGAGATCATCGAAGAAATGCTTCGCCACGCTCACTTGGGCAAGCAGGTGGCTCGACTTAAGGGTGGCGATCCAGCGGTTTTTGCTCGCACCGCTGAAGAAGTCGACGCACTATCGGCAGCAAAAATCGCCTACGAAATCGTGCCCGGCATCACGGCAGCGTTGGCGGCGGGTTCCTATGCAGGCATTCCGATCACCCATCGAAAGCTTGCCTCGGCCGTCGCTTTGGTGACCGGTCACGAAGAACCGGGCAAAAACGAATCCGCCCTTGATTGGGACGCGTTGGCCCGTTTTCCAGGAACCCTCGTCATTTACATGGGGGTAACGACAGCGAAAATTTGGACCGACTCGCTGATCGAAGCTGGCAAACCGGACGATACCCCGGTAGCGATCGTCCGACGCTGTAGCTACCCCGACCAGCAAACGTTTCGTTGTCGACTCGACGAAGTGGCCGATCGGATGACCCCTGCGTCAAAAATCCGACCGCCGGTGATCGTCATCATCGGCCCCGTTGCCGAACTGGCCGATACCCCCAATTGGCTCGAGCAACAACCGCTCTATGGCAAAACCGTCTTGGTTTCTCGGCCCGCCGACCAAGCCGATTCGATGGCCGCTTCGCTACGCGATCGGGGGGCGACCGTACTCGTCCAACCAGCGATTGAAATTGCACCGTTGGCGAATCACCACGATTTAGACCAAGCGATTCTCGATCTGCCCCAACAGGACTTCGTCGTGTTTAGTAGCCGAAACGGAGTTCGCTTCTTTCTCGAGCGGCTTTTGGAATTAGGCTTCGACATGCGCAGACTCGGTCACTGTCAAATCGCCTGTGTCGGAGAACAGACCCAATCGGCACTGAAGGAATTTTCACTCCACTCCGATATCACGCCCTCAGATTTTCGGGCCGAGTCGTTGGCAGACGCATTGGCGGATGCGACGAAAGACAAACGGGTGCTGTTGATTCGGGCCAGTCGTGGGCGGGATGTACTCCGAAATCGTCTTGAGCATCAGGGAGCAATGGTCTCGGAGGCGGTCGCCTATTCTCACGCGGATGTTGCCGATCCCGATCCCAGAATTCTGGAAATGGCGAAGCGGGGACAAATTGATTGGATCACCGTCACCAGCAGTGCGACGGCAAAAAGTTTGCATCGCATGTTTGGCTCAGCGATTCGGCGGAGCAAGCTAGCTAGTTTGAGCCCGGTGACGTCGGCAACGCTGCGGGAATTGGGTTACCAAATCGATGCGGAGGCCGCCCCCTATACGATTGACCAATTGATTACGGCGATCTTAGAGCATCCGTCGAAATGAAATCGCCTGAAAGCGGCAGCCTTTCGTGGCTATTTTTCTCGATCAAACCGCCAGTTCACACGATGAGTTACCATCCGAAAAACGTCGCGGTTTGATTCATGGTGTTTAGCTCGTCCTCATCGAGTCGGCACGCTCGCCGGCACCGTTTGTCGGCACCGTTCGCCCAAAGATTAACGCAATGACCGATCATGAAACAGGGAAAACCTCCATTTACAGAGCCGCGGATGCCGATTAAGCTTCGTTTTTGCTCTTTTTCGATTGGTGCAACTCTCCCTTTTTAGTCAATGATGAAAGATACAGCCCCACGCCTCGAACGCATATCGGTTTTCGATTCTCACACGGGTGGCGAGCCAACTCGGTTGGTCGTATCGGGTGGCCCCGATTTAGGAAAAGGGACTTTGCTGCAGCGGCAGCAGCGATTTGAGAATGAGTTCGATCATTTCCGCAGCGCCATCGTCAATGAACCTCGCGGCAATGACGTAATGGTCGGTGCTTTGCTTTGCAAACCAACGGCCGCCGATTGTGTTGCTGGCGTTATGTTCTTTAACAACGTCGGTTCGCTCGGCATGTGTGGTCACGGTGTGATTGGTGTCGCGGTGACATTGGCTCATCTTGGGCGCATCGATCCGGGTCAACACAAGCTTGAAACGCCCGTCGGTACGATCGGCTTTGAACTCGACGAAGACTTGCACCGAGTGACGTTCCAAAACGTTCCGAGTTACCGTTACCGCAAGGAGGTGTCGGTCGAAGTCCCTGGTTACGGAAGCGTCGTCGGTGATATCGCTTGGGGTGGGAATTGGTTCTTCTTGGTTCGCAATGAACCCGATCAAATTCGGCCTCAGCACCTCGATGAATTGCTCTCCTACACTCGCGCCATTCGCAGCGCTTTGGACGAACAGAAGATTACCGGTCATCAAGGCAAAACGATTGATCACGTTGAGGTCTTTGCTGAAACCTCCGCTGTAGACGGTCGTAACTTCGTGCTCTGTCCTGGCGGCCAATGGGACCGCTCGCCTTGTGGTACGGGCACGAGTGCCAAAGTCGCATGCTTGGCCGCCGACGGGATTCTTGCTCCTGGGAAATTGTGGCACCAAGAAAGTATCATCGGTACTCATTTCGAAGCTCGTTACCGATTGCCGACGGAGTCCGAACTGAAGAAACTCGGCAACACCGGTGTGCAAGGTGATGCGGCTTTAGCCGACGACGTGGCCGAGTCGGGCGGCGTGATAGTCCCCAGCATCACCGGTACCGCTTCGGTGACCGCCGACGCACAATTGATTC
>JGI12210J13797_10532005_pt1 | contig 10764 bp, 12 predicted proteins | sample ElkSlonscriptome_3_FD_13797 | JGI IMG/M metagenome (IMG submission 13797) | reverse complement strand
CCGCGATGTACAGCCGGTTGCCGCGCTCCATGGCGAAGCCGGGGAACTCGTTGGGCATGTGGATGCGCTCGAGGTTGCGCCGGAGCCAGCGCTCGAGTGGGGCGTTGTCGAACAGCCCGGTCGGGATCGCGTCGCTGACGGCGGGGAAGCTGCGCCGCGGTGAGACCTCGTCGCGCAGGCGCAGGGCCATGCGCTCGACGTGGACGTAGTCGGGCGAGCGGAGCAGCTCGCCGAGGGCGTGGTGGAAGGTCCGCGGGAGGCCGGGCAGGCCGCGGACGAAGTCGGCGACGACGCCCGGGCCCCAGCGCGCGAACTCCCCGGCCAGCCGGGCCGGTCGTCCGAGCCACTCGTCGGTGTTCGGCCGGTACAGCAAGCTGGGGTCGAGGGGCTCGAAGCGGGTGCTGGTCCCGTCGATGACCTCGATCATCTCGTCGGGCGTGAACCCGGCGGCGAGCGGGACCGAGAGCATGGCTCCGGCCGACAGGCCGACGTAGATGTCGAAGTCGACGATGTCGCGGCCGACGAGGAAGTCGTTGAGGGCCTTGAGACCGCCCATCTTGAACGCGCCGCCGGTCATGGCGCCGCCAGCGAGGACGAGGGCGACCTTCGAGTGACGCTTGCTCCGCTGGGGAGCGTCCGACTTGCGGATGAGTGTCAGCCCCACGCTGGCTTTATAGCTCGATTGAGCCGTGAGGTAGATTGCGTCAACTACGCAGCGGGGCTCCGTCGCCGCGGGTACTCTCCGGTCATGCGCTTGACTTGCTCGCTCCCGTGCCTGGCGATGCTGCTCGCCTGTACACCATCCGAGAGAACCAGGCCGCCGACCCACGAGGAGCTCGTCAACCACCACGTCCAGGGCAAGTACGAGGAGGTCCTGGCCTGGTGCCCGCGGATCCTCGACGACCGCGGGGCCGAGCAGGGGGTGTCCGACTGGTGCCTGTTCGCCTATCCAGCGGCGATGCGACTGGCCCTCGACACCAGCGGGGCGCTGAGCTTCGTCCGCGCGATGTGCCGCGACCTCGCCGGTCAGCCCAAGGGCGACCAGGCCTTCCGCGAGTTTTACGTGGCCGAGACCGCCCGGTGGTTCGCCTTGCCGATGCGCCTGCAGGGCCAGCTCGCGGCCCTGCCGCGCGCGGTCGAGGCCGCCGTCGACGACTTTGGCGAGGCCTGCGCCGTCGATCCCGAGCGCGTCCTGCCCCAGGTCAAGACTGACTTTTAGCTTTTTTTTGCCTGCGCCTGCATCCAGATCCGCGCTGCGTGCGAAGGCCCTGGGTGCGATGACTTCGCAACCTGGATTCGAGCCCTCTTCTCCCCCTGCTTCCCCTCCGCTGAGCCTCGGCGTCGCGCCCGGAGGCCGACTCGACCGCGCCCGGGCCATGCAGTGGCGCCGGGCGTCGCCGCTGCTCCAGACCCTCGAGCAGGTCCGGGCCGGGAGCTTCGGCCGTTCGTTGCACTTTGCCGGCGTCCTCGACGAGCTCGGCGACGGCGAGCCCTTCACCTTGTTTGCGCCCCTCGATGAGCTGCCGAGCGAGCTGCTCGACGACCCCGAGGGCCTCGAGCGGGTCATCGGCTTTCACATCATCCGCGGCGCGGCCCTGCGGACCCACGAACTCGGCCCGGCCGTGAGCTCCTCGATCGGCCAGCGTCTCGAGGTCCGCCGCTCGTCGCGGGGCGCGATGTCGGTCGACGGTGCGGCGCTCGTGGGCCCCGATCTCGCGGTCGGGGCCGGGGTCGTCCATATCATCGACCGCCTGCTGTTCCCGGCCCAGCTCGATCTGCTCGAGCTGCTCCATATCAGTGACAACTTCCATCGCCTGGTCACGGTCTGCGAGCTGCTCGGGCTCGAGGACGAGCTGCGCGGAGCCGAGCCCTACACGCTGCTGGCTCCGCGCGGGCTGACGCTGCTCGAGACCTGGCGCTGGCACGCGTGGCTCCAGCCGCGCGGGCGCCCGTACCTGCGCCAGCTGCTCGAGCGCCACATCGTCCCGGGCCGCTGCTACCTCGACGACCACGAGGAGCTGACCAACCTCGCCGGCCAAGCCCTGACCGTCCGCCGCTCGGTCGAGGGATGCGACATCGACGGGCAGCAGGTGTTGATTCCGGACATCGACGCCCGCAACGGGCTGATCCACGTGATCGAAGGGTTCGCGGGCTCGTGAGCGGGGGCGGTCATGGGCGCGGGCGCTGGGCGGGGCTCGGGTGCGCTCACGGCTTTCGTCGACGGGGCAAAAAGTGCTATCCACCGGGCCCTGGCCGTCGCGCGACAGACACTCTTGAGCCGGGTCGCTGCCGGCGACAGCGAAGCCGTGCGCGAGTGCGTGGCGCGCTACGGCCCGCTGGTGTGGTCGATCGCGCGGCGCTTGGCCCCGACCGAGCCCGAGGCCGAGGACGGCGCCCAGGAGATCTTCATCGAGCTGTGGAAGCACGCCGGGCGCTTCGACCCCGCGCGCGGGTCGGAGCCGGCCTTCGTTGCGATGATCGCCCGGCGGCGGATGATCGATCGGCTGCGGCGGGCGCAGCGGCGCCCGCAGATCGAGGCCGCGCCGGACACCGTGCTCGGCTCGGAGCAGCACGTGCAGATCGAGCGCAGCGCCGAGGCGGCGATCGCCGCGGGGGTCCTCGCGACCCTCGATCCTCACCAGCGCAGGGTGCTCTCGCTTGCCATCGGTCAGGGCATGACACACGCAGAGATCGCGCAGGCGACCGACATGCCGCTCGGGACCGTCAAGTCCCTCGTGCGGCGGGCCCTCGTCGCGGTGCGCAAGCGCCTCCGTACCCAGGAGGCTGACGGTCAATGAGCAAGCCGCAAAAGCGCCTCCACACCCTGCTGACCGATCGCGCGGTCGCGGGTCTCGATGCGCGCGAGCGCGAGGAGCTCCAGTATCTGCTTGCGGGCGCGGCGCTCGATCCGAGCTACGAGCAGGCCGCGGCGGCGATGGAGCTCGCGCTCCACGATCACGGCGAGGCTGTGCCCGAGTACGTCGAGGCTGCGGTGCTCGTTCAGGCCGGGCGCTACTACGGCTTCACCGAGGCTCAGGCCCATGAGCCGACCATCGGCAAGCCGCCGGTCGACGAACGCGACGCGGACCCGCAGCTGCTCGGCGGCCCCGAAGCCCAGCCCGAGCCCGCGCCCAGGCCAGAAGACTCCGCGGTCGCGCGCAACTGGGAGCTCAGCCCCGGGGTCGAGACCGCGATCGAGTCGGGCGTGCTCGAGTCGAGCCTGACCGATGGGCGGATCGAGGCTCGCGGGCCCGCCGAGTCCCAGCAAGCGCCGATCCCCAGCGACCTCGAGCCGACCGGCCGCGCCCAGTCCCGGCGTCGGCGCGACAAGCCCAAGCCCGCGCCCGCGCCCGACGATCTCGACTTCGATCTCGATGACGACGACGACGGCTTCGGCGATCTCGACGACTCGAGCGAGGATCTCGCCTTCGACCCCGAGGCTGTCGGCCAGTCCCAGCTCGGGCCGAGCGCGAGCGTGTCGAGGGTCCGGTCGACGTCGATCGGCGAGTCTCGCGTGGTCCGCTGGGCGACCTACGTCAGCGCGATCGCGGCGCTCGTGATGCTGTCGATCGCCTTGTGGCTGTTCGTCCATCGCAACGACGGCGTCGACCCGGCCGACCTCAAGGCCCAGGTCGAGGCCGCCGACGACGTCATCGAGTGGGAGTTCGCAACCAAGCCCGACCCCAGCGTCGGCGAGGGCGCGAGCGGCTCGGTCATCTGGAGCTCCGAGCTCCAGGCCGGGGTCATGGTCCTCGACGGGCTCGACGTCAACGACGCCTCCGATCTCCAGTACCAGCTGTGGATCGTCGACACCCGCCGCGAGGGCCCGCCGGTCGACGGCGGGGTGTTCGACGTCGGCAGCGAGGGCGAGGTCGAGATCCCGATCGACGCCAAGCTGATCGTCGGCGAGCCGGGGGCCTTCGTGATCACGGTCGAGCGGCCCGGGGGCGTGGTCGTCTCGGGCCAAGACCGGGTCGCGATGGTCGCAGCGGCGGGCTGAGCGCGCTTCGCGTTCCTCGCTGTCTATCGTCTGTCCGCGGCGTCTGGGTTTGGGTAAAACCGGGGCCGTGGCGGCCAACGACGCGGCGACCCTGGAGCTGCCCGAGGCGATCGGGCGCTACGAGGTCCGCGCGCAGGTCGGCAGCGGGGCCAACGCGGTGATCTACTCGGCCTGGGACGCCAGCGCCGAGCGGCGCGTGGCGATCAAGCTGCTGCGCAACGATCGCTGCTTTCGCCCCGACAGCCGCGCTCGGTTCTTGCGTGAGGCCAAGGTCATGTCGCGCATCCACCACCCCAACATCGTGCAGATCTACGAGGTCGGGATGCACGAAGATCGGGTGTTCCTCGCGCTCGAGTACATCGAGGGCCGGACCTTCCGCGAGTGGATCGACCACGAGGATCCCGACATGGCCGAGATCCTCGAGCGCTACCTCGACGCCGGCCGCGGGCTCGAGGCGGCCCACGCTGCCGGCGTGATGCACCGCGACTTCAAGCCGCAAAACGTGCTCCTCAGCCACGACGGCCGGGTCCGCGTCGTCGACTTTGGCCTCGCGCGCAGCATCCGCGGGACCGACAGCTTTCAGACCGTCGAAAACCAGCTCCCGGGCCTGCGCGACGCCCTCGCCTCGGGGCCCGAGCTGCTCTCGACCGTGGGCATCTCGGGCACGCCGGCCTACAAGGCGCTCGAGCAGCACTTCGGACGGCCGACCGATCCGCGCGCCGATCAATTCGCGTTTTGCGTGGCGCTGTGGGAGGCGCTGTATGGCAACCGTCCCTTCGCCGGACGCAGCCCGAGCGAGATCGCGCGGGCGATCGAGGCCGGGAGCATCCGCGAGCCCGATTCCGAGCGGGCCAAGCTGGTGCCCCGGCGGCTGCGCAAGATCCTCGAGCGAGGTCTCGCCGCCGAGCGCGTCGATCGCTACCCCTCGATGACCGAGCTGCTCGCCGAGCTCGATCGCGCGCGGACGGGCGGCTGGCTCGAGCGCCTGATCGGCCGGGTCAAAGCAGACAAGCGATGAGGACCACGTGGTCGTGGGCCATGAGGAAGCTCGACTGGGTTTGGACTTCGTTGCCGAGCGCGAGCTGGTTGAAGTCCGAGGCCGTGACCGTGACCGTGTGGTTGTGGTTGGCGTTGCCCTGGATGTTGTAGTTCTTTTGTACGCCGGCCATGACGTCGGCCTGGGGCACGAGCAGCGTGTGGCCGTGGTTGGTGAGAACCGTGCCTGACGCGCCATCGGGGCAGACCAGCGGAACATCGCCATCGCCGTCGCCGCTCATGTCGCCGTCGCCGTCGCCGCTCATGTCGCCGTCGCCATCGCCGCTCATGTCGCCATCGCCGTCGCCGGTCATGTCGCCGTCGCCGTCGCCGGTCATGTCGCCGTCGCCATCACCGCTCATGTCGCCGTCGCCATCACCGCTCGGATCCCCATCTCCATCGCCGGTGGGGTCCCCGTCGCCATCACCACTGGGGTCCCCGTCACCATCTCCGCTGGTCTCGGCGCCGGTGTTGAAGGTGTCACGGCCTTCGTCCCCGTCATCTGAACAGGCGTTGAGAACCAGGGTCGCCGTCGCCGCGGCAGCCGACCCAACCAAGAACTGTTTGCGACTCATGCTCATGTCAAAGCTCCTGCGCATGGTATCTTGGTTTCCCTTCACCGACTGCTCCGCTGCGCTGTTTCGCTCGGCCGCTTAGCAGTCGAGCTCAGCGGGCCGTGGGGGGATGGGGAAACCTGTTAGGCTCGACGCGATGCTCGCTGGCGACGCGCTGTGGGACCGGGTCGCCGGATGCTTGCACGGGCTGTTGATCGGGGACGCGCTCGGGAGTCCGGTCGAGGGCTGGACGCCGGACCAGATCTCCACGGAGTTTGGCCAGCTGAGTGACTACATCGAGCTTCGCGGTCGGCGGTGGCGCCCGCGGGGGCTCCACTGCGACGACGGCCAGCAGGCCCTCGCCGTGCTCGACGCGATCTGCCGCGACCCCGACCACCCCGAGCGACCCTTCGTCGAGCTCTTGGTCGAGATGCGCGACGCAGCCTCGCAGCGAGCTGGGCGCTACGGGCTCCACCGGGCCGTCGACCGCGAGTTTCGCCAGACGGTCCGCGGGCTCCAGGGCCGGTTCCAGGGCCGGCGCGAGGATCCCTACGCCCACGCGACCCCGAGCTCGAGCAGCGGCGCGGCCATGCGCATCGCCCCGGCCGCGCTGTGGTACCGGAGCAACTTCGCGATCCGCAACGCTCGCGTGGTCCAGCTCAGCGCCGTGACCCACCGTGACCTGCGGGCGATCGCCGGCGCGCTGGCGATGACCGAGGCGATCGCCAGCATGCTGGTTCGCCGCCCGCCGCCGGTCTTGACTCAGCGCTTTTGCGAGTCGCTCGAGGACGCCGAGGCCAAGGCCGCCGCCCAGCTCGAGCGGACCCTCGACACTCGCTTTAGCACGGTCTTGCGCGAGCTGATCCACGAGCGTCGCCGGGTCTTCGACCTCGATCGGCTGCTCGCCAACATCGCGACCCGGGCGCGAACCGAGGCTGGGGCCGATCACGAGGTCGAGGCGACGAGCGCGTTCGCGCCGTGCAGCGTGCTCTCGGCCCTGGCCCTGGTCGACGTGTGCGGGTCGTTCGAGGACACCCTGGTCACCGCGGTCAACCTCGGCGGCAAGGCCGACAGCATCGGCGCGATGGTCGGGGCCCTCGCCGGTGCGCGCTACGGCCTCGCCGGGATTCCCCAGCGCTGGCTCGACGGCCTGCGCGCGACCGGGACCTTGCTCGAGCGGATCGAGCAGGTCATCCACCACAGCAGCGGCCCTTGCCACCCCGACCTGCTCAAGCTCGAGAAGGGCTGGGACAGCCTCTACGAGCAGCGCCCGCGCCGAGCTCGCTAGCCGTCGCGGGCCAGCGCTCGCGCGCAGACCCATGAGCAACGAAAAGGTTCACTCGAGCTCGAGCGGGCGGGTTGAGCGCCCGCGGCTGCCCTTTCTCGCTAGCCGTCGCGCTGCTCGAGGTAGGCCGGGGGATCGAAAGAGGCGGACGTACGCGTCGACATACGAAGGATCCAGCGCCGCGCGGCCAGCCGCGCGCTCGATCGATCGGCGCTCAGGAGGCCGGCCGGAGGCTCTGCAAGATCGCGCCGAGCTCCTCGGTCGTCTGCGGGCTGACCTCCATCTGCGCGAGGCCGAGGCCGATGACGATCTGCTCGTCGGGGCTGAGGGCCAAGACCACGCCGAGCTCGAAGGGCACGCCGTCGATCAGCCCGCTGCCATCGGCGATCAGTGCGACCATCCCGTTGATCTCGCCCTCGCTCAGCTCGCTGAGCTCGACCTCGGTCATCATCGCGTCGAGCTCGGCGTCGAGGACCTCGAGGGCCGCGTCGAGCTTGGCCGCGGGCACGGCGATGAACACGAGCACGACCTCCTCCTCGGGCGAGCTCAGGGCGAGCATGGTCTCGTCGGTCTCGCGCGTCCACGTGGGGGGCACGTCGATGACGATCGCGGCGCTCGGATGGCGGACGGGCTCGCCGCGCGGGAACGGGGTGCTCGGAGTGGCCGGTTCGGCGGCCCCGACCTCGCCCGTCGGCGCGGCCGGGGTCTCGGGCTCGGGCTGTTGCGGGGCCTGCTTGCAGCCGCTCGCGAGTCCGAGGCCGAGCGTGAGCGAAGCAACGAGAGCAGCACGGCGGCAGGCCATTGGACCATTGTCGGTCAAAGCGCGGCGCTTGGCCAGGCAGCTCGGCGCAGGTCGAGCGCCGAACAGCTGCTAAGCTCGCGCCGATGGGACTGCCCGTATTGGCCTCGACCGACGCCCTCGTCATCCGCCAGCAAAAGGAGATGACCGAGGTCTTCACCAGCATCGAGACCGCCAACCGGTACACGGTCTCGAGCGCGACCGGCCAGGACCTGTTTCACGTCGCCGAGCAAAGCGACGGGGCCATGGCCTTCCTCAGCCGCAACTTCTTGCAAAACAAGCGGCCGTTCACGATGACCGTGCTCGGGACCGGGGCCAGGGGAGGGCTGCAGCTGCGCCGACCGTGGCGGTGGTTCTTCTCCTCGCTCGAGGTCGCCGATCAAAACGGCACGCGGCTCGGCACGATTGAGCAGCGCTTCGCCCTGGTCGCCAAGAAGTTCACGGTTCACGACGCCAGCGGCAACGAGATCGCCGCGCTCCACGGGCCCTTGTTTCGCCCGTGGACCTTCAAGATCCTGGTCTCCGGCCAGGAGGTCGGCAAGATCACCAAGCAGTGGAGCGGGCTGCTCAAAGAGGCGTTCACCGACGCCGACACCTTCGGCGTCCAGTACGGCCCCAGCATGGACGAGCGTCTGCGGACCCTGTCCATGGCCGCGACCTTCCTGATCGACTTTTTGTATTTCGAAGACAGTGGCAACGACTAGCCGCGCCGCCAGCCCACCCGATGCCAGGATCCGCCGACGACTGGCCCCCCTGCCCGCTTCGCCAGGCCTCGAGGAGTTCGTCGCCGCTGGGCGTCAGCGCGAGAGTATAGGCGGTGATCAGGCCCGCTTGGGCGGGACGATGCCGACGGGCAGGTGGGCGGCGGCGGCGAGGCTCGAGCCGACGCTCGACATGAACAGCCGCTCGGTCGTGCTCAGTCGGCGCGAGCTCGACAAGATCATGCACGCGTCGAGCTCGCGGGCCTCGGCGATGATGCTGGGCGCGACCCGCCCGTGGGGACAGGAGCTCGCAAGCTCGAGCCCGGCCTCGGCCAGCCAGGTCTGCAGCTGCGAGCGTCCGCGGTCGTGGATGTGCTCGTGGGCCTCGTCCCACGCGGTCTCGGGCACGTAGGCGAAGCCGACCGGGGTGTTGTCGCCGACGACGTGGACGACGTGGACCTCGCGCTCGAGGATCTCGCCGAGCCGCTCGGCGTAGCGAACCAGCGCGAGCCCACCCTTGTCGAGCTCGACGGCGCAGACGATCGGGCCGGCGCCGATGTGGCGCAGCTCGAGGTCGGCGGGCACGACGAACACCGGGCAGGGCAGGCGCCGGAGCAGGCGGCGGGCGACCTTGCCGAGACGGATGAAGGCCGCGTCCTCGCCGGCGGCCCGGCGCCCGAGGATCAGGCCGGCGGTGATCCGAAGCTCGCCGGCCGAGCTCAGGGTCTCGACGACCTCGTCGCTGTCGATGACGTCGACCGAGCTGAAGATCTCGCGCGCGCCGCGGACCTCGAGCGCGGTCCGGGCCGCGGCTCGGGCAGCGCCGACGAGCTCGGTCTTGCTCGGCGCGCTCGGGAGCTCGAGCGCGACCGCGTCGACGACGTGGAGGCCGTCGAAGGTCAGCGCGCCGCCCTTGTCGTGGGCGTGGAGCCAGCGCGTGAAGTTGATCGCCCCGTGGCTGTGCGGCCGCAGGTCGAGTCCCGTGACCCAGCGGCGCTCGACGAGGCTCACTGGACGTCCTCGGGCTCGATCGGCAGGACCAGGACCGGACAGGTCGCGCGCCGGACCACGCGCTCGGCGACCGAGCCGATCATCCACCGACGCAGGCCGCTCTTGCCCTGGCTGGGGATCACGATGAGCTCGGCGCCGATCTCCGCGGCGGCGTCGAGGATGACCGCGGCCGGGTCGCCCATGCGCACGCGCTTGGTCGCCCCGCCCGCGCCGAACTCGCTCAGGGCCTTGTCGAGCTCGTCCTCGGCCCGCTCGCGCAGGAGCTTGGGGTTGATCTCGCCGGCGAGGAAGCCGGGCGAGGCGGCGTCGATGTGGGGGACGACGTGGAGCACGGTCAAGGTCCCGCCTGGACCGGCGAAGCGCTGGGCCGGGGTGATCGCGGCGCGCGAGGCGTCGGAGAAGTCGAAGGGCAGCAGCACGTGCAGCCCCGCGGATGGGTCGAGCTTCCAAGACAGGGTCATCGGGGCCTCATGGGGATCGGGAGTAGGGGGGTTACTGGGGGGTGGGGCCGCGGAGCACGACGACGGGGCAGGGCGCGAGGCGAACGACGCGCTCGGCGGTGCTCCCGAGCAGCCAGCGATCGAAGCCGCGGCGGGCGTGGGACGAGATCACGATCAGCTCGGTCTGCTCGCGCTCGGCGAAGTCGACGACCTCCTCGGCGGGGTTGGGCGCGACCCGAACGCAGGGCTCGAACTCGGGCACGCCGGCGTCGGCGAGGGCCTCGCGCAGGGCCGAGAACCCCTTGGCGATGGCCCGCTCCTCGTCGAAGGGCCCGCGCAACAGCCGGCCCGGCGCGGTCATCGGCGGCGGGGTGATCACGTGGATGACGCTGATCGTGCCTCCGCTCGGCTCGCCGACGTCGGGCACGAAGGTCCGCGCGACCTCCAGGGCCTTGCGCGAGGCCTCGGAGAAGTCGAAGGGGACCAGGACTCGGCGCTTGTGCAGCGTCCACTCGGCGACGGGGTCGACGGTCTGGGCTGGGGTCGGCGTGCTCGGTGTGGTCATGGCGGCTCAGGACATGTAGTCGACGGGGACGACGGCGACGGGGGCGGTCGTGGAGGCGGCCAGCTCGCTGCCGACCGAGGTCACGAACAGGCGCTCGACGGCGTTGAGCTGGCGCGAGCCGGTCACGACCATCAGCGCGTCTTCGTGCTCGGCGAGGCGCGCGAGCTCCTCGGTGACGAGGCCCTCGGTGACCACACCGCGGTGACCGCTGAGGCCGTGCTGCGTGGCCCAGCGCTCCAAGGTTCGCTCCCCGCTCGCGCGCAGATCGGCGCGGACTTGCTTGAGCGAGTCGGGCGGGAGGTAGCCGACGCTCCAGCCCGTCGGCAGCGGCACGACGTGGGCCAACAGCAGCTCGCGGCCGAGCAGCTCGGCGA
>JGI12210J13797_11173946_pt1 | contig 10765 bp, 10 predicted proteins | sample ElkSlonscriptome_3_FD_13797 | JGI IMG/M metagenome (IMG submission 13797) | reverse complement strand
AAATCCAATTCAAGCCGGCCTCACCGCTTTGCATCCGTTGATTCCGCAACAGGCTCATTTCTGAAGGTGTTTTAGGAGATGACGCGGTCCGGTTGAAACGCCTTGAATCGAAATCTACTAGCTGGGGGAATCAATTCTAGTGATCGCCGGGATCGTATCCGGCCCAATCGAGAGATCTGTCAGGTCTTCTGCGCGCTGGGTTTCTCTTCGGTCTCCCAAGCAAGATCCGGGTTATTTTCTAGGCATTTCTGAACCGCGACGAAACGGCTGATTGCCCCATCCTTATCGAGGATTGGCCAGATTGTCACTTGGTCTAAGTAGAGCGTGCTATCCTTGCGCTGATTGACGATATCTCCTCGCCAAATTCCGCCCTTTTTGATGACCTGCCACATATCGCGAAAAACACCAGGATCCGTTTTTTCGGACCGTACGATGCTGACTGAATTTCCAACGGCCTCGTCCGTCGAGAACCCGGATACTTCGCAAAAGTACGGATTAACGTATTCGATGATCCCTTGTTCGTCGGTAATGATGACCGAGTCCTGTGTTTCTTCGGACACCTTCAAAACAGCGCGTAATTTTTCCTGTTCGAGTTTTTGTTCGGTAATGTCGGTAAACGTGATGACGACCCCGTCGATTACATTATCATTCGTCCGGTAGGGGCGCACTTTCGTGAGGTACCACCGACCGTTGTTGGCCTCCACTTCCTTTTCCGCTTCAACTAGATCCGCCAAGACCGTTCGGGCGTCGGCGACCAAGTCTCGGTACTCGAGATTGTGCGCAATATGTTCCAAAGGCCGACCGATATCGGCGTCGATCAAATTGATGATATCCGTGACCGTTGCCGTAAATCGTTGAATGCATAAGTTGACGTCGAGAAATATGATGGCGATTCTTGTGCTCGACATCAGGTTGTTGATGTCATCGTTGGCTTTCGACAGAGCGTCGATCTTTGTCTCCAACTCGGAATTGACCGTGGCCAATTCTTCATTCATTGACTGCAGCTCCTCCTTCGACGTTTGGAGCTCCTGGTTCGTGCTTTGTAGCTCCTCGTTCGAAGACTGCAATTCCTCATTGGTGGACGTGAGTTCTTCGTTTGACGTTTCCAATTGTTCGATCGTGGATTGCAGGTACTCCTTCGTGGATTGCAGTTCTTTCTCTAGGCTGTCAATGCGGCCTTTGTCTCCTTTTTTCGATACGGGTGTGGTTGGTTGGCGGGGGATATCGGCAACGCCCGCATCTTCGATGATAACCGCGGTCAAACCCTGCATTGCCGGAGGATCGGTCACCGGTTGAACCGTGATCGTAATCATTCGTGCGGCATCATCGAATTTGACCCGCAGGTTTTCGACCCGAATCCGCTCTTTGTTTGCTAAGGACTTTCGGATGGCGTTGTTCAGTTCCAGGTGCAATCCTGGCCGTGCCATTTTTAGGATGGACAGACTAACCTCTCCGGAAGCCAACTCCAGGTATCGTCCCGTATGTCCGCGGGTGTACAGAATCTCGCACTTCTCGTTGATGATGATGCAGGTCGGGGCGTAGTCATTCAGCAGGATCTCTTTGGTGAGATCTTTAAGGCTCGTCCACCGTTCGTTTTTGGACCTGTCATCGAGCTGCGTCATCCTGTCGTCTTGCGACACGAGAAAGCTGTGCAAGTACGCATCAAGCGCTCGGTGGCGCAATGACCCATCCCCTTTGCGCTCGAAGATTTTCCATCGTCGATCGAGCTCTCCAAACAGATCGCCGAATTCGCCGATTGTCTCGGACGAACCAAGGAAAAGATAACCATCCTCTCTCAGAGAGTAGTGGAACAACGGCAGAATGGTTTTCTGCAACTCCGCCTTGAGATAGATCAACAAATTACGGCAACTGATCAGGTCGATTTTGGAGAATGGCGGGTCTTTGATGACACTTTGCAAGGCAAACACGATCATGTCACGAATGGATCGATCGATTTCGTAATTGCTCCCTTCCCTGCGGAAAAACCGCCGTAATGTTTGCGGCGGGACATCGGCGGCTACGCTCTCTGGGTAGTTGGCGGCTCGCGCCCACTCAACCGCGCTGGGATCGATGTCCGTCGCGAATATTTGAACCTTTCGGTTGACTCCAAGCGCGTCCATGCTTTCGCGAAACAGAATGGCGATGGAATAGGCTTCTTCTCCGGTGGAACAGCCCGGCACCCATACACGGATCGGTGTCCTATCGGAAGACTTTTCGATCAGGGGCCGGATGACATTTTTCTCGAGCGAGGCAAACGCCTGGGCATCGCGGAAAAAATTAGTCACGCCGATCAGTAATTCTTTGAACAGCGTGTCGGCCTCTGCCGGATGCTGGCGGATATGGCGGACGTAACCGCCGATGGTTTCGATCTGGTTGACGGCCATCCTCCGTTCGATGCGGCGGATGATCGTCGTATTCTTGTAGTACGAAAAATCATGTCCCGTGTGGGCGCGAAGCAGCACCAACACCTTTTCGATGTCGCCCAACGCTTGCGGCCGAGCGGTCAAAACGGGACCGGACCTTCGAGAGAACGCCTGGCGCGCGAAGGCCATCAATTGCGCAGGCATCTTCTCTGCGGGGAGAACGAAATCGGCGACGCCGGTGGCAATCGCGCTTCTCGGCATCCCATCGTACTTGGCGGTCTCCGGTTCTTCTACCAGGACCGTTCCGGCCTCTCCCTTGATGGCTCGGATGCCTTGCGTGCCGTCCGTGCCGGTTCCGGAGAGCACGATCGCGATCGCACGGTTTCGGCGATCTTGAGCGAGTGAGCGAAAAAAGAAGTTGATGGGGTGCCTTTGTCCGCGAGGCGCGCCAGGCGTCATCAGGTGAAGGCGGCCTCCAAGAATGGCCATGTCCCGATCGGGCGGAATAATGTAGATCCAGTTGGGCGATATCTGCACGCCGTCTTCGACCAAGACCACTTTCATCCGCGTGTAACGCGTTATCAGATCGCCGAGGATGCTTTTGTGAGTGGGGTCCAAATGCTGGACCAAAACAAATGCCATGCCGCTGTCAGGCGGCATATTGGTGAAAAACTTTTCAAACGCTTCCAACCCGCCAGCGGAGGCGCCGATGCCGACAATCGGAAATGTCTGGTGCAGCTGTTCTTCAGACGGCTCACTGCTGTCTTCTGTCCGAGGACCGGTCTCGTCCCGGGATGGCGAAGGCGAATTTTGAATGCCATCCGCTTCGCTGTTTTCTGCTAGCGACTCGTCAATCTGAAGGCCGGCGTCAGGCGGTTTCCGACCCACGATGATTCTCCCCCATGAAGCGTACAACGATTACCCGAACCACGAGTATCGCCCGCGACACGAGATAAATCAATGCGTCGCCGGAACCAATGTGCCACGCGTGGTTCCGTTGGATTACCACCATCAGGATGGCGTTTTAGAAGCGATCTTCTGTGCAATCAAAAAAGCGAGCCTAGAGGGCAAGCAGCGGAGGACCTTCATCATCCAGGTGTGTCGCTTGGGAACGGCAATTTCGAACCGGGCGGTGTCCAGACCGCGCACCACCTGTTTAGCCGCATCCTCTACGTCCATCAGGAACGGCATCCTAAACTTGTTTCTATCGGTAAGCGGCGTTTTCAAGAAGCCCGAATTGACCACCGAGATGGTCACGCCGGCCTCGTCGAGTTCCGGTTTAAGCGCCTCGCACATATTGACTAGGGCGGCGTTGCTGGCGCCGTAGGCGGCGGCTTGGGGCAGACCCCGATATCCAACAACCGATGTGACAACCGCCACATGCCCGTGACCCCGCTCGACAAACCGCGGCAGCAATGCCGCGAGGCCGTAAACCACCCCCATGAAGTTGGTTTCCATGACATCGCGAAAAGCGTGGATGGAGAAACTCGAGGCGTCGACGGCGATGCGGGTGCCGGTATTCAAAATAACGAGATCCAAGTCTCCCAACGCAGCCTCGATCCCATCAACCGTCATGAACACATCGTCTTGATCGGTAACGTCGAGAACAAACGGCACCAGTTTGCCCGGAAGTGTTACGGCCTCTTCGATGACCGGCTCAAGATCCTCGGCTGTCCGGGCACTGCAGGCGACATGATGACCCTCTGCGGCCAACTTGAGCACGATCAATCGGCCCAAGCCTTTCTCGGCTCCCGTACACCACACACGTTTTACCATTAACTAGGATCCGATGATCGCCAATGTCTGCACGCACGCCGAACGTACGTTATCGCTCGACCATGTTCAGCCCCAAAACGTACTACGCAGGGCCCGAGGCTCCGTCGAACCGGCACTTTTGGCAAATATACTCGATGCTTGAGCCGTCTTCAGCCCGGAAACGCATTTTAACCCAGCGACCACTGTCATCATACCACACTTCGGTTTGCAGATCGCCCGAGTAAACATAATGTCGAGCCGACGCAGGTTGGGCGTTCACAACCACCGGTTTTTCGCCGAGGTCCGCAATGTTGATCGATGCGACCGTGCCGGTGATCGTATTCAATACTTGGTTGCTCTCAAGAATGCCTGAGTTCCAGTGGTTGGAGGGCAGCAATCCAGGCGTCCCGCTTATCCTACCTGCCGGACCTTCTATCTTAAGCTGACCGTCGGCAAGCCGTGCCAATACCCGGGATTTGTCGCCATTATCATCGGTGGTCGCTTTTAACTCCACCATACACCCATTGCGCCAGACCGCCTTGGATTCATACAAATACTCGAATGCCGTCAGAAACAGAAATTTGACCTCGGCTTCGAACCGGCTCGCTACGATGAGTTCATCGCCGTTGCGATCAAAATTAACTCGATGCACGCCGATTGGCTCGCCGTTCCGCATTACCGAAAACACAATCTCGTTGCCGTAGAGAGAGAACGGATCGGACGATTGTCCACCCGTTGCACATGTCTCCAGCGCGGACAAAGCTACTTTTGGAGCGTGCAACAAAGCCGCGACCGCTATCAGGACCGCTCCCAACAAAAAACGGTGCTTTATCAAAATACTCATGATTTTACGGACCGGCCGGCGCTCAAACCCGCAGGAAGGGGTTCATCAGCCGGCCCATGGCACCCGTGAGCTTCACGGGAGCGTCGAGCACCACCAAGCATAAACACGGCTCATCCGTGTCGACGATCGGACGATGCTCATGAGATGAATCCTTGAGTGCAAAATCGCCGCGGCCGTATTGTTCACCATTATCCTTGTATCCGCCGGCAAGAACCAATGTGTACTCAGTGCCGACGTGCGTATGACTTGGCATCTCCGCACCGGGCTTAAGCCTCATCAGAGAGGCCTTGAAACCTTTGGCCGCGAGATTGAGATGAACCTCATCGAACTTCCGGCCAACTCCGCGCCACGCCAAGTGAGCCAATCCACGGCCGAGATACGGTAAAAGGGGCTCGGGCGCCACCTCAGTCGTTTCTCGATCCTTTGCCGCTGCGCACCGTATCGCGCCGACCTCGGGCTCGTCGAGCCGCGCCATTACGGATCGAAGCGCGTCTTTGCTCACTTCCTCAGGTTCGATTGAACTGAGCAGCGCCCCACCCAAGCTTTCGACGGCATCGACTTGCTTACGGCAGTCACTGCACATCGATGCATGACTGGCGACCGCAAGTGCTACCGGCTCCGGCAGGCTCCCCGTGGCGTAGTCGAACAGCAGTTCCAAGGGGGGATGGTGATTGATCATATCTGACTCTCCGGCAGCGCTGCGCGCATGCGCGACAACGCCAATCTTATTCGCGATTTCACCGTGCCAAGGGGAAGATTCAATTCCTCGGCGACGACACTATGAGATTTATCCTCAAAAAATGCTTTTTGAAGAACTTCAACCTGATCGGCGGGTAACTCATCCATGGCATGCCGCAATAAGTCCCGCGTCTGCCGCGTCTGATAATCTTCATCCGCGCTCGACGCATCGGAAGCACGCTCCGGCACATCCTCTATGTCCACATCGGGCCGGTTTTCCCGGCGAAGCATGTCAATACGCTTGTTTCGCAAAATGGTGAACACCCACGTCGATGCCGTTGCTCGCTTCGGATCGAACGTGTGGGCTTTCCGCCAAACCGAGAGCATGGATTCTTGCATCAACTCTTCCGCCGTCGTCGAGCCCACACCCTGACGAACAGCGAACGCCTTAAGGCGCGGAGCAAAATGCTTGAACAGATCAGCAAACGCTTTCCGATCACCCGCGTTAGCAATCGTTACGATCAGGTTGCTTAAATGATCGTTGTCCAATGCTCGCTCCGCTTTAGCCGATTCCCGCTTTGCGTTCGTGGACGAAGACATCCACGGCACATTTTGCGGCCGGTAGCCAATGACAGCTGATATACTCATGTCTACCCCATAAACAATCGGTTACGCTACATTACGCGATCGCGCGTGGAATAGATCAGCGTGATGTTCCAAAAATTCAGCGAATTCAGTTTAAATCGCGAGGGCAGGTGTAAATTAGTAAGGAACTACAATGGGTACAATGGATATCGTCGACGATCCTGATATTGTTCTGCCCACGGATGTGTAACCATGAGCCGGAAACGTAAGGTGGGTTATTCCGGTGGCTGCCAGTGCGGCGCGGTTCGATACGCTCTCAATGCACGCCCGGAACAGGCGCACTTGTGTCATTGCCGGATGTGCCAGAAAGCCGTCGGCAATGCCTTCGCGGCGCTCGCGCCCGTGGGAACAAGGATTTCGCGTGGACCAAAGGCGCGCCCGCCGTCTTTCGCAGCTCATCGGCGGCCGAACGCGGCTTCTGTGCCGCCTGCGGTACCCCGCTGTTCTTCCGCTACGTAGACAGCGAATGGATCGACGTCACCATCGGTAGCCTTGACGATCCCGAGCAGGTGCCTCCCGAACTGCACTATGGGGCCGAGAGCCGGCTATCCTGGATGAAGAGTTTAGGCGCTCTGCCAAGCGAGAATACCTCGGACGGCGGTCTCACCGGCGCGCCCAAAGACATCACCAGCTTCCAACACCCGGACCATGACGATCCGGAGCCCAACTGAATTGCACTGTTGATCGATTTCCATATTTCTATTAACATCGAAATATGGAAATGAAGCAGGCGATCGAAGCGTTGGGGGCGCTGGCTCAGGAGCACCGGTTGGCAGTGTTCCGGTTGCTCGTGCGGGAAGGGCCCAGCGGTTTGCCGGCGGGAGACGTGGCCGCGCGGGTGGGCGTGCCGCCCTCCACACTATCCCATCACTTGGCGCATCTGGAGCGCGCGGGACTGTTGCGCTCATGGAGGGTCCAGCGCCGAATCTACTACGCGGTCGATGTGGAGGGGACGCGCCGCCTGGTGGCTTTTCTCACCGAAGACTGCTGCCAGGGCCACCCTGAATTGTGCGGATACGGGAGTGGAGGAACATGCGATGACGATCACCATCTATCACAATCCCAAGTGCGGGACGTCGCGCAACGTTCTGGCGATGATCCGGAACTCGGGCGAGGAACCCGAGGTCATCGAGTACCTGAAGACGCCGCCGAACCGTGAGCAGTTGGTCGGGCTGATCAGTGGTATGGCCATTCCGCCCAGCGACCTGCTGCGCCGCAAGGATACACCGTACGACGAGCTTGGCCTCGACGACCCGAAGTGGAGCGACGAAGACCTGATCGATTTCATGATCGATCACCCGATCCTGATCAATCGGCCCATCGTCGTCACGCCGATTGGCGTCAAGCTGTGCCGTCCATCGGAGGCGGTTCTCGACATTCTGCCGAATCCGCAGCGGAAACCGTTTTTCAAGGAAGATGGGTCGCCGGTGGAACCCCAGGCGGCCTAAAAGGGGGAACGCAGCCATGTCCGAAGACGCCTCCGAGAAAGCTTATAATGTGTTGTTTCTGTGCACGGGAAACTCGGCGCGCAGCGTTTTGGCCGAGTGTGTTCTCAATCGGCATGGGCAGGGCCGATTCAAGGCTTACAGCGCCGGAAGTCATCCGACCGGGCGAGTGAACCCGTACGCCCTCGAATTGTTGAAACACCAGAACTACCCAACCGGCGACCTTCGCTCCAAGAACTGGAACGAGTTTTCAGGCGTTGGGGCTCCAGAGCTGCATTTCGTATTCACGGTCTGCGACAGCGCCGCGAGCGAGGTATGTCCCGTCTGGCCGGGCCAACCGATGACGGCCCACTGGGGATTGCCCGATCCGGCCGCGGTTGAGGGGAGCGAAGCAATCAAGAGAGCCGCTTTCGCCGATACCTTGCGGATGCTCACGCAACGGCTCAGCATTTTCACCAACTTGCCGCTTGCTGCGCTCGACAAACTCAGTCTGCAAAAGCACCTCGATCGCATTGGCCAGGCAGCGGATTCTTCCAACTCCGCGGCACAATAGGAGCTCGATGAGCCTGGTGCGGCAGCCGTAAGGAAAGAGATATCGCTATGAAGGTTGAGGAAATGTCGGTTCCGGACGGGGCCGAGCGGAAAAGCGCGGCCGGTCTCGGGATATTCGAGCGCTATTTGTCGGTATGGGTGGCGCTCTGTATCGTCGCCGGCATTGCCTTGGGAAGCGTGTTTCCGGCGCTATTCCAGTTCCTTGCGAGCCTCGAATACGCCTCGGTCAACCTGGTGGTCGCCGTCCTGATTTGGGCGATGGTCTACCCGATGATGGTCAACGTGGATTTCGCCAGCCTGCGCCACATCGGCGACCGGCCCAAGGGTTTGGTCATCACCATCGTCGTCAACTGGCTGGTCAAGCCGTTCACCATGGCGGCCCTCGGCGTGCTGTTCTTCGAGGTTCTGTTCGCAGACATGATCGACCCGGCCGACGCCCAGCAGTATATCGCTGGGTTGATCCTGCTGGGTGCGGCGCCGTGCACCGCCATGGTATTCGTGTGGTCGCAACTGACCCGCGGCGACCCGAATTATACGTTGGTGCAGGTCTCGGTGAATGACGTCATCATGATCTTCGCCTTCGCGCCCATCGTCGCCTTGCTGCTCGGCGTTACCGATATCGCGGTCCCGTGGGAAACCTTGCTGCTGTCGGTGGGCCTTTACGTCGTCATTCCGCTGATCGCCGGCGCGCTGACACGCCGTTGGCTCACCGGCCATGCCCGGACGGGCGAGAGTGGCGAAGCGGTGGTGAGCCGCTTCACCGGCGCGGTGAAGCCGTTCTCGGTGCTCGGTCTCCTGGTGACGGTCGTGTTGCTGTTCGGGTTTCAGGGCCAGGTCATCCTCGACCGCCCGGCGGTGATCGCGCTCATCGCAGCGCCCCTGGTGATCCAGTCCTACGGTATCTTCATCGTGGCATATGCCGCCGCCTGGGCATGGCGGGTGCCGTTCAATGTGGCCGCGCCGTGCGCGTTGATCGGAACGTCCAACTTCTTTGAATTGGCGGTGGCCGTCGCCATCAGCCTGTTCGGCCTGAATTCAGGAGCGGCGCTCGCCACGGTGGTCGGCGTGTTGGTGGAAGTGCCGGTCATGCTGTCGCTGGTGGCGTTCGCCAACCGCACCCGGGGATGGTTCGCCCGGTCCTGATCCGGCGACGTGGGCCAGACCTTGCCCGCCTTCCGGTCCGAGCCTAGACTTGGGTTCGCGTGATCGAAAATCGTCGGGTGTTCGATGGGGTTTATTAGGAACGGCAACGTCATGCGGGCGGCAGTTACGTGTGCCGTCCATGGAATTCTGATTGTCCCCATGGCGACGATGGTTTCCCTACTTTTTCTCCTCGCCCCGGCGGTCGCGGCTGAAAAGCCCGCGCCGGGTACCACTATGGCCACGGCGCCCGACTACACCACGGAAATCCAGCCGATCTTCAACCGCCGCTGCATCGCTTGTCATGGCTGTCTCGGTTCGCCCTGTAACGTGAAACTGGATACGTTTCGCGGCGTCGATCGCGGCGGTCTGGCGCTCAACCCCTTCGCGAGTCACTTCGCCAGCGAACCGCGAACCGATATGGAGGCGGCCGACACCACAGCGGCGTGGCGCAAGCGTGGCTTCTTTCCGATCCTTTCGCGAGACGGGCCTCCAGATCATAACCTTGCCGGATCGCTGTTGTATCAGATCGTTGCCGCCGGAATGCGCCACAACACACCGGGCTTCAGCCGCGACGCGTTGGATGGACTGCGTCCCGCGCGCTATGTGGCGCAGTGCGCGGCAAGCCCGGCGGCGCTGAACGCCTACGTTGCGCGGAACCCGTCCACCGGGATGCCGTTCGGGCTGCCGGCCGTTTCGCACCGGGATTTCGAAACATTGAGATCCTGGGTTGCGGCGGGATCTCCCGGCCCCAGCGCGAAGACTGTGGCGGCGGCGGAACGACCGGCCAATCCCGAAGCCGTCGCCGCCTGGGAGACCTTCTTCAATGCAGACGATCCGCGCAGCCGTTTGGTCAGCCGCTTCATGTTCCAGCACGTGTTCCTCGCGACCGTCGTGCTTACCGACAGCCCCGGCGAGTACTTTCGCCTGGTGCGCTCGAGCACGCCGCCGTCGCGGGTCATCGCGCAATCAGACGGGACAAAGAAGGTCGTGCCTTCACCGGTCAAGGTTATTGCCACCGACTTGCCTTACGACGACCCGCTCGCCTACGCCGGTGTCGACAAGTTCTGGTATCGCCTGCAGAAGCTGACCCAACCACCGGTACAAAAGAACCTGTTCGTCTGGCGTCTGGCGCCGGACGATGTCGGCCATCTGAAAACGCTGTTCTCGATCGACGACGGTGCCGGTTGGGATGCCGGAGCCGACATGAACCCGGCCTATGGGATCGAGAGTCCTTTCGTACAATTCGCGGCTATTCCCGCCGAAGCGCGCTCTCGGTTCATTCTCGAGAACGCGGAAGTGGTGGTCGGCGGTATTACGTATGGCCCGGTCTGCAATGGGCA
>JGI12210J13797_12021446_pt1 | contig 10768 bp, 5 predicted proteins | sample ElkSlonscriptome_3_FD_13797 | JGI IMG/M metagenome (IMG submission 13797) | reverse complement strand
TGCCGCTCGATAAAAAATCGCAAAACCGCACCTATGCAAAATAAAGGCGCTATCTGGCTGTTTACTATATTGTTAACTATAGCCTGCCTCTATCAGATTTCATTCTCTTTTGTTACCTCTGCCTTCGAAAAAAAGGCAGAAGAGTATGCCGTAGTCAAAGTCGATTCGGTGAGAAATGCACAAAATGGAGAACTTGATCTTCTCGAAGAGACTTTACTTCAAGATGAATTCAAGTCAGAGTATCTCACCAAGAATTCAAATGAGGAGATCTACCCTGTATTCGGATACACCTACCAAGAGTCCAAAGAAAAGCAGATCAATTTGGGTCTGGATTTGGCCGGAGGTATGAGTGTGACTTTGGAAGTTTCTATTCCTGATCTTATTATCAATTTGAGTAATAATGTTCAGAATGAGGAGCTCCTACAGGCAGTTCGGTCAGCTAAAGAAAAGCAGAAGGATTCTCAGGATGATTTTGTAACGCTTTTTGGTGAAGCTTGGAATGAGCTGTATCCCGATGTTCAAATGGCTACTGTCTTTCATAGTAGAGATAATAAAGAGCGCTTTCCCAGAGAGGCATCTAATGAAGAAATTCTTGAGATCCTCACGGAGGAAGCCCAAGTTGCTATCAACAATACAGAAAAAATTATTCGAACACGTATCGATAAATTCGGTGTGACTTCGCCTACTATCCAGAAACAGCAGTTTTCGGGGAGGATCTTAGTTGAATTACCCGGTGTAAGTGACAAAGAACGGGTTCGTAAGCAACTGAAAAGTACGGCGAATCTGGAATTTTGGAATACTTATGAAAGCGGAGAGGTTCTCGGGTATTTGGACCAGGCAAACTCTGCATTGAGTGAAAAATATTATCCTGACTTTAGTTTGGAAGACGAAAGCCTCATTGACGAAGCAGATTCGACTACCACTGAACAGGATGATGCGGAAGTTGCAGAAGAAGATTCAACAGATACGACGACTGAAGATGATCTGCTTGGCCTTTCAGATGATGATACCACGGATAGTACTGAAAGTCCAATAGAAGAATTAAGCGAAGCAGAGCGGGAGAAAGCGATTCCCTTATTCTCAAAATTGAGTCCGGCATTCGACCCTCAAACAGGTCAAGCGATGTCAGGTCCTGTTGTTGGTTTTGCAGAGGTTTCGGATACCTCAGAGGTAAATGAAATGCTGGCTGAACCTGAAGTTCGAGAACTTCTTCCAAGAGACTTAAGATTGCTTTGGGCCTCCGAGCCATCAGCGAGATTCAACAACTTGATGCGCTTGTACGCTATAAAGGTTGACACACGAGATGGTAAAGCGCCATTGGATGGTTCGGTCATTGTTGATGCTTCTCAACAATACGATCTCGGAGGAAACGTAGAAGTGGAAATGGTAATGAATAGCCAAGGCGCGCGCACCTGGAAAGAGATTACTGCAGAAGCTGCTTCTCAACAGCCGAAGCGAAGTGTTGCAGTAGTTCTTGACGAATATGTATACACAGCACCCGTCGTGCAAGGAGAGATTCCTACGGGACGGTCTTCCATAAGTATCGGCACCGGTACGAGAAATGAGCAAATTCAAGAAGCCCTCGATTTGGCTAACTTGCTGAAAGCGGGAGCTCTTCCTGCTCCTGCCAATATCGTTGACGAGAGCATTGTGGGTCCTTCCTTGGGTCAAGAAAATATCAATGATGGATTGAAGTCATTTATGATTGCTCTTGTTTGTGTGCTATTCTACATGATCTTCTATTACAAAGGAGCCGGTTTAATATCAGATATAGCATTGGTTGCCAACCTATTTTTCTTGATCGGAGCACTTGCATCAATTCAAGCAGCGCTTACCTTACCGGGTATCGCGGGTATTGTGCTTACTATCGGTATGGCGGTTGATGCCAACGTTCTGATCTATGAGCGTATTCGAGAGGAATTAAGAAATGGAAAAGGCAAAAAGGCCGCCATTAAAGAAGGATATCAAAAAGCCTATTCGGCCATCATCGATGCCAACTTGACAACATTGCTTACCGCTATTGTTCTCGTTTCTTTAGGAACAGGTCCAATCAAAGGATTCGCAACTGTTCTAATTATTGGTATTTTCACTTCCCTATTCTCGGCGATCTTCATTACTCGATTGATATTTGACTCGCGGCTTTCCAATTCCAAACCAGTGAGCTTTTTCATGGAGTGGTCGAAGAATATTTTGGTTAATGCCAATATCAAATTCATCAGTAGACGTAAAATTTCTTACACGATTTCAGGAGTTCTTATCCTCATTGGAGTAGTGAGTATGTTTACCAGAGGTCTCAACCTTGGTGTAGACTTCACGGGAGGTAGAACTTACACCGTTCGCTTTGATCAAACGGAAGATCTCGATGAGGTCCGAAATGCTCTAGCCGCTTCTTTTGTGAATGAGGAAGGAAATCGTATGCAGCCCGAAGTGAAAACATACGGAGCAGCGAATCAGGTTAAGATCACAACCAAGTTTTTAGTTGATGACGATAGTCGCGATGCCGATCAGCGTGTTGAAACTGCTTTGAGCGAAGGTTTGACTAGTCTCGGCACGGCGTACTCCATCGAAGAATCAAGAAAAGTAGATCCATCCATATCGGATGATTTTCAGACTTCTTCTACATCAGCGGTAATATTCTCCCTGATTATCATCTTCGCTTATATCGTATTCCGATTTAAGAAGTGGCAATACGGTGTGGGTGCCATCACGGCAATGTTCCACGATGTATTCGTCGTATTGGGAATATTCTCTCTGGGACACGGATGGCTCCCATTCTCTTTGGAGATCGATCAGGCCTTTATAGCCGCGATACTTACGGTGGTTGGTTATTCCATTAACGATACCGTAATCGTATTTGACCGAATCAGAGAGTATATGGCGGACCATAGAAAAGAGGGTATGTCAAGCGTAGTTAATAAGGCATTGAATGGAACACTGTCGAGAACATTGAATACATCGATGACGACATTCGTTGTGCTTTTAATCATCTTCGTGTTCGGCGGAGAGTCCATCCGAGGTTTTATCTTCGCATTGATGTTAGGTGTGTTGGTCGGAACCTATTCTTCACTTTACATCGCATCTCCTATCGTGGTGGATCTTACAGATAAAACAGGGACTTCACTAGAAGAGAAAAAAGAAGAAAAAGTGGTTCAGACCGCTTAATTAGAAAAGTCTAAAAGATAAAAAAGGGGCGTTTGCCCCTTTTTTTGTTTGATCTCATTTGTCACCATTCACGTACATTTGCGGACATGAATTTGCTCAGTGTTTTATTAATCGGAATTAGCGGAGGCGAGATAATCGTCGTTTTTCTGTTTATCCTGGTTTTCTTTGGCGCAGATAAGATTCCCGGTTTCGCGAGAACAATGGGGCGTACCATTCGTCAGGTAAAAGACGCTACCGGCGATATCCAGCGTGACATTCAAGATTCTGTCAAAGACGTTAAAGACGAGGCCAAGAAAGCCGAAACTTCGGTTCGAAGTACATTGGATCAAATGCACAAAGACGATAAAAAGGACTAAATGGAATTTATCCAAATCGTTGCAGGTCTTATAATACTAGTCCTAGGCGGCGACTATTTAGTTAAAGGTGCATCGGGAATTGCCTTAAAAATGGACATTCCACCCATGTTAGTTGGGATGACGGTAGTTGCTTTGGGAACTTCATCTCCTGAGCTTGTGGTTAGCCTGAGAGCGGCCTTGGACGGAAAACCCGATATCTCCGTCGGGAATGTGGTAGGCTCCAACATTGCCAATGTAGCGCTGATCCTCGGAATCACCGCCATCATATTTCCATTGGCCATTCAGAAGCGGGCACTCAAAGTAGACTGGCTCGTGATGATGGCAGCCAGTATCATCTTTTATCTCTTTGCCCTTGACGGCGGATTCTCTCGATTTGAAGGGGGGCTATTTGTTTCACTTCTCGCCCTCTTTATTGGGGTCAGTTTTTATCAGGCCAAAAAGAATAAAACAGCTCAACGAGTTGCCGGTGATATACCTAAATCCGAGAAAGGGCGAAAATGGTGGATATTGTTTATGTTCGTCTTGCTCGGAACCATCGGCTTAATATTTGGTGCTCAATGGTTTTTATCGGGTGCAGAGGCTATCGCACGAAACTTGGGCGTTTCAGATCGGGTTATTGCAATCACTTTGGTGGCCTTTGGAACAAGCGTGCCTGAGTTGGCGGCTTCTGTAGTAGCTGCTTTTAAAAAAGAGCAGGATATTTCGCTGGGCAATATCGTTGGATCGAACTTATTCAATCTTTTCGCCATTATCGGTATCACTTCGATTGTGACACCGATTAAGGTAGCTCCTGAAATTTTGTCCAATGATATTTTCTGGATGTTGGGAACCTCCTTTGCCATATTGCCTCTCGCCCTAATTTGGAAAAGACTCGGTCGGATTGATGGAGTTTTATTTCTTGCGACCTATTGTGTTTTTATTTATTTACTGTTGATTACCCCCTAAAAAGGTGTCTTCTCCTCCGTTTTAGGTTAAAAAAATCTTTGGTCACCCCTTTTTGGTTAGGGGTGTTGACAATTTTTTGGCTTTTTCTTTCGTTCGACCGATGGTAAAATTTATTTTTGGCGGAATAATCCAAAAAACCATCATGGCAACTTTCAGATTTAAAGCTTTAGAGGATGTGTTAGACAGAAAAGTACTGTCACCACAAGCACCTTCGGATAAGATTTCCGATTATTTCAGTAAGCACGTATTTACTGCGAATCGCATGCGAGAGCATGTTTCGGAGCAGGCAATGAAAGAATTAACGCACGCCATGAATACCGGCTCGCGCATTTCTCGAAGCCTGGCCGATCAAGTTGCGCTGGCCATGAAGGACTGGGCATTGGGTAATGGCGCTACGCACTATACCCACTGGTTTCAGCCTCTCACCGGTTCTACCGCCGAGAAACACGATTCCTTTTTTACTCCTCTCGAACATGGTGAATCAATGGAGCGATTCTCAGGTTCCAATTTGGTTCAACAAGAACCCGATGCATCTTCTTTTCCAAACGGAGGTATCAGAAATACTTTTGAGGCCAGGGGTTACACCGCATGGGATCCCTCATCTCCTGCTTTTATTATTGGCAAAACACTGTGTGTACCAACCATATTTATTGCTTACACGGGCGAAGCGCTCGATAATAAAATGCCGCTTCTCAAATCGGTCCATGCTATCGATAAAGCCGCGGTCAGAGTATGCAAATATTTTGATAAAAACGTGAACCGAGTGACTACCACCCTAGGTTGGGAGCAAGAGTATTTTTTGATGGATAGCGCACTTTACAACGCGCGTCCTGACATTCAATTTACCGGAAGAGCTCTTTTCGGGCATAACCCTGCCAAAGGTCAACAACTGGATGACCACTACTTCGGAACCATTCCCGATAGAGTTCATGCGTTCATGCGCGATTTTGAAATGGAGTCTCACCTTTTGGGAATACCCGTTACTACTCGTCACAACGAAGTCGCTCCAAATCAATTTGAAGCAGCACCCATGTTTGAAGAGGTAAACCTTTCAAACGACCACAACCTTCTTTTCATGGATATCTTGGAAAAGGTGGCACGCAAGCACCACTTTAGAGTGCTCCTTCACGAGAAACCTTTTGCAGGTCTGAACGGAAGCGGAAAGCACAATAATTGGAGTTTGGCAACCAACACGGGCGTGAACTTGCTGTCACCGGGTAAGAATCCAAAGTCAAACTTGCAATTTTTGACTTTTTTCATCAATACAATAAAGGCCATAGCAGACAATGCTGACGTATTGCGCGCTACCATAGCCACTGCGGGTAACGAGCACCGTCTTGGCGCCAATGAAGCACCTCCTGCCATTATCTCAGTTTTCATCGGTTCTCAACTGACCAAGCTTTTGGATGATTTAGAGAAGAGCATTAAAGCGGGGAAAATGACCCCCGATGATAAGACGCAGCTGAAGCTGAACATTGGAAAAATTCCTGAAATACTTCTCGACAATACCGATCGAAACAGGACATCACCTTTTGCTTTTACCGGAAATAAATTTGAATTCAGAGCGGTAGGCTCAACTGCCAACTGTGGAGTGCCGATGACCGGATTGAATGCCATCGTTGCGAAGCAGCTCGATACTTTTGCCAACGAAGTTGACGCCGCCATTAAGAAAGGAGTAAAGAAAGATGAAGCCATCTTGAAAGAACTTCAAAAATTGATCACTGCCTCCAAAAAAATTCGTTTTGAAGGGAATGGATACGGCGAAGAATGGGTGAAAGAAGCGAAAAAACGAGGGTTAGACAATATTAAAGATGCTCCTAGATCTTTGGTGGCAATGCAAAGTAAAAAGGTGGTTGATCTCTACCAAGAACTCAATATACTCAGTGAGCGTGAAATAGAAGCGAGGGTTGAAATTGAATTGGAGAAATACCAAATGCAAATTCAAATAGAGTCACGCATGTGTGGCGAAATTGCGAATAACTACATTCTCCCTGCTGCACTGAAATATCAAAAGATGCTCACGGATAATGTGAAGGGTATTATGGAAGTACTACCTAAAGCTGCTGCCAACAAATCTGCAAAAGTGCAACTGGGACTCATTGAGGAAATTTCAGAAAGGGTTGAAGTGATTAAAACGTCGATTGACGCCATGATCGAACAGCGGAAAAAGGCCAACATTATTGAAGATCATCAGAAAAAAGCTGAAGCTTACTGCGATAAGGTAAAGCCTTACATGGATACCATAAGATATGAAGTAGACAAGTTGGAACTTATTGTTGACGATGAGATGTGGCCATTGCCAAAACTCAGAGAAATACTATTTACTCGATAATAAAAAAAGACTCTTTCGGGAGTCTTTTTTCGTTTGGACTTCAATAGTCTTGTGCTTCCTTTTAGGCTCGTTTGAATGAAATAATTATTTTCGGGCATTCAATTTACCATATGACTAATATCAACACCATGAATCTTACAAAAGGGTTGTTTACTTTTTGCCTCGCCACACTGGTTTCGTTATCGCTTATGGCTCAGGCCGATCTGTTTACAAAACAAGCAGATAATGCCTTCGAGAATGAAGCCTATTTTGAGGCGATCGACCTATACAAAAAGGCTTATTCTAAGGAGTCTGACCCCGATGAAAAAGGGCGAATGCTGTTTCAAATTGCCGAATCGTACCGAAAGATTTTGGATTATGACCAGCAAGTAATTTGGTACAACAAAGCATTGAAGGCGCAATATGATAGCCCGGAAGCATTTCTCTATTTGGCGCAAGCCTATCACCGACAAGGTGACTTCACTCAAGCCATTGAGTATTACAATAAGTACAAAGACGCTGCTCCCGACCCACTGAAAGCAGAGATCGGTATTGAGAGAGCAGAAACGGCCAAAGAATTCAGAGACAATCCTTCTCGCTACATCGTTCAGAATGAAATACTGCTCAACTCGGCCGAGTATGACTTTTCTCCTGGATGGGCAGGGGAAGATTACAATACGATTTATTTCAGCTCTTCGCGTCAAGGAGCGCAAGGAATGGAGATTGACTTAAGGACGGGAGAAAGCTTCCAAGACATTTTCTTTACTACTCGTGATCAAAAAGGAAAATGGAGTGAGCCCGAACGTCTTACATACCGCATCAATACTATTCACAACGAAGCTACTCCTCGATTGACGAGTAGTTTTGATATGATGATTTTTACAAGATGCGAGAGTTCGAAAGATGAGAATAAGGGATGTGATGTGATGATTACCAGGAAAACGGGTGATGAATGGTCAACGGCGCAAGTAGTAGAAGTAAAAAACGACCAGAGCACTGATAATACTACAGCGGGTCACCCTGCATTGACAGTCGATGAGTCGCATATCGTTTTTGCCAGCGATATGCCGGGTGGCATGGGAGGAAGGGATCTTTGGATCGCTCCTTTCGACAAAGCATCAATGACTGCAGGAACACCGGTTAATCTCGGTCCGAATATCAATACAAAAGGAGATGAAATGTTCCCATTCATTCGTAAAAATGGAGCACTATACTTTGCCTCCGGCGGTCATATTGGAATGGGAGGATTAGACAATTTTGTAGCGGAGAGCAACGGTGAGAACTCTTGGGGAAATGTTGTAAACTTAGGGGCACCGATCAATTCCATCGGCCATGATTTTGGTATCATCTGGGAAGGAGATTCTGAAAGAGGTTACTTTACTTCTGATAGAAACGGAGGAAAAGGAAAAGATGACATTTATTCGTTCAACCTTCCGCCTTTGTTGTTTGCACTGGAAGGTGTAGTTTATGATAAAGACACTCAACAACCTGTACCGGAAGCAACGATTAAGGTAATCGGTAGCGATGGAGCTTCATTTGAAGCTTTGACTGATGCAGGTGGAGCTTTCGGATTTGCTGAAAAAGGAGAAGACCGATACATCAATCCGGAGACAAACTACTCCATTGAGGTTTCTAAACCGGACTACCTCGTGGCAAAAGATCAAATCAGCACGGTTGGGATTCCTGAATCGACCACCTTTTTGAAAGAGTACTTCATCACATTTACGGCTCCTGACAAGGCCATAGAATTCCCCGAGGTTCGATATGCATACAACAAAGCCGAACTTCAAGTAAACAATGAAGTGAATTCGTTGGATTCATTGGACTTCCTTTACAATGTATTGGTAGACAATCCAACGATTATCATCGAGCTTCAAGCACATACAGACTCCAGGGGTAAAGAGGCATATAACAAAGATCTTTCTCAACGCAGAGCCGAGAGTTGTGTAGAGTATTTATCTTCAAAGGGCATTCCTTCCGAAAGAATGGTTGCCAAAGGTTATGGTGAAACAAGGCTGCGAATTTCTGACAAGCAGATCGCTTCACTGGCAACCGAAGAAGAGAAAGAAGCCGCACACCAGAAGAATCGTCGGACAGAGTTTACCGTACTTAGCTTCGATTATATCCCGATGGAAGAGTCGGACAACTAGATACTTTAAAATAGTTACAAGGCATTCCAAATACTTTTGGGATGCCTTTTTTTATTTCATAATGAGTCAAGAGAAAAGATACCAAGCCAGAGGCGTAAGCGCCGGAAAAGAGGATGTCCATGCTGCTATTGAGGGCATCGACAAAGGCCTCTTTCCAAAAGCTTTCTGTAAGATTATTCCCGATTATCTCACGGGTAGCGAAGAGCATTGTTTGGTAATGCACGCCGATGGAGCAGGGACAAAATCATCTTTGGCATATGCCTATTGGAAGGAAACGGGAGATCTCTCCGTTTGGAAGGGAATTGCTCAAGATGCATTAATCATGAACATTGATGACCTGCTGTGTGTAGGCTGTGTCGATAGAATATTGGTGAGCTCAACGATCGGGAGAAATAAAAATCTCGTTACGGGAGAAGTCATCAAGGCACTGATTGAAGGCACCGAAGAAGTATTGGAAAATTTACGGTCTCTCGGCATCGAAGTCAGAAGCACGGGTGGCGAAACTGCCGATGTAGGCGACTTGGTTCGAACAGTAATCGTCGACAGCACAGTGACCTCGCGAATGCGTCGTGATGAAGTGGTTGATAACTCCAATATCAAACCCGGTCAAGTGATCGTTGGCTTAGCTTCCACCGGTCAGGCCACTTATGAAAACGAGTACAATGCGGGCATGGGTAGCAATGGATTGACTTCTGCCCGACACGATGTGTTTGGTTCAGCTGTAGGGCAGAAGTTTCCCGAAACGTTTGATCCCGCCGTTCCTGAAGATCTCGCTTATTCCGGTACCTATACGTTGACCGATCGAGTGGACTCCATGCCAATTGATTTAGGGAAAGCCGTTCTTTCGCCTACTCGCACTTACGCCCCTGTCATAAAAGCAATTTTGGAAAAGGGACGAGATCAAATCGGTGGAATGGTGCACTGCAGCGGCGGTGCGCAAACCAAAGTCCTGCACTTCATTGATGAGCACCACATTATCAAAGACAATTTATTCCTTGTTCCTCCACTTTTTAAGCTAATCCAGGAAACGTCAGGTACCGATTGGAAAGAGATGTACAAGGTTTTTAATATGGGCCACCGCATGGAGATTTACTGCGATAAGGCTTTCGCTAAAACAATCATAGAGATTTCAAATTCATTCGATATCGATGCTCAAATTGTCGGGCGAGTAGAAGAAGGGGAAAAATCATTGACCATCACAAGTGAAAACGGAACATTCCAATACGACTAAGCCATGAACGAAAAAGAGATATTGTCAAAATTGGGAGCCATAAAAGATCACTACCTCGAAGTAGGTAAGAAGATTATTGATCCGGAAGTGATTTCAGATACCAAGCGGTACGTCAAGTTTTCTAAAGAATATAAAGATCTAGAGCCGGTTGCTGAAGCCTATGACAGCTACAAGTTGCTTTACGAAAACATTGAAAACGCCAAGGAGATCATTCAAAGCGAATCTGATGCCGATTTCAAAGAAATGGCCAAAGAGGAACTCAACGAGCTTATTGTCGAAAAGGAAAAGATGGAGGAGGACATTAAGATTCTCCTTATTCCTAAAGATCCCGAAGATTCGAAAAATGCCGTAGTCGAAATCAGAGGTGGAACGGGAGGAGATGAAGCAGCTATCTTTGCAGGAGATCTATTTCGGATGTATTCTAAATACATTGAGACGAAAGGGTGGAAAATGGAATTGGTCGATACCAATCACGGTTCCTCGGGAGGATTTAAAGAAGTTATCTTCAACGTAACCGGAAATAACGTTTACGGGATTTTGAAGTACGAAGGTGGCGTTCACCGAGTGCAACGTGTTCCGCAAACCGAAACCCAAGGAAGGGTGCACACGAGCG